>Ga0193696_1000763_pt1 | contig 10440 bp, 5 predicted proteins | sample L3m1metaG_FD_145074 | JGI IMG/M metagenome (GOLD analysis project Ga0193696, IMG submission 145074) | Soil microbial communities from a riparian zone of the East river system, Colorado, United States - L3m1 | ecosystem: Environmental > Terrestrial > Soil > Riparian zone | place: USA: East River... | reverse complement strand
GAAGTTCTTCAACAAGACGAACCCGCAGAGCCTGAACGCGCAGACGCTGCCGCCGCAGTTCGACCTCGCGGCGGGCCATCAGCTGCAGAGCGGTCAGGCGGTGCCCCTGGCCTCGTTCCCCGAGGGGGACTACCGGCTCGAGATCAAGGTGACCGACAAGCTCGCCAACAAGACGTTGACCCGGGAGATCAATTTCACGATCAGCCCGTCGTAGCACGAGGGCCGATCCCGGAGACATCATGCGAAGCATGACCAGAATGGCGGCGTCCGCGGCGCTCGGCGGTCTGGTGCTTCTTGCGCTTCCAGCGTCTGCCGTCGCGCAGGCGCCGCAGGTGCAGGCGATTACGCATGTGGCGTCGATGGCGCCGGGCTCGATTCTCGGTACCGTTCAGGACGAAAGGGGCGCTCCGGTGGCGGGCGCGATGGTGTCGGCGTTCGGCAGTTCGTCGGCTGTCGCGGTCACCGATCGCGCGGGACGCTTCGAGCTGCGGCCGTTGCCGCCCGGCCCGTATCTGGTCCGCGCGCATTCGAGCGGGTTCATCGCGTCGCGCGCGCAGATTGTCGACGTCCGGCCCAGCGCGCGCAGCGCCTCGTCGATTGCCTTGCGGCACTCGGCGACGCCGGGCAATCTCTCGTCGTATCCCATTGCCGCGGCGGGCATCGGCGCATTGGTCGACCCTGCGCCGGCGCCGGCCGAGACGGCCGGCACCGAGGGAACCGCTGACGCGTCGTCGGACGATCACTCCGACATCGCATGGCGGCTGCGTCATCTGCGCCGAGGCGTCCTGAAGGACGCGACGGTCACCGACGAAATCTTCGCGGGCCTGCCGAACGACGAAGGCTCGTTCGGTGCGGGGGGATTCAGGAACCATTCGTTCGGATCACCCGCTCAGCTGGCGGCCAATTTTTTCGCCGGCACACCGTTTTCCGGACAGGTCAACCTGCTGACGACCGGTTCGTTCGACTCGCCGCAGCAGCTGTTTTCGAACAACCCGTTCTCCCGCGGCATCGCGTACCTCGCGCTTGGCGCGCCCGTCGGCGGACACGCGGACTGGACCGTGCGTGCGGCGCTGACGCAAGGCGACCTCGCGTCGTGGATCGTGGCCGGCGAATATGTGACGCGCGCGCCGGCGCGGCACCGCTACGACATCGGCCTGTCGTACAGCACGCAGCGCTACGAGGGCGGCAACTTCGCGGCGCTGCAGAGCCTGGCCGACGGCAGCCGGAACGCCGGCGCGCTCTACGCCTTCGACACCTTCTCGGTTACGCCTCGCCTCACGCTCACCTACGGCGGGCGTTACGCGCGCTACGACTATCTCGACGGTCAAAGCCTGTTGAGCCCGCGCGTCGCGCTGACGTTCCAGCCGGCGAATCACTTCCGCGTCAGCACGCTGCTGTCCAGCCGCGCAGTGGCGCCGGGCGCCGAAGAATTCATGCCGCGGATGGACTCGGGCATCTGGTTGCCCCCGCAGCGGACGTTCTCGTCCGTGATGACGGGGCGGCCACTGCAGGCCGAGCGAACCAACCACATGGAATTCGAGATGGAGCATGACGTCGCGTCGGCGACGGTCTCGATCCGCGCCTACCGCCAGCATGTGACCGATCAACTGGTCACGCTGTTCGGCATGGATTTTCCGGGCGCCCCGCCGGCCCTCGGTCACTACTTCGTGGGCAACACGGGCGACGTCACGGCGTCGGGTGTCAGCGCCGGACTGCGCGCGGCGATTGCGAATCGGGTCCACGGTTCGGTCGAGTACTCGGTGACGCAGGCGCAGTCGACGAGATCGGCCGAATCGGCGTATCTGCTGCTCGTCGCGCCGACGGTATTGCGCCCTGAGCGCGAGCGGATCCACGACGTCTCGACGTCGGTTGAGACCGAGGTGCCGGAAACCTCGACGCGCGTCGTGGTGCTGTATCGCGTGACCAGCGCGACCCCGCGCGCGACCGCCAGCGGATCGGCGATGACGCCGATGCCGATCGACGCGCGCTTCGACGTGCAGGTGCGGCAGTCGCTGCCGTTCATGGATTTCAGCAGCGCGAAATGGGAAATGCTGGTCGGCGTGCGCAATTTCTTCCGCGATGCCGCCCCCGACCAATCGATGTACGACGAGGTTCTCGTCGTGCACCCGCCGAAGCGTATCGTCGGCGGTCTGACGCTGAAGTTCTAGTCGACCCGGTCGCGGCTCCCCCAGCCGCCGTCGATCCAGAATATTGAAGTGGAGTCCGTTTGTTTGGATTCTGCACTGATTTCTGGATGCGGGCAATCGATAAAAGCTTATATTTATCAGTTAGTTAGGTGATGATGACACCCGTGGGTCCAGGAATAGGCCTTGCTATCTTGTCGTCCGGCATAGTGTGTCGATGAACCGCACGGACAGTCACTGGTTCGCCTGGGGTCGCGCCTTGTTCGCGGGCGCGGTCGTCGTCGTGCTCGTGACGCTCGGTCTCACGAACATCGCCCTGTACTCGCGCTGGCACGACGTGGAAGACGGTGTGCTGTGGAACACCCGCACCGAAGGTCTGACCGCGATCGAGGTGGCGCCTGGATCTGCGGCAGCGGCGGCGGGGATCGAACGCGGGGATGTCCTCGTCGCGGTCAACGGAGAAGCGGTTCAGACACGGGCTGAAATCACCGACCTCCATCATCGGCGTGAGGCGGGCTCGCAGCTGTCGTATTCCCTGCTCCGACTGGGGACGCGCCAGGCGCTGCAGGTCTCCCTCGCGCCGGCGCCGCGCGGCGGCTCGATGTATTTCGTGCTCGCGGCGGTCGGGCTCTTCACGTTGCTCGTCGGCGCGTCGGTCCGCTTGCGCCGGCCGGACGATCAGGCGACGCTCCACTTTTTCTGGCTGTGCGTCGCGTTCTTCGGCGTCTTCAGTTTCTCGTTCAGTGGTCCACTGGATCGGCTGGACTGGGTGTTCTACTGGGGCGATGCGATCGCCTTCGCATTGTTGCCGCCACTGCTGCTGCACTTCGCCCTCGAGTTTCCCGAGCGTCCCGAGTCGCGCAATCCGGGAGTCGCCCTCGTCGCGCTGATGTATCTGCCGGCGTTGGCGTTGTCGGCCGCGCGTGTCGTGACCGTCGTCCGGGGGTCCGATGGATCGCTCTCCGGACCGTTATTCTCCCGCTCGATCGATCTGCTCGACCGCGCTGAACCGATCTATCTGCTGGCCTGCGCGGCGGCGGCTCTGGCCGCGTTGATCCGCGCGTTCCGGCAGATCACGTCGGTCACCGGCCGTCGTCAACTCCGCTGGATCGCATGGGGGACAGCGCTGGGTGTCGGACCCTTTGCGTTCGGCTACGCGCTGCCGTGGGCGCTCGGCGCCGATCCGCCGCTGGCCTTGCAACTCACCGCAGTCCCGCTCGGTCTGGTGCCGCTCACCTTCGCGTGTGCGATTGTCAGATACCGGTTGCGCGACGTGGAAGTCATCATCAAGCGAGCGCTTGTCTACAGCGCATTCTTCGGCGCCAGCGCCGCGCTGTACCTCGCGCTGCTCAAGGTTGCCGGCTTCGCATTCTCGAGCGAGTCCGATCCTCACAACTGGATCGTGGCGCTGCTGGCGACCACGGTCGTCGTCCTGCTGGCCCGGCCGGTCAAGGAATCGATTCAGAACGCGCTCGATCGAGCGTTCTACCGCGACCGCTACGACTACCGCCGCGCCCTCGTCGCGTTTGCGCGCGATTTGAACAGCGACCTCGATGTCGTGCGGCTGAGTCAGCGGCTGGTCGCGCGCATCGTCGAGACCCTCGTGGTCGACCGCATGGCGTTGATGCTTGCGGATGGTGAACCCCGTGAGCACAGCGGCGACTTCACCGCGATCAACGATTACGGATATCCGCAGGCCGTTCCGCCCCTTTCGCGCAAGTCGACGATGATGAGCCGGTTGGACGCCGGGCATACGGTCGCGCTCGACGATCCGATTGCCGCGGCGCGTTTCCTCGCGGAGGAAGTCGAATTCTGGCGTGACGCCGGGACGTATTACTTCGTGCCCTGTATCTTCCGGGGACGTGCGATCGCGGTGCTTGCGCTCGGCCGGAAGGAAACAGACGAGCCGTTCAACAGCGAAGACCTCGCGCTGCTGACGGCCGTGGCCGGGCAGGTGGCGACGGCGATTGAGAACGGCCGGTTGTACAGGGAGCTCCACCAGAAGGCGGAGCAGCTCGGCCGCATGCGCGAGTTCAACGAGAACATCCTCGAGTCGCTGGACGACGGTCTGGTGGTGTTCGACGCCGACGAACGCATCGTTCGCTGGAATCGGGCGCTCGAAGCCTTTTACGGTGTGAAACGGACCGACGCGGTCGGTTTGGCGCTTGGCGACGTGTTCGATTCGCTGTTCGTGGAGGCGCTCAGAACCGCGCGTCGCCAGCACCCGGATGGCGCCACGCTGTATCGAGTGCCGCTGCCGTCGCGCAAGGCCGATTCGGCGCGGCTGCTGGTCAACGCCAGCGAGGTCCCCCTGCAGAACGCGATGGGCGACGATGCGGTGGTCGGGACCCTTCTGCTCATTGAAGACGTCACAGATCATGTGCGTCTGGAAGAGCAGCTGCAGATTTCCGAGAAAATGGCGTCGATTGGCCTTCTGGCCGCCGGCGTGGCGCATGAGGTCAACACCCCGCTGACGGGGATCTCGAGTTTTACCCAGATGTTGCTCGAGGGCGCGGACCCGGCCGATCCCAAGACCGCCCTGCTGGAGAAGATCGAGAAACAAACGTTCCGTGCCGCGAAGATCGTCAACGGGCTGTTGAACCTGTCGCGCCCGGGCACCTCGTCGAACGAGCGCATCGAGGTGGATCTCAACGCGGTCATCGGCGACGTGTTCTCGCTGCTCGAGCACCAGTTCCAGGCGGCGAGTATCAAGGTCCGCCGCGAGCTGGCCACCGAAGCGCTGCCGGTCAGCGGCATCGAGCACCAGCTGCAGCAGGTCTTCCTGAATCTGTTTCTCAACGCCCGCGATGCCATGCCGAGCGGCGGCTGGCTGTCGGTGACGACGCGCATCGATGGCGAGCGAGTGATTGCGGAGATTGCCGACACCGGTTCGGGGATACCGTCGGATCAGCTGGCGCGCATCTACGACCCGTTCTTCACGACCAAGTCGTTCCAGCGCGGAACCGGTCTCGGGTTGTCGATTACCTACGGCATCGTGCGCGAGCACGACGGTTTGATTCACTGCGACAGCGCGGTCGGGCAGGGCACGCGGTTCACATTGTCCCTGCCGCTCGCCGTCGCCGAGGTTCGCAGTGCCCGGCTTTAGCCGGACGTGACCGATATGCCCACCTCCCGCCGCGGCACGATCCTCGTCGTCGACGACGAAGAGATCATGCGCGAGATTCTCGAGACGCTGCTGGTGCGGGAAGGCTACGAGGTGCGCGCCGCCTCCTCTGGCGCCGAAGGGCTCGAACTGGCGCGTGCGCTGCCGTTCGACGCGGCAATCGTCGACATCATGATGCCGGGGCTGGACGGCATCGCGACGCTCGACGAGCTGAAGCGGATCGACGAGGATCTCAACGTCATCATCATCACCGCCTTCGCGTCAGTGGAGAGCGCGATCTCGGCGATGAAGGCCGGCGCCTTCGACTACATCACCAAGCCGTTCAAGAACGACGAAGTGGTGGTCGTGGTCCGCAACGCGATGGAGCGCCGCCGCCTGGTCAGCGAGAATCGCAACCTGCGGCAGAACATCCAGGAGCGCTACCACAAGTTCGCGAACATCATCGGCAAGAGTCCGCGGATGCGTCAGGTGTTCGATCTGATCATTCAGGCGGCGCCGAGCCGGTCGACGATCCTGATTCAGGGCGAGAGCGGCACCGGCAAGGAGCTGGTCGCGCGCGCCATCCACACCAACTCGTCGCGGTCCGAGCGGTCGTTCGTCACCGTGAACTCGGGCAACCTGCCGCCCGACCTGCTGGAGTCGACGCTCTTCGGCCACGTGAAGGGCGCGTTCACCGGCGCCGTCTATCCGAAGAAGGGGATGTTCGACCTCGCGGACAAGGGCAGCATCTTCTTCGACGAAATCGGCAACGTCCCGATCGAGACGCAGGCGAAGCTGCTGCGCGTCATCCAGGAGCGCGACTTCATGCGCCTCGGCGGCATGGAGACGATCAAGGTCGACGTGCGCATCATCGCCGCCACCAACGTCGACCTGCGGCAGATGATGGAAGACGGGAAGTTCCGCGAAGATCTCTTCTATCGCCTCCACGTGATCACGATCCAGCTGCCGCCGCTGCGCGACCGGAAGGACGACATTCCGCTGCTCGCCCACCATTTCCTCGAAAAGTACGGCGAGGAGAACAAGAAAGGCGGGCACGAGCTGACGCCGGACGCGCTCGACCTGCTGACGGAGTACGACTGGCCGGGCAACGTTCGCGAGCTCGAGAATGTCATCGAACGCGCGGTGGTGCTGAGCGCCGGCCCGCGCATCGGCGTCGAGCTGATCCCGGACCACGTGCGGCGAGCGCCGAACTTCCAGATGCCGCAGTTCGTGGTTCCGCCGGAAGGCATTTCGTTCAAGGACGTCATCACCGATTTCGAGAAGCGCCTCATCGAGTCGACGCTCGAGGCGGCCGGCGGCGTCCAGAAACGCGCGGCGGAGCTGCTGCACATCAAGCCAACCACGCTGAACGAGATGATCAAGCGCTACGAGATCCGTCCTCGTCGCAGGCGCCTGGCGAACGGTAATGAGGCGCCCGCCTCGGCTGGTCAGCCGGCGTCGGATCCACGAAGCCCGTCGCCGACGGTCGTCGGCCCGCTGACGCCCACCGGCACGTTCGACGACAAGTAATCAGAATCTGATAATTGGGTGATTGGGTAATCGGGTAATCGATCGCTCGATTGAGCAATCTGCCAATCAATCACCCGATTACCCGATTACCCAATTCACCGGGCGTTTCTGATCTTCGCGAACAGCCGCTCGTATTTTCCCAGCACCACATCCCACCGGTATTGACGGCGAATGTAGTCGCGGCCGTTGCGGCCGAGGGCGGCGCGCAGGCGATCGTCGCGCACGAGCAGGTTCATGCACTCCACGAACTCGTCGCGATCCGAGTAATAGAGGCCGGCGTTGCTGCGCACGCAGTGCTCCACCAGCACGGCGCTGCGGGCGTTGACGAGAACCGGCGTGCCGACCGACATCGCCTCAAGGGCCAGCAGGGAGAGGCTCTCATACGGTGAGGGGCAGACCACTACGGTGGCGGCTTCGAGCGCCTGGAGCCGTTCGCGATCGGACAGCAGGCCGGCGAAGTTGATGAACGGCTCTTCCGGCAGCGACATCAGCTTGGCGCCCATCAGCACGAGCGTCGCGTCGCCGCCTTCCTTCACGTACTCGCCGAAGTACTGAATCAGCTCTTCGCATCCCTTCCCGGGATCAATCCGCCCTCCGTACAGCGCGATCGGGCCGTAGAGGCGGTGACGACGCCGGAACACGGCGCCACGGGTGAAAAGATGCGATGCGAATTCACGAGCCGGCGCCTCCTCGTCGGTGGCGCCGGCGACAGGCTCAGGCGCCGCGTCGGCGCCCGCCGGCGGCTCTTCCTCGGTGCCGGTCGCCGGCATCCGCGGGTAGGGCTGGCTCTGAGGCAGATCGACCCCGACGCCGACGACTTCCTCGAGGAGCGGACGATCCGGAAAGCGGAGGTGGACGAACTGCCGCTCGCTTTCCGTGAGATAGCAGAGCGCCGCCGGTTTTCTGAAGACCTCCTTGAAGATCTCGAGACGAATCGCCGGCTCGTCGTGCGCCGTCGACACCAGGATGCTGCGGGCTGGCGCGATTTCGAGTCCCTGAACGGTTGGCGCGTAGAGGTAGGTGAAGAACAGCAGAACGTCGTACTGCTGGTGCTGACGCCGCAGGTGCTCGATCAAGCCGGGCGCCCACGGGCCCTGCTGCTTCAGCCACGTCATCTCGTCCGCGTGGCTGTGCGGATGGCTGTAAATCCAGTCCGAGTAGGTGTTGAACGCCTCGATGTCGCGCACCGCGGCGGTTGCAAACCGCCGAACGGTGACGCCCTTCACACGATCCGCACCCTCCGGGTACTCGTTCTTCCAGGTCACGTAGTCACGCGCACAGGTCGTGAGGACCTCGACGTCGTGGTTCGGCGACAGGCGCTCGGCGACGAGCCGGCAGAGGTGCTCGGATCCGCCCAGCACTTCGGCGCCGTAGCGTTGAATGATGAACGCGAGCTTCACGTGAGTTGTTGCACCAGGGTGGCGAGCTCGCGGGTGATACGCGCGTCGCCGAAGTCGGCCAGCCGGCGCCGCTGACCTGTAATCACCCGTTCGCGCAGATCGTCGTCGAACGCCAGGGCGCCGAGCAGCTCCGAGGCATATTCGAGATCCTTGGGCGCGAACTGGACGCCGGCGCCGCCGAGCGTGTCAGGGACGGCGGCCGCCGAATACGCGAGCACCGGCACGCCGGCGGCCATGGCCTCGACCAGCGGTACGCAGAAGCCCTCGTGTTCACTCAGCGAAATGTAGACGGCCGCGTGCCGGTAGTAGATCGCGAGCTCCTCGTCGGGAATGGCGCCGGTGAAGATGAACCGATCGTTCAGCAATCGGAGCTCGGTCATCAGCGCGCGAATCATCGAATAATAGCGCGGCACCACGTCGTAGCGCCCGACGAAGATGAAGCGGTAGTAGGCATCGACGTTGCGTTTGTAGAGCTCCGCCAGCAGGATGTGATCCTCGATCTTCTTGTTCGGGGCGACCCGTCCCACGAACAGGAAGTTGACCAGCCCGTCGTCCAGGATCGACTCGAGCGCCGGCCGATGGACCGGCCGCGTGACGCGCGCGGTATCGACCGCGATCGGGAAGACGCCGGTAGGTCCGAAACCCATCGCCTCCAGCTCCTGCCGGTTGTAGTTCGAGTCGCCGAGGGCGACATCGACGTGGCCGACGAGCGTCCGCAGTTCCTCGCGGCCGAGCGACGCCAGGCGGAACAGCGCCGGGTCGTAGGCGGAGAAGTAACGGGCCGGCGTGACGTTGTGGTACTGCAGCACCTTGCCCGAAGACAACGACGCGAATGCCGCGGTCATCGGCGAGGGCAAGGCGTAGTGAAAGATCGTCAGGTCGCCGGTTCGCGCCGACGGATCCGCGAAGGGACGAACATCGCCCTGAAGCGAGTCATCGATCGTCAGCGCGTACAGGTGTGCGTCGTGTCCCATGCCGCGCAGGAGATCGCGCACGCGTCGTGCGCTGTCGCCGATCGCGTCGCCCTTGTGCGCCGCCGGCACCCATTGGTTGATGACCATCAGGCGGGCAGCGCCTTGTAGATCGACGGGCGATAGAGCCGGAGCTCTTCCAGTTCCTGCGCGGCGTCGAACTGTTGCCAGAAATCGAAGGCGACGGCCGGATGCGGTGCGCGCGGGCGCGACAGCACCTGATCGACGAACCCGAGCAGCGTTCCGGCAAAGTCCTGCGCGCGCAGGCGATCCACGGCGGCAAGTTGCTCGTCGACGATGCGATCCTGCAGCGCCGCGTCCGAAAGAATCGCGTCCATCAGCGCCGCCACGCGCATCGGATCCGTGTCGTCGAACAGGACGCCGGCGCCATCCATCGTCGACGGAACAGCCGTCGCCGCGTAGGCGAGCACCGGCACCTGTTTGTAAAACGCCTCCACCAGGGGGACGCAGAAGCCTTCGTGCTCGCTGGCGCACAGGAACAGATCCGCCAGTTCGTAGAACGCCACCAGTTCCTCGTCGGACACATGACCGATGAAGTGAACGTGCGAAGTGCCGAGCGTCGCCGTCAGCTGGTGGAGCGACGCGAGGTAGCGCTCGAACCCACTCTGGGCGCCGACAATCAGCAGCCGCGATCGAGGGTTCATCGACGTGTGGTAGGCATGGAAATAGCGGATCAGGTTCTCAATCTTCTTGTTGGCGATGACGCGGCCGACAAACAGGATGTTGGTCCAGTCGTCGTCGAAATCCTGCGCCACCAGCCAGTTCGGCGCCCGGTCCAGGTGCGAGAAATCTGGTACCACCGGTAACACGGCGGTGCGTGGAAACCCCAGCGCTTCGAGGTCCTGCCGGTTGAACTCCGAATCGCCGAGCGCGAGATCGCACCGGCTCGCGTATGCCCGAAGCTCGCGCCTGCCGCGGAAACATTGACGCGCCAGTGTCCGGTGCACGCCGACGAAGTACTCCGGTGGCGTGATGTTGTGATAGATGAGCGCCATCCGGTCGGGCAGCGCGAAGGCCGTCCGCGACGCCTTCGATCCCAGGGAAAAGTGATGGAACAGCAGGTTGTCGGGATGGCTGAAGTCGACGAGCTCGCGAAAGTCGCGCGTCAGCGATTCGAGCCGCGAATCGGCGGTCTCCACGAAAATCTCGGAGTCGTAGCCGGCGGCCCGCAGTACCCGCTGGATGCCAAGCACCTCGTGGCCGATCGCGTCGCCATACCCCAGCGTGGCGAGCACCTGGTGGACTCGAATCACGCCCATCTCCGAGATTTT
>Ga0193696_1000760_pt1 | contig 10459 bp, 24 predicted proteins | sample L3m1metaG_FD_145074 | JGI IMG/M metagenome (GOLD analysis project Ga0193696, IMG submission 145074) | Soil microbial communities from a riparian zone of the East river system, Colorado, United States - L3m1 | ecosystem: Environmental > Terrestrial > Soil > Riparian zone | place: USA: East River... | reverse complement strand
GTGTTCAGTGCGGCTACCAAGCCAAAGGCGGCGTGATGGCATCGGCACGACGGGAGCATGTCCGGGACGAACGATGGTGGCAGAACCCGCCACCGCGCCGGCATCCTGTGGCGGTAGCCGCAGCGCTCGCGCTCATCCTTTGCGGACTGCTCTATTCGTGCAGCGGAGACGTAGCAGCGCAGAAATGGGACCTGTACCACTGGATATGGCCGGCGCCCGTGCCGCCTCCCGTAGCGCCTCTGCCGCCCGCTGTAATCGTGCCGCATGGTCCTATCGTCGTGCCACCTACCGCGCCCATCGAGCCGCCATCGATCTTCACGCCGGTTCCGCCTCCCGTGATTGTCGCACCACCGCCGGTCACTCAGCCGCCGCCTGCACCGCGCCCCACGTTCAAGGAAAAGTCCAAGCGTGCGCCGGCGGTGGTGAAGCCACCGAAACCGAAACAACCAAAGCAACAGCCCGAAGTCGAAACCAACGAATATCTGCCGCCGTGCTCGCTCGTCTGCTGGTATGCGCAAGGCAAGACCCGCGCGCAGCTTGAAGCAGAAGCGCGGTCACGTAACCCAACCGCAAGAATGCGCCGGCACGCCCTCGCGTGTCTGGCCGGATGCGGAAAATAGGAGCCACCATGGCCAATGATATATCGACAGGAGTTGCCGAGCGCGTGCTCTACGGAGCGGTCGTTGCCGCCACTGCCAAATTGGTCGAAAGGGGTTACATGACCGCGGACATGCAGATGTACGTCGCCGGTGGCGCCATCACGGCATTTGGCGGTGTGTGGGCGTGGTGGCAGAACAGGCCAGGCCGGCTGATGGACAGGGCCGCAGCGCAGATGCCGCCGAATGCCAAGCTGGTCATCACGACCGAGCCAGGAGCCAGACGCCAAGAAAAGGATGCTGCGCATGAACTGGCCGCATCGGCCGGCGCGAACGTCGTCGCCAAAGTGACAGTCTGAACAGGAGAATGCAATGACAAGCTTCATCGGGAATATCATCACCGCAATCAAGAATCTCGTCACGGGGCCAATGTCGAGGGGCGAGGTCGATCGCGCGTTGAGTAGTCTGGCCGAGCACAGAACTGAGCAACTTCAATGGCGCAACTCAGTCGTCGACCTGCTCAAGCTACTCAATCTCGATAGCTCGATCAGCGCACGCGAGACGCTGGCCGGTGAGTTGGGATTTCAGGGGCAGTTCACCGGATCGACAGCAGACAATACCACGCTGCATCGGCTCGTGATGGAAGACGTCGCCAAGCACTACACCAAAATTCCAACGGACTAGGGAACGACGTGTCATGCAGGAGCTTGGTGAAGTGTTGTTGGGTGCTGGAATTTTCATCAACGCGGTTCTGGCGGTGCTGACATACATCAAAGCACTCAATTCCGCGAAGACAATTGAGCTGTTGGAACAGAACACCAACTCGATCAAGGACGCATTGGTCAAGGTCACGGGCGAGTCGGAACACGCGAAGGGCGTTTTGCAAGGCAAGCAGGAAGCAACGAGAGGAAAATAGCCATGGGACCTAAAGCATTATTCGTGCGCACGATCATGATTCTCTTGGCGGTCGCGGTCGTCGTGCTTTGTTACTACGTCGTGATCTATGTGCTCGGCATGCTCGGCATCCACATTCCGGGAAACATACTGACCGTGATCTTCGTCATCATCGGCCTGCTGTTGGTTCTGTGGGCTATTACAGGGCGATTGGATAACTGGTTCATCAGCGGGTAGACCCAGATTGCAAACAGCCTATTAAAATCAGCACCCACCCACAAGTCTTCATTCCACCGGCCCTCCCTGATTATGACCGCTGGCCATGCTGGCGGCCTTCAGCGCGGTTCTGATTTTGTCTTTATCCATGGAGCTCATCGCTTAGGTGCAACGTCGGCATTTATACCGAGGCCCGTCATGGGGCTCGCCATCCGAGCCTACGTGAATCAATTTAGGTTCGGCCGCCCCTCCCTGCTCAACTGCGTCGAATGCAGCTCCAAGTTTGGCGCGCATTGTATCGCATGGGGTTTGCGCGCAGGAACAATTTGGATATGTGCATGGCTTCTGCTCATGTGGTACGGGGTCGGTGTGCTTCCGACCGTAGTAGACGAGAAATGCCTGATCGATTTCGCCCTGGTTCGGGACCCCGTTATAGCCGAGGTCCGCGAACGGCTTGAGAGCCGCGCGCAGCTGCTCAATCTCGTCGTTCATTAGACTCATGTCTTCCGGCCGATGAGGCGGGTAGGACATAACTGAGCAACCGCGGTGGAGAGCCTTACCGTCGATGTAAACGCGATTCGTGGAGAACTCTCCACCACACACAGCGCATTTTTCAGCAGCAGTTTTCACGGTGTTCTCCCATCAGGTATCATCGTCGGGGCTTCCGACGCTTGTTCCAGCGTAGCCTTGCGGCCCAAAATGGCCCTGCGTGCAGGCACCATGGGCCGTATCGAAATCGCATAGACGCATCCAGACGATGGTTGAAGACTCTACCCATCCTTCGACTCACACTCACCGTCAGCGCCGGGGGCTGTCATCTCCAACACCCTTTTGATGGCCGCTGTAGCCTCTCTCCATCCTCGCCCGTATTCTCGCCAGTAGATTTGGCGCAGCATTTCTATTGCGGCTTTCAGCTCCGGTGTATCTGCGGGCTCAGTCATCGGATGCGGCCTTTTCACCGTCTGCGTTGACCGTGATCGGCCGCGGTCCTAAATATGGCACTTCGCAGCCATCGTGATAACTGAAACCCTGCACGATCTTGAACGTCCCTGGCAATGCGATGCGGTTGCCGCAAGCGTGGCAATAGGTCGGCGTGGCTGTAGTCCAGGGTTGGCGATCAGTCATCGTGAGGGGTGACCTTCTTGTCTCCAGGACAACCCAGCTTGTGGTCGCATCCGCAAGCGCACCCGGAGACCGTTGCCGTTGCCGGCGGTATAGTTAGGTATCGCCCTGGCGCAGTTGTTGCTGTGCTGAGCCTAAAGAGTTTCGGGTCGACATCAGCCATGGTGTTTCCTCATTTGAGATAAGGGTCGGGGTCGTGCTTGTCGCAGCAGTCGCCCGACAAAGTAAGCGGAACCGCAGCGTTCCACGGTACATGCCGCCACCGTTCTTGACATATCCCAGCTCGCCCCGGTTCTAGCGGAGCGAACCACCTACAGGTCGCGCAGGAAATTGCGGGGCGGCCGGCAGGCCCGGTGACCTGCGTTCCGTGGTTTTCGACCGCCCCTTCAAGTGGCCCGTAACCTGGGCCGGGTATTGTGTTTTGCACGGTATCTCTCTTGTGATGTCAGCGCGCACCTAAGTCGCGGATATCGATTTCCGGCTCTGGCGCCAATGTTTCGACTAGCCTACGCATTCTAATTGCCGCCAAACGCCAGACGAGAGCCGTCCGCTCTTCTTTCGAAAGGTGATGCTCTGAGAACACCTCGTCGAAAGTCCGAATTGGCTGTGGGTTCGTCAGCCCGCGTTTTCCTGGCATGGGGTGTTCTCCATCTACTGATTGGCGTCGGCCTCAACTGGAATATCGCGCCACTCTGTTTCGATTGAAATTGGCCTCTCTGCGTCATAGTGCACAGCCTCCCACGCCTGTTGCAGTTTCAAGTCGTGGGCTTGCATGTTTGATCTCGGCACCCAGCGGAGTCGATAAGTTGGTTTTAACGTGGTGTGTGCGTCAGTCATTGGTCATCCCTCAGTTTTGACGAGCGTCAGGGTGTGCGGCGCGATGCGCTTTTGGCGAACACTTCCTGGAGCACCTCAAACGGCTTCCCGATGAAGTATTCAGCCCCGTCGAGAGACCCCTCGTCAACGAACCGGATCGCCGCCGCGATGGTTGGTGAGTGGTAAGCCAGCATCGTTCTGTCCGGCGTTTCACCGGTAACGACAAATGAGTAAAGCCCACGCAATGCGCGGTACGCTCTGCCAAGTTCCTTTTCCAGCCTTTGAACTTCGGTCATTTTCCCTATCCTTCCTGTTTCATCCGTAACCGTCTCCGGTCACTACCAAACCCCAACGTTTTCAAGCCCGATGACCTCTTGTCCACTGAGCTGTGGCTGGCGTTTTATCGTGTAATTTCAACGAGCGTGGTAGTGACTGGTAGTGGCGCTGTTCTCTGGCTGTTTCCAGCCGTTTACGTTTCCGACTTGTTCTTCCTGCCCTCAACTCGCAGCGTCATGACCTTAGCGATCCGTTTTTGAGCCTCGCGGCTGTAGCGCTGCGTCATCGAGATGTTGCTGTGCGTCGCCGCGTGGCGCGCGTCTTCCAGCGATGCGACATCGGTTGCCTCGGTGATGGCGCCGGCTCGCGTGTCCATGTTACAGACATTCGCTGGCACGCCGGCCGCGGTCGCGACCTCGCGCCATTTACGGCGGAACCGCCCGACCGCATAGGGCAGGCTCGTGTACTGATCCACGATCATCGGGCCACTTGTCGGCAACAGTTCGCGACGGACATCCCCAAACATCAGTGCCAGCTCTTCCATGACCATCGGCGCCAGCGTGAGGTTGATGGCAACTTCCTTGTTGCGCTTACTGGTGACGTGTTTCAAAATCATGTTCTGATCGACTTCTGACCAGCGCAAACCTTTGAGCCATTTATCTTCGTCGCGCAGAACGTCGGACGTTCCCGGCTCTCGCTGTGGCACCCACTCCCCGATGATATCCTTTTGACGCAACGTGCATTCAAACTGCAATGCCTGGGCAAGAGCAATCGAATGAAAGCCCAGCTCGTGGGCCTTCGCCCTGATGGCTATCGCCTGTTCCGCAGTAAGGGCGGCGTCGCGGTGTCCGCCCTGCTTGAATTTCATCCGGCTCATAACGGTGCAGAGACGCTCGCACTCGGCATCTTCCAAAAATGACGCGCCGAATCCGAACAGCGTCCGGAGCATCCCCATTAGTCCGTGCGCCGTCGTCGTGCCGCGCTTGCTCCATTCCTCATGCCAGCGCAGCATTGTGCGCGCCTTGAGAGGTTCTGTGGGTTCCCCGGTTGGGCTATAGCCGGCGCCTAGCGTGTGGTCGCCATAGTCGGCAACGATGCGCTTGAGCATGGAGTCGTGGTTTTTGCGGGTATGGAAACGAAGTTTGCGATAGCTCGAATCCTCATCGGTCGTGTAGGCTTCGGCCAGCGACCGGATAGTACCTGTAAAGCCGACCGCCTTGGCCTCCACGCCGCGGCCCCATGCGAGCATTTCGCCCTGCAGTCGGATGCAGTTGTCGGCGATCCACTGCCTGTCTTTGTCGGTTGGCGCGACGCCTTTCCAGAGGCGGCGTATCCGCGGCCTGTATCCCCGTTGCGCCAAGTCGTACCGGGCCAGCCATCTAGCCTCCCATTCGTTGCCAGACGGGCGCCAGACGAGGCCGGGCGCATTCTCGACGATAGGACGGGGCGGCAGGTTAGCGGGCATTGGTGAGCCTCCTGGGTTGATCGGCCGGCATCGTAAGCCCGTTGTGCTTGTTGAGCCAAGCCTCCACGGCTGGCCAATACCGTCTTCCACCCCACATTGATTGCCTCGGGGGAAACCCGCCCTTCTTTTCGTAATAGTCGATTGTCGTGCGCGCTGTGTGCGCCGGCACCCCGAGCCGCCGGATAAGCTCCGCGTCGGTCAAATAGTATTTGTCCTTCTCGCGCTCGATCGTCTCAGGCTTCGGGGCGGTCATGGCGCCACCGGCGGCAATGTAGGCTTGCATGTGCACTGGCCGTCTTCGCGGGCTATAGCCCATCCGGTGCGCGAGTAGCAGCAATCCGTGACGCTTTCGCCGGGTCCCGGGGTGGCAAGCGGCGCGATCTCGATCTCGCGATTCATCTCAGCGACCAGTTCATCAAGCTGCTGGTTTGTCATGGTTCACTCACTGGGGACTAGAGGGGCGGGGCTGGGCATTCGTCGCAAGGCGCGGCAGGCCCAAGAGGTGCTGTTGCAGACATCGACGCGGAACGTTTTCTCGCACTTCTGACAATCGAGTTCGGTGGTGTCTTCGTCGAAATAATGTCGCTCGTCAGGCGCGTTTTTGTTGCCGCAATAGGGGCATTCTGGACCGCACGTGGAATATGTGGATTCGATCATGGTTCCTCGCTATGGAGCACTGCAGGCGTGAGGGCCGCATCAGCCGCAGCCGCAGCAGGTTTGTGACGTCGATCCTTCGCGGCTTCGAGCGTTACCTGCTGATCTGGCGTCAGCTTTTTCCATTCGGCGATCAGCGCCTTCGTGCCCTTTGCCGCGGCCTTTGCGAGTGCGTCATCGAGGTCCGTCATCGATACTTCGCCCGCCCCCACACTCGGCGGAATGCCCTCGGGTTGAGATGCGGGGGCGGGCTTGGTCACCGGTGCAGACGGGATTGTCTGTGCGACCACCGGCGATGCTCCACCGCGCGCCCATACAGCGAGCGCGCGGCCTGTGTTCTCATCTAGTGCTCCTGTCGTGATGCAGTGCTGCAAGAAATTTGGGAGCTTGATGATGAAGTCCTCTCCGATCATCCTCGACTCCCACACCGGCACGCCATCGGCCCGTGGTGGCAATATGCAAGTGAGATCAAGGTTGTGAACAATCTCCAGAGGCGCGATCGGCATCCATCCAAGATTGACGATGCTCTTGCCTTCCTGCTTTGTCTTCTCGCGCGCTCGAAAGGTGAATATCAGGGGCACCTTGATCTGTATCAGCCCACGTTTCAGCATCTTGCGATATTTCGCCGGCTCGGCAGTTCCGGCCCATGAATTGCCACTCATCTTTTTGGCGCCTTCATCGCGCAAATCGAGATAGCCGCCGATGCCTTCGTGTTCGTCGGACATGCTGTCGACGATGATACATGCCGGCTTGCGGGCCAACTGTTGCTCGATCGCCGCAAGGAAGTAATCAGAGCGGTGCGGAGGATCAAACTCGACATGCAAAAACTTGAACTGCGGTGCATACTTCAAGGCTCTGCGACACTCGGTATCAATCAGTACGATATCCCCTCCGTTGACTTCCTGAATGCCTTTTGCCAACCGCATACTCGACACTGTCTTGCCGCCGCCAGGAGGACCGGCAATACCGATGCTCAATGGTTCGTGGCCGCGGACGGCGGTCTTGGCTTCGAAGTTTCGGACTGGCGCGTTCATCAAAAGTCCTCGTCGTGAAACTGGTCTCGCACGATCACCTTCTGCGATCGACCGCGGCATTCGTCGCAGAACCACAAATCAGGATTTTTTACCGGGTTGTTGGGATAGACCCGTTCCATGCAGTGGCATTGTTCGCAGCGGTGCCGCTCGGGCTTTTTGATCATTCCGCCGCCTGTTGTGCGCTTTCCGGTTCGTCAATTTGCCCGCGCGACAGCCACTTCTGCAGGTTGTCCGGCATCTTGATTTCCGGCGCACCCTTGCCGTCGTCTGGCGCTCTGGCATGCTGAACGGCGCGCGCCAACGCATCTTCGATCACGCGCACCACCACATCGAACGACGTCGTGACTGATGTTGCGTATTGATGATAGTGCCGGCGCTCGGTTCTCTCGGCCTCAAGTTGAAGTTTAAGACACTGAACTTCCGAGTAGAGCATGTTGTTGTCGCGCTCCAGGTCCATGTTTCGAGCGTGCATGGTTGCCACTTCATCGCGCAGCCCCTGGACGTACCGCGCAGCCGACTGCAAATTGTCGCTGTGCGGGTCGCCGTCCGTCTGAATGTCCACTGCCTGCGGCACTGGTAGCTTTTGTACTTTGGTCATCGCTTGTTTCTCCATGTTTAGCCTCCCATCAACGAGTCGAGTATCGGCTCGCGTTGCTGCCGTTGTTCGCGCTCGACCTCGCGGGTGAGCCATTGTTGCTCGGCCCAACCGGGCCATTCCGGTGTTACGATATCGAGCGGGTAACCGGGCCAGCGGTTCGACCGCACGCACTGGCGCCAGATGTTGACGGCGTGATCGAGTTGCTTTGCGCCCATCGTCATCGGGCCGCGTGTCAATTGCACGACGGTCAGTTGATACGGGTGCTCGGCCTCCTGTACGACGAAATAGAACTTGCGGCGGCCAGCGTTGTCAGGATCGAGCACGTCAAGCCCACGTTCCGCCATCGCAGCCTGGATCGACCAGCCGGCGTTGAACATCATGCGATCGATGCCGTGCGGCGCGACGGACATATCCGAAGTTTTGTAGTCCACGAATTCCAGAAGATCGGGTGACAGCCAGTCGATCATCTGGCGCAACCAGATGCCGTCCTCCTGCCACACCGTTACGACCTCGCCATTGCAATCACCCTCACGGAAGAACCGATCGAGTCCGCGCAACGCCAACTGCTCGCGTGCGGCGTCGACCATCTGGTTGGCGCGCTTGTAATGCTTGCCGAGGACCGCCAGCTTGCCCATGGCGGCATACATCTCGCGATCTTTCCTCGCATCCTTGGCGCGCCAATCGTCGTAATCGAGCACCGCGATATCCTTGCCGCGCCCGATCATGATCGAATGCGCGACGTTGCCGATGTCGTATTTTTTGTCGTCGTCGTGCTGATAGTCCGGGTTCAATTTGCTGTGAGCCGTCCAAGCGTGGAGCGGCGACCGCTCGATCAGGATTTTCGCGATCGACTGCGTCAACGATGGCTCGGGCGCCGGATCAGCGAAGTAATCGGCCGACGGCACGTTGAGGTGGATGCCCTGCGGTAGTGTCATGCGGCCACCTGTTTGTAATCACGCGTGAGATTCCGAAGGACGCGGGCGCTTTGCAGAGCCTCGTCGATGTGCTCGGCGATTATCTTGTCATCGTTCGACGATCGCTGGATTTGCGCCGTGCGCAGGTGAGCAATGATGTTGTCGAGCAGATAGATGTACTCGGTCATCGGGGCCACCACATGATGAGCGCCGCGACGTTGGCGCAGGTTACGGTGATTAGGGTGAGTGCAACGGCGCGGGTCAGGTAGTCCATGCGTCGGCCCAATCACCGTCGGCGCGCGCAGTTCGGCGATCGGCCGCGTACTCGCGATCCATGGCCGCCGCCGTGTTGCGCGTCCACATATCGAACACGCGGGTCCAATAGGCGGCGCGGGCCTCGGGCGTCATCAACGCCAGCTTGGCCGCGGTCATCGGTGCGAGGGGAACGACGTTTGAGGTGGTGGTTGGCATGGGCGCCTCCGTTTGTGGGAGGCAATCAACCACGGCTTTAATTAAATGTCAAGTGGTGCTTTAATATCAGCTCCGAAACCAGTTGCCGATGGACGTAAGTTTGCTTCTGGTTCCAGCGAAAATTTGTCTCCAATTCTCAAATAACATCGTAAACCCAACGGCTACGCAGGCCATAAGTGCCGACCAAAAAGCCACCAGAGTGAGTTGTCCGACAAATTGCTTGTGTGTGGAAAAAGGCCCAATGTTTTTGAGGAAAGGGCCGAACGCCGCCAATGCGATCCACAACATTGCGAAAGCGACCCAAAATATTTTTCGCTTATTGAGCATCACATCAGATTTTTCGGTGGATGGTGTGTTTGGCGTTTACTCGACGCAGCGCATCAACGGCGGCTCTCACCATTATCTGCTGCTCTGGCGTGAGCGATTCGAAGTCTGAAAAAAATCTATCTCGAAGAGCGGGAATTTGGCTGATCTTGCCCTCCAGCCAGTCGCGCGAAACCTCAAGAAAAGTTGCAATTCCTTCTATACGCTCCCGACTCAAGTCCTTGGTCTCGCCTCTCTCCCAAGCCGACACGGCCTGCACAGTGATCCCAAAATGATCCGCAACCTCCTTCTGCGTCTTGTCGAGACGTTTGCGGGCAATTCGGATACGGGCGCCAATAGTCATAGGCCCATTGTAAAGTAGAACTTTATTCGTCCAATGAACCGTGGCTTGACTTTTAGATAAAGCCGTGGTTGATATTTTATCCATGAGACAGGACCGCAAAGACGCGCTCAGGCGTGCGCTCGAATCTGCCGGTGGACTGACTAAAGTCGCCGAAGAATTGGGTATCTCGAAACAAGCCGTGTCGCAATGGGACGAAGTCCCGCCGTTGAGAGTCATTGCGCTTGAGCGCGTGTCTGGCATTTCGCGACACGAATTGCGGCCCGACCTGTACCCCGTCGAGGCCCGCGCATGACGGGGAAACTTCAGAACAATTCCCATGGCCACCTCCGTTGGTTGAACATTCAACCAGTGTTTGCGGTGCGGTGTCCATATGGCGTGGCTCATCAGGCTGTGATCGTGGTTAAGGATTCGTTTTGTTGGTACCCGCGTAGCGTTTTGGGAGTAGTGGCATGCAATCATTGCAGCGGTTGGCGCCGCAGGCAATATCGATCCGGGGAACCGTGGTTCCCATCGGGGAACAAAAGTTCCCTCAATCATTCGGCGCCGTTGCGCGGGCCATTTGGCCAACGAAAACGGCCTTTGTGCTCGCGGAAATCGCTGGAACTTCCGACCGCCAAGCCAAGGATTGGCTCGCAGGCCGTGTTCCACCGCCAGCCATCCTCATTGCAGCAATCGTTGTTGAGATAACTCGTCGACACTGATTTCGGGTTCCGTTGCGTGTTGCGTGCGTGTTGGC
>Ga0193696_1000759_pt1 | contig 10461 bp, 10 predicted proteins | sample L3m1metaG_FD_145074 | JGI IMG/M metagenome (GOLD analysis project Ga0193696, IMG submission 145074) | Soil microbial communities from a riparian zone of the East river system, Colorado, United States - L3m1 | ecosystem: Environmental > Terrestrial > Soil > Riparian zone | place: USA: East River... | reverse complement strand
TGAACATGTTGCATTTAGTTATCCGAGTCGCAAAGACATACAGGTGTTGAAAGATCTGTCACTTACTGCATGCAATGGCGAACAGATTGCTATTGTAGGCCCAAGTGGTGCCGGCAAATCAACTATTGCTTCATTGCTTCTTCATTTTTATGAACCTGATAACGGCACTGTGTATTTTGACGAACGCCCAGCTCGTGAATTTCCGCTTTCACAATTGAGAAGGCAAATGGCTTTTGTACCGCAGGATGTTATCTTATTTGGCGGCAGCATAAAAGAAAATATTGCCTACGGCAAACCTGATGCTAGCGATGAAGAAATTATTGCGGCTGCTAAAAATGCCAATGCACATGAGTTTGTAAAAAGATTTCCGGAACAGTATGAAACGATCGTTGGAGAACGGGGAATTAAATTAAGCGGTGGTCAGCGCCAACGTATTGCCATTGCTCGTGCCATCTTAAAAGACCCGGCTATCTTAATTTTAGATGAAGCCACCTCATCACTGGATAGTGAAAGTGAGTTATTAGTGCAGGATGCACTGGATAACTTGATGAAAGGCCGCACATCTTTTGTTATTGCTCACAGGCTCTCCACTATCCGCAATGCTGATAAAATTGTGCTGATCGATAAAGGAATAGTAAGCGAAGCCGGTACACATGCCGAACTCATGAATCATAACGGCCTTTACCGCAAACTCAACGATATGCAATTTGATTTTGGCATGGTTACTCAATCTCCGACAAATGAGCTCACCGTATCCGATCCTGAAGGAATGCAAGAACCTCTGCAATCAAAAGGCTGACAGGAAAAAAAATGCATACTTGCTTTTCATTGATTGTTATTAAAACTATAACTTTAGGGTATTAATATTTGTTATGAGCCAGGCTACAGAAGATCTGATACTAAAGGTGGATTCTCATCTGTTGCAAACAGATGTGGAGGAGATGTTAAACAGTGAAAAAGATCTGAAAGAGATACTTCTTGATATAATAACCTGGATAGAGTATAAAAGCGAGAACGATATTTTAACATCCATACTTTTATATAATAAAAAAACAAACCAGTTATTTATAGGCGCCGCTCCTTCGCTTCCTGATCATTACAACACTGCAGTGCATGGAATTTCGGCTGGACCCACTGCGGGGTCTTGTGGTACCGCAGCATTCATTCGCAAACAAGTTATTGTGGATGATATTGCAACTGATCCGCTTTGGAAGGATTATAAATCGTATGCATTATCTGAAGAGCTGCGTTCCTGCTGGTCAACACCCATATTTGGTGCAACCGACGAACTGTTGGGAACATTTGCCGTATATTATAACGAGCCCCGCAAACCAACCCAAAATGATCTCACACTTATTGATGAATTAGTAGTCGTTACTGCATCAGCCATAGAAGCAAGAAAAAACGACTACATGAAAATGGTCGGTCTGTAATAGGTCTTCTTACGTTGCGCTTTTTACCAGGATAATTCTATTCAACAAATTCTATCTTTATAAATCTACTCATGTTATAAAGATGGAGCCGTTGTTTGTCAATAAAGAAAAGATCGCATCTCTATTGCCGATGGAAGAATGTATTGAGGTAATGGAAAAAATGTTTAGTTCATTGGCGGCTGGAGAATGCCTGCAACCTTTACGTAATATTATGCGGCTACCTGATGGTAGCGGTGTATTAGGCATGATGCCGGGTCATACTGCCAAACTTGGGGTGATGGGTATTAAAGTGATCAGTGTATTTCATGCTAACAAGGAAGCAGGTTTTCCTTCTCACCAGGGAATAGTAATGTTATTTGATGCAAAAAATGGACAACCACTTATGCTCTTCGATGCACTGGAGATCACCGCTATCAGGACAGCAGCAGCCAGTGCTGTAGCAACAAAATTGTTATCAAGAGGAAACTCATCAACACTTGCGATCATCGGCTCGGGTGAACAGGCCAAAAGACATATTGAAGCTATGTTGCTGGTGAGAAACATACAACAGATAAACCTTTGGAGTCGTGACGAGAATAATGCAAAACATCTTGTTAATGAATTGTCAGCTGAATATAACCTGCCCGTCCACATAAAGAAAAATGTTCAGCAGGCCGTTGAACATGCAGACATCATCTGTACAGTTACTGCATCAAAAGAACCTGTTGTAATGGGAGATTGGATCTCGGCAGGCTCACATATAAATGCAGTTGGTTCAAGCACACCTTTCTCAAGAGAATTAGATACAACTGCAATAGCCAGATCAAAGTTGTTTACTGACCGCTATGAATCAATTTTTAACGAAGCCGGAGATTTTTTGATCCCTAAAAAAGAAGGAGCAGTAACGGATGATCATGTAAAAGCGGAGATAGGCGAAGTTTTATCAGGAACAAAAAAAGGAAGAGAGAATGATGAAGAGATCACTGTTTTTAAATCTTTAGGTATTGCAGCCGAAGATATTTTTTCGGCTTATCATATTTATGAGAAATTAAATGCTAATAAATGATAACAGGGCAAAAAACGATTTCCATCTCACTGCAGGATATTAAAGATGCACAGCAACGCATCAAAGGCAAAGTAAATCGTACACCGCTTATTCGTTTTTATGGCGATGATCTTCCGGGAGAAATTTATCTGAAGCTGGAAAACTTACAACCTATCGGTTCTTTTAAATTAAGAGGTGCATACAATGCAATGAGCACTGCTGAGAGATCATTATTGAATGATGGTGTGTACACAGCAAGTGCTGGCAATATGGCGCAGGGTGTTGCATGGAATGCACGAATGATGAAAATTCCGTGTACTGTGATCGTACCCGATCATGCGCCACAAACAAAACTGGATGCGATCACAAGACTTGGTGCAAAATTTACCAAGATCCCATTTAACGATTGGTGGCAGGTGCTTGTAACAAGAAAATTTGAAGGGATGAAAGGATTATTCATTCATCCTGTAAGTGATCCGGCAGTAATTGCAGGTAATGGAACAGTTGGCCTGGAAATACTCGAAGATCTTCCTGATGTGGATACAGTGATCGTTCCTTATGGTGGCGGTGGGTTGATCAGCGGAATTGCGACGGCTATAAAAACAATTAAACCAGGTGTAAAAGTTTTTGCATCAGAAGTGGAGACAGCGGCACCGCTTGCCCCCTCTCTTGCTGCAGGTGAACCGGTGAAAGTAACGTACACTCCAAGTTTTGTAGATGGAATGGGAAGTGCTGGTCTTCTTACTGAAATGTGGCCTTTAGTCAGTAAGGTCGTAAACGGTTCCATCGTTTTAAGTCTGAAACAAATTGCAGATGCAATAAAATTATTGATGGAAAGAACTCGTGTTATAGCAGAAGGCGCCGGTGGATCTTCATTTGCTGCAGCCCTAACAGGAAAAGTAGGAACAGGAAAAATTGTTTGTGTGATCTCCGGTGGTAATATTGATGCGGAAAAATTAATTAAGATACTTTCAGGAACGATGGCCTGATACAATCAATACATTGCGTTTTATTTTTCTACTGAGTTCTTGTTACTTTACTGAAATCATTCGGAATAAGTGCCATCATGGTACCGGTAGTATCGGAAGTAGCAGTTTTCAGCTCGACCGTAAATGTGCACATATAAAGATTTTTCATTTTGTCGGGATAATATACAAGATCCTTTATTATCACTTCAGTTCCGGGCTTCAGTGTTTCATGCAGATGCTTAGCCATGGTTTTATTTAATTTATCCTCCAGGGCTTTACCCGATAAAATTTTTTGCTTGCATGCAGTGATAAGCACTAATAAAAGAAGAAGAGAATAAAAGTATTTCATATTCTTTTTTTGTAAAAGTAAACTAATTAAAGAATTTTTTTAACCCCGGGTTTTGCCGGTATATCTTTTGCACTTATTACCTTCAGACAAATTCTTTTCATGCCAAAGCTTTACATGTTATTGATCGGCGCCTCTCCTCCAGAGCGAAATATTGAACAGCATGATGTTTTCTTTGGTATTGGTGACAGCATTAAAGACCTGATCCCTGGTATAGTTGCATTCTGGCCCGGAAATAATAAACTGCACTTTGATGCATGGCGGGAAGTAACCAGTGTAAATGGTTATAAAGTTGAAGTTGTTTTAAAAAACGAAAACAAACAAGACAGCACATTCAAATTATTCTTTATTAATCTTGGTGGTTATAAACAAAATGAGTTTGAAGAATTTCATTATAAAATGGTGATCGCTGCGGCTGATAAATCAGAAGCCATTAATCTTTCAAAACAAACTGCATTCTTCAGGCATACTGGCTTTAAAGGCGCCACTTCACATATTGATGATAAATTCGGCGTAGACGTAGATGATATTTATGAAATAGCAGATATACTACCTGTTGATGCAAAAGAAAAATACAGCATAATGGTAACTCCTGCAGATTCACTTGCTGAGGATGAAATGAACCTTGGCTATTTTAAGCTGAGCATGTTTCAATAATATTTCTCCTGCAATTCCTTATCAATTTTATTTTTTTAAATCTTCGGATTGTGCGAACTTTTACTGTGAGTGCTTCCTTCATTTTAACCTATAAACTTATTTTATGACTAAACCAACTACTACTCTGCAAGAGAAAAAGATCTTTTTCATTTTATTGATCCTGTCTGTCATATTGATACAGAGTTGCTATCATTACAGGGTCATTAATACAAAAAATGATCCGGGAACTGAATACAGGGATACCATAATGCGTTCCTATTTATGGGGACTTGTAAACAAACCTCAAAACTTCCATGTACCAAATTGCACAGATACCTGCGCCGCACTGGATGAGGTAGTATTCTCAAAAAATTTCGGGCAATCATTCGTGACTATTATCACATTGGGTATCGTTTCGCCTGTGAAGATCGAATGGAAATGTCATAAGCCTTGTCAGCGGGAGATCGGAGGATTATAATTTTTTCATCTTAATATTTATCTACATGTCACAGCCGCAAATACGACCCACCAATGCGACACAGTGGACCAACCGTCATGATACTTTTACACAACCCATCAATAATTTATTTGATCTCATCAATGGCAATACAGGTAATGGCTTTGATGATTATAATGCGATGACGACATCTATACAGGCTTTTCTTGGAAAAGCAATTGCAGAAAATAAAACTGTCAGGGCATTGGGTGGAGGATGGTCGTTCAGTAAAGTAGCAGCCGCAGAGGGATGGATATTAAACACCAAGATGCTGAATATGGTCTTCCCGATAAGGAGCACTCAAAGTTTATCACCTGACTATAAAAGGACTCCAAATGATCTTTTATTCGCCCAGTGTGGTAATTCGATCCAGGAATTGAACGACTGGTTAAAGAAGAACAAAAGATCATTAAAAACTTCAGGCGCCAGTAACGGGCAAACTATTGTTGGATGTTTTTCAACCGGCACACATGGTTCGGCAATAGATACTGGTTCGGTTCCGGATTTTATTGTTGGCATGCACATTATTACCGGTCCTGATAAGCATATCTGGTTAGAAAGAAAATCATATCCTATTGTGTCCGACCTGTTCATTCAAAAGTTTAAAACAAAACTTGTTGCGGATGACGAACTTTTCAATGCTGCCCTTGTAAGTTTTGGCAGTTTTGGTTTTATTCATGGTGTGATGATAGAAACAGAAGATATTTATTTGTTGGAAAGTTTTCGCAAAAAAATACCGCTGGATGATTCATTCAGGCATATCATGGAAACGCTGGATTTTTCCAATGCCAATTTTATTCCTAATGGTAATGAACGGCCATTCCATTTTCAAGCCGTAATTGATCAGTATAATCTTGCCGATGGAGCATATGCTACGATCATGTATAAACGTCCTTATAAAGATAACTATCAACCACCCGTAGTTGATTTTAATAAGGCGGGTCCCGGTGATGATGTAGCTGCTGTTATAGGTATCATCACTGATCTTGTTCCGGTTTTAACTCACCTTGTAGTAAGTAAGCTTGTAAAAAGTTCTTACACTCTTTATGAAGGAGTGCTGGGAACATCAGGAGAAATTTTTACAAATAATAATATCCGTGGTAAATTACTCAGCACTGCTATCGGTATTCCGCTTGATCGGGTATTGGAAGTAAATGATCTGCTCATTGAAATGAATGAAGATCACGGACCGCTTTCAGGCATATTATCTTACCGTTATGTAAAGAGATCTGCAGCTACACTTGCTTTCACCAAATTCGACCCTACCTGCATACTCGAACTGGATTGTGCAGAATCAAACACTACAAGGAATTTTTATAATGCGGTATGGAATGAACTCGAAGCAAGAAATATCCCTCACAGTTTTCATTGGGGCAAAATACATAACCTGGATGAAGCAAAAACGAGAAAAATATATGGCGCCAGTATGGATACATGGATAGAGCAAAGAAATAAGATCATGTCGCCTGAGTCAATGAAAATATTCAATACTCAATCGCTGAAAGATTGTGGTCTTGATAAAATATTATCAGCTGTATAGCAGCCATTGGCGGCAACTATTGCACAGACCTTCAAAATTCAGCTAACTTTGATGTTGATTAATTATTATTACACACTGCCAACATAACAAACTATGAATAGATCCTTTTTAACTTTATTGTTCTTACTTTTTATTCTGTCAGTCACTAAAGCCGAAAATTATTCTGATACATCTTCTGTTCTCGGCAGATGGGATATTACTGTCAATATTTCCGGAAAAGAATTTCCTTCCTGGCTTGAAGTAGAAAGATCAGGTAATCGTGTATTGGTTGGAAGATTTGTTGGACCCGGTGGGAGTGCAAGACCAATATCGCAGGTAAACCTCATTAATGGTAAACTTAGTTTTTCTATTCCTCCACAATGGGAAACACAGTCGAACAATTTAAATCTTGAAGCAACTCTCGAAGGCGATAGCCTGGTTGGTGTTATGACCCTTCCAGATGGAAGAAATTGCAAATTCTCTGCAGTCCATGCGCCAGCTTTAACCCGTAATACAAATCCGGTTTGGGATAAACCGATACAATTATACAATGGAAAAGATCTTAAGGGCTGGCATGCATCAGGAACAACTAATCAATGGATAGTTGAGAATGGAATTTTGAAAAGTCCGAAAGCTGGTTCAAATTTAATATCTGATGCCACATTTAACGATTTCAAATTACAGGTTAAATTTCGTTTCAGTGAACATGGTAACAGTGGTGTTTATTTAAGAGGTCGCTATGAAGTACAGATCACAGATTATTATAAAGAGACACCAGTAAAAGATGTGTTAGGATCAGTTTATGGATTTATTGCACCCGGTGAAAGTGCAGGTAAAAAACCAGGTGAATGGCAAACCTATGAGATCACTTTGATCGGTAGAATGGTGACCATAGTGCTCAATGGAAAGACAATCATTTGCAACCAGGAAATACCGGGCATTACAGGCGGTGCATTGAATAGTAATGAAGGAACTGCAGGACCTATTATGTTACAAGGCGATCATGAGCCAATAGAGTATGGGAGTATTATTATCACGCCAGCTAAATCTTTTTGAGTACAAGAAATATGAAGAAAGGATCAACGATTATTGCTGGCCTCATCATGCTATTATCAGCTTGTACCGATAATAAAAAACCTGTGAGTAGTGATCAAAACAATACTGCAAAGGAAACTACCACTCTTATAAAAAAGAAAACAATTGTTTTTTACGGTAATAGTCTTACAGCAGGTTATGGTGTTAGTCCTTCAGAAGCATTCCCTGCGATCATTCAAAAAAGGATCGACTCACTTGGCCTTCCTTACCAGGTAGTCAATGCAGGAGTAAGCGGAGAAACTTCTTCCGGTGGCAAAACCCGCATTGATTGGATCTTGCGTGAACCTGTGGATATATTTATTCTCGAACTTGGCGCCAATGATGGTTTGCGAGGTACTCCACTTTCAGAAACTAAAAAAAATCTCCAGGATATTATTGATAAAGTAAAAGCAAAGTATCCTGACACTAAATTAGTTTTTGCCGGCATGGAAATCCCACCAAACATGGGACAAGCGTATACTACTGAGTTTCGAAATATTTATACTGACCTGGCTGCTAAAAATAAAATGACGCTCATTCCTTTTCTTTTAGAAGGTGTCGGGGGTGAACCTGAACTCAACCAGGCAGACGGTATTCATCCAACTGCAGAAGGTCATATTATAGTAGCTGAAAATGTTTGGAAACAGTTAGAAAACTTCTCTGACGAGTCTACTTCAAAACTTAATAAAGTTCATCATTAATGAATGTGAGTAAGATACACCGGGACTCACCAGCCAGGGAAAAACCATAACTTTACGAGTCTTATCATTATGAGTGAATTTACCGGAGACTTGTTAGAATCACTGGATTTACAACTGTTGGAAACAGATGTAAAGACGATGTTGGATAGTGAAAAACACTTGAAAGAGGTACTTAATGAGATACTAAGCTGGATCGAGTATAAAAGCAGGAACGATATTCTAACATCTATACTATTATATAATAACGAAACGACCCAGTTATTTGATGGGGCTGCTCCTTCACTTCCCGATCGTTATACCAAAGCGATCAGCGGAAATAAAGCTGGCCCTGTTGCTGGCTCCTGTGGTACAGCAGCATTCAATCGCAAACAGGTAATTGTGGAAGATATTGCAACTGATCCATTGTGGAAAGACTATAAATCATATGCATTAGTTGAGGGTCTGCGTTCTTGTTGGTCAACACCCCTATTTAATGCCCACGATGAATTACTGGGAACATTTGCCTTATATTATACGGAAGCCCGCAAACCAACAGATCATGACCTCGAACTTATTGATGAAATAGTAGAGGTTACTGCATCCGCTATCGAAGCAAGAGAAAAGGATTTTAAGAAAGCGGTTGGATTGTAGAATAGTATCAAGGCAAAAAGTACATCGGACACTTTACACTTCCTCTCTCAAAATTTCCAACGGCGGTCTCGTTACTACAGCACGGCTATTGATCAATCCAATGAAGACAGTAAGCAGGCATACCGATACAAACACTCCCAACAACGGCAGCCATTTCAATATAAAATCAGTTTGGAAAATAAATTTTGCAACCAGCCAGCTTACTCCTAATGACATAAACATTCCTGTTGCCGCAGCCAAAGCACCGAGGAAAAAATATTCAAGGGCAGTAATATAAAAGATCTGTTTACGGCTTGCACCAATTGTACGCAATAACACACTCTCCTGTATCCGTTGGTATTTGCTGATCAACACAGAAGCGATCAAAACTATCAAACCAGTGAATATGCTAAAAGCTGCCATGAAGCGAATAATGAAACCTACTTTATCTATTATGTTACTTACTATATTCAATACTGCACTCAGGTCAATGACAGTAACATTCGGAAACTTCTGCACAAGTTGCTGTTGAAAACGAGCAGATACATCTTTGCTTTCAATACGGGTCACCAATACATGAAACTGCGGCGCTTTTTCCAAAACCCCGGTGGGAAACACAACCAGGAAATTTGTTTGTACCCGGCCCCAATCTACTTGACGTAAACTCCCAACAATAGTGGTAACAGGAGCACCTTGCACATTAAAGTTCATCGTATCCCCGATCTTAATACTGTTGCTCTTTGCATAACGTTCATCCAATGAAACAAATATTTTATCTCCTTCAGCTTTACCCGACCATTTTCCTTTTGTTATTTTTTCTGAGCTGGTTAAAGAATCACGAAACGTCACCCTGTATTCACGATCAAATATTCCTTTCCACATTTTAATGGTGCTGTCTTTTCGCAAAGTTTCGCCGGTGATATTATTGATCCTTTCCAATCGCATGTTCACAATAGGTACAGCTCCATCAATTGGCAAATTAAATTGTTTGGCCAAAGCGATCACACTATCTGTTTGTTGCGGTTGTATATCAAATAATATTGTATTAGATCGATTGTCACGGGCAGTCATTTCGATACGATTGAGTAAGATAGCCCTGATAGAAAACAAGGTGCAAATAATGCCGGTACCTAATCCAATCGCAACGATCAATATGGTTGTTTGATTATTGGGTCTGTATAAGTTTGCCAATCCCTGCCGCCATAAATAACTCCATGCATTTGGAAAGAAACGCCGCACCGCCCACATTAGTAATGCAGCTGTCCCTACCAATATTAAAAAAGCAACAATGATAACAATAGAAAAAGCGATCGATTCAGGTATTTCTTTTATCTGCAAATAGCTAAATCCAAAAATGAAAAGGATGATCAATAGATACACCAGCCACTTTACGGGGTCTTTAAACAAACTAAATTTTTGAAACGATAAACGCAGTGTATTTAATGGTGAGATCTTGCGTATAGATACAAGTGGTGATAATGCAAAAAGAAATGAGATCACAACACCTAACAATAACCCCTGTCCTATCGCTGACCATGAAAAATCAGTGGTAACTTTTATTGGCAAAAAATCTTTGAATGCGATCGGTAAAAATTGCTGGACGATCGTACCTAACACTGCACCGGCCATCGAACCAATAAAGCCAACAACAACAA
>Ga0193696_1000756_pt1 | contig 10474 bp, 4 predicted proteins | sample L3m1metaG_FD_145074 | JGI IMG/M metagenome (GOLD analysis project Ga0193696, IMG submission 145074) | Soil microbial communities from a riparian zone of the East river system, Colorado, United States - L3m1 | ecosystem: Environmental > Terrestrial > Soil > Riparian zone | place: USA: East River... | reverse complement strand
CACCGTGAAGAGCGTGCCGCGCGACGCGCCCGCCAACATGTCGAGCCCCTCGGTCGCCGCCCGGCGATCCGCGAACGGGTTCCGCGCCATCCGGGCGTCCGCGACGTCGAACAGCGCCTGATCGAGCTGCAGCGCGTACAGGCTGGTGCGCGCCGCCGCCGCCAGACTGCCGAGCTCGATCAATGTCGTCGACAGATCGCTCAACGTAAACCCTTCGGAGATGAAGATCAGCGTCTTGGGTGCGTCGATGGCGCGCAAACCGATGAACAGGTCGCGCAGCGCCTGGACCGTCTGGTCGGCCTCGTGTTTGGCGTCCATCGTGATCTGATGGATCTGCATCTCGACTTCCGAATAGCAGGCTTCGCGGGCGCCCGGGCTGTTTTCCGCGGCGCACTCGCGCTGCTGAATCTGCTTCAACGTTTCCGTGTCGCTCCGATCGACAACCTGGAGCGCCTCCGACAGCCCGATGTTCTTGCCGATCAGGCCGCGCTGCATAATCTTCTGACCGGACATCCGCGAAATCGTCTGCTTGATGCGGGCCCGGTCGGTCGTGAATGGCGTGGCCGGAGCGCCCGTCCCGATTCCCGCGACGGCGATACGATCGGCCGGCTGCAGGCGGTCCACGAAGCCATTGGCGGCCCTGGCAATCGCCATCGCGCCGCCGAAGCGGATGTTCGGCTGGTCGATCGCCATCACGATCAGCCGGCCGCCGATCGAGTTCTCGTTGGTGCTGTAGCCCTCGGGCGGCGTGACGACAGCCGCCGGCTTCTCGTCGCCGCTCGTCAGCTGCACCCATTCAGCCGTCACCACGCGCCGGACGTTGTTGTCGATCCGCACGACGAAGTCGGCCGGCGTCAGGTTGGTGATCGGCTTGCCGTTGGTGTCGACGACGGTGACGTCGAGCGACGTCACTTCGACCGACGACTTGAACGCCGGCTGCGGCGGCTGCTGCCCGAACGCCGTCACGAAATGCAAACCGCAGAGACCGCAGAGAAAAATGATCTTCTTTGCGCTGCGACCTCTGCGCCTGCCAGGCCGTAGCTCGCACACCACATCGCGAGCGAAGGCTGGTGCTCCGCGGTTAAATCGTTGACGCGTCATTTCGCCGTCGTCGCCCGGTATCCCTGCCGGGCGCGCACCTCGTGATGGCCGTCCACCTCGACCTTGATCTTGCGCCACACATCGTCGTGCTTCGTGTTGCTCGGCTCGTAGCCGAGCAGATACTGGTTCGACAGCTCGTCGAGCAAGTCCGCGAACGACTCGTGCAGCTCATCGACGCTGTCGGTAAACAGCGCGCGTCCTCCGGTGGGGTTCGACAACCGCTCCATGACTTTCTTCAGCGTCTCGAGCGTGACACCGCGGCCCTGACCGATCATGTAGAGCGTCACGTCGCTGGACTGGAGGCGGCGCTCGACGTCGTTGATCGTCGCGTGGCTTCCCTGGTCCTCCCCGTCGGTGAACACGATCAGCGCCTTGCGTCCGGTCTGGCGCCCCAGCATCTCGACGCCGCGCAGAATGACGTCGTAGAGCGCGGTGGATCCCCATGGCGCCAGCCGATCCACCGCTCTCGAGCGTTCCGCCACGTCGCCGGCCTTGCGCGTCAGCGTGAAGATGCTGTCGTTGAATCCCAGCAGCGTGACGAGATCCTGATTCGGCACGTCCTTGAGGAATTCCTTGACCGCGGTCTTCAGCTTCGGCATCGCCGGCGTCATGCTGCCCGAGATGTCGATGGCGACGACGATCTCGAGCGGCACGTCTTCGGAGGTGAAGTGGGTGATCCCCTGCGGCTTGCCGTCTTCGAGCACGCGGAAGGCGGTTCGCGGCAGGTTGCGGACGAAGCGGCCGCGTCCATCGCTGACCGTCACCGTGACCTGAACGACGTCGACGTTGACCTTTTCGGTGACGGTTACCGCTTTGGTGCGGATGGTCTGGACGGCGCGGCCGCCGGTCGTCAGCGCGGCGACCGCACGTACCTGATGTTCGCCAAGGGCCGGCCCCGCGTCCCATTCGCACTCGAACGGTGGCCGCGTCAGGGCGCAGACCTGCCGGCCGTCGACGAAGAACGTCATGGTCGACGCGGCTTCGGCGGGGACGATGCTGGCGCGGAGAAGCGTGACTCCGCTGACGTAGCTGTCCTCGCCCGGCGAGAGAATCTTCAGCTGCGGGGCGGAATCGGGCGCCTGCGCGGACACGATCAGCGCCAGGCCGAAAGCCGCCGCTACCGCCGCGCCGGTCACGCTCGCTGTGCGCATTCTGGCCATCCTGCCTTTACCGCCCCTCTCTGCCCTTCCCGCCCTTACTCGCCCATCCAGCCTTCCCGCCCGTCCTCCTCCTGGCCCTCCGGCCTAGCGCTGGTCACTGTCCGGCACCAGCGGCCCGGTCGCCGTGGCGGCGGCAATGTAGTCCTCGACGCGATCGCGAGGCACCAGCCGGGCCCTGCGGACCAGCGTCAGCCAGTCGCCGTCGTCGGTCGGCCTGACCTCGTCGATGAAGTCCTGCATCGCCCCGGACAATATCACTCGGGCGAGCGCGGCGGGCAGCTGCATCTCTTTCAGCATGACCGCGACGTGGAGATTGAGATCGGCCACGCCGACCGCGATCAGACCGAGTTGGGGACGTCCGATCAGGGACGGAAAGCTGCCCGGCCGCGGCAGGCGCGGGCACACACAGCCGGTGGCGACCGCGGCCATGCCCCACGCGTCGAAATCCGCCGGCCGTCCCCCGCCCAGCACGAGCAGTTCGGTCAACGACAGCATCGACGTCACGCGATCGCGCTCGTGCGCGAAGGTCCAGGCGATCGCGCGGCGCCGCCACGGCTCCATCACGAGCTCGTCGGCCAGCGCGTCCAGGGCCGGTGCCCCTGTCAATTCCGCGACGCGGCGCGTGCCGCGGTCGATCGCTTCGGCGATCCGATCGCGATCGGCGTCGCGCAAATCGTAGGGATTGAGAAGCGAGACGCTGATGGCGAAGGTATCACGCTGATTCGTCGTCAACTTCGGCGCTTCGAGGACACGCTCGAAGTTCAGCCGCCGCAGGGTCAGCGGTGCGAGCGCGACGTCGAGACCGAGCAGCGATCCGCTCACGCGCCAGGGGATGCCGGGCGTCACGTCCTGGCGCGGCATCGACCACACCTGCCGCTGACGCAGCTCCGAGTCCTTCGCGCCGAACCCGAAGTCGTGGCGATGCGAGACATCGGCGGCCAGCAGCACCGTGCCTTCGGGATCGCCAACGTCTGCCGCGTACGAAATCGAGAGCAGGACTTCCGACAGCATCTGATCGGCCAGGTCGCTCAGCGACTCGGACTCGCGCGCCGCGCGCTTGGCGTCCTTGTTCCGGATCGCCTTCGACAGCTCATCAACCGCCTTCTGCAGCGTCTCGTGGACGTTTGGCGGCTGCGACACGCCGGGCGGCACGTTCTCCGTCTCGGCGCGATTGGGGCGCTGCGGTGTTTCGTCGAGCATCCGCGAGAGCCGAGTCACGACGCGCGGGAGCTCGTCGAGCGATAACGCCTCGCCGGCGAGAGTATGACCGATGGCGGCGATGTCGAGCGCGAGGTCGAGCGGCAGTCCCTCCTGGCGATCGCGCACCTGCTGAAGACGGCGGCGTTCGGCGGCGCCCAGATCGAGACGGTAGGGCTGCCCTTCCCACGCCAGCCGTGGCACGCGCTCACCGGCGGCGGGCCCCGACATGCCCAGCAGGATCGCGGACTCGATGGTGTCGGCGAGCGGCAGCGCGGCGGCGACGCTGTTTCTCAGCCACCCGGCGACCGCGCCCGCGTAGCGGCCATCGTCCGCAACCGGCAGGGCGACCAGCTTCTCGATCAGCGTCTGGGATTGCGGAACGCTGAACGTGCGGACCCTCGCCATGCGCGACAGGATCGCGAGCGCGCCCTGAAACTGCGCCTGGGCCACGAAGCCGCGCCGGCCGTCGAAGGGTGCAAGGCGCAGCGCGTGCCTGACGGCCGCCGCGAAGACCGACGGGGATCGGATGCCGATGCGATCGAGCGTCAGGATCAGCAACCGGTAACGCGAGATCCCGCGAAGCGCGACGAAGACGTCGGCGCGATCGCGCCCGGCGGCCGCGACGCCACCGAATAGCCGCTGACCGATCGCGATCTGTTCGAGGCGCTCGGCGCGCTGCCGGACATCGGCCGATCCAATCGTGTCCGCCAGCCACGCCGCGTCCAGCGGCTCGTCCTCGACGCTCCGCAGCTGCCGCGCCGCGTCCTCGGGCACGTCGACACCCGAGAAGACGCGCGTCCAGAAACCGCGCGAGTTCGGTGCGGCCGGCGCGCCATTGTCGGCGACCTCGATCCGCCCCAGCGTCATGGCGAGATCGAACGACGACCGGTTGAACGGCATCGTACGGACATGCCACTCGCGATACGCGCTGACGCCAGCCGTGACCAGCGTCTTGAAACGATCCAGACGCACGGCAGCGTCGGGGATCCAGAATCCCAGGACAAACGCGCGGTGCGCGGCGTCAAGCTGACCGATGGTGTCGTAGAGCGCCAGGACGCGTCCGTCGTTCATGTCCAGCAGCTGCTGGATGAATCGATCCGCGCGCGTCACCTTCTCGCCCACCACGGCTTCCCACATCGCCACGACGTCGTCGCGCTCCGTCGGCGGGACCACGCGGTTGGCGCGGACACGCAGGCTGCTCGAGTAGGCGGCGAAGGCCGGCGCCGACCGCTCGTAGATCCTCGAGAGCAGCGCCGGGTGGTCGGCGAAGTACTGCAGTGTCTGATCGTCGAGCGGCGCCAGCCCGTGGCACAGCAGCGACGCCGACCGATCGGCGACGATGGCCGACACCAGCTCCTCGCGCGCGACGCGGCGATGGAAGATCGCGTCGCTCCACACGTCGGCGGTCAGAGGCACCGGAATGGAATCGGTCGCGGCGCGATCGGGCGCGGGTCGAACCTCCCGCTTGCGCCCGGGCGGCTGACGCAGCCATTGGATGAAGCGGTCGGCCTCCGGGCGCCGGCCTTCGGGGTTGTCGTAAATCAGCCGAGTGATTTCGTAGATGAAGCGCCCGCGATCAGGAGGCGGATCGATGCCGAGCAGTCGCGACAGCGCCGCCGATCCTCCCGGCACGGGTACGTCTTCGATAGCCGTGGCCGCCGCGGCTGGCGCGGAACACATGGCAAAGAGAGCGAGGACCAGACCGGCGACCCGTGGCACAAGGCGGACATTATAGACAGGCGGCCGGTCGACCCGGGGTTATTTGGCGAATCCCTGGAGCTCATGAGATACGTTCCGCAACCTGCCCGCGAGGGTGTTCGGTACAATCAGCGCGACACGATGGCGCCCACCAACTACACGGCAAAAGACATCACGGTCCTCGAGGGGCTCGAACCGGTTCGCAAACGGCCGGGCATGTATATCGGCGGCGTTGGATCGGCCGGCCTGCATCACCTCGTCTGGGAAATCGTCGATAACGCGGTGGACGAGGCGATGAACGGCTATGCCTCCAACATCCGCGTGACACTCCATACAAATGGATCGTCGATGACGATCGAAGACGATGGGCGCGGCATCCCCGTGGACAAGCACCCGACGTCGAAGAAAAGCGCGCTGGAAACGATCTTCACGGTGCTGCACGCCGGCGGCAAGTTCGAACACGGCAGCTACAAGACCGCCGGCGGACTCCACGGCGTCGGCGCGAGCGTCGTCAACGCGCTGTCGAAGGACCTGGTGGCGAACGTCAAGCGCGACGGCTCGCAGTGGGAAATGCGCTTCCGGCAGGGTAAGGCGGTGACCGCCCTCAAGAAAGTGGGGCCGGCGCGGGGGACGGGAACGACCGTCTACTTCCATCCCGACGCGGCGATCTTTCCCAAGATCGAATTCGATCCCGCGGTCATCAAGGAGCGCCTCGAGATCGCGAGCTACCTCCACAAGGGCCTCAAGGTCATCTTCGAGGACGAAGGCGCCAAAGAAAAACTCGTGTTCGAGCACGACGAAGGGATCGTCGAGTACCTGAGAAAGATCGTCAGCGAGCGCGGGGCAAAGCCGGTTCACGAGGTGCCGTTCACGCTGGCGAAGGAGGACGGGCTGCGGCTGGACCTCGTGCTGCAGTGGACCGAGGCCACAGACGAACACCTGCGGTCGTACGTGAACGGGATCCCCACGGGATCGGGCGGCACTCACGAGAACGGGCTGCGCGCCGGCATCGGCAAGGCCGTCCGCAACTTCATCGACACGCACCACCTGTCGCCCAAGGGTGTGACGCTGACCGCCGAAGACATCCGCGAGGGGTTGACCGGCGTGCTGAGCGTGTTCGTCCAGGAGCCGCAGTTTCAAGGGCAGACCAAGGACCGTCTCAACAACCCGGAGCTCGTGTCGGCGGTCGATGGCGTGGTGCGCCCGGCGCTGGAGCATTGGCTGAACCACAACATCAGCGTCGCCGAATCAATCGTCGCGCGCATCATCCTCGCCGCTCGCGCGCGCGAGGCGAGCCGTGCCGCGCAGGCCGAGGTGTCGCGGAAGAGCGCGACCTCCTCCCGCCTGAACCTGCCAGGCAAGTTGAGTGACTGCACGAACCCGACGAGCGAAGGCAGCGAGCTGTTCGTCGTGGAGGGCGACTCGGCCGGCGGGTCCGCGAAGCAGGGGCGCGATCGGGCGCGGCAGGCGATCCTGCCGCTGCGCGGCAAGGTGCTCAATACCGAGAGCGTCTCGCTCGCGAAGGTCCTCGAGAACAAGGAGCTCACCGATCTGGTGACGGCGCTCGGCTGCGGGCTCGGCAAGAACTTCGAGCTGTCCAGGCTGCGCTACGGCAAGGTGATCATCCTGGCCGACGCCGATTCGGACGGCAATCACATCGCCACGCTGCTGCTGACGTTCATCTACCGTCACCTGCCGCAGTTGATCACCGCCGGCCACGTGTTTCTCGCCCAGCCGCCGCTCTACCGGATCGACATCGGCAAGGACACGCTCTGGGCGCTCGACGATCCGCAGAAGGACGCGATCCTGAAGCAGCACGCGAAAAACGGCCGCGGCGCGCCGGAGATCACGCGCTTCAAGGGCCTTGGCGAGATGATGCCGAAGGTCTTGTGGGAGACGACGCTCAATCCGCGGACGCGACGGCTGCTGCGCGTCGAAGTCACCGATCACATCGTCACCGATCGCGTCATCAACGAGCTGATGGGCAAGGATGCGTCCGCGCGGTTCCGCTTCATCATGGAACGGGCCGATGAAGCGGAGGAGTTGGACGTTTAAAGTTAAAACTTAAAAGTTAAAACTTAAAAGTTGAAATGCGTGCGACGCTGCCTAGCTGCGAGCTTATCTTCTGGAATTTGCCCTTTGGACTTTTGTCTTTTGGACTTTTGTCTTTCTGGTTTTAACTTTTAACTTTTAACTTTTAACTTTCTCGAGCAGGACGCGCAGGCCGTTCACCAGGCGTCCGATCCCTTCAGTGACCGTCGCTTTCTGCAGCGCGCCGTAGGCGATGCGGAAAAAGCAGCCGTTCGTCGCACCGAAGGCGTGGCCGGGAACGACCGCGACGCCGTGCTCGCGGATCAGCCGCTCGGCGATCGTAAACGGATCGGCGTCTGCGTTGACGCGCAGGAAGCAGTAGAAGGCACCCTCGGCCGGCGGCACGGTGCACAGCGGCTCGAGCGCGCGCAGCTCGGACAGCACGATGTCGCGCACTTCGGCGAATGACTGGAGGTGTTGCCGGCAGTACGCCGGACCGACCTCCATGGCCGCGACCGCCGCGATCTGCGAGAGGACCGGCGGGCACACGAGCACCGTGTCCTGGACTTTCGCGAGGGCGTCGCGCAGCCGCTCCGGGTACACCATGTAGCCGATGCGCCAGCCCGCGAAGCCGTAGGCCTTCGACAGGGAGAACAGCGAAATCGTATGCGCCTGCGCGCCGTCGAAGGCGCCCGGCGAGACGTGCGCCGCCGATCCGTAGGTGAAGTACTCGTAGACCTCGTCGCTGATGTGGAACAGGCCGTGGCGCGCGCAGAGGTCGTTGACTTCGCGGAGCGCGGCCTCCGGAAACACGGCGCCGGTCGGATTGTTCGGCGTCACGGTGACGATCGCGCGCGTGCGCGGCGTGATCGCGCGGCGGATGGCGTCGAGATTCAGCTGATAGCGGTCGTCGGTCGGCACGAGCACGGCGGTGCAGTCCGCCATCTGAATCGCCATCTCGTGATTGAAATAGAACGGCACCGGAAGGATGACTTCATCCCCGGGCTGGGTGATGGCCAGGATCGCATGCACGAACGCCATGTTGCCGCCGGCCGTCACCATGACGCGGTAGCCACTGACTTGTCTCGCCGAAGCGTCGGATGGCGCAGTGGCGCGAAGGCGGATGCCGTTGTCGCGCCGCAGCTTCGCATCGATCGCGGCGAGGAGTTGGGGGATTCCGTCGCCGTCCTGGTAGCCGTGGGTCTCCGGGTCCGACAGGGCCGCCCGCGCCGCATCCAGCGCTGCCTCAGGCGGGCCGTAGTGCACGACGCCCTGTCCCAGGGAAATCGTTCCGGGGTGCTGTCGTATCACATCGCCGATGACGGCGATGATCGGCGCCTGGATGGAATCCATCCGCGAGCGGGAATTCAGCATGGGGGTCACGACGCAATAATATAGTGCTCCCTGGAGGCCCCATGATTCGCCGCCGCACGCTGGTGTCCCCTCTCGTGCTCGTCTGCTTCTCGGCACTGATCGTCCATGCGGCGGGAACGCTGCAGTCCCCCGAGCAGTTCCTCGGCCACAAGGTCGGCGCCGACAACAAGCTCGCGCGCTGGGACAAGATCGTCGACTACATGAAGCTCGCCGCGGCGAATTCCGACCGCGTGCGCTTCCGCGAGCTCGGCAAGACCAGCAGCGGCAATCCGTTCATCGCGCTCGAAATCAGCGCCCCGGACACGCTGAAGAACCTGGACCGTTACAAACGGCTGGAGAAGAAGCTGTACTTCCAGGGCGGTGCGCCGACCGACGCAGAGCGGGACGAGATCTTCCGCCAGGGCAAGCTGGTGCTGCTCATCACCTGCGCCATTCACGCGACGGAGATCGGCGCCTCGCAGATGTCTCTCGAGCTCGTGCACCACCTGGCGACCGACGACTCGCCGCAGGTGAAGAAGATCCTCGACAACGTGATCTTCATCCTGGTGCCGAGCCTGAACCCCGACGGCCAGATCATGGTGACCGACTGGTTCAACAAGAACGTCGGCTCGCCGTATGCCGTGAGCCCGATCCCGTACCTGTACCACCCGTACGTCGGCCACGACAACAACCGTGACATGTACATGTTCACGCAGAAGGAGAGCCAGTACACCGCGCAGCTCCTCTGGCACGACTGGTTTCCCAGCGTCTGGCTCGACGAGCATCAGCAGGGCAGCAATGGCGCGCGCATCTTCGTCATGCCCGCGACCGATCCGATCAACGCGAACGTGCACCCGCTGATTTACCGGTGGAATGGCATCCTCGGCCAGTCGCAGGCGGCGGCGCTCGAGGCGGCCGGTAAGGAAGGGATCATCTACAACGCGACCTACACCAATTTCTGGGAAGGCGCGATGGCGTGGAGCGGCTGGTGGCACAACCAGATCGGGCTGCTCACGGAAGTCGCCAGCGCGCGCGTCGCGGCGCCGATCGAGCAGCAGCGCGCCGTGCCGGGCAGGCCCGCGCCGCCGCCCGCTGGCGGGGGCCGCGGCGAAGGCGGCCCTTCGACAGGCTCAGGGCAGGGTGGACGCGGTCAGCAGTTCAGCGACGCGCCGCTGCCGCCGCCGACCGACATCAACCCGCGCACCGAGTATCCGCGGCCGTGGCTGGGCGGCCGCTGGACGCTCCGCGACATCGTCGACTACGAAATGATCGCGACGATGGCGCTGCTTGAAACCGGCGCGGATCGGCGGGAAACGCTGCTGCGGCAGATCTACGAGGTCAATCGACAGACCCTCGAGGACGGGAAGAAAGGATCGCTGGCAGCCATTCTCGTCCCGGCCGAGCGACAGCAGGATGCGCGGGAAGCCGCGCACCTCGTCGACAAGCTCCACATGGGCGGAGTGGAAATCTATCGCGCGGACGCGGCGTTCGAAGCGGACGGCACCTCTTACGGCGCCGGCACGTTCGTCATTCCGATGACGCAGGTCTTCGCGCGCTACGCGAAGGACATGCTCGAGAAGCAGACTTACCCCGAGGTACGGCGCGGGCCCAACGCGCCGCCCGAACCGCCGTACGACGTCACCGCGTGGTCGCTCGGGATGCTGCTCGGTGTCGAGACCGTCTTCGTCAAAGACCCGCTGCCGGCGATGAAGATGACGAAGATCGACGGGCTCCCGAAACTGCCGGGAGACGTGACGGGAACCGGCACGCGGTTCGCGTTCGACTACAAGGGACCGGACACCGCCATCGCCATCAACCGTCTGCTCAAGGATGGCGCGCGTGTCAGCTTCGACGGACCCTCGCACGTGGCCGTCACCGGCGTGCCGCGGCCCAGACTCGAGGCGGTCGCCAAAGATCTCGGCCTCAGCGTC
>Ga0193696_1000755_pt1 | contig 10476 bp, 9 predicted proteins | sample L3m1metaG_FD_145074 | JGI IMG/M metagenome (GOLD analysis project Ga0193696, IMG submission 145074) | Soil microbial communities from a riparian zone of the East river system, Colorado, United States - L3m1 | ecosystem: Environmental > Terrestrial > Soil > Riparian zone | place: USA: East River... | reverse complement strand
GACGTGGTATGGCAGCACGTTCAATATCGACGTGAACATCACCGACGGCGTGGCCCATCAGTTGTCGCTGTATGTCGTCGATTGGGACAACGGGGGCCGGGGGCAGACGTTCGAAGTGCGTGACGCAGTGACCAACGCGCTGTTGGAGACGCGCACGGTCACGGGGTTCTCGGGCGGCCAGTACTGGCGCTGGACGGTGAGAGGCCACGTCGTGGTGCGTGCGCAAGTCACGGCCGGGTACAACGCGGTGGTCAGCGGGGTGTTCTTCGACGGCGGCGGTGCCGTGAATGCACCGCCCACGGTGACGCTGACGGCGCCGGCCTCGGGGGCGCAATATACGGCGCCGGCGACGGTCGCGGTCAGCGCGACGGCGAGCGACAGTGATGGCATCGCCAAGGTGGAGTTTTATCAGGTCCTCGGGCAGGGCACGCCGAGCTTGATCGCGCCAGCCGTGACGACGCCGCCCTACGCCGTGACGTGGTACAACGTCGCCGCGGGCACCTACACTGTGACCGCGAAGGCCTACGACACGCAGAACGCGTCGAGCACGACGTCGGTGCAGATGACGGTCGTGCCGGTCGGGGGCGGCACGGCGGCGACGTTCATCGGGACGGACACGACGACGAAGGGGACGTGGCGCGGGGTGTATGGGGCGGAGGGCTACGTGATCGTGAACGACGCCACCAGTCCGCCGGCGTATGCGTCAGTGGCGGTGACCGGGGCGAATACGTGGCCGTGGACCGAGGTGACGACGGATGTCCGCGGGCTGCAGCGGGCGGTGGGGGCCAATCGTTTTGCGGCGACGTGGTATGGCAGCACGTTCACTGTCGACGTGAACATCACCGACGGCGCGGCCCATCAGTTGTCGCTGTATGTCGTCGATTGGGACAGCAACGGACGTGTGGAGACCGTCGAGGTGCGGGACGCGGTGACCAACGGGCTATTGGACACGCGTAGCATCAGTTCGTTTGTCGGCGGTCAATACTGGCGCTGGACCGTTAGCGGTCACGTGACCATGCGGGTGACAAATACCGGCACGCCCAACGCGGTCGTGAGCGGCCTCTTCTTTGACACGAGTGCGTCGAACCTGGCACCGGCGGTGGCGGTGATCGTGGCTTGCCAACCGTAGCTCGTTCGGTGTCGGGGACGCCCACCTTCGCCAGGGCTACGGTGGGCAGCCTTCGCCTTCATTCATGGGCGAAAGGTGGCTTGCCAACCGTAGCTCACGCATCCGTTGCCAGGCGTGAGCGTCTGTTGGCTTGCCAGCCGTAGCTCGTTCGGTGTCGGGGACGCCCACCTTCGCCAGGGCTACGGTGGGCAGCCTTCGCCTTCATTCATGAGCGAAGGCTGGAGCGGGCTACGGGGATCGAACCCGTGTCCGAGGCTTGGGAAGCCTCTGTACTACCATTGTACTAAGCCCGCAGCGACTAACTGGTGACCCCGCCAATTGTAGCGATCAGGATCGTATGAGGGCAACCACCTCGTCCCGCTTCGCGGTCATCAGCTCCGGCGTGGTCGCCTCGAGGTTCAGCCGCAGCAGCGGCTCGGTGTTCGACGGCCGGACGTTGAAGTGCCAGTCGGGATACTCGATCGAGACGCCGTCAAGCGTGTACTGGTGCGCGTCGCCGTACTTCGCGGCGAGCTGATCGAGCTTTGCCGGCACCAGGTCCATGCTCGCGAGCTTCGTGTTGATCTCGCCGGAAATGAAGTACTTGCTGGCGAGCGGCTGCAGCAGTTCGTGTAGCGTCTGTCCCTTCCGCGACATCAGCTCCAGAATGAGCAGTGCTGGGATGAAGCCGTTGTCCGCGTAGAAATTGTCGCGGAAGTAGTAGTGTCCGGTGACTTCGCCGCCGAAGATGGCGTTGGTCTCGCGCATCCGGCGCTTGAAGAACGCGTGGCCTACGCGGTTCATGTACGACGTGCCGCCGTATTTCGCGACGACGTCCCTGACGGCGTAGCTGGCGCGCAGGTCGTAGATGATCGACGCCCCCGGATACTTGATGAGAAAGGCTTCGGCCAGGAGCGCGGTAACGAAATCGCCGGAGACGAACCCGCCGGTGCCGTCGATGAAGAAACAGCGATCGGCGTCGCCGTCCCACGCGATGCCGATGTCCGCCTTCTGCGCGACCACCGCCTCGACGATGTCGCGCCGGTTTTCCTCGATGAGCGGGTTCGCCTCGTGGTTCGGAAACCGCCCGTCGATGTCGAAGCAGAGCTTCGTCGCGCGGCAGGGGAGTCGTTCGAACAGTTTCGGCGCGACGAGGCCGGCCATGCCGCTGCCGGCGTCGAGGACGACGTTGAACGGCCGGACGATCGACGGATCGATGAACCCCATGACGTGTTCGACATATGGCGCGAGCACGTCCTTCGCGGTCACGGCGCCGCGGCGGCCCGCCGGCGGCGGCAGGCGGTTTTCCGCAATCATGTCGCGGATGTCGGAGATGCCGGCGTCGCCGCTCAGCGGAAACGCCTCGCGCCGCACCATCTTGAGGCCGTTGTACTGCTTCGGGTTGTGCGACGCGGTGATCTGCACGCCGCCGTCGTGGCCGTCCGACGCGACCGCGAAGTAGAGCATGTCGGTCGCCACCATCCCGTAGTCGACGACGTCCGCACCCTGCGCGGTCGCGCCGTCGATGAACGCGGCCGCGATACCAGGGGACGAGAGCCGCATGTCACGCCCGACGGCGATCCGTTTCGCCTGCAGATACGCGACGAAGGCGGCACCGATGGCACGGGCGCCCTCTTCGTTCACCTCGGATGGATAGAGTCCGCGGACGTCGTAGGCCTTGAAGATTCCGGGGTTCAGGTTCATCTCATTCAGCTCTCAGCTCTCGGCTTTCGGCTCCGCGCTCTGGCTCGACCAGTTGATAGCTGAGAGCCGATAGCTGACAGCTTCTAAAGCCGGCTGTAGTCCGTCACGCTCGACTTGTCGCCGAGCACCAGGCCATGGTCGAGCGCGGCGTTACGCCCGATGTGGCAGTGGCGGCCAAGGATCGAATGCCGGACGACCGCCTCCTGTCCGATCCGCGTGTTCGCCCACAGGATCGACTGCTCGACGACGGCATGCTCCTCGATATGACAGTGCTTGCCGATCACACTGTATGGACCGATACGGGCCCCGGCCTTGACGATGACCCCATCGTCCAGGAAACACGGCCCTTCGACCGTGGCGCCGTCCTCGACGCGCGCACCGGGGGAAATCCACGCGGACGCGGGCTGGGACGCGAACGGCTCGAGCTTGTAGCGGCCGTCCATGACGTCGCGATGGACCTGCTTGTACTTTTCAGGCGTGCCGATGTCGATCCAGTAGCCGCGATCGACGTAGGCCACGAACGTCTCGCCGCGCTCGATCAGCGACGGAAAGAAGCTGCGCTCGATCGACCAGGGGGTGTCTTTGGGAATGCGGTCGAAGGTATCCGGTTCGAGGACGTAGATGCCGGCGTTGATCGTGTCGCAGGTGATCTCGTGCGGCTTCGGCTTCTCGAGAAAGCGCTGGATGTTGCCCTGGGCATCGGTCTCGACCAGGCCATAGGCGCTCGGGTTCTCGACCGGCGTGAGGACGATGGTGGCCTTCGCGCGTCGTTCGCGGTGCAGGGCGATGACCGCGCCCAGATCGACCTGCGTGAGCACGTCGCCGTTCAACACCACCACCGATTCGTTGAGCGATTCGCCGGCGTACCGCACAGCTCCACCGGTGCCGAGCGGCGCCGGCTCGACGACGTAGCGGATGGCGAAGCCGGTATCGCCGCCGTCGCCGAAAATCTCTTCAATTCGACGCGGCTGGTAGTTGAGGCTCAGCACGACGCCGTCGATCTCGGGCACGCGCTTGAGCAGGTCGAGCTGATAGTTGAGGAACGGGCGGTCGAAGATCGGGACGATCGGCTTCGGCGTGTGAATCGTGAGCGGACGCAGGCGTGTGCCCTTGCCCCCTGCGAGCAGGATGGCCTTCATGCGCAACCACCGATGTTATCATTAGCGCAGTCGGTCCATGAACCTACCGAACTCGCTCACGGTCACGCGCATCTGCCTCGTGCCGCTGCTCGTGGTCGTGTTGCTGACGAAGTTCGAAGGCCGTCAGATTCTCGGCGTGCCGACGGAGTTCGTCGGCGCCGCGATTTTCGGCCTGGCCTCGCTCACCGACTGGGCCGACGGCTACCTGGCGCGCCGCCGCAAGCAGATCACGCCGTTCGGACAGTTCATCGATCCTCTCGCCGACAAACTGCTGACGCTGGCGGCGCTGGTGTCGCTGGTGCAGATGGATCTCGCGCCGGCGTGGATGGTGGCGGTGATTCTCGGTCGCGACTTTGCGGTGACGGCGCTCCGCAGCCTGTCGTATGCCCGCGGCGTCGGGATTCCCGCGTCGCCGATCGGCAAGATCAAGATGGTCGCCCAGGTCGTGGCGATCCTGGCGCTGATCCTGTCGCACGGGCGCCGAGAATTCTTCGCGATCGGCCAGGCCGCGCTCTGGGTCGCGGTGCTCACCGCGCTCGTCTCTGGCGCGGACTACTTCCGCCGCTTCAATCTCTTCGCCGGCCCGCGCGCGACCGACCTGCGGACCACGTCCCAGCGCCGCGCCACCGATCGCAAGGTCGGCTGACCCGCTTTCGCTCAGCCTGAGCGGCGACGATAACCGCTGAGCACGCGGAAATCGCAGAGAGATCAATCGATCTTGGCGCTGTGGTCTCTGCGAGTTCCGCGGTTACCGCCGCGGCGCGACGTAGTCGCCGCTCAGCACGGCGTCGCGCGACCGCGTGATCTTGGTGAGCGCCAGCGTCTTGCCGGTGCTCAGCACTACGGCTTCGCCGACGGCCGCCAGCGGCATCCCGGCCGACCCGATGTCGCGATAGATCGCAAACCGCGCGCCTGCCGTCACGCCCTGGTCGGTTCCGCGATCGATGATCACAAAGCCGCCAGGGCCCGCGCTCTGCCGGTCTTCGAGACCCGCGAGGACGCGGCCAATCGCGGTGAAATCGGGATCGCCCGCCGGCACGTCGCGTTCGACGTCGGCAGGGACGACCGGCGCCGCGAACGGCTCCAGGTAATCGCCTTCCGAGATCACATCGCATCCGTGATCGACCGCGGCAATCGCCGTCGAATCGTTGACGGCGACGAGTCGAACCCAGCCGAGCGTGCGAGCGCCCTGCCACCGCCGATCGTGGGGCGAGCCGAACCTGTTCGCGCGTCTGACAAAAAACTGCTGACCGAGTTGCAGGCCCGAGCCCGTGCCCGCGCTGACGACCAGGAGATCTCGCGGTCCGTACAAGGCGCGCGCGGTCGTGTCCTGGGCGCCGATGATCCGCGGCGTGTCCGCCGCCGGATTGTCCGTGGTGAGCGGAGCGGCACAGGCGACCGCCGTCTCGAGCGGCGACAGGCTCGGCGCGCCTGCCTGCGCATCGAGCCGCGATGACGCAAACGAAGCGAGGATCAGCAGCAGAGAACACGACACGGTCCGTCTCATACACTCTTCCTCACTTGGTTTGTGCCGCCGCCGCCTTCAACTCGGCGATGCGCTTGTGGGTCTCCGGGAGATATTGGCTCTTTTCGAACTCCTGCAGGAGCTTCTCGAAATACGGCAAGGCTTCCGCCTCCTGCTTCATCTTCACCAAGGCTTCGGCGAGGTAGAAGTAGACGGCGTCGCGGCCGGAGTACTCCGAGTCTTCTTTCAGCAAGGTCTTGAACCGGTCGATCGCGCCGGGATACCAACGCTGGCGAAAGTAGAAGTAGCCGACGAGATAATCCGACTCGTCGAGACGATCCTTGGTCTCGCGCAGTTTGGTCCTGACTTCGGGCATCAGGCTGCTGTTCGGATAACGCGCGACAAACGTCTCGAACTCCTTAATCGCTTCGCGTGTTTCGGTCTGGTCGCGCTGCGGCGCCCGCATCTGGCGGACATGCGCCACCGCGAGCTTGTATTGGGCGTAATCGGATCGTTTGTGGGTCGGGTAGAACGACAGGAACTCCCGGAACTCGTTGATCGCCAACACGAGCGCTTCGGCGGTGCCTTCGCCGAGATAGGTGTCGCCGATGCCGAGCTTCGAGTCCGGTCGATAGGGGCTGGCGGTGTAGGTTTCGGTAACCTGCTTGAAGAACTCCCGCGCCGTGAGCCACTTCTTGTTGTTGAGCGCCTCGGTGCCCTTGTCGAACAGGAACTTGTCCGGCTCACTGGTCCCCGCGGGCACCATGCTGCGGGAACGGGCGCTGCACGCACTGGCGCCGAGAATGGCGGTGGCGAGCAGACACGCGAGGAGGAGCGAAACGCGTCGGTAAGTGATCAAAGTATTCCAGTCAGCCACTGATATTCGGCCGTGAGGCCCTCTTCGAGTCCCACGGCTGGAACGAACCCCAGGTCGGCCTTTGCCAGCGATGTATCGGCCCAGGTGTGACGCATGTCACCCTTCTGTGTCTCGTCGATCTTCACGCGCGGCGAGCGACCGCTCACCCGCTGAATGATCTGCAACACGTCGTTGACCGATACGCGTGAGCCGCCTCCAATATTGTACACGCGCCCTGGGACGCCCCGGGTGGCCGCCGTTGCGGTCGCGCTTGCAATATCGGCTACATACGTGAAATCGCGTGTCTGTTCGCCGTCCCCGTAGAGCGTGATCGGATCGCCTTGCAGCGTCGCGCGCAGAAACTTGTGAAACGCCATGTCGGGCCGCTGCCGCGGTCCGTACACGGTGAAATAGCGCAGCGCGACCGTCGGCACGCCGTAGTTAGCGAAGTAGAGATAGCAGAGCTGCTCGGCCGCGAGCTTCGAGACGCCGTACGGCGACAGCGGCTGAGGCAGCGTATCTTCGCGAAACGGCATCGGCCGGTTGTCGCCGTACACCGATGAGCTGGAGGCGTAGACGAGACGCTCGATCTTCGTGCGCGTGCACGCCTCGAGCAGCACCTGCGTGGCTTCGATGTTGTTGACGGTGTAGATCTCGAAGTCCTTGCCCCAGCTCTTTCTCACGCCGGCCTGTGCCGCGAGGTGGAAGACGTGCGTGCGATCGGCAAGCATCGCGGGAAGGTCGAGGTCCTGCACCCGCGACTCGATGAAGCGGAACCGCTGATTGGCACGGGCCGCCTGCAGGTTCCGCTCCTTGACCTCGCGCGGATAGTAATCGGTGAAACAATCGATGCCGACGACGTCGGCGCCTTCGCCGAGCAATCGTTCGGCGAGGGTCGATCCAATGAATCCGGCGACGCCAGTGATCAGAGCTTTCATGAGAACAATGCGCGCACGCGCTCCGGAAGGCGGCACGGCTTGCCGTCGCGATCGAGCGTGGCGTGCACGGTGCTGCCGGTGGCGAGGACCGTGCGATCCGCGGCGCGCACGACCTCGTAGCTGAACTTCACACGCACCGGCGACAACATGCCGCCGCTCGTCCGTACTTCGATCTCGTCGTCGTACTTCGCCGACGCCTTGTACGCGCACTGCGCGTCGATGACCGGCAGCGAGTAGCCGTCGACTTCCATCTCCCGGTAACTCCAGCCGTTCTGCCGCAGCAGATCCGTGCGGCCAATCTCGAACCAGACGAGGTAGTTGGCGTAGTACACCACGCCCATCTGATCCGTTTCGGCGTATCGTACGCGCACGCGGGAAATGGCCGGTGGAGCGCTCACCGAGGAACGGAGGCGGCGGGAAGCCCGGCGAGCGCCGCTGCCTTGAGCTCGCGGGTGGCGCGTTCCGGATCAGGGCTGTGGAACACCGCTGAGCCGGCAACGACGATCCGCACTCCGGCGGCGACGACGCGTGCCACGTTCTGTTTGTCGATGCCGCCGTCGATTTCGACGGCGGCGTTGTTGCCGGCCCGATCGAGCAACGCTCGTACCGCACGAACTTTGGACTCGCTGCGCGGGATGAAAGTCTGTCCCCCGAACCCGGGATTCACCGACATGACCAGGACATAGTCGACGTCGCCCGCGATCTCTTCCAGCGCGCCCACCGGCGTCGACGGGTTGAGAACCACGCCGGCCTTGACACCCAGTGCCTTGATGGCGTGGACGGTGCGATGCAGGTGCGGCAGGACTTCGACGTGCACCGACAGCATCGCCGCGCCCGCCTCGGCGAACGCGTCGAGGTATTTGTCCGGATCCCTGATCATGAGGTGAACATCCAGCGGTACGTTCGCCACCCGCCGAATCGATTTCACCACGGGAGGGCCGATGGTGATGTTCGGCACGAAATGGCCGTCCATGACGTCCACGTGAATGAGATCGGCGCCTCCGCGCTCGACGGCGCCAATCGCGTCTCCGAGCGCCGCGAAGTCGGCCGAGAGGATCGACGGCGCGATGAGCACGCTCACCGGCTCGCTCACCGGCTCACCTCGAGCGAAATCGGCTCGCCCGGTCCGATCTGAAAACCAGCCTGCGGACCCTGTCGGATGACGACGCCGGCGGCGACGCCGGGGTATGGATTCGATCCCACCACCGCGACGCGAAAGCCGCGGGCGCGGAGAATTTCCGCCGCACGATCGCCGTTGACGCCGATCAGATCGGGCATCACGTAGCTGGCGCCGCGATCGCCACGGTTGACGAGGAGCGAAACGTTGCCCGCCGCGCTCTTGGCAGGCGGCATCTGCGCGATGACGACGTCCTGCGCGAAAGACGGGGATCGAATTTCGGCAATACCGGTCAGCGTCAAGCCATCCTGGGCGAGACGGAGTTGGGCGGTCCGTTCCGTTTCGCCCACCAGCTTCGGTACCGTGGCCGACCGCTGACCGGCGCTCAGCCAGATTCTGACGCTCCGCTGGCGCCGGGCGATCGAGCCCGCGGCCGGTTCCTGCGCCAGGACGCGGCCGGCCGCAATCTTCGGATCGGGACGACGCGTTTCGTCGACCCTCAGTGTGAGTCCCAGGTCGCTGACGAGCGCGGTCGCGTCGTTGGCGGTCCGGTTGGTCAGATCCGGAATCGTGACTTCCCGGGCGCGCAAGGCGATCCGCATCGACGCCGCCGCAAACAGCACGTAGGTCGCGATGAGCGCGCCGACCAGCATCACGAACTTGCCCGCGCTCCACATGCGCGTACCGAAGGGCATGGATTACAAAGATCGTACTACAGGTCCGAGTCGGGTGCTGGGTGCTGGGTGCTGAGTGCTGGGTGCTCGTGCCGAGTGTCGAGTGCGGGGTGCCTGGTGCCGTGCCTGGTGCCGAGTTCCAGGCACCCGGGCACAGCACCTTGGCACCCGGCACAGCACTTGGCACCCGGCACAGCACTCGGCACCCGGCACAGCACTCGGCACCAAGCACCCAGCACCCGCCACGAGCACTCAGCACCTAGCACCCAGCACTCAGCACCCGTTAGTGCTCTTGACGAGAACAGCGCCGAAGAACGCTTCGAGGCCGTGGGTGTGAGGCTCGGTTCGGAGGTGTCCGCGCGCGTCGATCAGCTCGCGCGGCAGACGCGGCGCCGCCTCGCGCGCGTCGAGCGGCGCGAAAGCGGGTGTCGTCGCCAGGAAGGCATCAACGACGCCTTCATTCTCGTCCGGTTCGCTCGAACATGTGGCGTAGACGAGACGGCCGCCTGGCGCGACCGCGGCGGCGGCGTGCTGCAGCATGACGAGCTCGGCGGCGGCCAGCGCGGGGAGGTCGCGCTCGTTCCGGCGCCAGCGGAGATCGGGATCGCGTCGCAGCGTTCCCAGCCCCGAGCAAGGCGCGTCGACGAGCACGAGGTCGAATGGACGCGTAAAGGGCAGCGGATGAAGGAGGTCCATCTGCACCAGGCGCACCTGGTCAGCGCCGGCGGCGGTCAGCGTTTTCCGCAGCAGCGTCATGCGCCGATGGCGGACATCGCCTGCGATCAGGCGGCCCGAGGCATCGAGCGCGGCCGCCAGGGCGGTGGTTTTTCCACCTGGCGACGCACACGCGTCCAGCACGCGCCACCCAGGCCGGGGCTCGGCGAGGAGCGCGACCAGCTGAGACGCCTCGTCCTGTACCACGAAGAGTCCCTCCGGCCGGTCACGAAGGGGGTGACCGGACTCGACGATCAACGCGTCCGGCGCAAAGCGTCCGCGGAACAGGTGGACGTCGTCTTGTGCGAGGCGTTGGATGACTTCTTCCGGCGTGGCTCGAAGCCGGTTCGCCCGGAGCGTCAGTGGTGCCGGCGTGTTGTTGAACCGCAGCCAGGCCTCGGTGGCGTTGAATCCATACCGATCGAGCCATCGCTCCACCAGCCATCGCGGGTGAGACAGCGTGACGGCCAGGTAATCAAGTGTGGCGTCTCGGCCACCGCCGTCATCGTTCGTGGAGACTTGCGGGGACGGAGGTCGCGCGGGCAGTGGTAGATCGTTCCGGCGGCGCGACAGCGTCCGCAGAACGGCGTTCACAAAACCCGCGGCGCTCTGTTTCCCCGCACGCCGCGTCAGCTTCACGGCATCGTCGACGACCGCAGAAGCCGGCACGCGGGTGAGATGCAGCAGCTGATAGCCGCTCAGCCGGAGGATGTCGACGACCTCCGAATCCAGACGATCGACGGCGCGCTTCGACAGCACGG
>Ga0193696_1000754_pt1 | contig 10485 bp, 3 predicted proteins | sample L3m1metaG_FD_145074 | JGI IMG/M metagenome (GOLD analysis project Ga0193696, IMG submission 145074) | Soil microbial communities from a riparian zone of the East river system, Colorado, United States - L3m1 | ecosystem: Environmental > Terrestrial > Soil > Riparian zone | place: USA: East River... | reverse complement strand
CGTGCATCGGCCGCGTGCGCAGCGTGATCTCGTCGGTCGGATCCATCCGCAGGTCCCACCAGACGCGGTTGACGCCGGCGGTCGCCTCTTTGCCGACTTCGAGCGTCCGCACGACTTTGCCGCCGGCGTTACTGATCACGATCTTCGTCTTCGCGCGCGCATCGTCACGCGGAGCCGCCTTCAACGAGAAGGCGATCGCGGCGCCGTACGGCGGATTACGGCCCTCCGCCGCATCGTCGGGCATCATCATCGGGTCGGTGATGTTGCGGAACCGATACGTCGGACGCGGGGTGAAGAGATGCGCGCTTTCGTTCAGGACCTCCGGGCCCAGCGTTCTGAGTGGTGTGATGTCGTCGAGGATCCAGAACCCGCGCCCGTAAGTCGCGACGACGAGATCGTTGAAATGTTCCTGGATGGCGAGCCAGTGGACTGGCGCGTGCGGCAACCCTGACTGCAGCGGCATCCAATGCTGTCCATCGTCGGGCGAGAAGTACAACGCGTTTTCGGTGCCGAGGTAGAGCAGCCCGCGTTTGACCGGGTCCTCCCGCACGCAGTGCGCGTAGCTGTGGACGCTCCTCGGGATGTCTCCGGCCACCGACCGCCAGGTCCGCCCGTAGTCGCTCGTCTTGAAGACGAACGGATCGCGGTTGTTCACCTGGTGCAGATCGAAGGTGACATAGGCGGTACCGCTGTCGAAGCGCGACGGCTCGACATTGCTCACCGTGCCCCAGGGCGGCAGGCCCGGGACGTTCGCCGTCACGTTCGTCCAATGCGCGCCGGCGTCGCGCGTGATCTGGAGCTGTCCGTCGTTGGTGCCTGCCCACACCACGCCTTTCTCACGAGACGACTCGGCGATCGCAAACACGACGCCCGCGTACTCGACACCGACGTTGTCCGGCGTCAGCCCACCGGAGCGCTGCTGGCGGCTCCGATCGTTCAGCGTCAAGTCGGGACTGATCACCTGCCACGTCTGGCCGCCATCGGTCGTCCGGTGCACGTGCTGCGACCCCGCGTAGACCGTGTTGTGATCGTGCGGCGAAATCGCCAGGGGAAAGGTCCAGTTGAAGCGGTACTTCAGATCGGCTGCGGGCACGCCGACCGTGATCTCCGGCCAGATCTCGACCTCGCGCGCCTGACGCGTGCGCTCGTCGAAGCGCTCGACGGTGCCCCCCAGGCTGCCGTAACCGGTCCCACTGGCCCAGACAATGTTGTTGTCGACCGGGTCGGGAATCGCCCAACCGCTTTCGCCGCCTGCGACCGAGTGCCACATGCCGCGCGGAATCGGCCCCGCGGTCTCCTCGTCGGACTGCTTGGCGAGGCGGCTATTGCTCGGACCGCGTGCCGACGGACCGTCCTGCCGGTTGCCGTATACGTTGTAGGGAATCTGATTGTCGACGGCGACGTGATACATCTGCGCGACGGGCAGTTGAATCTGATGCCAGCTCTTGCCCCGATTGATCGAGAAGCTCAGGCCGTCGTCGTGGGCGACGACGAACCGGTCGCCGTTGGTCGGATCGATCCACATGTCGTGGTTGTCGCCGACCGGCGCCAGGCGGCCCGTGAGATCGACGCTCGTCTTTCCGCCGTCGAGCGTCTTGGTGAATTCCGCCGACAAAAAGTACGCCTCGTTCTCGTTGTCAGGCTCGATCGCGAACCGCGTGTAGTAGTGCGTACGGCCGCGCAGCCGTCGATCCGAGCTCACTAAATCCCAGGTCTCTCCGCCGTCGTCGCTGCGCCAGAGCGAGCCGCTCTGCGTCGCCGTGCCGTCCGTCGCAGGCAACCCATCGCCCGTCTCGATCAGCGCGTAGACGCGGTTGGAATTGCTGCGCGCGACCTGCGCTGAAATCTTCCCAACCGGCGGCTTGGGCAGTCCGTGGTCAGTAAGCCGCTTCCACGTCAGGCCGCCGTCCACGGACTTGAATAGCCCGCTGCCGGAGCCGCCGCTGGTCCGGCCCCACGTGTGGATCTCGAGCTGCCACATGCCGGCAAAAAGGATGCGCGGGTTGCGCGCGTCCATGGCGATGTCGGAGCAGCCAGTGTTCTCGTCGACGAAGAGCGTCCGTTGCCACGTCTTGCCGCCGTCGGCGGTGCGAAACACACCGCGCTCCTGCTGCGGACCGTAGGCGTGGCCGAGGGCGCACGCGAGCACGACGTCGGGATCTCTCGGATCGATGACGACACGGCCGATACGCCCGGTCCGATCGAGGCCCAGGTGAGCCCACGTTTTGCCCGCGTCGGTCGATCGGTAGATACCGTTGCCGATCGAGATGTTGCTGCGGATGAACGCCTCTCCAGTGCCCGCCCAGACCACGTTCGGATCGGAGGGGGCGACCGCGAGCGATCCGATCGACGACACAGGCTGGTCGTCGAAGATCGCGTCCCAATGGGCGCCGTTGTCGGTTGTCTTGAAGATGCCGCCCGATGCCGCGCCAACGTAGTACACATTCGGGTTGTTGGGCACGCCGGCGACTGCGATGACGCGATTGCCAACGGGTCCGATGTAACGAAACTTCAGCTGCCCGTAGACATCTGGCGTTTGCGCGCGCGGCGCGGCGATCGACCAGAGACATGCGGACAAGACGGCCACACCGGCGCGGCGATCGATCACCATCGAGGCCCTCCCTGCATTTGCTGAGCGTGAGGAGCGAGACGCTATCATAGTGACAGTGTGCGCGCGCTTCCGCATAACCGGCGCGAAGGGTGCGGCAATCCTGCGTCCCGAGGTTATGCGCGTCATTGTGATTACGGCAGTCGCCATCGGTGTGACGATGGCGTGCAGGTCGTCGCCCACGATTCGGCGCGAGCCCGGCCTGAACGTGTTGCTCATCACGATCGACACGCTTCGGGCCGACGCGATCGGCGCGTACGGCAACGCGACGGTCTCGACGCCACAGCTCGACCGGCTGTCGGCGGGCGGCGTCCGCTTTTCGCGGGCCCTCGCGCAAACCGTCGTCACGCTGCCATCTCACGCCAACATCCTCTCGGGCCGGTATCCATTCGCGCACGGTGTGCGCGAGAATTCCGGGTTCCGGTTCCCGGATGACGTGGACACGCTGGCGACGCTGTTGAAGGCGCACGGCTATCGGACCGGGGCCTTTGTCAGCGCCTTTCCGCTCGATGTTCGCTTTGGCCTCGCGCGCGGCTTCGACGTCTACGACGACCGCTACGGCAAGGGCGCCGAGCGCGCGGCGTTCCGCGAGCCGGAGCGCGCTGGAACCGCGACCGTCGCCGCGGCCGCCGCATGGATCGCTAGTCCCCAGTCCCCAAGTCCCCAGTCCCCGACGGCTAGCCCCCAGCCCCAAGCCCCGGCACCGTGGTTCGCCTGGGTCCACTTGTACGAGCCGCACTTCCCATACGCGCCGCCCGAGCCTTATGCGACGCGGTACCGCGCGGCCCCGTATCTCGGCGAGGTCTCGGCGGCGGACGCGGCGCTGGCGCCGCTCGTGGCGCCGATTCTGGAGCAGGGCGGTAACGGCCGCACGCTCGTCGTCGTCACCGGCGACCATGGCGAATCCCTGGGCGACCACGGCGAACAGACCCATGGACTGTTTGCGTACGACGCGACGCTGCGTGTGCCGCTGATCGTGTATCAACCGCGGCTCTTCGCGTCGCGTGTCGTCAGCGATCCCGTGCGGCACGTCGACATTCTGCCGACCGTGCTCGACGCGATGGGGCTCGCTCCGCCGCAAGGGTTGGATGGTGCGAGCCTCCTTGCCGCGATGGAAACGGGTGGACGTACCGACGCGCCGTCGTATTTCGAGGCCCTGTCCGCGTCACTCAACAGGGGGTGGGCGCCTCTATCCGGTGTCGCGCGCGGGCCGCTGAAGTACATCGATCTGCCGATTCCCGAGCTGTACGACGTCGCCGCCGATCCGGCCGAAGCGCGGAACCTCGCGCCGTCGCGCCCTGAGGACGTGCGCCAGTTGCAGACACTCCTTCGACAACTCCGCGCGTCGGATCGCGGTGCTGCCAGGACGCCCGAGAGTGCCGAGACCCGCAAGCGTCTCGGCAGCCTCGGTTATCTCGCAGGCACGCCGGCACCAAAGTCGAGCTACACCGAGGCAGACGATCCGAAGCGCCTGGTGGCGCTCGACCGCGAGATCGACGAAGTCATCACGCGGTATCAAGGCGGCGACCTTCGGGGAGCGATCGCGCTCGGCGAAAAGATCGTCGGTCAGCGGCCCGATATGGCGGTATCGCTGACGCATCTCGCCTTCCTGTACAGCGAGGCCGGCGACCACGCCCGCGCCGCGCGCACCGCCAACCGAGCGCTCGAGCTGAACCCCGCGGCGGCCGACGTCGCTGCATTGCTCGGCGCGTACTTGACGGACGCCGGGCTGGCGAAGGAAGCGGTCGCTCGTCTGGAGCCGTACACACTGGCGCCGCAGCCGGATCTCGACGTGCTCATCGCGTACGGTGTCGCGCTAGCGTCGACCGGAAGAGGTGCGGAGGCACTGGCGGCGTTCGAGCGCGCTCGGGCGCTCGACCGTACGAGCGGCCTGCCGCTGACCAACATCGGCATGCTGTACCTGATGGCGGGTGCCGGAGACAAGGCGGCGGCGGCGTTCAACGAGGCCCTGACGATCGATGCGACGCTCGCGCGCGCGCATAACGGCCTGGGTGTCGTCGCCGCGCAACGCGGGGCCTTCGAAGAGGCCGCCAATCACTGGAAGCAGGCGGTCGCGCTCGATCCGCACGACCATCAGGCGCTCTATAACCTCGGCGACGTGCTGATTCGTCTTGGCCGTCCGGTAGAGGCCCGGCCGTATTGGGCGTCTTACCTGCGCGAGGTCCCCTCAGGGTCGGACGAAAAAGACCGTGCACGTGTCCGGATGTGGCTCAATCGCTGAGCTCCGTCCAAAAAACTGCATCAAGATGTCTCAAAAATGATACTTCATCGTTGTAGTTGTGTTCAGCTTCGTGAAATTTGGTTACACTCTCCCCTCGTTTGCGAACGTCGTCCGTCCGTGAGCGGTGTCTCGCTGACGGACAGTTTCGAGAGGAGCCTTCCATGAAACGCTGGTTCGTCCTGCTGATTGCCACGCTGTGTCTTGGCGTTGCCTCAGCCGGCGGCGCCCAGATCTCGTCAGGAAACATCTACGGAACTGTCACCGATGCGCAGGGCGGCGTGCTGCCGGGCGCGACGGTTTCAGTCGTGGCGAAATCGATCGGCGGCACGCCACGGACAACTGTGACGGACACCGGCGGTCAATTCCGTTTCCTGAACCTGGACACCGCCACCTACACCGTGTCGGTGGAACTGCCCGGCTTCACGAAGCAGGCGCGTGACGTCATCGTCAACACCGGCGTCAACGTCCAGATCCCGTTCACGCTGGCGGTGGGTGGCCTGGCGGAAACCGTGATCGTCACCGGCGCCTCGCCGGTGGTGGACGTCAAGAAAGCCGGCACCTCGGTGACGCTCACCACGGCGGAGCTCGAAGGGACGCCGCAGTCGAAGGATCCCTGGGCGGCGCTCAAGACGGTGCCCGGCGTGATCGTCGATCGCGTCAACGTCGGCGGCAACGAGAGCGGCCAGCAGTCGGGTTTCATCGGCAAGGGCACGACCGGCCTCGACACGATGTGGAACCTCGACGGCGTCGTCATCACGGACGTGAACTCTGGTGGCGCCTCGTCGTCGTACTACGATTTCAACGCGTTCGAGGAAGTGAACGTGTCGACGGGCGGGAACGATCTGCGGCAGCAGACCGGCGGCATCGGCATCAACTTCGTCACGCGCCGTGGCACGAACAAGTTCAAGGGCAATGTCTACGTTGCGGACAGCAACGACAGCCTCGAGTCCAACAATACGCCGAGCGAGCTGGCGAAGGACAGCCGGCTGTTGCTGCCGAGCGGCGCCTTCGCTGACAAAGCGAACCACACGGACAAGATCCTGAACCGCGGCTTCGACATCGGCGGCCCGATCGTCAAGGACAAGGCCTGGTTCTGGGTGTCGTGGGGCAAGCAGAATATCGATATCGTCAAGCTGGTCCAGACGACCGACAAGACCGTGTTGACGAACACGAACGCGAAGATCAACTGGGCGCCGACGGCCAACGATCAGATCTCCGGGTTCTTCTTCAACGGCGCTAAGGAAAAGTTCGGCCGGAATCCAGGCTATGTCGCCAACGAGCCGGCGTCATTCACGTGGAATCAGGGCAACTTCTACCCCGAGGAGGGCCTCCTGCACCCGCTGCACGGGTTGTGGAAGGTCGAGGACAACCACACGTTCGGATCGAACCTGTTCGTGAACGCGAAGTACGCGTGGTACGGATGGGGCTATGGCTTCGACCCGGTCGGCGGTTCGGGAAACAACGGCGGCGTCGATCTCGACAACCAGAACGCGTACGGGTCCTACTCCACGGCTAAGTACACCAAGGCCTGGCACCTGCTCGATGTCAGCGGCAGCGCCTTCGCCACCACCGGCGGCGCCAACCACGAGTTCAAGTTCGGCTTCGGCTACAACCGCCGTCCGAGCGATTCGCTGACGCACTACAGCGGCAATTCGATCCTTGCCGTCCACCTCGGTCCCGGCGACGAAGTCGCGCAGGTCTATCGGGACCGCGTGGTGGCCTCGATCGGGCAATACACGGACCTGTACTTCGGCGACACCATCAGCAAGGGCGCTCTCACGCTCAACCTGGGCGTTCGCTGGGACAAGCAGACGGCGCGCAACCTCCCGAGCGTGGCCGCGGCGAACACCGATTTCCCGAACATTCTGCCGTCGGTCAGCTACGACGGCAGCGGCCCCTCGATCTCGTGGAACGACATTTCTCCGCGAGTCAGCGCCACGTTCGCACTCGATGCCGCGAGAAAGACCATTGCCCGCGCCTCGTTCGCACGATACGCCGGTCAGCTGAATCCCGGGCAGGTCACGCTGGCCAGTCCGGTCGGCAGCTACTACAGCTACATCGCCTACAAGTGGAACGACCTGAACGGCGATCACCTGGCGCAGAAGAACGAGGTGCTCACGAACCTGGCCCCGGTCTACTGGGGCTCCGGCATCGACATCAAGAACCCGGGCTCGGCGCAGCCGCCGCCGCAGGGCATCGCGTCGGACTACACCGCGAACCACGACAACGAGTTCATCATCGGCTTCGATCGCGAGCTGATGCCGAACTTCGGATTCAACGTGTCCTACACGTACCACACCAGCTACGACATTCCGGGCTGGAACCCCAGGACCGGGTTTACGAGCGCAGACTACACGGCCTCCGCGCCGTCGTCGGCCCTCGGTTACACCGCGGTCGTCTACTCACCGAATCCGGCGAAGGTCAACTCCACCAACGGCGCCCGCACTCTGACCAATCGGACGGACTACCACACCACCTACACGGGAATCGAGGCGAGCCTGAACAAGCGGCTCGCTGACAGGTGGTTCGCGCGGCTCGCTGTCTCCTATAACAACTATGTCGAGCATCTCACTGGCAGTAGTGGGGTTGTGAACCCCACCCGGACCGACGCCGTCAACGGGTCGCTGGCGTACGCCGGCCCGCAGGTCGATGGGGGGCAGTACGCTCCACGATCCGGTGGTTCGGGCAAGGGCGACATCTTCTACAACGCGAAGTGGCAGATGAACTTCAGTGGGCTGTATCAGCTGCCGATGGGATTCGACGTTGGAGCGAATCTGTTCGGCCGCCAGGGCTATGCGCGTCCGTTCTTCCTGCAGTTGAGCGGCGGCAACGACGGATCTGCCATCCGTGTACTTGCGACACCGAAAGTCGATGACAATCGGTACCCGTCGTTGTGGGACCTCGATCTTCGTCTCGCCAAAGACATCAAGATCACCGGCACGGCCAGAATCAACATCGCCGCGGATCTCTTCAATGTGACGAACGGAGCCACTGAGCTCGGTCGGACGCGCCGGCTCAATTCCGCGGCGTTCGGCCAGTTGAACGATATCCTCTCGCCGAGGATTCTCCGTCTGACCGCATCGTTCAAGTTCTGATTCGCGTCGCAGCTGACGAGTATTCTCGAACGCCCCGGGGATCGTCCCCCGGGGCGTTTCTTTTTGCGGGGTAAAATCGAGTTCGATGTCGAGGAAGGCGCCTCTCGCGGCCGCGTTGGTAGTCGTCGCCGCGCTGGCGGCCGCCGGCGTGTGGTGGTGGACCGCAAATCGAAGCGACAACCGCCCGAACGTTCTCCTCATCACCATCGACACCCTGCGCGCCGATCACCTCGGCGCGTACGGCGCGACGAACGGCGCGACGCCGGCGCTCGACGCACTTGCGGCTGCAGGCGTCCGGTTCGATCAGGTGCAGACCGCCGTTCCGCTCACCGGCCCGTCACACGCGACGATCCTGACGGGGCAATACCCGCCCGCCCACGGCGTTCGCGGCAACGTCGTCTTCACGCTCGGGTCGAAGTACCCGACGCTCGCCACCTTGTTGAAGCAGCAGGGCTATCAGACCGCGGCCTTCGTCGGCGCCTATCCGGTAGCCGCCGCGTTCGGCTTCAATCAGGGTTTCGACACCTTCAACGAAGACTTCCACGAGACCAGCCCCGGCGAACCGGGGGCCGAGCGCCGCGCCAACGAAGTGACAGACTCCGCGCTTCGCTGGCTGGAATCGGCCGGTACGGCGACGAGCGCGCGGAAGCCGTTCTTCGCGTGGCTGCATTTCTACGATCCGCACGCACCCTACTCGCCGCCGCCTCCGTACCGCGATCGCTTCGCGGGCCATCCGTATGACGGCGAAATCGCGTTTACTGATGCGCAGATCGGCCGCGTGACCGACTGGCTGCGCTCGACGCATCACGACGCCGACACCATCGTCGTCCTGCTCGCGGACCACGGCGAAGGGCTCGGGGAGCACGACGAGTTGATGCACGCCGTGCTCGTCTATCAGTCGACGATGAGGATTCCGTTGATGATGAGCGGCCCCGGGATTCCCCGAGGCACGGTGGTGCGGCCGCGCGCCGCGACAATCGACGTGCTGCCAACCGTGCTTGGCCTGCTCGGAATCCGCGCCGACCCTGCACTGGCAGGCCGCGATCTGCGACCGCTGATGGCGAACGGCACGGTGTCCGCGGACCCGCTGTACGGCGAGAGTCTGTTCGGACGCCTGAACTGCCACTGGGCCTCGCTGCGCACCTGGGTCAAAGACGACTGGAAGCTGATCGTCGGCAGCCAGGCGGAGCTCTACAACCTGGCAGCGGATCCAGACGAGAGTCGCAATCTGGCGGCGCAGGAACCGGCGCGCGTCGACCGGATGACACAAGAGCTGCGGCGCGCGCTCCAGCAAATCGCCCCCCAGGGCGACCGCGCGCAGCCGAATCCGGCCACGCCCGAGCAGGAAGCGCGGCTGCGAAGTCTCGGTTACACGGCGGGATCCGGCGGCAGCAGGCCGCTCGACGATCCGCGCCTGCCCGATCCGCGTACGCACGTCCAGCTGTACGACCGCCTGCAGGCGGCGACCGCGGCCCAGGGTCCGGGCCTGGCGCGCGCGTTCGAGGACGTGCAGGAGATCACGCGAATCGACCCGGACAACCCGTTCGCGTTCGGCACCCTCGCGTCGATGGCGTACCGTTTCGGGAGCCTGCCGATGGCGGAGCGGGCGTTCGAGCGCACGCTCGTGCTCGATCCCGATCGGCCCGGCATCCGCCAGAACTACGGCAAGCTGCTGCGCGAGCTGGGGCATCTCGACGCGTCCGAGCGCGAGCTGCGAATCGCGCTCGCGCAGACGTCGGAGGACGACTCGCGCACGCGCGTGAACCTGGCGGAAACGCTCGTGGCGCTGAAAAAAACCTCCGAGGCCGAGACGCTCGTATCGTCCGTCCTCGCGCGCGAGCCGAAGAACCCGGAGGCGCTCGGCGCAAAAGGCCGCCTGCTGCTGGCGCAGAACCGCGTGCCGGAAGGGCTCGCGTCGCTTCAGCAGGCGACGGCCGGGACCGATCCCGAGCCCTTCATCGAGCTGGCCGCCGCGTACCTGAGCGCCAATCGTATCGCCGACGCGCGCAACGCGGCGACCGAGGCGCTTCGCCGCAACCCGGGCCATCCCTGGGCGATTGCGGTGCTCGGGCACGCGCTGATTCTCGACGGTCAGCGCGCGCAGGGGGTCGAGTATCTGCAGCGCGCCGTGGCGATCCGCCCGCGCCGGCCGGTCGTCTGGGAAGCGCTGGCCGCGGGGTTCCAAGGCGCGGGGCAGGCGGCCGATGCCGCTCGGTGCCGCCAGGAAGCGAAGGCGTTGACTGACCGCAGCTGACTGTCGAATTTGGCCACCGAGGCACAGAGGCACAGAGCCGACAACCGCGCCGACCACGCGTAGAGACGACGACCGATTCGACGGGCGCCGCAACGCGGCGCACTGAGACCGAGACGATTCGGTGGAAATGAATCGCGCAGAGAGTCGTCGGCGACTCATTTCCACCGATCGTCTCGGTCCCAGCGATGGCCGGCTCCGCCGGCCATCCCGTCGAATCGTCACCTCTGTGTCACTGTGTCTCTGTGGCCGAACTTGGGCGTGGCTCAGCGGTTCGGTAAGCCTCCTA
>Ga0193696_1000753_pt1 | contig 10486 bp, 11 predicted proteins | sample L3m1metaG_FD_145074 | JGI IMG/M metagenome (GOLD analysis project Ga0193696, IMG submission 145074) | Soil microbial communities from a riparian zone of the East river system, Colorado, United States - L3m1 | ecosystem: Environmental > Terrestrial > Soil > Riparian zone | place: USA: East River... | reverse complement strand
CGATGAGATTGTTCGGAAACGGCGTGACCACGTACATCGTGTTGCCGAACACCAGCGGTTGCCCCTCGTGGCCGCGCGCGATCCCCGTGGAGAAGGTCGTGACGACGTGCAGGTTCATCGCGTTCGTGGTGGTAATCGTGTCGAGTGTGCTGTAGCGCAGGTTGCCGTAGTCCCCAGCGGGCAGCCGCCATTCGGCTGCGGACACGTCGGCGACCAACCCGATGGCGGGCGGTGCCCCGGGCACGCCGCCCTGCGGCGCTGGGGGTCCGCCTCCGGCGCTGGCTCGTCTGCATCCACTCGCGAGCACGCTCGCAAGGGCCACCGTCACGAACGCACATCGGCTGCTGAAAGGCATATCAGTGTGGGGAATTCAATGGCTGCGCGGGTTGAAAGCGCGACCTGCGGCCGGACTCGTTCAGCCAGCCGGCGAAGAGCACGAGGCCGCCGCTGACGAAAATGAGACTTGCCGGAATCCACATCAGTAGGCCGGCAAGCTGTTGATCCTCGAGCGGTGTCAGGCCGGGCGCACGACTGGCGAGGTACGGCACGTACCACACGCGTGGCGAGATGGTCAGCAGCGCCCCGAGCAGCCCACCCTGAACCGCGGTCGCGAAGACGTAGACGACCGCCGCGCCGTAGCTGCGACGGCCGTGGTGGCCGTGCGCGATACCCCACCAGAAGAGCGCGGCGGTCCCGAAGAAGCACGCATGCTGTACGACGTGAACGGCCTCGTGGTCCAGGGCGTAGTCGTACAGCGCCGGGATGTGCCAGAGCCACAGGGCCACCCCGTGGAGGACAAACACCGAGGCGGGCGCCGTCAGGCCGGCCCATAGCGCCGTGAATGGCGGTCGCCGGACCCAGCCGATGCCACGGCGGGTGGCGGCCGCGGGCATCGCCCAGAGCATGGCAATCAACGGTGCGCTGACCGCAATGAGCGGGGCCGCGATCACCATCAGCAGCTCGTGCTGAATCATGTGAGCGGCCTGGGACGCGTCGCTCAGGTCGTCCATCCACGGCGACAATGCGACCGCGATCGCGACCCACCCGCACGCGAATGCCGAGGCCTCGCCCGGTCTAATCCCACGACCATAGCCCGCACTGCGCCAGAGCCGGGTCAACCCGACACCGTAGACGATCAGCAGCACGGCGAGACTACTGACAAGCATCCAGCACCCAGCTCGGGATCGCACCCGCCACGATCGTCAGCGCGAACAGTGCGCTTGTCGTCAGTCCCAGGATCGCCATGAAGCGCGCTCGCTGGCGAGGTTCGCCGCCGTCGGTCGGTGTATCGCTCGCGGTCTGCTGCAATGCCAGGTACGACACCGCTGCTCCGATCGCCACCACCATCAGCGCCGCTGGCGCGACTGCATGCAACAGCGTCTCGCGCTGGCTGGCACACGTCCACTTGACGATCGCGTAGCTGATCGACAGATCGAGCGCCCACGCCACTGGGCCGGCGAGGATACCGGTCCACAACGGCAGTGGCGTAATCCACCTCACATCAGTCGAGGTGCCCAATAGATCACTCCGTAGATGGGAAGCCAGGCCAGGACGACGAAATACCAATACGCCGAGTTCTCTTCGACGTCGATGAACCGTTTCTCCTCGATCGGACCGATGAACATCAGCGCGGCCAGGACCGCGGTGTCCAGGAAGTCGGTGACGATGTGTGTCGTGTGAAGGCCGAGCAGTACCCAGACAATCGAGCCGTAGGCGTCGTGGTCCCACAGGACGTTGAGGTGCTGAAACTCATACGCGCGCAGGACGTTGAACACGACGCCGAACGCGAGACAGACCAGCATCCAGATTCGAACACCGCGCAGGTTGACACGCTCGCCAGCACGTTTCGCGAGCTGGTTGGGAAGGCAACTCGCAACCAGCACGATCGTATTGATCGTGCCCCAGCGCAGATCGGGCGGTGCGACGCCGTCGGGCGGCCATGCCGGCAGGCGGGTGCGGAAGAAGAAGTAGGCGGCGATCGCCAGCGCGAACACCGTGCTCTCGATCACCACGATGCCCATCGTGCCCCACCACATCAGGCTGCGCGATCCGAAGGCGCCGGGGGGCAGCGCGCCGACGTCGAGCGTGCGCGGCGCGCTCATATCACGCCTCCGGACGCCGGCGCTTCGTTCGGCAGAGGCAGCGTTCGGTGACGGATCGGCCAGGGCTGCGTGCCGCCTTCGTCGGGGCGGTGCGGCCAGAACCAGCCCACCATCGCGATGAATACGGGCACCGATCCGTACACGACGCCCCACGGCGTGAAGATCGACCAGATGAACATCGTGGTGGTCGCGATCGCCGTGAGCAGCGGCCAGAGCGACGGTTCCGGAAATTCGACGCGATGGTCAGGCTCGGCATCGAGGACGTGCGTCACCAGCACGTCGCGGACATCAGCACGCAGGCCGACGACCGTCGGCTGATCGACCGGGTTGTCCCACAGCGGCTCGCGTCCACCCACCGTAGGCGGCCGCAGGAAGTTACTGTTGGGCGGCGGCGAACTGGTCGCCCATTCCAGCGTGCCGGCGCCCCACGGGTTGTCGGCGGCGACTTCGCCGGCGCGCAGCGCCCGCAGCGCATCGACGATGAAGACGATCACGCCAAACCCCATCAGCAAGGCGCCGATGCTGGCAGCCAGGTTCAAACTCCCCCAGCCAAGCGCGGCCGGATAGGTGTAGACCCGCCGCGGCATGCCGTGGAGACCCAGGACATGCATCGGAAAGAATGTCAGGTTGAAGCCGACGAAGAAGAGGCCGAACACGCTTCGACCCAGGCGTTCGCTGAGCATCCGCCCGGTAATCTTCGGGAACCAGTAATAGTAAGCGCCGAACAGCGGAAAGATCGCGCCGCCGATCAGCACGTAGTGGAGGTGCGCCACGACGAAGAACGTGTCGTGGACCTGAATATTCAACGGCACCGCGGCGAGCATCACGCCGCTCAGGCCGCCGCACACGAAAATCGCGAAAAACCCGAGCACCCACAGCATCGGTGTCCGGACGAAGATTCGACCGGACCACATCGTCGCGATCCAGCAGAAGATCTGAATGCCGGTCGGGATGGCGATCATGATGCTCGCGGCCGTGAAGAAGCTTTCGCCCAGCTGCGGCAGGCCGGTCGCGAACATGTGGTGCACCCACAGGCCGAAGCCCATGAACGCGGTGGACACCAACGACAGCACCACGGCGAGATAGCCAAACATGTGCCGGCGTGAAAACGTGGTGATGATCATCGAGACCAGGCCGGCGCCAGGAATGAAGATGATGTAGACCTCCGGGTGGCCGAAGAACCAGAACAGATGCTGCCAAAGCAGCGCATCGCCGGCATGCTCCACGTCGAAGAAGTGGGTGTTGACCAGGCGGTCCAGGATCAGTGCCGTGCTGGCGAGCATCACCGCGGGCATCGCGAACAGCACCATGAACGAGGTCACCACCTGCGCCCAGACGAAGATCGGGATGCGGTTGAGCGTCATGCCGGGCGCGCGCATCTTGAAGACGGTGGTAATCAGCGACACCGCCACGGCGAGCGACGCGACCTCGGTAAACGTGATCAGCTGCGCCCACACGTCGGCGCGCTTGCTGGGCGAGTACAGGGTCTCGGTCAGCGGAGGATAGGCAAACCATCCAGCGTCCGGCCCGGCGTTGAGCAGGAACGATGTGAAGAGAAACAGGCCGCCGAACAGGTACATCCAGTAGCTGAAGGCGATCAGACGCGGAAAAGCGATGCCGCGAGCGCCGACCATCAGCGGGACGAAGTACACGCCGAGCGCCTGCATCACCGGCACCGCGAACAGGAACATCATCGTGGTGCCGTGAGTCGTGAAGATCTGATTGTACAAATCGGGCCCGATCCAGGTGTTGTCCGGCCGCGAGAGCTGCAGACGCATCAGCCCCGCGAGGGCGCCGCCGACGAGAAAGTACGCGAAGGCGGTGACGAGATAGCGCCGGCCGATCGACTTGTGATCGACGTGCGTGCACCAGCCGACGAAACCCCTTGGCTCGGCCCACGTGGCCTCGAGCATCGCGAGATCCTCGCCGGCGTGGGGCAGCTCCAACCGCGCCGTCATCTGAGCGTCTCCAAGTAGGCCAGCAGCGCCTCGAGATCGTCGGGCGGCAGCGGGTTGGGTGGCATCTGATTGCCCGGCTTGCTGGCTTGCGGATCCTGTACCCACGCTCGCAGGTGCTCGGAGGTGTTCGGGAGCGTGCCCGCGCCGATGGTGAGGCGCGTGGCGAGGTGCGTGAGGTCGGGCGCGACTTGACCATGCGCGGCGGTGCCCTGGACGGTATGGCAGCCGGCGCAGCGGTTGGCCATGAAGACGTCGTGTCCGCGCTGTTCCAAGGCGCTGTCGGGTGGGCGCGCCGGTTGACGCCTCCCGTCCAGCCAGCGGACGAAGTCGGCGTCAGGTTCGGCGACGACGTCGAATCCCATGTGTGCGTGCTGGAGGCCGCAGAACTCCGCGCACTGACCGCGGAACGTACCTGCGCGGTCGGCTTGGAGCCAGATGGCCGTGATGTAGCCCGGGATCAGATCGCGCTTGCCGTGTAGGTTCGGCACCCAGAAGCTGTGGATCACATCCCGCGAGGTTACCTTGAACACGACCGGTCGACCGATCGGCAGGTGGATCTCGTTCGCCGTCGTGACGCGACGGCTCGCCACCGTGTCGTCGTAGGTGATCTCCCACCACCACTGATGGCCAGTCACCTCGATGGTGACCGCGCTCGAGGCGTGCAGCGACGCGATGTTCCGGCCCGTCCATACGCTCTCGATCAACAGACCGATCAGGATTACCACGGTCAGTGCCAGCGCGACGTAGACGGCGCGTCTGAGCGTGCGCTCCGACGAGGGGGCGTCGCCTCGGATCCCGTGGACGAGCGCGAAGACAACCAACGCCATCGTCAGCGCGAATACCACAGTCGCCACCAGCAGCATCACCGACCAGAGGTGATAGATGTTCGCCGCCTGGGCACCGGCGGGACTAAGAACCGACTGAATGACCTCGCCGGACCGCATGTCACCGTTTTGTGGAGCAATGTGCATTCCGGGAGGACGGCTGGTGCTCCGCCGGTCGCGCTGTGAGAAAGGTACCGACGCGCATGTATTAGCTTCGGCGAGCGTCGCTTTTCTCGCGGAGGTTTCCTTCTGTCGGGTGCGCCACTGACGCGAAACCGGTACTCCTCTTGCTCGCTTCGCCGCGCCGTCTCGTGGGCCTGGGCGTGCAGAAACTCCCGCAGGACATGGAGGATCGACTGACCATGACGGAAACGCACCGAATCGGCGAAGCGTTAGTACGTCTGAAGACCGCTTTTCTGGATGGAGCCGAGCTCACCGTGGAACAGGCCAGCCGGATCGCCGGCCTTGACATGATCACGTGCCTCGCCCTCCTCGAGGCGCTAGAGCAGGCGCGCGTCCTGCGTCGGACGAGCGATCGGACATTTGTTGGCCGGGAAAAGATCGCGTGAGAGCCGCGCACCTTGGATCGAAGTCGGGCAGGCAACCCGCGCTCGCCGGCCCGAGAACCCTCAGCGTCATTCGTCGCGGTTCTGGGTTGGACCTTACCCGAAGAGTCGTTCGCGACGTCCTTGAACATCTCCTGGTCGATGTCGGGCCCAAGCAGCGCCGTCGAAGAGCCGGCGGTGACCGAGGTTGATTCGAACGCGGCCATATTCCCACCATGTCCAGATTGGACGCGCCGTGCCGTAGAGCTCCGCTGGTCGGTCCCGATCAGCGCAATCAACGACCACCCAGGTCGATAGTAATGCCCGCTCCTAAGCGCCAGTAATCCGGGACGAGGTCCCCGCCAAAGAAGTAGCGGAGGTCGCCGCGAAATCCGAGCCGATCGGTCAGACGACGCTCGACGCCGCCGCCGAAATTCAGGACGAATTCGGTCGACGATGTATCGACGCCCGTCAGTCCGAGACCGTCGAGATCGGTGCTGCCGTGTCCGAACCCAATCCCGACGACGCCGTAAGGCACGAATTTGCGACCGCTGAAATGGTAGAGGGCGTTGCCGGTGAGGCTCCAGACGTGCGTCGACACTTCGACGACACCGTTCGCCTCGCTCGACGGCAACACATTGAACTCGCCTTCGACCGTGAGTCGATCGCTCCACACATAACCTGCAGCGGCGCCAAGGGCGCCAGTGGCGCTGTCAAGGTCGCCGCTGAAACCAATCCCGACAAAGGGCGTCACCGTCCAGTGCCCGGGGCTCATCACCGTGGTCGTGGTCGAAGATGGTGTAGTTCGTCCGGTTTGGGCCGACGCGTTACCGACAAATCCAGCAATCACCACCGTCGTGATCGTCGTTGCCATCACAGCCTGTCTTTTCACGTTCTTCAAAGAGTCGCTCCTGGGATTCGCACGCGGCAATGCGCGCGCGATGCAATGTGCAAGCACCGGACCGCCACGACTAGCCGCGCATGGTGGCCTTCCCAGCACGAGGACTGTCACGGGCTATTGCAACGGACGGGTTTGGATTAGCGACGGTCGTCGACCTGTATCCGACTCTCGCAGTCCTCTGGCTCGCAGTCGGAACGTCGAAACACTGGTTCTACGCAGTTTCTCGGCGGAACGGATGTTGTTTGGACAACGGTCGTGAGAAGAAGCAAAGAAGGAGGCGTCTATGAAGAGGAATGTGCTTACGTGTGGTCTCACGGCGATGGCGATTTCGTACGGTGCCGCCGCCGGCGCGCAATCTGGTGCTGGGAGCCGCCAGACCGATCAGAAGACCGTGACGGTGACAGGCTGTCTGCAGTCGGGCACTCCAACGGAGACTGGCACCGGAACATCGGGCCGCACAGCGAGTGGAAGCGGCGCATCGAGGGCCGGTGATGGGTTCATGTTGACGAATGCACGCATGGGCTCGGCAGCGTCGAGCACGAGCGGCTCGACGACGGGCTCGTCAACGACCACCGCTGGAGGTACCACGACCGGTTCGACGGCCGGAACCACCAGCGGTACAGCGAGTGGTACGGGCGGAAGTGCTACTGGCGGGGCAATGGCTGGCTCGTACATCCTCGAGGGCAAGGCGGGCGAACTCCGGAACCACGTCAACCATCAGATTGAGGTGACCGGTCGCCTGGACTCGAAGTCCGGCAGCAATACGCAACGGGGTGGAACAACGGCAGGTTCGACTGCATCGGGCACCACAACGGCTTCGACAGCGCCGGGTACCACTACTTCGACGGCAGGCACGTCGCCGTCAGGAGTCCCCGGGGCGATGGACGCGCAGCACTTGCAGGTGGAATCAGTACGGATGATCGCGGCGACCTGCTCAGCGCGGTAATTCCAGGCTGGTGCGGTCGCGCACCGCACCAGCGCAGCTTGGCGGCGTCAAAGTTGCAGTCTCCCTGACGTGGCCCGAACTACCAACAGGAAACGCTCATATGGGCGCCAAGTGGCGATTGGCCTGACTGCAGGGCTACTGGGCGCCCTCACGATGAATCTGTTTGCCCGAGTCGTGCGTCGCAGGAACGGCGGCCGGGAAGCAGAAGGCGCCGCGCCGGGCATTAATCGAGACGGCCGCGGCGCCCAACCGCCGCAGGCGATCGCCCGCGCCGATGACGATGCCGCGGTTCGCGTTGGCAGGACGGCCTATCGCACTGTGACGGGCGTCGAACCGAGCCTCGCCATCAAGCCGTGGCTCGGCAGCGCCGCGCACTATGCATTCGGCGGCAGCCTCGGCATCTACTACGTGTTGGCGGCGGATCGTGCGCCTCTTCTCCGGGCAGGCTATGGGACGCTGTTTGGCAGTCTGGTATGGGCGATTGCCGATGAGGGCGTCATGCCCGCGCTCGGTCTGTCGAGAGGGCCACGCCAACTTTCCTCGGCGGTCCACGCATACGCGGTAGCGGCTCACTGGGTGTACGGGGCCACGCTCGAAGCGATCCGTCAATGCGCCCTCCGGACGTTCAGCAGTCTTTGGAGATCGAAGTGAATTCGAAGTCCACCATGCAGATGGGCGTCTCGGTGCTCGCCGGCCTGACCGCCTTTTCCGTCGCGCGGCGGCGCGCCAGCCGCTGGGACCTCCGTGGCCGGTGCGCGTTGATTACAGGCGGGTCGCGGGGGCTCGGCCTGGCCGTCGCCCGCGAGCTCGGGCGGCTTGGCGCGCACGTCACGCTCGCGGCACGCGACCAAGGCGAGCTCGATGCGGCGCGCGCGGATCTCGTATCGCGCGGCGTCGATGTGTCGGTCATCGTCTGCGACCTTCGCGATCGCGCCGCGACGACATCTCTGGTGGAACAAACGGTTGCCGTGCGTGGACGCCTCGATGTGCTCGTCAACAATGCCGGCGTCATTCAAGTCGGGCCGCTCGAACATATGGAGCCCGCCGACTTCGACGAGGCGATGGACGTCCATTTTTGGGCGCCGCTGCACACGATGCTGACGGCGATTCCGTGGATGCGCCGTCAAGGCGGCGGCCGGATTGTGAACATCTCCTCCATCGGCGGCAAGATCGGCGTCGCTCACCTGGTGCCGTACTGCGCGAGCAAATTCGCGCTGAACGGCCTCTCCACCGCCATGCGCGGCGAGCTGGTGAAGGATGGAATTCTGGTCACGACGGTGTCGCCTGGTCTGATGCGAACAGGGTCGCCGTTCAACGCTTGGTTCAAGGGTCACCATCGCCAGGAGTTTGCCTGGTTCACGGTCTCCGACTCGCTGCCGCTGCTGTCGATCGACGCGGCCCGCGCGGCTCGGCAGATTGTAGAGGCGTGCCGCTGCGGCGACGCAGAACTGGTCGTCGGCTGGCCGGCGAAGCTGGCCGTGATGGCCAACGCCATGTGTCCCGGCGCCGTCGCGTTCGGCATGCAGGTCGCGAATTCGCTGCTGCCGGGGCCAAGCGATGCGTCGGGCAACCGCGGCCATAGCGGCTGGCAAAGCCTGTCGCCGTGGGCGCCGTCCCGACTGACGCGGCGCACCGAGTTGGCGGCGATTGCCAACAACGAGCTCGCCCCAGCGCCAGCACACTCCACTCGGGATGGAGGCTTGGAGGGATGAGCGCTCGACGCGGATGGTGGTCACCGCCGCCGCGCATGACCGCACTCTTCAGGCGACCGCTGCGACGCGTCGTACGTCGAGCCAATGTGTGCGGCGCGCGGACAACCGGACGTGCGTGCGGCACAGACGATGAGCCCCCCGGTCGGCATTGCACTTGCTCGTGCGTCGTACCGTGCAGGTGCTCGTCATCGATGTCGGCGGCACGGATGTCAAGCTTGGCGCAACTGGCACGCCCGAATTGCGACGATTTCGAAGTGGCCGGCACTTTCGCCCGCAGGATCTTGTCCGTGAAGTGAAACGACGGACGGCCGACTGGCCGTATGAGGTCGTGGCGCTCGCGTACCCCGGGGTGGTGGATGCCAACGGACCGATCGCCGAGCCTGGGAACCTTGGGCGTGGGTGGGTCGGCTACGATTTCAGCCGTGCGTTCGGGTGTCCGGTACGAATCGCGAACGACGCGGCGTTGCAGGCGCTCGGTGGGTATCGCACCGGCCGAATGTTCTTGGGGCTGGGGACGGGACTCGGGTCGACCCTCGTCACCGAGCGTGTGATCGTCCCGCTCGAGCTCGGCTGCCTTCCCTATACCCGCCGCGAAACCATGGCGCAGCGTCTCGGTCGCGTCGGACGACGGCGCTATGGACAAAAGGGCTGGCAGCGAGCGGTGAGCCGGGTTGTCCCAATCATGCGAGAAACCTTCGCCGCCGATTCCGTCCTCCTCGGAGGCGGCAATGCGAAGCACGTCGATCCGTTGCCTCTCAATACGACCCGCGGCACCAATGAAGACGCTATCGCCGGTGGATTCCGACTGTGGGAGGAGCTGGTCGAGCCGCACGATCGTGCCGCGGCGCCCGTCTGGCGCGTTGTGAGGTGATCATGGAGTACACCGCGCTCGCCACGGACTACGACGGGACCATCGCGTGTGAAGGCAAGGTGGATCGATTGACAGTCGCCGCGCTAGAACGCGCGCGACGCGCCGGGTTGACACTGGTGATGGTCACCGGCCGCGAACTCGTAGACCTCTTCAACACTTTTCCCGATTGCCACCTGTTTCACCGCATTGTCGCGGAGAATGGCGCAGTCGTCTACACACCAGAAAACAATACCCTCCGCGCGTTAGCCACTGGTCCGCCGCCTTTACTCCTTGAAGTACTGACGCGCCACGCCGTGCCATTTTCCGTAGGCCATTCGATCGTGGCCACGGTCGAACCGCACGAGCATACAGTCCTTTCCGCAATACACGACCTTGGGCTCGCCTGGCACGTCATCTTCAACAAAGGGTCGGTCATGGCCCTTCCGTCCGATGTGACGAAGGCCACTGGTCTGCTGGCGGCACTGAGGGAACTTGTCCTCCCGATCGAACAAGTGGTTGGCGTAGGCGACGCGGAAAATGATCTGCCATTTCTGCATGTGTGTGGGTTGTCTGTGGCCGTCGCTAACGCCCTGCCGGTGGTTAAACAGCATGTCGATCTTGTGATGGAGCGCGAGCGTGGCGCCGGGG
>Ga0193696_1000752_pt1 | contig 10488 bp, 10 predicted proteins | sample L3m1metaG_FD_145074 | JGI IMG/M metagenome (GOLD analysis project Ga0193696, IMG submission 145074) | Soil microbial communities from a riparian zone of the East river system, Colorado, United States - L3m1 | ecosystem: Environmental > Terrestrial > Soil > Riparian zone | place: USA: East River... | reverse complement strand
AAGTAATAGGCGTGCTCCCAAACATCGATTCCGAGGAGTGGCACGCGGCCCTGCGTAAGCGGGCTGTCCTGATTCGGTGAAGATTCAACTTTGAGTTCCTTGCCATCGAGCGTCAGCCATGCCCAGCCGCTGCCGAACACTTTGGTCGCTGCGCCGGCAAATTCTTCTTTGAATTTGTCGAAGCTGCCGAATTTGGTGTCGAGCGCTTTCTTCAACTCGCCTTTCGGTTCGCCCCCGCCGCCTTTCTTCAGCATCTGCCAGAAGAGCGAGTGGTTATAGTGGCCGCCGCCACTATTGCGCACCGCAGTGCGGATGTCTTCCGGCACCCGGTTCAAATCTCGAACAAGATCCTGGATCGGTTTTCTCGCAATGTCCTCGTGGCCGGCGAGAGCCTTGTTAAGATTGGTCACGTAAGCCGCGTGATGTTTGTCGTGATGAATCTGCATGGTCTGTGCGTCGATGTGCGGTTCGAGCGCATCGAAAGCATAAGGCAATGCAGGCAACTTGTGCGGCCCTGTCGGCGCCGCGGCGGCCGCCTGTGCGTGAGCGGTTGAAAGTCCCGGCCCGGCCAGAGCCGCACCCGCAGTAACAAGAGCAGTGGTTTGGAGAGCTTCCCGACGTGTCATCATAATCGTTCCTTTGTTAAACCCGTAGGGAACTTGGCGAGCGTTGACTAACTTTGCAAGCGCGAGGATTGTTCTAACGCACTTTAGCAAAAGTGTAGTCGCACCCACGTAGCGCAGAACTCCGTTCTGCTGTTTCGCAGGTCTCCTGACCTGCGGGCGGTTCGTTTTTGCATGTGACCGTTCGGAGGTGGTTTTGCGCGTTACGAGATTGACGGATGGCCTGCCGAACGGAGTTCGGCGAAACAGCAGAACAGAGTTCTGCGCTACATCAGTCACGCCGCCATCGGAAGTCCCGATGACGGGAGAATGCGGGCGCGGCGCGGGCCGCGCGCCAGGATATGCGGGAGAGTTTTCACCGCCAGTTCGACGAGGACGAATGGCTTGGCTATCACATCGGCGGCATCGCCAAGGTTCGACTGAGCATGCGTTTCGAAATGTCTCAACGCGGTGATGAAGACGACCGGAGTCTTCTGGTTGGGTCGCAGGGCGTGGATGCGTTGGCAAAGTTCCGGCCCATTGAGGCCCGGCATATCCAGGTCGATGAAGACCAGGTCGAAGGAATTGTGCTCCAGCAGCTTGAGAGCAATCGCAGGGTCATCGACGCCAACGCCGCGGACCTGCACCTTTTCCAAAGCGGAACAGAACGCTTCGCGGGCAATCGGTTTGTCGTCGAGCACCAGGATCAAAGGAGGCGTGGCCGGCGCCGAGACCGCATCATTGTGCTTGAATAGGAATTGCAGGAAGTCCAACCCCTGAGTGACTGTCCGCAGGGTTGAAGCGGTGATGCGCCCCGGTTTCTCGCGCAACTCCTTGAGCAGGGCTTCCAGGGCACTGCACATCTGCGCCAAAGCATGAAACCTCGCCGCCGCGGCCCGCCCGCCGATGGCGTGGACCCCGCGGAACAGGTCGAGCCATTGAGCCGCTTTCTTGATCGCGTCGCCTTCCTCGATCCGGTCAAACCTTGACCGGAGACCCGCGAGCAAGGCCGGGGCCTCGCGCAGAAAATTATCAACGAACGCAGCCTCTACCGCCTGGTCTTTCTCCGGGCCAGTCGCGGCGCCATCATCACGCGGCCGGAACGGTTCGGAAGCCGGGGCAGGAACGGGCAACGGCAGGAGCAAAGCCTGAATCTCGCTGATCAACTGGTTGGGATTGCAGTTCGCCTTGATCAAGCACTTGTTCGCGCCGGCTTTCCAGGCCGCGTCCACCATGGCGCCAGCGTAGGCATTGCTGAGCACCAGGACGGGAATCTTCTTCAGAGCCTCCTCGGTACGCATGAACTTTAAGACCTGCACCCCGTCGGTATGCGGCAACATCAGGTCGAGGAGGACGACATCTGGGGGTTGGGCTTTGAGACGCTCGATAGCCACTTTGCCATCCGGAGCGCTGTCAACTTCAAATCCCGCAGTTTGGCAGCGCTTGCAATAAATCCTGGTGATTAACGCATCGTCTTCAATGATAAGGACCTTTTTCATAAACGGCTCGCAGAGACGAAAAGCCAGGCGGCAGAGTTTGCCCCCGGCGCAGCACTGTTTGACGTCCGACTCATTTTGGCCCCTATAAAGCACCCCTTATGCCGGGCGATCAGGGGCAGAGAGTAGGAATTAGCACCCCCCCGGGGGTGGAGTGCTAGAAAAGTGCTAGTTTTGCACTCGGCTGTGGCGATTCGGAAGGAGTAGGGTTGGAGTGTAAGCACTTGTAGCAGAGAGGGTTGGCCTGGGGAATTTTGGATTTTAGATTGTGGATTTTGGATTTGTACCCCCCGGGGGGTAGGTGCTAGAAATGTGTTGGTTTTGTGTTGGTTTTGCACTCGGTTGTTCAAGGTTTAAAGTTCAAAGTTCAAAGTGTTCCCTTTTCCAAGGAGGGATGGTGGCGCAGCAGCTCCAGCTCCGTTACTCTCCAGAACGGCACCTCGAACCCGCCTCGCTTACTTTGCGTGTGCCTCCTTCGGTTTTCTTGATCTTGCGCTTAGTAACACAGGGCTGGTTCTACACCCGGCCTCCATGCGCGTTGAAGCGTTCGTTCCGTTCGTTTCGTTCGTCGTCCTTGAAAACACTTGGCCAATATCTATCTCGGCCATGGCCTATCGAAAGGTTATGCGGGCTGATTTATGCAAAGCTTGGGGACTTGCTGAATTTCTCGCAACCGTCGTTGAATGGACGCGTTTGTCAGCGTGATGATCTTGCCCCAGCCGTGGATTGTCGTTATCAAGGTCCTGCTCGTGCTCAGTGTACAATCTTCAGAACCGACCCCTTTTCTTTTTGTCTTTTTGTGTGGAGTTCAAACTCCATCTGAAGCAGCACATTACTTACCAGGCCATTGAATGACCGTCGCCGCCAATTGAGCATGTCGGCGGTTCGCCAACTCGGTTAAGTTTATAGGTCCCACCCGCTGGACAAATTGGAGCATTCGACCACTTGGACGCGATTTGATCCCAAAGATCATCCCACGTTGGAGTATCATTTGTTGTTTTGCCTTGCTCACCTTTCCACGTATACTTAAATATTTGCAGGTGGTATAGGTTATCCTTACAGCGGTTAATTTGTGCCGTCCGTTTTGGCTGAAGGCCAAGAATGTAGAGCACCTTGTACTTCCAGCGGTTGATTCTGCCTGTACTTTGGCGGTCGCCAGTGAAGCTCACAGTGAGCAGCAGAATGAGAAGAGCGCCAACTACAAAGCACGCCAATTTCGCCATTTTTGTCACATTATGATTCTGTTCATCCGGATTTTAGCTAGTGACCGTCTTGCAGGTTTCCCCAAAATTTCTTTTTATCGTCCCACGTCCATATCTTAGCATTACCCAGCGCAAGTCGAACACGATAATAACCATCGGGGGCGCAATATGGTGTCGTGCTCAGTGTTACAAAACTCAGGACCGCGCCCTTTCTTATAAAGCACCCCTTATGCCGGACGATTAGAGCAGAAAATCCAGCTCATATAGGAGGATAGGAGAGCCCCCCGCTCGGGTTAGCCAGGGTTTTGGCCAGCGACGTAGTTTTCGCATTGCTGACATTGCGAAGCGCTTAAATCTTATCCCGCGATACGACATGCCATGAAACGGATTATTGCAATCGTCCTTGTTCTCGGCGCTGTGACGGCCTTCGCCGCCCAGCGACAACTTCCTGCCAAAGATCGAATAGTCGTTTTGATCAGCCTTGATGGGTTTCCTGGGTTTGCGCTGGAGGACCCAAAGCAACCAGTTCCGACCCTTCGACGGCTCATTCGTGACGGCACGTGGAGCCGAATGCACACGGTCAATCCAACGATTACGTGGCCCAACCACACGACGATGGTGACGGGCGTCCACGCGGACGAACACGGGCTGCGGCTCAATGGAACGATCCTGCGCACGAACGGTTGGCCACCCGTGAGAATTGACCCGAAGGTCGACAAAGAGAAGATGGTGCACGCACCGACCGTTTACGATGCTGCGCACAAGGCCGGGCTTACCACGGCGCAGGTGGACTGGGTCGCTATTAATAACGCGCCAACAATCACGTGGGCTTTCAACGAGTGGGCGACCGCGGACGGGCCGCTCGAACGGGAGATGATCGAACGTGGAGTTCTCACGACCAACGAGGTGCAGGACTTCACCAGGCTGAACATCGTCTGGCGCGACCAGGTCTGGACGAAGGCGGCGGCTTACTTGATCCGGCAACACAAACCGAACCTGATGCTCTTTCATTTGCTGACGCTTGATGCGACGCATCATCGCTATGGCCCTAAAACTCTAGCTGCTACGGGAGCAATGGCGTTTCTCGACAGCTGCGTTGCACAAGTCGTTGAGGCCGTCCATCAAGCCGGAATGGCAGAACGGACCACTTTCTTTGTCGTCTCTGATCACGGTTTCAAAGGCTACACAAATGAAATCCGAACCGCCGTCGCTCTGGCCTCCGCGGGTCTGACCAACGCGGCGCATGTCTTGCCAGAAGGCGGCACGGCATTTCTTTATCTCAATCCGACGAACTCGCCTGAGGTCTCGCTGAAAGTAATCGAGTTCATGAAGTCCGTGGAAGGAATTGCAGATGTGATCACGCCTGATCGTTTCGCTGCGCTCGGCTTGCCGCAGCCTGGAAAAGATCCGCAGATGTTTGACCTTCTGCTCGCGGCAAAATCTGGCTATTCATTTTCAGGTGCGACTGGCGGCGCTGTTACCGCTGCCGTGCTGCAGCAGGCAGGCAGCCATGGTTATCTGGCGAGCGACCCCGATCTCGATGGCATTTTCATTGCGAGTGGCTACGGCGTAAAGCCAGGCGCAACACTCGACGAGGTGCGCTCCATCGATATCGCCCCGACAATCGCGAGGTTGCTCGGCGTGTCCTTGCCGAAAGTAAAAGGCAAAGCTCTGCCCCTACAATGATCACCTAAGCGGTTCGACGGACGAGTGGACGCAAGTTCAAGGTTTGATTTTGCAAGTTTTGTAACTTCCGCGATGGGAGGTGCGCCGATGCATGGACCAAAAGATCCCTGTGCCTGACCGGTGTGTCTTTACCGGATTCGTAATTGTTTTTGGAAGGGCACCTCTCCGCCATTCAGGGGATGCTAAGACACCGAATTTTCATCTGCCAGGCACCTCTTCCAATCCTTTTTTACATCGGCGAACGCATCTTTAACTATTTTGGCTTTTTCCTCAGGAGTCAACGGCCTGGCAGCTTCGCCGACGGATTTGAGGATGCTTAGGTCAAACCCCAATTTGTTGCCGAAACGAATTTCCTCGGCATAACATAAACTCTCAACTCGAGCAAAGTTGCGGGCGTTCTGGAGAATTCGGCGGCGATGAAGATGCCCATGCGTCGCTTCGTGAATTAACGCGCAGGCTAATAAGACTGTCGCGAAGCTAGCGTCCGCGCCAAAGGGATAATACCGAAGATCAATTCTACACACATTCAAACCACGCGAGTACCCCGCCTCCATCGCACACGGCATTTGGACAATTGCTCTGATTTCGCGCTTTACTCTTTTAAAACGGCGTTGGTCCTTGGATTCGATTAGCTCAAGGGCATCTCCAATCCTACTCAGAAACTCAGCTCGGGTGTCTGAAAAAAGATCGATAACGCGAACGCCCTTTCTGTATTCGGCGGGCCAAATCGTAACAGCAAAAATCTGCACGAGTGTGTCGGCACACGTCCAAGGAAATGTTTTGAAAATCCGTACCGCTCGCCCGCCATAATAGCGGATCGTCTTCATGTCTACAGAATAAGCCCAACGAGGGACAAAAAGCGAGCGGCCACGTGGAACGTCGTGAACGTTCCGTCAAGGCCGTCACAAACCGCGATAGACCATCTCCAGCGCAAGAACGGAGTAGGATGTCACCAATACCGGGTCCTTTTCCCACCAGCGGCCATTGTCGTTCGCCCATGAGCCGTTGCGTTGCTGCAAATCGATCAGGCGTGAAGCGAGGTCGCGGCGCCAATTGACCTTGCGGCCATCCGCCAGTTCAAGTTCGCTGGCCTCGAACGCACTGAGCGCCTTCGCTTGCGTGTGGTAGTAATAATACAAACCTTGCGGGCCCATACCCGGGTTTTCCTGCAAGGTGTAGTTGCGCTGCAGCCAAACAAAGACTGCTTTGACGCGCGGGTCGTCCCGCTTGAGGTCGGCATAGATGTAACTCAACAATCCCGCGTAGCTGATGCTGCCGTAGGAGCGCAGGGCGACGCGGCCCGTTTGAGCATTGGTCTCCGCGCCGGCCATGCTGTTGCCCGGATAATAGATGAACCCGCCTTTGTTCTTCGGGTCGTCGGAGACCCAACTTTGTTTGTTGTAGCTGGGGAGATTCTGGCAATTCTGCAGGAAGTTGATCGCCGCGGCCCAATTCAGGTCTTTCGCGTCGGCAGATTTTTGATCGGCAAGCAAATGGCGCGTGTAATAAAGGGCTTCAAGCGCCTGCGAGGTGTTGCCCATGTCGGAGTGCTCGTACTTGCTGCCGTAGCCAACGCCACCATCAAAGACATCGTCGATTTTGCCTTTCTCGCCGAAATCCGTCTGCAGCCCGACGAGGAAGGAACGTGCTCTGCGCAAAACCGCATCGTAGGAAGGATCATTTGCCGCGACGAGCGCCATCATGGCAAGCGCGGTATTGTACGTAGGCAGATTGGTCGTAAAAATTCCGCCGCTCGGTTTCGCAGAATGAAGAATGTGCGCGTAACCCTTTTTGACAAATGCGGCGTCGGCATGACGTCTCGACGGATCACCTTTGAAAGCCATGATCGGCAGCGCGGTCACGGCGGGGTGATCGGGCGTGGACCACCAGCCGTTTGTGTTCTGGTCGGTTTTGAGCCAATCGAGCCCGCGATCGATCGCGCGCTGCACTTCGTTTTTGAAGGATTGGTCAGACAAAATGACCGGGCTCGACGGAGCTGCGCGACTCGGAAGCGCCGCATAAATGCGGGACTCCGACGCGGTGCCGGATTCAACGTGAGTAGACAATATGAGAAATATCAGCGGGAGGTATTTCATCGTTACCTTTTCTGCTGGAGAATAAAGCGCACTTCGACCGGCGTGTCGAGCGGCGGCACGGTCTTGCTGTTGACCTCGCATAATTCGTCGTTCTCGCGCCCAGCCCGCGGGTTGTTCACGAGCGCCGTGCCGTCTGTGATCAATGAAACGATCGAGCCCTCCTGCTCGGCAAGGAACGCGCCGTTCTCGACGCGCGACCCGTTGTAAATCCAGGGACCTTTGCTGAGGCTCTTTTTCGTTTGCACATTAAAGACGAGTTCTTCGATGCGCACGCGTTTCTCTCGCCCCTTTTCTTTCCAGCTCACTTCGATCGCGACGGCATCGCCGGGGATTGACTTCGACGGATCTTCGGGAAGGGCGTCCGTGGAGCCTTTGGCACCGAGCAAGAGCATCGCGACATTGACGTCCTTAGGCTCGGCGTCGGTGCGCAGCAGGCTTTCGTGAGTTTTGCCATATTTGGTCACGATAAGGTATTCGATCGCCGCATTGGTCATGTTGACGCGCGCCGGGAAAGTGATGGAGCGGGCTTGTTTGTCCAGATGCACCTGTCCGATTTGGAAGAGACCCGGGCCAATCTGTTTTAGAGGCGAATTTGTAGTTTCTGCCGCACCGGAAAGCCACACCAGTATAACGCCGAGCAGAGCTAAAATCCCCGGTCGCAACAGACTGCTAGTTGGAGGCCGGCGGAGGGGGCCGATGAAGGCCAACCGACGCGGCGATTTCATCGAACTCTTCATGGCCGACTTCCTCAAGCCGCTTGCCTTTGGCCGCAAGCTTCTCATTTATCTTGATGGCCTTCTCGGTCATGATTTCGTGGGTATCCTTTGATCCGCCCACAAGGGCGAAATTTGGCCCGGTGGTAAGGCGTTTATGGCCATCCGAATCCAGACCGAGCCCAAGCATCATCGCTTTTTTCTTAGCTTTGCCGGGCAGCTTGGGCATGAGCCAAGCTACCGCAAACAGGCCTGTTACGTCAAGAAAGCCACCGCGTACAAAAAAATAGCGAAGTGTAGCTCAATGAGATCGGCGCTCCCGCAAAGCGGGATTAATTGGCCATCGTGTGGCAAGTCCTGACGCCCCGGTGTTAAGATCTCAAACCGGAATTTGGACCCGAGCTTACGCTTCGCCAATGGAAGCATCCCAAAATCCCGCGGGATATACAAGTAGGAGTTATGCACAAATTATTCACCCGTTGTTCACTTCTCCGTTTGAATCCGATTGGCGTGCGAATAAATGTTCATCCTGCCTTCGCGCAGAAAACCGACGAGCGTTTGGCCGCTGGACTCGGCGAACTCGACCGCCAGGCTCGAGGGCGCTGACACGGCCGCGACAATCGGAATCCGCGCCGCGAGCGCCTTCTGCATGATCTCGAATGAGGCGCGGCCGCTGACCATTAGAATGTGCTGATCAAATGGTAAAAGACCCTTGAGCAAGCCGTGGCCGATGACTTTATCGACGGCGTTATGGCGGCCCACGTCTTCGCGAGCAACAACGAGCCGCCCGTTCGCGCTGTAAATCGCTGCCGCGTGCAACCCGCCGGTTTGAGCAAATGTTTCCTGGACGGAGCTCAAGCGAGCAGCGATGCGGGTCAGGGTTTGGGCACGGACAGCGAGGCGTTTCCTGATCGATTTGAAATGTTGATGAACGCTCGCGATGCTGGCTTTGCCGCAAAGCCCGCAGCTTGAAGAAGCAAAAACGTGGCGGGTGAGTCGAGCGAAGTCGATTTTGGTTCCCGGCGCGAGAAATACATCGACCACATTGCCTTGTTCGTTGCGCGGATAGGTCCTGGTCTCACTGACGTCCGTTCGTTTGCGAACAAGCCCTTCGGTAACCAGGAATCCCATTGCGAGCTCCTCATCGTAGCCCGGCGTGCGCATCGTGACACTGACAGAGCGGGTATCGACACGGATTTCCAGAGGTTCTTCGACCGCGAGTTGATCGATCCTGGACCTGGTCAGGCCCGCGGACCAGGAAAGGATCGAACGAGGCTTGGAGGTCATGAGATGAAGGTATCAAAGTCGCAAGGAGAGTGGAGGATTTACTGGCGCGTCAAACTAAAGTGGCGCCTGGGGCGAACGGGTGGTGCGGGCGGCGCACTCGACTCTCTCGCCTGGATTCCGTAAGCTATCGCCAATGAAAGGGATTGTGCTGGCCGGCGGAGCGGGGTCGCGCCTTTATCCGCTGACGCTCGTCGCGAGCAAACAACTCCAGCCGGTTTACGATAAACCGATGGTGTATTATCCGCGAGTTCTGTGTTATCTCGACCCCCCACGACCTGCCGCGATTTCAGCAATTACTGGGCGACGGCAAAGCATGGGGACTCACCATCGAATATCGCGAGCAGTCAAAGCCGGGGGGCATCGCGCAGGCGTTCCTGATCGCGGAATCGTTCATTGGCAGGGACGCCGTGACGCTGATCCTCGGCGACAACGTGTTCTATGGGGGCGATAGTTTTACGCGCGCCTTCGCCGACTTCAAAGAGGGGGCTACGATATTCGGCTATCACGTGCAGGATCCGCATCGCTATGGCGTGGTTGAATTCGATCGCGAGGGCAAGGCAATTTCGATCGAAGAGAAACCGAAGCACCCCAAGAGCAACTACGCTGTCCCAGGCCTGTACCTCTACGATAATGGAGTTGTTGCGATGACGAAAGCGCTGAAACCTTCCGCGCGGGGCGAGTTGGAGATCACCGATCTCAACGTCGAATTTCTCCGTCGCGGAAAGTTAAAGGTGCATCGTTTGAGCCGCGGTTTTGCGTGGCTCGACGCCGGCACCAGCACCAGCCTGCATGACGCGTCGGCTTACGTGCAAACAATTGAGAAACGGCAAGGGATCAAGATCGGTTGTCCGGAAGAGGCCGTGTTTCGTCGCGGCTTCATCTCGCTGAATCAGTTCGAATCGTTGACCACTGGTATGCCAAACTGCGAATACCGTGATTACCTTTCAACTGTCCTGGCTGAGGCGAAGCGACTGAGTTGAATGAAGCTGCTTGTCACAGGTGGAGCGGGTTTTATCGGGTCAAATGTGATCCATCAGATCATCGACAGGCCCGAGGTTGAAAAGCTGATCAACCTGGATTGCCTGACGTACGCGGGACACCTTGCCAATCTTGAGCGCGTCTCATCGTATCCGAAGTACGTGTTCGAGAAAGTCGATTTGCGCGATAAGAAAGCCGTGTTCGATGTTGTGCAACGGCACGCGATCACTCACGTGATGCACCTGGCGGCCGAATCACATGTCGATCGCTCGATCACCGGCCCGGGCGATTTCATTCATACGAATATTGTGGGCACGTTTCATTTGCTGGAAGCCTGCCGCGCGGCCTGGGGCAGCGACATGCGGGCCAGGCGCTTCCATCACGTCTCGACCGACGAAGTTTATGGCAGCCTCGGACCGAGTGGTTAC
>Ga0193696_1000749_pt1 | contig 10537 bp, 10 predicted proteins | sample L3m1metaG_FD_145074 | JGI IMG/M metagenome (GOLD analysis project Ga0193696, IMG submission 145074) | Soil microbial communities from a riparian zone of the East river system, Colorado, United States - L3m1 | ecosystem: Environmental > Terrestrial > Soil > Riparian zone | place: USA: East River... | reverse complement strand
CCTCTCCCTAACCCTCTCCCCGCTTCGCGGGGCGAGGGGACCGGATCCGGATCCTTCTCCCTGTCCCGCCTGCTAGCTCTGCGGTTCGAAGCGGACGTCGCAGATTTCGTACTCGCGCATGCCCTTGCCGGTCTTGAGCGAGACGGCGTCGCCGCGCTCGCGGCCGATCATGGCGCGCGCCAGCGGGGCGGAGATGGCGATGCGGCTGGCCTTGATGTCGGCCTCGTGGTCGCCGACGATCGTGTAGGTCACCTCTTCGCCGCTGTCGGTGTCCGTGAGCTTGACCGTCGCGCCGAACACGACCTTGCTGCCCGACAGCTTGGCGGGGTCGATGATGTCGGCCTGGGCCAGGATTGATTCGATGTCGCGCGAGCGCCCCTCGATGAACGACTGACGCTCCTTGGCCGCGTGATACTCGGCGTTCTCCTTGAGGTCGCCGTGGGCGCGCGCCTCCTCGATGTCGCGGACGTTCTTCGGGCGTTCGACCTCGCGCAGCCGCTTGAGCTCCTCGCGCAGCGCCTGCTGGCCCCGTGGCGTCATCGGGAACTTAGCCATTTTTCTGGTACTCCTGCAGCGAGCGCACGGTCATCTTGCCGGAGCGCAGCTCGGCGATGGCGCCCACGGCGGCGCGCGCCGCCGACAGCGTCGTGTAATACGGGATGCCCTTGAGCAGGGCGTTGCGCCGGATCGGGAACGAATCCTTGATCGCCTGCGCGCCCGACGTCGTGTTGATGACCAGGTGGATGCCGCCGTCCAGGAGGCGGTCGACGATGTGAGGCCGCCCCTCGCGCACCTTGTTGACGCGCGTGACGTCGAGCCCGTGCCTGGTCAGGAAGTCGTGCGTACCGACGGTGGCGACCACTTCGAAGCCCAGGTCGATGAGCCCCTTGGCGACCGCGACCGTGCCCGCCTTGTCGCTGTCCTGCACCGACAGGAACACGCGGCCGCCGGTCGGCAGCTTGGTGCCGGCGCCGAGCTGGCTCTTGCCGAACGCGGTCGCGAAGTTGGTGGCGATGCCCATGACCTCGCCGGTCGAACGCATCTCCGGCCCGAGGATGGTGTCGACGCCCGCGAACTTCGCGAACGGGAACACCGCCTCCTTGACCGCGACGTGTTTGGGCGTGACTTCCTTGATCCCCATCTCGCGCAAAGTCTTGCCGACCGCGATGCGCGCCGCCACCTTGGCGAGCGGCACGCCCGTCACCTTCGACACGAACGGCACCGTGCGCGATGCGCGCGGGTTGACCTCGAGGATGAAGATGCCGCGGCCGTCGCGCGGCACCGCGAACTGGACGTTCATCAGGCCGCGCACGTCGAGCTCGCGCGCCAGCGCGCGCGCCTGCGTCTTGATCGCCTCGACGGTCTCCGCCGACAGCGAATGCGGCGGCAGGCAGCAGGCTGAATCGCCCGAGTGGATGCCGGCCTCCTCGATGTGCTCCATGACGCCGCCGATGACGACGTCGTGCCCGTCGGCCACCACGTCGACGTCGACCTCGATGGCGTCGGGCAGGAACTGGTCGATGAGGATCGGCGCGTCTTCCTCGCCGTGCCGCGATGCCAGGCTCTCGCGGCGCGACGCCTCCATCGCCGTGTGGACGAACTGTGCCAGCCCCGACGGGTCGTGGACGATCTCCATCGCCCGCCCGCCGAGCACGTACGACGGCCGCACCATCACTGGGTAGCCGATGCGCTCGGCGATGACGCGCGCCTCGTCCAGGCCGCGTGCCGTGCCCCACGCGGGCGCGTGCAGGCCCAGCTTCTTCAGCAGCTCGCCGAACCGGCGCCGGTCCTCGGCGCGGTCGATGGCGTCGGCGCTGGTGCCCAGCAGCTTCACGCCCGCGTTCATCAGCGGCACCGCGAGCCGCAGCGGCGTCTGGCCGCCGAACTGCACGATGACGCCTTCGGGCTTCTCGGCGTCGATGATCTCCAGCACGTCCTCGCGCGTGAGCGGCTCGAAGTACAGCCGGTCGGAGGTGTCGTAGTCGGTCGACACCGTCTCCGGGTTGCAGTTGACCATGATGGTCTCGTAGCCGTCCTCGCGCAGCGCCTGGACGGCGTGGACGCAGCAGTAGTCGAACTCGATGCCCTGGCCGATGCGGTTGGGGCCGCCGCCCAGGATGACGATCTTCTTGCGATCCGTCGGCCGGCCTTCGCTCTCGATCTCCTCGCCGCCGCCGACGTGCTCTTCGAACCCGGTCTCGTAGGTCGAATAAAGGTACGGCGTCTGCGCCTCGAACTCGGCGGCGCAGGTGTCGACGCGCTTGAACACCGGCCGGATGCCGAACTTCAAGCGCGCCTGCCGCACCTGCTCCTCGCTGGTGCCGGTGAGCTTCATGATGCGGCGGTCCGACATCCCCATCCGCTTGCGACGCGTCAGCGCCGCCGCGTCTTCCAGCACCGCCGCGCCGCGCGCCGCGCCGTCGATGCGCAGCGCCTCGTCCTCGTCGACCATCTGGCGCAGGTGACGCAGGAACCACGGGTCGATCTTGGTGAGCTGGAACGCCTCCGCCTCCGACATCCCGGCGCGCATCGCCTCGGCGAGCTGCCACAGCCGGTCGGGGGTGGGGCGCACGATCTGCCGGCGCAGCTCGTCGAGCGGCGGCGGCGAATCCAGGTCGAGGCCCCAGCGGCCGATCTCCATCGACCGCAGCGCCTTGCCCAGGCTCTCCTTGAACGTGCGGCCGATCGCCATCACCTCGCCCACCGACTTCATCTGCGGGCCCAGCTCGTCGTCGGCGCCCGGGAACTTCTCGAACGCGAAGCGCGGCACCTTGGTGACCACGTAGTCGATCGTCGGCTCGAAGCAGGCCGGCGTCTCGCGCGTGATGTCGTTGGGGACCTCGTCCAGCGTGTAGCCGACGGCCAGCTTGGTCGCGATCTTCGCGATCGGGAACCCGGTCGCCTTCGACGCCAGCGCCGAGCTGCGCGACACGCGCGGGTTCATCTCGATGACGATCATGCGGCCGTTCTCCGGGTTGACCGCGAACTGGATGTTCGAGCCGCCGGTCTCGACGCCGATCTCGCGAATCACGGCCAGCGCCGCGTCGCGCATGATCTGGTACTCCTTGTCGGTCAGCGTCATCGCGGGCGCGATGGTGATCGAATCGCCCGTGTGGACGCCCATCGGATCGAAGTTCTCGATCGAGCAGATGATGACCGCGTTGTCGTTCTTGTCGCGCATCACCTCCAGCTCGTATTCCTTCCACCCCAGCACCGACTGCTCGACCAGCACCTCGCCGCGCGGGCTCTGCTGCAGCCCCCAGTTCACCTTGGTGTCGAACTCCTCGGCGTTCCACACCACCGCCGCGCCCGAGCCGCCCAGCGTGAACGACGGCCGCAGCAGTACCGGGTAACCGACGCCGGTCTCGGCCGCCATCTGGGCCTGGATCGTGCGCGCCTCTTCCAGGCTGTGCGCGATGCCCGACAGCGGGACCGATAGGCCAATCTTCTGCATCGCCTGCTTGAACAGCTCGCGATCTTCCGCCTTCTCGATCGCTGCCACCTGCGCGCCAATCAGCTTGATGCCGTACGCGTCGAGGACGCCCGCCCGGTTCAGATCCAGCGCCAGGTTCAGCGCGGTCTGTCCGCCCAGCGTCGGCAGGATCGCGTCGGGCCGCTCGCGTTCGATGATGCTGGTCAACACCTCGACGGTCAGCGGCTCGACGTAGGTCCGATCGGCGATCTCCGGATCGGTCATGATCGTCGCCGGGTTCGAGTTCACGAGCACGACCCGGTAGCCCTCTTCCTTGAGCGCCTTGACCCCCTGGGTCCCCGAGTAGTCGAACTCACAGGCCTGGCCGATCACGATCGGCCCCGAGCCGATGACCATGACCGTCTTGATGTCGTCGCGCTTGGGCACGGCGGCGGTTACTCCTTCGCTCCGGGTTTCTTCTTGATGCGCGCCTCGGCGGCGCGCGGGTTTTGTGGATCGACGAAATACGCGTCGGGCAGCAGCTTCTCGACGTCGGCGCGGCGTTCGCCCAGCAACCAGCCGAGCTCGGCGAACCCGTCGGCGATGCGGATGCGCAGCCGCAGGCTGTCTTCCTTGACGAAATAGTCGAGCAGCGCTTGGCGCGACGCCGCCTCGTCCCCCTGGCGCAGCATGGTCTCGATCGCCGCGTAGCGCACGCCTTCGTCCATGTCGGTCAGATACGGGACGACGAGCGACGACACCCGCTCGTGCTTTAGCGATCCCAGGTGGTTGAGCAGCTGGATCTTCTTGGTCGGGTCACGCTCGTAGCCGGGCTCGTGACGCTCCAGCACCTCGGCGATGACGTCGATGCGCAGCTCCTTGGCGTCGACGACCTTGTCGAGCAGCCGCAGCGGCCACGAGATCGAATCCGCCGCCAGCATGTATTTCTTGAGCGGCTCGAGCACGACGCCGCCCTTGCCGACGAGCATCTCGAACACCCACTCCTTCTCCTGCTCGTCCTCGATCGTCTTGTCGTACATCATGCCGAAGCGGCGGATCAGGGCGTAGAACGCTTCGGGCGAACCGTCGTCGAGCAGCGACTGCATCGCCTTCATCCGGTCGGCCGACTGCTTGTACTTGTTGACGGCAGACGCGGCGTTCTTCTCGCGAGAACGCTGCCCGCGACCGTCCTTCGAAAATAGATCGAACACGCCCATGGTGGTTGCCGCGCGGGAGTCTATACGGCGGGGGACGGGTCCTCCATGGCAAACTAATCCAAAGCGGCGTCGGCGCCGGCATCCTGCGCGGCGTCGATCTGGGGCAGCAGCGTGCAGATGCCCTGGCCGTCGTCGCGATGGCAGACGCCGTCGTCGGCGCAGTGATAGTCGGCGGGGCACAGGCCGTCCGTGACGCACGAAAACGCGCACGCTGGCTGGCGCGGGCTGAAGCAGGCGGGCAGGGCCACGGCTGCCGCCGCCAGCACCACCAGCAGCCTCAGAACCGCCACGTCCACCCTCCGCTCGCGGCGACGCCCGTGCCCGTCGGTACGACGGCGACCGCCGGCTCGCCGCCCAGCTTCGCGTCGAGGACGAAGAACACCGCAGCCACGGCCGCGGCGCCGCCGGCGGCAATCAGCGCGATCTTCGCGTTGCGGTCGTTGCGCTCGCCGTCGGCCATCGCCTGCTGGTACTGCGCCGCGACGGTCGAGTAGGTCAACGGCGTGCCGGTCTCGCTGCGGTAGGTGACCAGCCGGTTCACGTCGTCGCTGTTCGATCCCGCGGACGCCGCGTAGAAGCCTGCGGTGCCCAGCAGCAGCAGCGCCGCGCCCGACGAGATCATCGCGGTCAGGTTGTAGCGGTTCCAGCCGGAGTCATCGGGCTGCGCCGCGCCGGCCGGCTGTTCGCTGTCGCTACGGCGCGCGTCCGGGTTGAATCCCGGCTTGGGTCCGAGGCGCGGGGCGGCGGCTTGCCCGGCGCCGAGCTCGCCGACCGGCTCGGCCGGGCCCGGTTGCGCCGGCGTCCCCGCGGGCGCCAGCCGGGCCAGCCGCTGTTCGATGTCGGCTCTGTCGGCCGCGTCGGGCACCTCGCGCAGGTAACGCCGGTAGCTGTCGGCGGCCTCGGCTGGCGCGCCGGCTTTCTCCTGCGCCTCGGCGATGTTGATCAGGAAGGCCGGGTCGTGGCCGACCGCGTAACCGTTCTTCCAGGCTTTCTCCGCGGCGCGCGCGTCGCCGGCCTGCAAAGCGCGTAAGCCTTCGTCGTAGAAGCGCTGTTCCTCGGCGGTGGGCGCGCGCGTGGGCGTGCCGGCGAGCGCGGTCAGCAGGGCGATGAACGCGAATGTATGCATGAGCTCTGGGCGGGGACTATATGCCTTCCCCGGTGTAACCTTTGGCCGGATTCTCGATCAGAAACAGCATGGACGTCCCACGCACCGATTCACCGCCCCGACGAACCACGCCCATCGGCGAGGCACTGGCGGACGAGGATGTGGTCGCGCGTGTGCTGGGTGGGGATGTGGCGCTGTTCGAGGTGCTCATGCGCCGCTACAACCAGCGGCTGTACCGCGCGGCGCGCGCGATAACGCGCGATGACGCCGAGGCCGAAGACGTGCTGCAGGAGACGTACGTCAGGGCCTACACCGCGCTGGCCCAGTTCGAGGGGCGCGCCAAGTGGGCGACATGGATCACGCGCATCGCCGTGAACGAGGCCCTGGCGCGCGTGCGCCGGCGGGGTCGTTTCGTCGACCGCGACGCAGCCGACATCATGGAGGACGGCAGCATGGACGAGCGAAGCGTGACAGACGGACGTCAGCTGGGCCCTGGGCAGGAGGCCGAGGTCCGCGAGCTGGCCGCATTCGTGGAGCGCGCGGTCGACGAGCTGCCCGACAGCTACCGGACGGTGTTCGTGTTGCGCGAGGTCGAGGAGCTGTCGACGGCCGAGACGGCGGAGTGCCTGGACGTCAGCGAGGAGCTGGTGAAGGTGCGACTGCACCGCGCGCGCACCGAGCTGCGGCGGATGCTGGACGAACGCTTCGGCGCCGCCACGCGCGAGGTATTCGACTTCCACGCGTCGCGCTGCGACCGCATCGTCGCCGCGGTGCTGACGCGGATCGCTTCGCTGTAGGCCGCGCGCCTAAATCCGTCCGGCCAGGTCGCTGAGCAGGTTACGGCCGAGGCCCTTGGGCGTGCAGCCGCCGTGGCCGGTGCAGATGGTCTCGAGCTCTTCTTTTTCGAGGACCTTGTTCAGCTCGCGGATGGCGGCCTTGCTGGCGTCGAGGTTGGCCTCGAACAGCTTCATCGGGTGATCGAGGCGCCCCTGCTTGAACACCATCGCGTCGCCGACGAACAGCACGCCGTCGTAGAGGAAGGCGTAGCTGCCGGGCGTGTGACCCGCGACCGGGAACGCCTTGACCTTCTTGCCGCCGCCGACGTCGATGGTGGTGGCCCCCGTCAGCGGGTCGGTCGCCGTGACCGCGGGGAAGCTCATCCCCTTGCCGAGCAGCTTGGGGAGCAGCGCCTCCGGGGGGACCTTCCCCTCGGCCAGCGCCAGATCGCCGGCGCCCAGGCGGATCTTGACCCCCGACAGGCTGCTCGCGCCGGCGGTGTGATCGCCGTGGCCGTGCGTCAGGAAGACGTCGCTGATGTTGACGCGGCTGGCCTGCAGCGCGCCCAGCGCCGCGTCGACCGGCTTGGCGTAGGGATCCGCGCCCGCATCGAACAGCAGCACCTTGTCGCCGGCGCGCGCCGCGTACATCGAGACGCCGATCGAGCTGACCGCGACGATGTTCGGCTTGACCTGATCGGGCGCGGACGGCTTGCCGCGTAGCACGCGCAGCGTGATCAGCCCGCCAGCCGCGATCAACGCGAGGATGATGAGCAGGACGAACAGGTTCTTTATCGCGCGCATCGTCTCCTCCAGCGCGCAAGCATCCGGCCGCAGCGTCTGAGAATCAAGATCTGCGCGCGTGGGTCACGGGACGAGGCCGAGGGCGCGCCGCGTTGCGGATCCGCACGAAGGGCCTCACGTTGCACGCAAGGAGGCGCACATGGACGAAGATCTCGAAGGGATGAGCCGTGAGCAGCTGGTGGCCGAGGTGCGCAGGCTGCGCGCCGGCATTCGCGAGCACCGTGACAGCACGGGGCAGGAGCTGTGCTGGCACCATCCGCGGCTGTGGGGGCTGCTGCCCGACAAGACGGATCCACTTCCCATCGTGCCCGAGTGGCCGCAGTTCATGCGGGGGTGCGTGCGCTACCGGCAATCGCTCGACGAGCAGGCGCCGGACGCGCCACGGAGCGACGAGCCCTATCGCGGGTGATCGGCGGCGACTTGCGTCGCGGCGCGGATGCAGTCGTTGACGCCGACGCCGCGCAAGGCGTTGCCGATCACGGTCAGGCCGGGGAGCGCGGCGACGGCGGTGTCGACGGTCGCGATGCGGGCGGCGTGGGCCATGTCGTATTGCGGGATGCCGGGGCGGGCGCGCCAGACGTCGATGAAGTCGGGGTCGCGGGCCAGGCCCGCGGCGCGCTGCAGGTCGCCGATCACCAGCGACGCGAGCGCGCCGTCGTCGGCGTCGACCAGCGAGGGGGCGAAGCTGCCGCCGATCAGCGCGCGCAGCAGCACGCCGCCCTCGGGCGCGCGGCCCGGGAACACCGACGTCTCGTACTGGCAGCCGAGCAGCGCGATGTCCTCGCCGCGCGCGACGACGAAGCCGTAGGCATCCAGATCCATGCCCAGGCCTTCGCCGGAGTGGAAGCCCACGCAGACGACCGCGACGGGCGCGTGCGGGATGTCGCGGAGCGCGGTCGCGGCGGCGGGCGCGTGCGCGGCGAGCAACGCGGCGGTCGCGGCGGCGGGCGTGGCGATGACGACGCGTTCGGCCTCGACGGGCGCGCGGACGCCGGCGCCGACCACGACGCGCCAGCCGGCGGCGGTGCGTTCGAGACCCTCGGCGCGGCCGGTGATCCGGCGCGCCCCCAGCGCCGTGGCCAGCGCGGCGGGCAGCTCGCGGAGACCATCCGGGAACGAAACCGGCCGGCCGAGGCCGCGCCCGCCCGCGCGGCGCGCGTGCCGCAGCCCGCGTAGGATGCTGCCGTGCTCGCGCTCCAGCGCGGCCAGCCGGGGCAGCGCGGCGCGCACCGACAGCTTCGCCGCGTCGCCGGCGTAGACGCCGATCAGCGCGGGCGCCGCGACGCGCACGGCGGCCTCGCGGCCGAAGCGGCGCGCGACGAAATCGACGATCGATTCGTCCGCGCCCGCCGGCGAGCGCCCGATGAAAGGCTCGGCCAGAAGGCGCAGCTTGCCGCGCGCCGACAGCAGGTTGGTCTTGATCAGCCCCGGCGGGCTGGCGGGGAATGGGCGCAGCGCGCCGCCGACGCGCACGAACCTGCGGCGCGCGGCGGCCAGCGCCGGCAACACGCGCGCGCTCAGCCCGGCGGCGTCGATCAGCGCGCGCGTCTCGTCTGGCCCGTCGAGCACTGCCTGCGGGCCGTGCTCGCACAGGAAGCCGGACTTGCGCACGCTGGCGATCAGGCCGCCCGGCGCGGGAGCGTCGTCGACCAGCGTGACGTCGTGTCCGCGCGCCGCCAGCAGGTGCGCCGCCGCCAGCCCGGAGATGCCGCCGCCGACGACCGCGAAGCGCACGCCCGGCCTTACGCCCAGCCGCGCGCCCTGGCCGTCGTCTCGACCAGGTCGGCCAGCGCGGCGATGAACGCAGGGTGGCAGCCGACCGTGCGCGCGCGCGCGAAGTGGACGATGCCCGCCTTGTGGGCGCGCTCCTTGTAGAGGATGTCGATCTCCTGCAGCGTCTCGATGTGCTCGCCGGTGAACGCGACCGGGACGACGGCCACGGCGCGCTCGCCGGCGGCGGCCAGCTCGTCGAGCACGGCTTCGGTCGTCGGCCCCAGCCATCGCTGCGGGCCGACGCGGCTCTGGAAGCAGAGGCGCGCGCGCCCCTCCAGCCCCAGCCGGCGGGTCACGGCCTCGACCGTCGTGCGCACGTCATCCAGGTACGGATCGCCGCGCTTGATGTACGCCTCGGGCAGCCCGTGCGCCGAGAACAGCACCGGCGCGGTGAAACGGTGCTCGGGGGGCAGCATCGCGATCGCCGCCTCCAGCCGATCCGCCACCGCTTGCACGTAGCCGTCCGCGTCGGGGTAGCGCGTGATCGCCGCGATCTCCAGGTTGCGGGCCCCGGCACGCGCCTTCTCGAGCTGGTTCAGCGACGACCCCGTCGTCGCGCGCGACTCGTGCGGGTACAGCGGCAGCGCGACCGCGCGGCGCACGTCGCGCGCCGCGAGATCGGCGACCGCCTCCTTGGCGAACGGGTGCCACGCGGCCATCGCCACCACCGGCACGACGCCGACGCCGCGGCGCGCGAGCTCGTCGGCGACGGCCTTGGCCTGCGCGGTGGTCTCCTCGCGGATCGGCGAGCGCCCGCCGATCTGCGCGTATGCCGCGCGCGACAGCGGCCCGCGACGCTTGGCGATGGTGCGCGCCAGCAGCGGCTGCAGGAACCCCAGCCAGCCGAGCTGGATGACGTCGGGATCGCCGAACAGCCGCCGCAGGAACGGCTCGACGTCGTCGAGCGACGACGGGCCGCCCAGGTTCAGGACCACCAGGCCCAGCGGCGGCGCGGCGGGCGTGCCGGCGGCCGCAGTGGTCACGCGCTCCTCACCGCGGCGACCAGCGCCTCGACCGCCTCGAGCGGCACGTCCGGTGTGATGCCGTGCCCGAGGTTGAACACGTGCCCGCGCTTGCCGCCGCGCCGCACGATGTCGGTCGCCCGTCGCTCGATGTCGGCGATCGGGCCGAGCAGGACCGCGGGGTCCAGGTTGCCTTGCACCGCGGCCGCCCCGCCGAGACGCGCGCGCGCCTCGTCGATCGGCAGGCGCCAGTCGACGCCGTAGACGGTCGCGCCGACGCGCGCGACGCGATCCAGGATCGCCGCCGCACCGTTGCCGAAGTAGATGACCGGCACGCCGGTGTCGCGCAGCGCCGCGACCAGCGCCGCGGTCGGTGGCAGCACGAAGGTCTCGAAGTCCTCCGCCGACATCACGCCCACCCACGAATCGAACAGCTGCAGCGCCTGCGCGCCCGCCCGCACCTGCGCGAGCAGATAGTCGCGCAGGCG
>Ga0193696_1000748_pt1 | contig 10538 bp, 10 predicted proteins | sample L3m1metaG_FD_145074 | JGI IMG/M metagenome (GOLD analysis project Ga0193696, IMG submission 145074) | Soil microbial communities from a riparian zone of the East river system, Colorado, United States - L3m1 | ecosystem: Environmental > Terrestrial > Soil > Riparian zone | place: USA: East River... | reverse complement strand
CGTTACCGGCGCATCTATTAGGGCCTGGGCGACGGTTACGGCTTTGAATTTTCGCGAGAGTCCGAGGCGATCGAATTTGTCTTCGTGAGACTGAACGGCGTCGCTATAGAAAACGGCCGCGGTCCCGGAGCTGTGCCCGCCGATCGTGGCGCCGCGTTGCGTTCCGCGATGGCCGCGAATCAAGTTCGTGAGGGTTACACGTCGAACAAAAGGGAACGTCCCGGCGGAGTAACTCGCATCGGCGAATTTGATTACCTCGGCCGTATCTCCGGATCCGATCGCGACCATGTTCACGTCGTTCGCTTGCACGTCGGCGAGCGGGCGTGATTCGAAAAGGTCCTCGTCGAAGTAGAGGTCTAGGACCAGGCTGTTATCTTCATCGACGACACTTGGATCCGTGACGGCCGGCAGGGAAGAAACGAGCTCGCCGATTGTGGCGGCGTGTGGGAATACCAGGCGGCGATCAAACTCTCCGGAATCTTCGACGGTTTCTTCGTAAAGAAACGCTCCTTGAAAGTCTCCAAGTCCGCGCGGGCAGATAGCGGCGTAGTAGACCAGGCGGCCGCGATCGGCGTCGGTTAGGGTTGGCAGATCGGCAATGTAAAGAAAACTGTTCGCAGGATGCGCGACTTTTCCCGTCTCGCTTCCGGTTCCGAGTTGGCCGATTCCGATTTGGTTGTATTGGCCGGCTTTCTCCGGAAGTGCTTTGCAGCGGGATACTCCCGGCAAAGCGGTTTGCATACTGATGATCCGCGCATCGATCGTTTTTTGCTCGAGCTCGAGCGTGACGACGTCGGTCGGGCTTAGGTCACTATGTTTCGGATCGAGTGCGAATTCTAGTCCGTCTTTCTCGAGCTGGCGGCCGAAGAGGTAACGTTTACCGGCGGCGATAACTTCGTCGGGATTCGAAACCACGAGCGGCAAGTTAATGCTTTCGGTTTCGATTTCTGGTCCAAACCCGAGCGGAATAAATTGTGATCCGGTGTGAAAGTCTTTTTGTTCGGCGTTGGGATCTACAAAGGCAATATAAATTCCGTTCGGCAGATCGCCGGCTTCGACGTGTTCGATTCTCACGCCGGCGGGACGCTCGGATCCTCCCTCGTGCGCGAGCAGCTCGTTAAATGGAATCGTTCGCTTCGACGCTCCGCCTCGAGGTACTGCTTTGATCGTTCCATCTTCCGGCACAATGTCGAACCCATAGAAAAACTCCATTGCCTTTAGGGTTTCGGTTAGCGACGCGAGTCGATCTATGTAAAGTCCTTCGACGATCGTTCCGCGCACGTCTTCAAAGTCGAGCATCGAATCAAGGGCGCCGCGGAGTTTGAATTCAGCGGCGAGAATATCGGCGAGATCTTCGAGTAGTGGTTCAACGTAAAAAGTTAAGTTTTCGAGTTGGCCGGTTTTCAGTTGGTAGGTATTGAAGACAACGTTAGCGAGTCCGCGGTGTGCCGGCGTCCGATCGGCGCCCTCTTCAGCGACGATCGTCGGGGAAACCGGTTGATCCGAAGTTCCGAGATACAGCTCGATTCCGGCCTGGCTGCCGGCGGCGACGGTTCCCGTTCCCTGGTTGTTGGCGCCGACACGTAGCGGCCGGTTATAGAAGCTCGAGGGGTCATTAGGATCGCTTGGGTACGGGTTGAATTCGTCGACGACGCCGGTGATGGGGCGCGGGTCAAACGGATCGGGCGGCTCACTGAAAAACGGAAAGACAAAGATTCGATCGATGTGGACCGACTCGGTCGCGTGGTTGTTCGTGATCTTGATCGTGTTCGAGCTGCTTACGTTGAGCGTGATTGTCACGTCGACGGCGCCGAGGTCGTTGTTTGTGTCCGGGAGCGTGGGAGTGTGATCGGTGGTCCCGTTTATTCGAACCGTTACGGGGATCGCTTCGTTTGCCTGGTAGTAGATTCCGCATTCGTTCACGCTCGCGACGTTTGAGCGCACGCTGTTGAACTGCACACTTCCGCCGGGTGGCAGAGTTACTTTTCGGCCTGAGAGTAGCGTCGCGTCGGTGACGATCGTCGCGCCGCCGGCGCGCGTGTTGGTTGAGGTCTCGGCTTCGTAGTATGCGCTTCCTCCGGTCGTGATCTGGTTGAAAATATCTTTTTCGCCTTCTTTGATTTTTACAAAGGCGCGGATCGGTCCTTCGCAAACCAGGGCAGCGAAACTTTTATCGTATGAGAAGGTACTCGTCGGCGGAGTAGCGCCGCGGCCTTTTTTCCCTCCGGATGATCCTGGGGTGTTTGCGGATCGTTCCCTCGATTCGGTTCCCCAAAACAGATTCCCGGCGAGGCGTACCGGTCCGCGGCCGTAGACGCGCGGAATGAACGCTCCCTCTTCGACGATGGTGAAACGGAGATCGTCTTGTTTCCCGCGATCGATCTTCTCCTGTTTCGGTTTTGGAGTAAGAAACGATCCGGCGACGGCGAGTCCGATTTGAATGGCAGCTAAGATCGCAAGTTGGGCCATGCGTGTATGCCGGCGATCGTGGCGTGAGCGAGGACTCCGGCGAGAGGTTCCAGGATTACGCGCGTATTGGCGCGGAGGGCGTGAACGACGTCGAAGTGTTCTCCGTCGCGGTTGAGAATTGCTATTCCTAAGTGGCGGGCTTCGCTGTCACGGTTAAAACGAAAGTGAACGATCGCGCCGGGCTCGAGTGTAATCTCGGCCGGTGTGGTTTTTATTTCCTCAAAGTTCATGCTGAGGCATTCGCGAATGTGACTCTCCGGAGGTAGGCGGCGGTAGTTGATCGGTAACTTCTCGCGCAGCTCTGTCCCGCATCGACGAAACGTTGCGACCAGGACGCCGGCACAATCGAGGCCGAGTACTTCATCGCGACCGTGATGGCAATACGGGACGTCGACGAGCTGGAGCGCGGCCGCGGCGATTTCTTCGCGTGTTAGTTGTTTCGTATCGTCGATCATTGTGCGCGGCGGATGCGGTTAAACTTTTCGATGTTGGTGATAAAGTTTAGGCCTTGATAATTGATGATGTTGTCGCGCTCGAGACAGGCGGCCTCGGTGCGGTTGCATCCCTCGACGGCGGTGAAGTTGTCAGAAACGGCGATCGGAAATGGAAATGATTTCTGAAAGATGATCTCGCCGTTTGAATTATTCCAATCGCGCACGACGCGCGTTCGGCCGGTGTTTTGTCCAGACGTGAAAGTTATTTTTCCGTCCAGCATCGTGAAGAGCACGGCGGCCGGTAGAGCTGAAGCGCGCAGCGAGGCGCCGGTGGTGTCTCCGGTGGTTACGGTTCCGGAGTGTGTGAGGTCAACTAACGATCGCTGGCAGCGAACGGGATCTCCAAACTCGCGCACGTCGCAATTAGCGGAGGCGCGCCGGCCTACTCTTATTCGCGCGAGGGCAGTCAGTGGGCGCGCGTCGGCAGTGAAAACGATTCCTTCCTCGGTAAATCCTCCGATGTGACCGCTAAACTCGATCATCTGGCCCATTTTTAGAGCGGCATAATTGATTTTGAGAATCTCCAGGAGTGCGCCGTCCCAGTCTCCCTCGTCGAGTTGTATGGGCGTGATAGCGGCGTCGTCGAAGACAGCAAGAAAATTTAATCCGGCGGATTCCTGGCCGGCCTCAGTATCGACGGCGGTTGGTTTAATTCCGCCGGCGCGTCGAAAGACTAACGATCCGTGGCCTGGCAGAGTGAGATCGCGCGTGTGTGACGTCGCGCCGATCGCAGTGGTTACGATCGAACCGACGCGCGGCGTTAGTTTCCAACAATAGGCAAGCGTGACCGGATCCGCGAGAAAATCGTGGAGGCTCTGTTCGGTGTAGGGGCTTTCAAAATTTATAACGGTCTTCATGCGCCGCGGTCCTCAACCATGAGGATCTCCGGAAGACTGGCGGTCGCGGTTTCGGGGATCACATATTGACCGTCGCTGTCTGCCTTCATCGTGAGAAAAATGTCCTGGATCGGCAGACGATCGCTATCGAATCGAACCGGCACAAAAAAGCGACCGGTCCAGGAAAGCACGGCGCCGACCGAAGGGAAGTTCCCGGCCGTGAAAGTTACTTTCCCGGTTAGATAGTTGATCGTGTAATGCGTTCCCTCGGTTTTCTCAGTAACGCCGACGAAAATCTTGATCGTTCCTGGTTCCGGTTTGGTGATTTCACGGATCCATGAGTTGGCGGCGTCGGAGTAGGTTTTTGTAAGTTGAAAAGGTCCGGCCGCTCCGGTCCCGGTGGCGAACGGCATTAGCGATCCGTCATAGGTCGCAAGGTGATCGAGCACGTCGCGCACTGGAAAGCTCCGGGCTTTACCGCGGCGGAGTTTGTGAAAGACGTCGAGTTCGCGTAGGTCCTCCAAACTTCGAATTCCGTGCATGGCGTTGAAAAACAGGAGTCCGTCGTCCCAATTTGCGATCCGGCGTTCCTGGCCGTTGCCGAGTTCGATAATGGTGGTGTCGAAGGCTGTGAGGCTGATACAGCGGTCGATCGAGAGGGGATAGGTTACGTTGTCGTAGGCCATGAGGGGTTTTAATAGGCAGGATTCGCGCGACGTGGCCGTTTCCTGCGGTTTTGGCGGGCGGTGCAGACGTTCGCACCTGTTTGCCAGTTTAGGGCCTGGCGCGTGGGTTTTTAGTCAGTCCGGCCGGCTCTCCGGAGTCCCTTCTCGATCGCGCGGCCGGCTTCGCGGACGATCGCCTGTTGGTTGAGATTGAATCCGCGCGCGTCGCTTACGTTTGGAAACACGTTTTGAACGCTGAGGCTGATAGGTCCGAAACCTCCGGCGCCGGCTCCGGCGAGTGATGGCGCGCTAACAAAATCTCCGGCGGCGAAACTGGAAATTCGGCCGGCAACGTTCGCGAGAAGTCCGCGCGACGGATTTCCGCCGGCGAAGTCGGGCAGGATTCCAGTTCGGCGAATGAAACGACCGAGCAGTGATGCGGTCCGGTTTGCATGGCGTGGATCCGTGGTTACGACGAGTTCGTCGTGTCCGCCCTCCGCGACCTGGATAATCCGGCCGCCGGGTTGGGCTGCGAATTCTCCGCCGAGGGCAGCTCCGCCTCCGAACACGTCGCCGAGCGCGCCGCCGATCCCTCCTTCGCTTCCGCTTCCTCCGCCTCCGATAAGACCGATCACGGCTGCAATGATTTTGACCGCGATCATTTTTGCGATTACGCGCTCGAGTTCCTGAATTACTGAAAGCGCAAATGCTTTGAACGCATCGCCGAGGCTCTTCGTCCCGGCGATCACGTCGTTGATCGAGAGAATGAAGTCCTCGAATCCCTGGGTTACTGAATTTATGAACGTGTCTTTGATTTGTCCGCCGAGGGTCTTGTACTCGTTGCGAAGGCGAGCGACGGTCGCGCGCTGCTGTTCGATGGCGACCAGGACGGCGGGATCGGTTTGTGTGGCGGCGATTCGTTCGAGTTCACGGAGTAGTTCTTCGGCCGCTTTTAGTTGTTGGCGCCGGATTTCGTTGATCTGGCGTTCGGCGAGATATTGCGCGATTACGTTTCGCTGTCCCTGTTCGCGCAGCGTGTTTATTTTTGCTTCGTTGACGGCTTGCGATCTTTCGAACAGATCGATCCGCGTGTTCACCTGGGCCAACACGTTTAGGAATTCGGTAAACTCTTCGACCAGATCGGCCGCGAAGTTTTGACCGTTGAGGCGTAGCTCTTCGATCTTTTCGTTTAGCTTGGCGATTTGCTCGCGCGAGTCGACGAGCGCGCCTTTGCCGTTGGCTCGGTCTATTTGATCGATAATGGGCTGGAGGCTGTCTTGTAGGGCGCGCTGCGCTTCGGTTTCGGCTTTGGAGATATTCTCGCCGAGTTCCTGACGGTCACGGAGTAGCAGGATCAGTTCTTCGTTTAGCGATACGATCTCGGCTTCGGTGTTCTTCGTCTCGATCTCGATCTGTGCGGCCTTTTCGGCCTGGTCGAGATTCTCGTCTTTGTTAATGGTTTCGACTTTATGCTTTAAGCGTTCGCGCTGTTCTAAGACCGCGCGCTTTGTTCGATCGATTTCAAAGTCGAGGCTCTTTTTCTGGAGTCGGAATTCCTCGTCGTAAAAATCGCTGATTGAGATCTTCCGTTTTTCGAAACTTTCTTTAACGGCTTTTCTTTGGCGTTCGAGTGTGTCCTTTAGCAGTGTGAGGGCAGAGTCGGCGGCGCGTTGGTTGAGCGCGAAGGTAGATTCGAACGTGTCCGCGGGATTCGATTTCTTTCCGCCTCCGCCTCCGCCTCCGCCTACCGGTAACTCTGTTGTGCTTGGTGGTGCAGCGGGCGACGGCGCGAACGCGATTTTTAAGAGCTCGGCCGCGTTTCGTTGGAATGATTCGGCAGCGACGCCGGCGCCGGCGCCGACTCCGCCTCCTACTGTTGCGCCGATGATGGCCGGCAGATCTTTAAGGGTCTTTGCGGCCGCGATCATCAAAATCAGTTGCAGGGTCACGGATTGCGCCGTGAGTGCGATCGCCTTTAGCACGTTTTGAAAGATGCCGCCGGCGATCGGGGCTTCGCTGGTAAAGATCCGGAGCAGGGCAAGGATCGCCGGTATGAGTTGCACGGCGATCGATTGTTTGAAACCTTCGACGATGCGATTTAGTTCGGCGAGTTTATCGCCAAACTCATCCGCGGCGTTCGCTGATTCGTTGGTCCATAAGAGGCCGAGTTCTTTGGATTGTCTCTTTAACTTTTCCGTTTAAGGTTTCAATGATCGGGACCATCTTCGCGCCGGTCTTAGCTCCGAAAACTTCTTGAGCGGCGATCACGCGCTGAATTCCGGGCGGCAGATCGAGGATCCGTTTAAATACTTTCTCGAGGGCGGCTTCCTGGTCTTTGATTGCTTCGCGGGGTTTGATTCCAAAGTCGAGTAAAGTTTGGGTCGCCTCTTTTCCTCCGCGGTTAGCATCGCCGACGAGCTTGTTAAACTTGCCGAGACTCTTCGCTAGTTCCTCGACCGATGAGTTCGAATCATCCGCGGCCGGCGCGAGCCCGGATATGAATTCGACGGAGGCTCCCGTTTCTTGTGCGAGGTCATGGAATTTCGATCCGGTTTCGGCGGCGGCCGCGGCGAGTTGGAAGAGGCTGACGGCAACGATCGGGATCGCGACCAGGACGGCAATAACGGCGGCAACGGCTCCGACGACTAAAAGCAGGCCTGCGGCTGCCGCGGCGCCGGCGGCGCCGACTCCGAGGGCTGCGCTTGCTGCCGATCCGAGTCCGCTCGTTAGTTTTGGGATCGATCCGGCGAGTTCGGTTACTTTTGTTTTGGCCGCGGCGAGACCGGCGCCGGCTTTATCCTTTAGCGCAGAGAAAAACGATCCGACTGAGGTCGCGGCGCCGCTTAGTTTGGCCGTAAGTTGCGGCGAACTGTTTACCAGGTCCCGGATTACTCCGATCCCTTCTTGCGCTCCTTTCAGATGGCCTAAGATGGTCGTCGCTGTTCCGAGAAACTGAAAGGCCTTCCCGAGGCGCGATACCTTTTGATCGTCGAGTTTTTGAACGGCCGTCGCGAGTTTATCGATCGACGCGGCGAGGCTTTCCGCGTTGCCGGCTTTTCCGAGTTCGATCTTTTTCCCGTCGAGGCCCTTAACCTTTTCGACGTTCTGCGTGAAGACGGCGAACTGTGGATTTCCCTTTAGGACCGTCTCGATCGTTACGCGAATGTCTTGTTGGAGGGCTGGCGGCATTTTGGCTCTTTATGGCGAAGCCGCGCGAGAAGCGCGGCTCCGTTCGTTAGTCGTCCTGGTCCAGCTCGCGCCGGATCTTGTTTGCCTGGTCAACGTCGCCGGGTAAAGCGAGGGAGATAGCGAGGTTTATTCGTTTAATTTCGTCTCGCTTGTTTCGTTGGAGTCGATCAAAGATTCGTTCGGCTTGTCCGAGGGTGAGTCCTCCGACGTTTGGGATGCCGGCGGCGTAAAGTTCATAAACGACTTGATCGAGCGTAACATCTCTTTGATCTTTTCGAGATCCTCTAGTTCCAGACCGAACGCGGCAAGAATTTCGATCTGGTTCTCGTCGAAAAAATCCTTATTCACTTTCCAGACTTTTCCGGCGACCTTAGCGACGTCGACAAAGTTGAGGCGTCCGATAAATTCGGGCTCCTGTTCTGCGGCCGTCGCGAGGATCTGGCGGAAGTCTTCGCCTCCGCGGGTGAGCATTTGAACGTTGCTAAATGTTTTCTGATCGAGGGCGTCGACTTTGATTCCTTTGTCGGCGAGTTTATCGAGCAGAAGCATTATGTTTGAGATTTGATCGAGCGTGAGCGGCTCGATCCTTATCTTCGTGGCTTCGCCGTTCTTTGGCGTAACCGTGAGGGAGTAAGGATCGTCGGAGTGTCCGAGCGAGTTCGCGAGCTTCGCGGCTTCTGTGGCGGCTGGCATGGTTGGTGCTGTGCTCCTTGTTGGTTCGTGGGGTAGAGGGTCAGTGATTAGACGTTAGCGTCTACATAGTCCCAGCGGCAGAATTCCCCGTATTGCGCGTCGGCAAAGAGGACCGGGTCGCGAAGTATCTCTCCGCGAAGATCAAACGATCCCTGGTCGGCGTTTATGAGGCTGAGCAGTTGCGCCGGGTCAAAGACGACGCGGTAAACGTGAAAACCGATCTTCTGATCCGTGGTCGGTTCCGTGTTATCGACCGCACAGTAGACATACCACTCTTTGTTATCGTCGGCGCTGAACGCGGGAACGACGATTGTCTGAGCGAATGAATACTCCGCCTTAAATGGTTGCGTGTAGCTTCCGAGGCTGAGAATTTGGACCAGGCCATGATCGGCGTCGACGATGCGGTAGTCCGTATTGAGGACCAGCGTCGCCGGCGAGCCTGCGGAGTCTTTGATCACTAGCGCGCTAATGTTCGGCCTCCGGAGTTTCCAGATCCCGTTTACGGCCATCGCGGAGTCGGGGCAGATATCGGGCGATCCACTTGAGAATGAACTGGCCGCGATCGTTTGCTGAGTCGCGGAAAGATAAACGCCGAAGTTCTTAATTCCGATATCCTCGAGCGTCAATCGGATTTCTCCGCCTTTTGTTACCGTTTGGACCTTATCGATCAGACGGTTGGCTCCGCGCGAATCTTTGTGCTTGCGCCGTTCGATGTTGAGGGCGACTTCGACTTTCGGAAGGTTGCCGAGGTCAAACATAGATTTCGGCAAGCTGTTCGTCGAATTCTTTTCGCCGATCAGAACGTTGCCGGCGCCGGAATACCAGTTGTCGGTTTGGTTGGTGATTACGAGGCCCATGAGGGAGGGTTCCTTTTTTGGTTAGTGTGAGTTGGTTAGTTTGTGAAGGGTTTTCGGCTGGTCACGATCTTGTATTTGATTTGCACTCCTGCGACGCGGGCGCCGGAGGGATCGAGTCTTTTCGAATAACTCACTTCTTCAGTTCGTCGCGCGCGTTGGCCCCAGCGGGGATCGACGCGAACGGCTCTAATAAAATCCTCGATTGCCTTATCAGCATTCTCGGAAGTCTGCGCGGCTTCGTTGAGCACAAAGTCGACCGTCATGTTGAGATCCCATGTGTTCGCTCCGGAGTTCGGATCGTCGGGTCGCTTTGTGTCGTCAAAATCGAATATGAGGATCGCCGGCAGTTTGGCGTCCTCGAGTGGCGTGTTCTGATATTCCGCGACGGTCTTAACGGTGAAGTTGTATCCGTTCGCTGTCGTGATCGTAGCGAAGCGGTCTTTTTGTTCGTTCATTAACTCGCGGCGGAGAATCATTTGTTTAGTTGAACCAGGGCGGTCCCGGTGGCGCCGAAGTGTTCGGCGGGCTGCATTCGATAACTGACGCCGGCGATCTCTACTGTGCATGTGCTGTCGACGTCTTCCAGGTCGGCGCTTACACAGTGAATTGAGGGGAGCGGTTTCTGGATCGATTGGTCGAAGACCGGCACAAAGTTGATCGCGTCGTTAAAGATCACATTAGCGACGCGGATTACATCGCCGGCGGCGTTTTTGAACGTTGCCTCTTTGGCGAAGCCGTTTTTAGTGTCAAAGAACTGCGCGGGGTTGTTGTCGAACGCCATTCGTTACCGTTTCAGTTCGAGGGTTACTTCGTGGGCGAAATACTTCTCGACCTGGCGCGCGTTGAGCACGATCGGCGTTTTGTGTTCGCCGGGGAACATCGGTTCGACCGTCTCGAGATTGACGTTGCAATACTCTTCGCCGGCTGAAACGTTGGTAACTGTGGCGCGGATTAAGACGTCGTCGCCGACGCTTAGTTGTTGGCCGTTTTTGTCGTGTGGCATGGTGGTTCGATCTTTGGGGTTGTCCCGTCGTGGCGACCGTTAAGGAGCGAAACGGCGCGGGGGGCGCTGCGTGTGCCTCCCTTAGCCGCGACGGGACAAGTTGGTTTAGACGATCTTCTGTTCCTGGAGGCCGCGCTCGGTTGCTGTGGTCGGTGACTGTGCGGCTCGACTGAGGCGCGCGATCGCAGACATTACGGAAGCGTTGGTCGCGCCGTTGGTTATAACGAGCGTGAGGTAACGCTTGCGCTTCTTCGTGTCGATAAACGCGCCGAGGATCTTGTTATCGTCCGCGTCGACCAGGGCGGTGAAGCCGAGGCCGGTTACGTCCGTTT
>Ga0193696_1000747_pt1 | contig 10555 bp, 6 predicted proteins | sample L3m1metaG_FD_145074 | JGI IMG/M metagenome (GOLD analysis project Ga0193696, IMG submission 145074) | Soil microbial communities from a riparian zone of the East river system, Colorado, United States - L3m1 | ecosystem: Environmental > Terrestrial > Soil > Riparian zone | place: USA: East River... | reverse complement strand
AGCTTCAATGAAAGAGTCACGTTGAATTCGACGCGCCGGATGATGGTGGGCCCGAGCTGGATCTCGATGTAAGGATGCAGGGTCGACGTGACCGGATGCTCCTCCATCAGCTCGACGGGCACCGGTTCACTCGACCGGCTTTTCGCCGCCTTCGACAGCTCCTGAAACTTTTCCCATGTCGCGGCGAAAAGCGTGACCGGATCGATGTCGAGGTACTCGCACAGCTTGTTGCTGACGGCAGCCTCCAGACGCGACCACTGCATCCCCTGAAGTACGGCGTTGATCTTCGTCGTGAAGGACTTCGCTTCCTCGTCGCTGACTCCCGCGCGCAAAAAGCCGGCGGGCAGGCCGTCTTCCGGCACACCGAGGAAGTCCTTCACCGAAAGGGTCAGCTCAGGCATGACCACCGCCGTCGCTTCCTCCCGGGTGAATGGGAATTCGGAGCTTCAATTTCCCGGGCAACGGAATCGGTTTGATCTTGTACTCGGAAAGCGACATTCCGATGACGCCGAGCTTGGCGCTTCCTTCGCACGTCCCCGCTTCGATTGCGCGGATCTCTCCCGACTCCACGTTCACCACCAGGCCCTTCAACTTCAGCGAGAGCGTGACGTCGAAATCGATCTTCTTCACAAAGGCTGCCGCCTGGATCTCGACAAACGGGCTCAGCTTCGAGACGACGGTGTGTTCCGCCAGCGGCACGAGCACCGTTTCGCCGGATCGACTCTGCTTCGCGGCCTCGGACAGCAGCGAGTACTGCTCCCACGCCCCGGCCAGCAGCTTGACGGGGTCGATCTCGAGGATGTTCGAGAACTTCTCGCAGACCGCTGACTCGAGACCGCTGAATGGCGTTCCCTTCAGCACCTTCCTGACCTGCGCGCGCAGCGAATCCAGTTCTTTCTCGGGGATCCCGGCTCGAAGCTCCGCGTCAGCACCGTTGGCTGGCAAACCGAGAAGCTGCCGGACAGAGAGCGTGGTGTCAGCCATCAGCGCCCCCTTCCGCGGCGGCCGCGGAACGAATTCCGCCGCGCAGGCGAACACTCAAGCCGTTTCGGATCTGCTCCGCGTGCTCGATGGTGTGGCTGATCGAGCCGGGCCCGGTTCGGAACGATGCGGCTTCCAGTGGTACTCCCTGTTGACGCTTCACCCACTGCCGCACGAGGTACGCGGCCACGCTCAGCGCCGCCGCGCCGAGGAGGATGAGCAACCAGGGGATCTTCGGTGAAGGTGCGACGACGGAAAGACTCACCGGCGCGCTTTCAACGGACCAGCGATCATTGATGACCGCGCTGGCGACAACGATGTACGTCCCCCGATTTGTGAATTGGTGCGTGGCCACGGTCTGATCGATCGCGGTGTCGGGCGTACCGTCCCGCGATATGCGATAGGTGATTTTCGGCGTAGCAGACGGGGGCGGGGGCGGATCAAATGCCGCGTTGAACGTCACGACGTCGTTCACGCGCACCTCGCGCGTCGAAGCGGACAGCGTCAGCCTGGGAAGGCCGAGCTTCAGGCCGACGGGCGATCCTGGCTGGATGTCCGATCCCGCCGGCGGATTCTGCTCGAGCACGATCCCGTCCTGTCCGTCGAATTTCGCGCCGAGCTTCAACGCGCGCAGCTGCGCCTTGGCCTCATCTTTTTCCAGCCACAACAGCTGCGGCATCACCTTCGAGGACGGCCGAAGCAAAAGCGTCAGTGTGTTGCTCTCGACCGTCCGGTTGCCGATGACCGCGACGGCAGAAACCATGTAGTCGTTCCGGTCCGGCGAGAATCGATGCGTGGCGGCCGGCTTCTCCGTCGGAGGCTCTTCGGTGCCGTCACCCCATTGAAAGCGATAGGCGACCGTCGGAGGGGCGGGCGGCGGGGAATCGAATGTGAGATTGAACGCCACCTCGTCATTCGCGGCGGGGTTGAGCGTCGTGGCGGACAGCGTCAGCTTCGGAAGCGCAAGGGTGAGAGTGACGGCCGAGCCGGGCGCGACGTCCAACCCGGCCGGGACGCTCTGTGCGACGACGATCCCGTCCTGGCCGTCGATGTTCGCACTCACCTTCAACGGCGCCAGCAGCGTCTCGGCCTCGCTTCTTTCCAGCCACAAGAGCTGCGGCATTTTCGCTGTGGATGGCGGCGGCGGGGGGACAACGTCGATACGCATCGTCGCCCGCTCCGCAAATTCCATCTGCTTGTTGAGCAGTGCGTAAGCCGTTACGTTGTGGAGGCCCGCCTCTTTGAATTGATGGGTCGTTCGCGGTTCCGCGGTTGTCTCGTCGCCTCCGCCGTCGTCCCACACGAAGTGATAATTGATCGCCGGCGCATTGACGGGCGGTGGTTCGAAGGCGACCTCGAACGCAACCACCTCGCCGACCCGCGGATTGGGTTTCGACGTGAATACGAGCTTCGGCACGCCGACAGTGAGGACGATCGGTCCGTCTGCAGACACAGGCGCGTCCGGCAGCGGGTCCTGATTCAACACGATCCGCCCCCTGCCGCCGATCTTCACGCCCCGATCCAGTTGCCGTCGGATGATCGACGTCGCCTCTTGCGAGTCCAGCCACAGGACGTTCGGCATCTTCTTGGCTTGGGACGGGCCCACAAAGCCAGTCAGTTTGTTCGTGCCTTTTTCCGGCGCTGGCTGCGGCTGCTGCGCCGCCGTCGCGCGCGCCGCGAAAACGCACAGCAGCACGAGCGCGAAGCGCGCGCCGGATCCCCTCAATTGGATCATTTCATCCGGCATTATGCGCGATCAACGCCCGCACCTCGCGCATCCCCTCCCGCGCCTCCGCGTTCTTCGGATCGAGCCGCGCCGCTTCCTCGTACGCCTGCAGTGCCAGCGCGAATTCGGCGCCGGCGCGCTCCTTGTCATCTTCGCTCTTCGCCAGCTCTTCGCCGAGGTAGCGTCGCCAGGCGGCTTGCTTGAGGCGGAAGGAGATTCGGTCGGGAGCGAGCGTGGCCGCTCTCTGAACGTCGATCAAGCCGCTGCGGACGGCGTTCTCCCATCCTGCTGCGCCGAGCTTGCGGCGGACCATGCCGAGGCCGCACTTCGCATCGGCCAGAGAAAAACGGTAGTCGGGATTGTGAGGCTCGCGCTGCACCAGACTGTCGGCCACGACGACCGCCTCCTGCATCAGTCCGAGCGCGGCCTCGTTGCTTTTCCGGTCGTTCTCGGCGATGAGTGCCTGCGCGAAGACATTGCGTGATTCGAGAAGCCTCTTGTTCATCGCGCTCTGCTCGGATTCGGGGGCGAGCCACGCCGCGATCTGGGCCGCGTGCATCGAGGCGCTGAGGGCCTCGAATCGATCCTCTTTCCTGCCGCCGGTCCGCTGGAGACGGTCATAGACGTCGCGAAGTTCGTCGTACGTGACATACGACGCCGGGCGTAGACGGGCCGCCTCCCGAAATGCGGATTCGGCGGCAAGGAGGTCGCCCCTGGCGACGAGAGCGATCCCGCGATCGCGGATCCCGGCGGAAGCGGTCACATGTCTTCGATGGAGCTCTTCGAATCTCGCCGTCGCTCGCTTCGCCGCGTCCGCACCGTTGGGCTCGCGAGCCCACGTCCTGGCCAGCGTGGAAACGTAGAGCTCATTGTCGGGATGAGCAGCGACCAGTTTCGTGGCGCGATCGATCGCCTGCCGGAGCGCCTCCCCTGCTTCGGGAAGCCGGCCGAGCTCGCGGAGAATATCGGCCTCTTCACCGAGGAGGTGCACCGCCGTCTGTTCCCCTTCGGCGTCGTTCCGATCGCGCATCGCCTGATCGTGGACCCGCTGCGCATTGCGGATGACGAAGAGCCGCTCGGTGGCCTGACCGCCGCGCGCCGCAAGGATCGCGGAACGAACCTGCCAGGCCGAGACGAGATCGTCCTGCAGCGACGTGTTCGTCGTGTCGACTGCCGCCAGCGCGCGGAAGGTGGCGATCGCCTCCAGCACGAGCGCTTCCGCGTCGTCGAGCGTCGGACTCGGCGTGCAGGAGCCCGGCTTCTGATTGCACGCGACGATTCCGGTGCTCACGAGCAACTGCGATGCTGCCCGCTCGCGCTGCCACAGACGATCGTCCGGATCCGACCGCCGCAGCTCTTCGGATTCCACGAGCACTCGCTGATAGTCGGCGAGCGCCGCGCCGGGCGACGCCGGGCGGTGCGCGTCGCCGCGCGATGCGAGCGTGAGCAGCGCGTTTCTCCGAGCAGAGATCGACGCCGGCCGGAGCACGCGTACCTGCTCGGCGAGCGCGGCAGCTCCGTCATGGTCCTCGAGCGCGGAGAAGAGGACTGCTCGCGCCAGCGCGGCGCGGGTGAGCGCCTGCAAGGCACTCGGATCGGGATAGGGAGCGGCCTGCTCCGCCATCGGGCCGCATTGGGCCGGCGCCTGGCCGCGGCCGAACAGCAGCTCCGACAGGATCGTGAAGGTCCTGTCGAGATCGGCCAGTGCGCCCGCCGAGTCTCCCATGCGCGTCTTCAACTCGACGGTCGTCACGAGGCTGTCGGCCATGCTCGTGCAGTCGCTGCGCACGACATCCGGCGGCCCCGGCGTGTTCGCCACGATGCTCCAGTATTTGTCGGCCGCCAGGCTGTAGGGCAGCGCCTCGGTGAGTCTTCCCTGGTTCACGAGCGCGATGCCGAGGCGATCGTTTGTGCGGGCGATCTCGCGGGTAGCGTCCGGATTGTCGCGCGCGTTCTCGAAGGCCTTCAATGACTCGCGGAACAGATTCGCGGCCTCGGCGACGTTCCCCTCGGTGCGCATGATCTCCGCCCGATTGCGCAGGGAGAGTCCACGGTTCAGCGCACTGCGCATTCCCACGGTGCGGCGATCGACCTGCTGCTGCATCTGCAGCAACAACGTGCTCCGGCCGACGTCGCGTACCTCACCCAGAAACTGCTCGCCGAGCAAAAAGCCGAGGAGATTCTCGGCGCTGTCGCGCTCTTTCTTGACCGTGTTGTTCCAGGCCAGCAGAGCGGCCATGACCAGCACCGCCACGATCAGCAGCGCCGCCACTCCATAAGCCCACAAGGCGCGCCTGACCGATTTCGGCAGCTTCCTGCGTCGCGCGGCAGACACCGACTCGGCGAGGCGGTCGTGACTCAGCTCGTAGAACGTGCTCTCCATCCGGCGCTCCTCGCGAACGAGGCGCTCCCGGCCCAGCACGTCGAGCGTGCGCTCGGAGATGCGGTAGTCGCTGAGGATCTGCTTCTTTTCGAGCATGAGCCGCTGTCCGGACGATCCGAGCAGACCTTCTTCGCACAACTCCGCTGCCCGTTTGCGCTCGACGGGAGAGGAGATCCGCGAAAGGACGTCGCGGTAGAAATTCGCGAGGACCTCGGCAAATGCGTTGCTCCCTTTGAAATCGTCCATGGTGAGCGTCACCGGCCCGCTCTGTGTCGATTCCTTCCGCTGCGCGATCCCCTCCGCATGCTGGCAGAGCAACTGAAGCTGGAACGGCTCGATGACGTCGGAGCGTCCTTTGAGATACGTCAGCATTTCGTCGAGAGTGCTCGCGTCGTAGGTGAACGGCTTCGTCCAGTACTCGTTCCCGGGCAGCTTCGCCGGCCGCACTACCGCGTCGCGCGCGTCGCGCTCCGACAACGGCTCCAGCCGCAGGCGCTCCTGAAAGAGTCGCGGAATCGTGGCGCTGAATTGCTCCAGTTCGCCGAGGTGAGTTTCTTTGAGACTGATCAGCAGCTTCGCGTCGGGACGCACGAGTTGAACGCCGCTCAATCGCTGCCGCGGAATTCCGGTGGCCAGCGCGCCGAGCTCCGCCGCCAGTTCGTACCGGAACATCTGATCCCGGAGAGTGAAGACCTCCTCGAACTGATCGAACACCAGGACGGGCGTCAACAACAGATCCTCGCGCCACACGGTGGTCGTGGCGAGCAACTCCCACAGCCCGTCCGGCGCGGTGTCGTCGATGTCGACTCCTTCGTTCCGAACGCTCTCGCGGATCGAGCGCGCGACCGCGTCCGTCAATGACTCGAGCGGGTCATTGAGACGGATCATGACCGGCAGAAACGGCTTGGTCCGCAGGAGCGGAAACAGGCCCGCCTGCAGCAGCGATGTCTTGCCGAGGCCCGACTTGCCGAACTGCAGCAGCAGCGGGACGCTCAGGATGCGGAGGAACAGCTCCTCCGTCTCGCTTTTGCGCCCGAAGAAGAGCGCTGCATCCTCGGATTCGAAAGGGCCTGTGCCGGGGTACCGTCTGCGGCTCATCAAGCGACTGCCTTCGAACGCGCGCGTAAGGCCGAGCGTCTCTGCCAGTCCTCGAGGATCGAGTCCGCAAGCGCGTCTTCGTTGCCGGGCGCGTCGATGTCGATCACATGACGGTTTTCGAGATCGCTGAGTATCCCGCACGATCCGCATCGGACCGGAATCAGAAAGCGCAGCTTCTCGCCTTCATGCTCCGACATCCCGCCCTGCCGCATCTGCGCTTCGCGGATCTCTCGTTGAAACACCCCTTCCGTCCGCGACAGCATTTCCTCGGTCTGCAGGACGATCACGTAATCGACCATCTTCTGGATGACGCGGATCAGCTTCTGATTCCAGTCGTCTCCGGCGCGGAGGTTCTGTCTGTCCTGCCAGACGTTGATGCCGCGCGCCTGCAGCTTCACCATCAACTCCTCTACGCGATCGCGGTTCTCGCTCGCGTAGCTGATGAAGGCCAGCGGCGCGTTCTCCGAAGACTGGATGGACTGGGATGCGGGCGCGGGCGCCGACTCGGTCTGCACCCTCTTGCGTCCGCTGCTCTCGTATGCCTCGGAGAGCTGCCGGGCGAAGGTCTCCCATTGCAACGGCCGGAACTCGATCAGGCGGTCGCCGGAAAAGAAGCCCACCGCCTGCTCCCGCTCGGGATGATTGAAGAAGTGCGTGTCTTCGAACGCGATGGCCTTGCTCTGATGTCCGTAGACGTTCATCACCTGAAGCAGCACGCGCAGATACCAGTTATGAAAGCCGAAGCCGATGAAGAGAAACGACGCCGCCGGATCGGCCAGCATGGAGCGCACCTGATCGGGCACGGCCGGCGCTCCTCGAACGACGGCCACGAGAAAATCGATCAGGTCTCCTTCCGTGAGCACCAGCGATTTCGCCTCTTCGTGATGGCCGAAGAGGTGATAGACGATCGGCCGTTCCGCCGTGGGCCTCGATAGACGCGGTGTGTTGAAGGGGCGAAAACTGTAATAGCCCTTTTGCGGGGTCTTCCCTTCCGTCGCCGCGAAGGCGTTGAACATCAGACTGTCGGGCGACGCACAGATGCAGAGCCGGAACGGCAGCTTCGCGAGATCGCGATGAAAATCGGTCGTGGTGCTCGACTCCCGGTCATAGAAGTCCTGCACCGCGAGGTCGAGCTCCACCCGGTCCTGACGCGTCCGGTAGTAAAGGTCGGCAGCGCGATGGAGGCCTTCGACGCCGGCGACCCCGATCGACTCGGTCAGTTCCCGGGCCAGCAGACTGTCGAGCGGCTCGCGCTCCGGATCGCCGGGACGAACAGCGACGCGCGGCCCGAGCACGAGCACGCAGTCGCCGCGATTGATCCGTTCCAACAGCCCACGCAGTTCACGTTCGTTCTGGCGCGATGTCTCCACGTACACACTCCCCCACGGTTTGAAGCGCACGGAATCAGCGGGACCGCAAAACGCAATTTTACAGCGAAGGACGTCGCGTGTTCGATTGGCTCCGGCCGCTGCGAGGCAGTATCCTGCCGCTCAATGCAACTCGGCCACTACCGGCTTCTCAATCGCATCGGTTCCGGAGGCATGGGCGAGGTATGGAAGGGCGAGGATACGCACCTCCTGCGCACCGTCGCGGTCAAACTGCTGCGCCCTGAGCTGGCCGGCGACGAGGAGTGGAAGGCACGCTTCCTGCGCGAAGCGCGCACCGCGGCAAGACTCAGTCACCCGAACATCGCCACGATCTACGCGGTCGACGAGGCCGACGGCCGGATGTACATCGCCATGGAGTACGTAGAAGGCGAATCGCTGAAGCAGCTCATCGCTTCCCACGTCCTCGGGATCCCCGACGTCGTGCGCGTGGCGAAGCTCTGCGCCGATGCTCTGGCCGAGGCGCACACGCACGGCATCATCCACCGCGATGTGAAGCCGGAGAACATCATCGTCACGAAGCGCGGCGTGAAGATGCTCGATTTCGGTATCGCCAAGCTGATCGATGCGCCGGCGGAGGACGCGGGAAAGCTGACCTCGGACGGCACAGTCATCGGCACGCCCGAGTACATGTCGCCCGAGCAGGCCCTGGGCAAAACCGTCGATCACCGCTCGGACATCTTCTCGCTCGGCGTGGTGCTCTTCGAGGCGCTCTCCGGACGTCATCCATTTGCCGGCAGCTCCGTCACGGAGACGCTCATCAACATCGTCATGCGTGAAGCGCCGGACCTCACGTCACTGCTTCCGGGTGTTTCGCAGTCGCTCGTCGACATCGTGCGAAAGGCAACGCAGAAGAATCCCGACGCGCGCTACGAGATCGCCAAACAGATGGCTTCGGCGCTGAACAAGTTCAGTCCGGCGAATTCGTCCGCGATGTTTCCCGCCGTCACGCGAATGGACACACCGACGGTTCCGCTCGAACGGGCCAAAGGTTCAGAGTCCCGGTCCGCGCGTGCGTCCGAACCTGTTGCGCGGCCGACGCCGTCGAAACCGGCAAGGGGAAAGAGCAGCAGCGCCCGATGGAAAGCGATCCGCGCCAACCTCCGCGTGCTCGTCGCCGATGATGATCCTGAAGTGCGCAGACAGCTCGGCGCGGCGCTGGCGCATCATCGACTCGAATACGACGAGGCCGAGAACGGCTCCGAGGCCATTCAGCAACTGAAGCGGCGCAAGTACGCACTCGCATTCATCGACCTGATGATGCCGCGCATCGACGGCTGGGCCGTCATCGACTTCATCCGCAATCACGCCGAGCATCGCGATACGAAGACATACGTCGTCGCCGCCGGGGAGCAACGCTTCAGCGCGGTGGATCAGGACGTCATCGCCGGCATCGTGTCGAAGCCGTTCGATCCGGTGAAGCTCGACTCGCTGCTGGAGAGTTTTGTGCGCTCGCAGTAACTCGCAACTCCCCCACCGCTTACCGGCATCCGCTCGCGATCGCGGCGACCATGAAGTAGAGCATCGTGAGGGAGAACAGCGCGACGTTGATCGACGACGCCAGCTTGCAGGTGTGCGCGATCTTGTCCGTGACGTCGCCCTGCAACAGCATACGAAGGTGGAGGTTCTCCACGATATCGGCGATCGCGCCGGCGAGGCCGGCGCCGACCGCGATCTTCGTCCACATGAGCTGAGGCCAGAAGTTGCGGCCGGCGGCGATCCACATCGCGACGTAGACGACGATGAAGAGCCAGTCGAGCATCAGGTTGCGGCGTGCGGTCTGCTTCCCCGCCTCGCCCCACCGCTTGAAGATCTCCTCCACTCCCTTGGCGCTGCCGGCCTGCTTCAGTTGTTGATTCGTCGCCTGCGCCGGATTGAAGAACGGGGAGTTGAACAGCATCGCAATGATCAGCGTGGCCACGAAGACGATCACGAACGAGCAGCGCGGAGTCATGGCTTCACCTCCATCACCTTCGCCAGATCCTCGTTTGCCTTCATCGCCGCCGGATCGGGCGCGACCGGCACGCTGAGCCAGCGCGCGATCTGATCGCGCGACCAGCGATTGCCCTGCGTCTCCATCGCGCCGTCCATCGCGTTGCGCGACTGGTACGACAGCACCCAGCCGAGCGGAATCGGCACGTTGACCTGCACCAGACGGAATTCGAGGAGCGTCGGCAATGGGCCAAACGGCAGCCGTTCATTGCGGACGTCGCCTACCGCCTGCTCGCCGCGCGCGCCGCGCGTGTTCAGCAGCGCCCGCAACGGCGAGAGCACTTCGTTCGCCCACTTCTCCGCGTTGAAGGCGGTCGACGGCCCTTCCGGCCCGTGATACGGAAACGGCCCGTAGACGTCGGGACAGGCGCTTTTGCCCAACTGGTTCGGGTCGTCTTCCGAGCAGTTGCGTCCCTTCGGGCTGCAGTTCTGATAGTCGATGAGGATCACGACCGGCACGAGGTTCCACCCGTTTGCCTTCGACACGCGATTGACCAGCACGACCAGCTCCGCCGCGGTGACGGCGCCGGAGTTCTCGAAATAGCCGCCGTCGACGACGTGGCCGATGTGGTCCTTCATCGGAATGCGTCCTGCGGGCGAGACGTACGTGAAGCGCGCGCTCATGCCGGCCGCCGAGCTCAATGGAATGTCGCTGCGGAGCAGGTCGAAGCCGTCGAACGCATTGCGGAACTCGAGCGCCGGACGGATGCGGCAGTTGCTGGTGATGATGCGGTCGCCCGTCTCCACCATCGTCCCGTTCACGAACAGCGACGGCAGGTCGGCGTGCTGCGAGTAGATGTCGAGCAAGCCCTTCGCCAGTGTCGCGCTCGGACGTTCCCACGCCGTCTCCAGCGCGCGCTCGCGATCGGGGAATCCGAACGGGAGGAAGCGCTGCATCAAGTCGCTCTGTGTCATCGCCGCGAGCGTCGGCGTGAGGAAGTCGTTACCGAGGATCTGGGAGCCGCGCGTGTGGAATCCGGCGCCGTTCTC
>Ga0193696_1000745_pt1 | contig 10560 bp, 7 predicted proteins | sample L3m1metaG_FD_145074 | JGI IMG/M metagenome (GOLD analysis project Ga0193696, IMG submission 145074) | Soil microbial communities from a riparian zone of the East river system, Colorado, United States - L3m1 | ecosystem: Environmental > Terrestrial > Soil > Riparian zone | place: USA: East River... | reverse complement strand
GGTCCGATGCGAGGTCGGCCAGCGAGCGTCCGGAGAGCGCGACCGTTCGCAGCACGTTGAGCGCCGTGCACAGGCCATCGCCGGTGAAGAGGTAATCCGAAAAGATCACGTGCCCCGACTGCTCGCCGCCGAGCGACAGTCCGCGCTTCTGCATCTCCTCCATCACGTACTTGTCGCCGACATCGGTTCGCACGAGGTCGATGCCGATCGCGCGCAGCGCCAGCTCCAGACCGATATTGCTCATGACCGTAGCCACGATCGCGTTGCCCTTGAGCCGCCCCTCGCGCTGCAGCTGGGCCCCGCACATCAACAGCACGGCGTCGCCGTCGACAATCCGGCCGCGGTGATCCACGAAAATCGCGCGGTCGCCGTCGCCGTCGAACGCCACGCCCATCTGGCAGCCGCGCTCGACGACGGCACGCGCCAGCAGTTCGGGATGCGTCGAGCCGCAGTCGAGGTTGATGTTGCGGCCGTCGGGCTGGTTGCCAATCACGACGATGTCGAGGCCGAGGCCTCCGAGCAGCTCCGGCGCAACGGTGGTCGTCGCGCCGTTCGCGCAGTCGACGCCCAGCCTGAACTGTTTGAGCGACGATGCCTCGGGAAACACCGCGCGAAGATGATCCAGGTAGGCGCCGACGAGATCCGCCCGCGGCACCGGTCCCGGCTCCCCGGATCGCGCGGTCCACGACCCATCGGCGACGATCGCCTCCACCTCGCGCTCGACGCGCTCGGTGAACTTCTCGCCCTTCCCCGAGAACACCTTGATGCCGTTGTCTCCATACGGGTTGTGCGACGCCGAAATGACGACACCGGCGTCGTAGGTGCCGGTGCGCGTCAAATAGGCGACGGCGGGCGTCGGCACGATGCCGGCGCTCGTGACCTCGGCACCTTCGCCGGACGCACCGTGCGCGAGCTCGGCTTCGATCCAGCCGCCGGACTCGCGCGTGTCCCGCCCGATCAGAAGCTGCAGACGCCGACCTCCCGCTTGTCCCGCCAAAGCTTCGGCGAAGGCGGATCCCGCCGACGCCTTGGCGAAGGCGGAACGGACCAGTGCGGCCCCGAGACGCCGCACGGTTGGACGATCCAGCGGATACTCGCCCGCATGGCCGCGGACGCCGTCGGTGCCGAACAACCGGGCGCGGTTACTTGCCACTGCTGATTCGCACCTGGACGGACGACGGTTCGATGCGGGTGACACCCGCTTCGGGCGACGAGTCGGCATGCACGGTGAGCGAGTATTGCCCCGGCCCGAGGCCCGCGAGATCGACGTAGGCGACGATGTCGTCGGCCTCGACGCGCGCGAGCGCTTCGCGGCTGCCGCGCAGCGTCAAGCCGACGGCGGACGGAATGGCTTGCGCTTCGAGGTTCGGCGCCACGTTGCGGAGATGGACGGGACGGCCCTGCAGCGATCGCTCGAGCGGCGCGGGCACGATCTGGACCGTGACCATCGCCGACCGCGTGTTCTTCAATCTGAGCGACGGATCGATCAACCCGAGAATGACGCTCTGCTGGACCCGGTCGCGGGCGCCTGAGACGGAAACCGGCTCGGTGAGCGCTTCAGTCACGCGCCTGACGGCGGTTTCCGGGCCGATGACCTCGACCGTCTTGGGATCCGCGCTCAACGCCCCGACGACGTAGCCCGGCGCAGGCCGGCCGTCGACCGCCGGCACCACCGGCACCTGGCGAGACGCCGACGGCTCGAACGCCATCGCGAGCGCCGAGGGCTGGACCTGCACAACTTCGACGCCGAAGGGGACGACAACCCGTTCGGGTGTCAGAGGAAACAACCGGCGTCCCGAGCGGGCACTCCGCAGGTCGAGAACGGCGACGACATCGCCCGTGGACACCCGGCTGAGCGTTCCGGATGCGCCGCGCACACGCACATCGACGGTCGCGGGCACCTCGCCGGTCAGCTCCAGGCCCGCCGGCACCTGCTGCAGCTCGAGGGGAACACGCAGCCCGCGCTCGACCGTCTCTTCACCGGAGACGATCATCCACAGCAACAGCGCCAGCACCACTGACAGCACTTTCAAGCCGAGATGACGGAAGGGCCAGATGGTCGCCATCAGGTGAGCTCCGCCTCACGCGTGGAAACGGCGGCCGGTTTTCGCTGAAGCATCAGCGAGCGGAGCCGCGCCCGCAACGAATCGGTGTCGAGCCCGCGTTCGATCTGTCCGTCGGCGACAATCGAGATCTTGCCGGTCTCTTCGGACACGACGATGGCGACCGAATCGTTCTCCTCGGTGAGGCCGATGGCGGCGCGGTGACGCGATCCGAGATCCTTACTGAGCTTGGGATTCACCGTCAGCGGAAGAAAGCAGGCGGCGGCCGCGACGCGATCGTCCTGCACGATCGCCGCGCCGTCGTGCAGCGGCGACGAGGGCTGGAAAATGCTGGCCAGCAGATCGTAGGTGAGAACCGCGTCAAGCCGGATGCCGCCTTCGATATACGTCCGCAGCCCCACCTGCCGCTCGATCGCGATGATGGCGCCGATGCGCTGCGACGACAGCATGCCTGACGCGACCACCAGCTCTTCGATCGATTCGGCGGCCGACTCGGCCTCCGCGAAATACCGGAAGAACGGCGCCCGCCCGAGATGCGCGAGGGCCCGGCGAATGTCGGACTGGAACAGCACGATGACCGCAAAGACGATGTAGCCGACGAGATTGCGGACCACCCAGTTGACGGTTTCGAGATGGAACCACCGCGATCCGTAGAACAGCACGACGAGCAGGCTGCCGCCGAGGACCATTTGCACCGCGCGGGTGCCGCGAATGAGTTTGAGCAGCTCGTAGATCAGGATCGACACCACGAGGATGTCGACGAGATCCCACCAGCCGATGGGGGTCCGACGCAGGAACGAGGTGAGCCACATCATCGGTGATGGCGCCTTATCTCCTCGGCGACCCTGACGACCTGCACCATTGCCGCTGGCGCATGCACACGCACGATATGCGCGCCACCGAGGACGGCGGCGGTGACCGCAGCGGCCGTCCCCCAATCGCGTTCGGACGCAGGGCGCCCTCCGACGGCCTCGCGCATGAACGACTTGCGCGACGGCCCGACGAGAATGGGGCGGGCGAGCGCCGCCGCCAGCTCCGGCAGCCGCGCCAGCACACCATAACTGTGGGACGGCCGTTTGGCAAACCCGACGCCGGGGTCGACGATGATCCGCTCGATCGGCACACCACCTGCGGTGGCCAGGCGCACGCTTTCACGCAGCTCGCCGGCGATATCGGCCATCAGGTCGTCGTAGACCGCTTCCGCGTTCATGGTCTTCGGCGTGCCGCGCCCGTGCATGAGGACGAGAGCGGCGCCGGCGCCCGCAACGACGTGCGACAGCTCCGGATCGCGATGGAGCCCGCTGACGTCGTTCACCATCGCCGCGCCGGCCGAAAGCGCCGCACTCGCCACGGCGGCCTTCGACGTGTCGATCGACAGCAGAATGCGCAGCCGCCCGGCGAGCGCCTCGACGACCGGCATCACGCGATCGCGCTCGACGTCCGCCGACACCAGCTCGGCGCCGGGACGTGTCGATTCGCCGCCGAGGTCGATGATGTCTGCGCCGTCGGCCTGCATTTGCAGCGCGTGCGCCACGAACGCGTCGACATCGCGGGCGGTTGACGTCTCGGCGAACGAGTCGGGCGACACGTTGAGGATGCCCATGACGAGCGTGCGTTCGCCAAGGTCGAGGAAACGGCCGGCTGGAAGGGGTATGCGGAACGAAGTGCGGGGGGCGAACACGGATAGTCGATAGTCTGTAGTCGGGAGTCGGTAGTCAAGTCGATAGTCAGTCAGGAGTAGGTAGTCGATAGTCAGTCGTAGTCGGAGTCAGTCGGGAGTATCTCGACTATCGACCTGACGACTGACTATCGACTCGACTCTCGACTACTGACTCCCGACTCTCGACTATTCCTGAGGTAGTGGTTTGCTCAACGAAGGCACGATCGGCGCGCGATGCGGGCGCGGGCGCTGTTCGTCTTCGTCGAGCGCCGGGCGGGTCGTGACCGGCTGCGGCTCGTCGAGCGGCAACCCGGCTGCAATGCGCTTGACCTGCTCGGCATCGAGGACTTCGCGCGCCAGGAGCGCGTCGGCCATCTTCAGCAGGACGTCCTTGCTCCCGGTGAGCAGGGCGCGCGCGCGCTGGTAGTTGTCGGTCACGAAGCGCTTCACTTCCTGATCGATCTTGAGCGCGGTGTCCTCGCTGTAGTCCTGGTGCTGCGCGATCTCGCGGCCGAGGAAGATCTGCTCTTCCTTCTTACCGAAGGTGAGCGGCCCCATGGCGTCGCTCATGCCCCACTCGCACACCATCTTGCGCGCGAGCTCGGTGGCGCGCTCGAGGTCGTTGCCGGCGCCCGTCGTCAGGCTGTCCATCGTGATCTCTTCGGCGATACGGCCGCCGAGCAGGATCGCGATCTGGTCGCTCAGATAATCGCGCGAGTAGTTGTGCTTCTCGTCGGCCGGCAGCTGCTGCGTCAGCCCGAGCGCCATCCCGCGCGGGATGATCGTGACCTTGTGAATCGGGTCGGCGTATGGCAGCAGCACGGTGAGCAGCGCGTGGCCTGCCTCGTGGATGGCGGTGACCCGCTTCTCGGCGTCGCTGATGATCATCGAGCGGCGCTCGGATCCCATCAGCACCTTGTCTTTCGCGAACTCGAAGTCGTGCATCCGCACGACCTTCTGGTTGTAGCGGGCCGCGTTCAGCGCCGCTTCGTTCACCAGGTTCGCCAGATCGGCGCCGGAGAATCCCGCCGAGCCGCGCGCCAGGACCGCAATCTGCACATCGTCGGACATCGGGATCTTGCGCGTGTGGACCCCCAGAATCCCCTCGCGGCCCTTCACGTCCGGACGGTTGACGACGATGCGGCGGTCGAAGCGGCCGGGCCGCAGCAGCGCCGGATCGAGCACGTCCGGACGGTTGGTGGCGGCCACGAGAATGACGCCTTCATTCGACTCGAAGCCGTCCATCTCGACGAGCAGCTGGTTCAGCGTCTGTTCGCGCTCGTCGTGACCGCCGCCGAGGCCGGCGCCGCGGTGGCGGCCGACCGCGTCGATCTCGTCGATGAAGACGATGCACGGCGCGTTTTTCTTACCCTGCTCGAAGAGGTCGCGCACGCGGGACGCGCCGACGCCGACGAACATCTCGACGAAGTCCGACCCGCTGATGGAGAAGAACGGTACGTTCGCCTCGCCGGCGACCGCGCGGGCGAGCAACGTCTTGCCGGTTCCGGGAGGGCCCATCAGCAGCACGCCCTTGGGGATGCGGCCGCCGAGTTTCTGGAACTTCTGCGGCTCCTTCAGGAACTCGATGATTTCCTGGAGCTCCTCTTTCGCTTCGTCAACGCCGGCGACGTCCTTGAACGTCACCTTCTTCTGCGAGCTCGAGGAGAGCTTCGCCTTGCTCTTGCCGAACGACAGCGCCTTGTTGCCGCCGCTCTGCATTTGGCGCATGAAGAAGATCCAGAAACCGATGATGAGCAGCATCGGTCCCCACGAGTAGAGCAGCGTGGCCCACGGGCTGGCGGTCGCCTCTTTCGCCTTGACGACAACGCCCTTCTCGATCAGCTTGTTGACGAAGCCTTCGTACTGGCTGGGCACGTAGCTGTGGAACGGCTCGTTGACCTTCGTCGTCCCGCTGATTTCCTGGCCCGTGATCATCACTTCGCGGACGTCGCCGCGATCGGCCCACGACATCAACTCGCTGAACGAGATCGTGCGTTCGTGCTGCTGAAATTTAGTGGAGAAGTTCCAGATCAACACGCCAACGACGACGAGCACGACCCAGAACAACAGGCTCTTCACAGTCGGGTTCAAGCAGGGCCTCCCACGGACGAAGCACGGGCAGTCACACCCGTCTAACTTTAAAGATTACCACGGCTTGCGCGGGGTCCGTTACCCGAAACGCCTCGTCAATTCCGTGACCCGCGACCCACACGATCCTATCGGCTGCATCGACCACGAGCGGCACGGCATCGCGGTCGCGCCGGGCCACCTTACGGTCCACGAAAAAATCCTGCAGCTTCTTCCTGCCGTCGAGCCCGACCGGCGTAAAACGGTCGCCGGGACGGCGATTTCGCACGCTCAGCGGGCCCCCGCAGAGGTCGCCGCGCACGAGCGCCACCCCCGGCCCAGGCCGCTCGCTCGGCCCGTTGCCCACCGTTGCACCGCTGTCGGCCATCTCGGCCGACACAATCCAGCCGGCTTCGGGAAGCCTCGCCTCCCCTGGAATAGACAGCGGATAACGGAAAAGGTTCGGTCGGTCCGCGGGGTTCGGAAGGTTCGGAAGGTTCGAAAGGTTCCTGGCGACCCCGAATCGACCCTTCGTTCCCGGCGCCCTACCTGTTAAGACGAGACGATCGCCAACACGTTCCACGCGATGCGCCGGCGCGTCGATCGAACCCCCTGTTTCCGTTAGACGGAGCGCAGCCTCGACATGGCCCAAACCGACCGGACGACCTCGTGCCGTCCGCTGCATGGCTTTCCACACGATGAGGCGCCGAAGCGCCATCGGCGCAGCCCTCAGCATCTCAACATTCAGCTCTTCAGAACCTGAACCCTCCGACCCTACCGAACCCAGATGCGCAACCTCCGCCGCGGTCATCCATTCCCAGATCTCCCGGGCGAGATCGGCCTCGTCGGCGAGCGTGTCGACGATTGACGGGTTGAAGCGCGTCGTCAGCAACGGCAGCAGCTCGGCGCGGACGCGGTTCCTGGGAATCGAGACATCGGCGTTGGTTTCGTCCTCGACAAACGTGATGCGTCGCTCGCCGAGCCACGCGCGCAGCTCGTCGCGCCTCACACCCAGCAGCGGCCGGATGATGTGGCCCTTGCGCGGATACATCGCGGCGAGCCCGCGGGGACCGGCGCCGCGAATCAGCCGCAGCAGGACGGTTTCGGCCTGATCGTCGCGCGTGTGGCCGAGCGCGACTGTGTCGGCGCTGAAATGTTGGCGCGCGCGATCGTAGAAAACGTGGCGCGCCGTGCGCCCGGCATCCTCGATCGAGCGCCGCTCGCGGCGGGCGCGCGCGGCCACGTCCTCGCGTTCGACAAACAGCGGCACGCCGATCGCCTCGGCGACGGCGGCCGCGCACCGTTCGTCGTTCGCCGCCGATTCGCGAAGCTGGTGATTGAAGTGCGCGAGCCCGACCAGATGCCCCGCTCCCTCCGCGCCGAGTTCGTGGAGAATGTGGGCGAGCGCCGTGGAGTCCGATCCGCCCGAGACGGCCGCGACGACGCGCGTGTCCGGTCGGACCAGATCGTGCTGGTGAATGTACTGACGGACGCGGGCGATGATGTCCATGACTCTGTGGTCCGCCTTCCACCTTCGCGCTTTGCGCTTCGGTGGACAAGTCGCTGGCCGAACATCGAGGCCGGCGGGAGACGGTGCTGGGCTTGCCAACCGAAGCTCCGCGGAGCGGAAGCGAAGGTTGGTGCCGGGGGCCGGACTCGAACCGGCGACCCCGCGCTTATGAGACGCGTGCTCTCACCAACTGAGCTACCCCGGCGGGGAACTTGCGATAGTAACACCATTCGACTCGCGAGCAGAGCGAGCGAACGTCGAGTGGTGCCCTGAGCGAGGACTCGATCACATCCGAGTCGAAGGGCTCGCTCCGATGTGCTCGCTCATGGCAGGCGGACTGACGGACCTATGAAAATTTTCGGCGACCACGACGAGGCGACCATCGAGCAATTGAAACGCTGCGCTGCCGCGGAACGGAACGCGCCGGCCGTGCTCTGCGCCGACGGTCACCTCGGGTATTCGATGCCGATCGGCGGCGTCGTTGGCTATCGCGATCACGTCTCGCCATCTGGCGTTGGCTACGACATCGCGTGCGGCAACCTCGCGATCCGCACCAATCTTCGCGCGGCCGATCTGGCGCCGTCCGATTACGTCCGGATCGCGAATGCCATTGAGCGGCGCATCTCGTTCGGCATGGGCCGCCGCAACGACGATCCCGTACGCGACCACCCGGTGTTCGACGCCATCGCGCAGTCGCCGGTGGCCGGACAACGCCGGCTCCTTGGTCTCGCGCGCGAGCAGCTCGGCACGGTGGGCGGCGGCAATCACTACGTCGACGTGCTCGAGGACGAGGCCGGCCAGTTGTGGGTCGGCATTCACTTCGGATCGCGCGGCTTCGGTCACAAGACCGCCACCGGCTTTCTGAACATCGCTGCGGGCCGGCCGTTCGACGCGCACTCGCGCCAGGGCGCGGAGATGCACGCGCCGCCCGCGCTGTTGCCGCTGACGGCGCCGGCCGGTCAGGACTACATCGCCGCGATGACCGTCGCCGGCGACTACGCCTACGCGGGGCGCGAGGCGGTCGGATCGACCGTGCTCGACATTCTCGGGGCGCACGAAACCGACCGCGTGCACAACCACCACAACTTCGCGTGGAAAGAGCGCCACGGCGGCGGTGAGTACTGGGTCGTGCGCAAAGGCGCGACGCCGGCATTTCCCGGTCAGCGCGGTTTCATCGGCGGCAGCATGGACGACATCGCGGTCATCGTCCACGGCGTCGAGTCGGGGCAGTCCGCCGCGGCCCTGTATTCGACGGTCCACGGTGCGGGACGCGTGATGAGCCGGCGTCAGGCGAAAAAGACGGTCGATTTCCGCTCCGTTCAGGATCGGCTGCGGACGCAGGGCACGGTTCTACGCGGCGCCGGCGTCGACGAAGCGCCAGAGGTGTATCGCAAGCTCGAAGACGTCCTGGCGCCCCACGCCGCAACCATCGCCATCGAGCACACGCTCCGGCCGCGAATCGTCGTCATGGCCGGGCCGCACGAGCGGGATCCGTATAAAGACTGACCGGGCTCGGGGCTAGCTGTCAGAAGCCGAGTCGGGGGCGGGGGCTAGCGATCAGATGCCAGTCGGCGCTTGGGTCTAGGGGCTAGCCGCGAAATGCCTGCATGGTAGCGAGTCCCCAGCCCCTAGCCCCTACTGGCGGCCGTCTGAGTCAGAGCGGCCGCTATCAACGGAATCATGATCTCGTGATGGCCGACGATCGAATAGCCGCGGCCGCTGCCGGCGGTCGGCCGCGCCACGACGTTGGTCTGCGCGCGGTACTGGCGGATGAAATCGAGGTTCACCGTGGTCAGCCCGGCGAGCGCGATACCGCGATTGCGCGCTAGCGCGACGGCCTTCAGGAACACTTCGGGCAGGACCACCGCGGATCCACAGTTCATATACACGCCGCGCTCGAGCCGTGCGACGTTCGAGACGAAATAGCGAAAGTCGCGCAGGCTGCCTTCGCCAATCGCCGCGCCAGACGCCGACGGATGCATGTGGATGATGTCGGTGCCGACGCCGACATGCACGGTGACCGGAATCTCGAGCCGTGCCGCCGAAGCCAGCACGCTGCTTCGCGCGAACGTCGCCGGCCGCGACGCCAGGAATCGCAGCACCGCCTGGCCGAGTCCCAGACCGGCGCCCACGCCCTCGTTGATGGCGTCGTTCAGCAGCCGTCCCGTCTCTTCGGCCATCCCGAACAGGCCGGGGCCGAGCGTTTCGTCGACATCCTCCGACGTATGGCCGACCAGCGCGAGCTCGACGTCGTGGATCACGCCGGCGCCGTTGGTCGCAATCGCCGAGACGAACCCGCGCTCCATCAGGTCCACGATCACCGGGCCGACACCGGTTTTGATGACATGAGCGCCCAGTCCCCACACGATCCCCGCGTTGCTGCGGTGCGCGGCGCCCAGGGCACGCACCACCGCTTTCAGGTCCGCGCCTGCCAGGATGTCGGGGAGCGAGTCGACGAACGCGGCCACCGGGCCGCTTCCGGACAGCGGTTTCCCGAAGTCGTCGACACGCGTCTTGCTGTGGCGGGAGGCGAGCGGAAACGTCCGCACGTCCGAGAGGTCGAATTCCTCATAGCTGAAACGCATGGTTGGTGAATTGGAGAATTCGGAGTTGGTGAATGTAATCACCAATTCCCTAATTCGCCAACTCACGAATTCTCAGAGTATCAGCATGGCGTCGCCGTAGCTGTAGAACCGGTACTTCGCCTCGATGGCGGTCGCGTAGGCGTCCCTGACACGGTCGTGCCCCGCAAACGCCGCCACCAGCATCAGGAGCGACGAGCGCGGCAGGTGAAAGTTGGTCAGCAGGCCGCGAATGACACGGAACTCGAAGCCGGGATGGATGAACAGGTCCGTCGCCCCTTCACCCCCAACGATCCGCCCGTTATGCACGAGCGCCACCGCCTCGAGCGTCCGCGTCGTCGTCGTCCCGACGGCGATGACGCGACGGCCTTCCGTCAATGCGCGATTGACGAGCGATGCCGCCCGATCGTCGATTGCATAGCGTTCGGGCTCGAGGCGGTGATCCTCGACGCGATCGACGCGGACCGGCTGAAACGTGCCGTATCCGACATGCAGGGTAATCTCGGCCACCATCACCCCGCGCGCCGCCAGGGCCTCGATCAGCGGACCCGTGAAATGCAATCCCGCCGTCGGGGCGGCCACCGACCCGCGGCTGCGTGCGAACACGGTCTGGTAGCGATCGCGATCGTCCACGGTATCGCCGCGCTTGATGTACGGCGGCAAGGGCACGTGGCCGAT
>Ga0193696_1000744_pt1 | contig 10566 bp, 10 predicted proteins | sample L3m1metaG_FD_145074 | JGI IMG/M metagenome (GOLD analysis project Ga0193696, IMG submission 145074) | Soil microbial communities from a riparian zone of the East river system, Colorado, United States - L3m1 | ecosystem: Environmental > Terrestrial > Soil > Riparian zone | place: USA: East River... | reverse complement strand
GCTGTCGCGCGGTTCTTGCTGAAGTAGTCCCAGCCCCAGGCGATGAACGCGTCGATCTTGTTCCGTACGCCGCTGAGCAGCATGGCGTGGACGCCCAGCCAGGCCGCGAACGCTACCGGGCCATCGACCTCGTGCCGATGCGCACCCATCTCGGCGACGGCGGCGTTGCGGCCGATCATGGCCATGATGCCCTTGTCTTTGTAGTCGAACGGCGTACGTTCCTTGCCGGCGATCTCGGCGAGGATGTTGCGGGCGGCCCAGGCTCCCGATTGCTGAGCGACGGATCCCAGCTGGGGAAGCGTCTTTCCGTCGGCGCCGGCGATGTTCGCCGCGTCGCCGAGTACATAGACCTGTGGATGATCGGCCACCGTCAGGTCCGGTTCTACCTCGATCCGGCCGCCGTGCCCTTGCGGCAACCCGGCCGCGGCGATGACGTCGGCGGGCTTCTCGCCTCCGCCCCAGATCACGGCGTGGGTCATGATCGTGTCGCCATCGCTGAGCGTGACCCGATCGGGAAACACCTCCTTGACGCCGACGCCCAGATGCAGCGTGACGCCGTCGTCTTGCAATCGCTTGGCGGCATAGGCATGCGCCTTGTCCGAGAACGGTGCCAGCAGCACCTCACCATGATCGACAAGGTGCACCTGAGCCGATTGCGCGAGCGATTGATAGCCCTCCGGAACAGCGTCTCTGAGAGCCTCGGCCAGTGCACCGGCTGTTTCGACCCCGGTCGGACCGCCGCCGACAATCACGAAGTTCAGCGCACCCATCTCGATGAGCTCCGGGCGTTCGATCGTGGCATCCAGGACTTCGAGAATGCGGGTGCGCAACCGCTCGGCATCGTTCACCGAGTAGAGCGGGAGAGAGTGCTCCGCCGCTCCCGGCGTACCGAAGAAATTCGCCTGCGCGCCGACCGCAATCACCAGGTAGTCCGCGGACAGCACCGATCCCAGAGTCGTGGTGACCGATCGTGCGTCGAGATCGATCGAGGTGACAGCGGTATGCCGAACCTCGACAGTCTTGTCGTGACGAAAAATTCCGCGCAGCGGCCGGGCGATGTCATCGGCAGCCAACTGGGCGGTGGCGACTTGATAGAGCATCGGCTGGAACTGGTGGTAGTTGTTGCGGTCGAGCATGATCACGTCGACGTCATGCTTGGCGAGCAGCTGGGCGCAGGCGACTCCGGCGAACCCACCGCCCACAATGAGAACCGTCGTGTCACTCATGGTGATCGCCTCTCTTGGAACGCCGTCGGCACATCGGCAGGTCGATAGCCATCGTCCAATCAGCGATGCCGGACATGCATCACCCCCCGAGGGTGATGCCGGAGATCGGCAGATCGGACAGGCTCGAATCCGTGACAGGTCAGTAGGCGGGTAGACGTGACTGCTGTTGACGTCTCTACCGAAGGATCAGTGTCAAAGTGACTACGACGCTCAGCGCTCTGACGGCAATCGTCTTGGTGAACCCGGTGCCCTGGGCCCGCGCGCAGATGGCCTTCACTCTCGCCTTCCACATCATCCTGGTGCCGCTCGGAGTGTCCTGGGCCTTCATGACGTTGATCGCCAACTACCGAGGTTTGCGGCACAGCGACCGGGCTGCCTTGATCCTGGCTCAACGCTGGTCGAAGTTCATGGCGGTCACCTTCGCCGTCGGCGCTGTCACCGGCACCGTTTTGACCTTCGAGTTCGGATTGCTCTGGCCGCGGTTCATGGGCCAATGGGGCGAGGTATTCGGCGTACCGTTCGGCTTCGAGGGTCTGTTCTTCTTCACCGAGGCGATCTTCATCGCGATCTACCTCTTCGGGTGGCGACGGCTACGGCCGTGGGCACATTTCTGGACCGGCGTACCAATCGTGCTTGCCGGAATCTTCGGCAGCATCTCGGTAGTTGCCGCGAACGCGTGGATGAACGCGCCAACCGGGTTCACCTTGGACTCGAACGGAAACGTGGTTGACGTCGATCCGATTCGGGTGATCTTCAACGACTCCATGCCGTGGCAGGCGGCACACATGCTGGTCGCCGCGTACCTGGTGGGCGGTTTCCTGATCGCGTCGGTGTACGCGGTGGGCATGCTCCGAGGCCGACGGGACCGCTATCACTACCTCGGCTTCGTGATCGCATTCACCGTCGGCGCGGTCGCGACACCGATTCAGATGGGCGTCGGCGATGGGCTGGCGCGTTGGGTGTACAGCAACCAGCCGGTCAAATTCGCTGCCATCGAGCTGGTGCCGACGACCGAGAGCGACGCTCCCGAGACCCTGCTGGGTCATCTCAACGAGAACTACACCGTCAGCGGCGGCATCCCCATCCCCGGCCTGGCGTCCTGGCTCTCCGATCCCAGCACCGGCAAACAGACCGTGGTCCAGGGCCTGACCGCGGTGCCGCCAGACCAACGACCAACCGTTCAACAGATCAACATCGTTCATCTGTGCTGGGACATCATGGTTGGTCTCGGGACGCTGCTGTTCTTGTTGGCCGTCTGGTATGCCGTGTCGTGGATCTTCCGACGCCGCATGCCGCAGACCAAATGGTTCCTCCGGGCGGCTGCGGTGGCCGGCATCGTCGCGGTGCTCACCATGGAGGCCGGCTGGGTGGTGACAGAGGTCGGGCGCCAGCCGTGGATCGTCTACGGACACATGAGGGTCGAGGATGCGGTCACCGCCAACACCGGCGTGTGGATCACGTTCTTCGCGGTCGTGATCTTGTACGCCCTGCTCGGCACCACCACGATCTTGGTGCTGCGGGGCATGGGCCGGCGGTTCCGGCAAACCAAGGGCTTCACCGATCATGACACCCCGTACGGTCCGAGCGCGCTGACCGAGGCGTCCACGGAGGCGCACGCCGATGCGGGGGAGGCGGTCGGATGAGCACGGCGGTTGCCGTGGTGTTGCTGCTGGCCGTGGTCGCCTACGCAGTGTTCGGAGGTGCCGACTTCGGCGCCGGATTCTGGGACCTGACCGCTGGCGGCCCCGACCGGGGAGAGCACCCGCGCGACATGATCGAGCACTCCATCGGGCCGGTGTGGGAAGCCAACCACGTCTGGTTGATCTTCATCTTCGTGATTTTGTGGACCTCGTTCCCAGAGGCGTATGCCTCGATCACGCTGACGCTGTTCGTGCCGCTCACGATCGCTGCACTCGGCATCGTGCTGCGTGGTGCGAGCTTCGCATTCCGGAAGGCGGTCATCACGCTGCGCTACCGGCGGATGTTCGGGGCCGGATTCGCCGCCTCCTCGGTGCTCGTGCCCTACTGCATGGGAGCCGTCGCGGGCGGCATCGCATCGGGCCGCGTCCCGGCCGGTGGGCAGGCAGGTGATCCGGTGCACAGCTGGATCAACCCGACTTCCGTTCTTGGCGGCGTCCTGGCCGTTGCCGCCGTCGCGTACCTGGCGGCGGTCTATCTGGTCTGGGACGCTCGGCGGCTCAGCGACAACGAGATGACCGAATACTTCCGCCGCCGGGCGGTGGTCGCGGCCGCCCTGGTCGGCGTGCTCGGTGTCGTCGGTATCTTTGTGCTCCGCGCTGACGCGCCCTATCTTTTCCAGGGTCTGACGTCGCGGGCATTACCGCTGGTCATCCTCGGCACTCTTTGCGGGGCCGGTGCCCTGATACTCCTGGTTCGCGATGCGGCACGGGGAGGTCGGCTGCTCGCTGTCGTCGCGGTCGCCAGTGTGATCGTCGGATGGGCTGTGGCGCAGTGGCCCTACATACTGCCGGAGACCCTGACATTTTCTGCAGCGGCGGCGCCGACCGGCACGCTGACCGCCATGTTGGTGGTTGTTGTGCTGGCAGCGCTCATCGTGGTGCCGGCCTTCATCCTGCTGTTCGTCCTTCACGAGCGAGGTCTGCTTCCGGAAGAAGGCGTGGGCGGCGCCTAGCTTTGCGAACCAGGTGATCGCTCGGGGTCCGTCCGCTCAACCGACGTCCCCCGAGCGACGAAGATCGTTGCCACCATCTCCGGCGGAAACAAACCATGATCGACGATTCCGGGTGTGGCAGCCAGCCGTTGGGCGAGCGCAGCAGGGTCGCCAACATCACCCTCGTAATCGGCGATCACTCCGCCGTCGGGGCTGAGCGGGACATCGCGCAGCTTGACCGGGCCAATGCGTCGTATGGTCGCTCGGAGCCCGAAGGACAGCAGCTCGAGGGGTATCGGAGCTTGCAGCGCTTCGACTGGCTTCGACGAATCGGCGATGACGACAAAACGGTCGGCTGCGCTCGCTACGACTTTCTCGCGGGTGTGCGCCGCTCCGCCCCCTTTGACGAGCCAGCCGTTCGGGGCGATTTGGTCGGCGCCATCGATGACAATATCGAAACGCTCGATCTCGCCAAACGGCTCGACCCGGATCCCTAACTGGCGTGCCGCATCCTCGGTGCGTGGCGAGGTGGCAACGCAGCGGATGTCGAGCGACCGACGTCCCAGCGCCTGGACGAGGAAGGCAGCGGTCGAGCCGGTACCGAGTCCCACGGTCATGCCACTTTCCACCAGCTCCGCTGCGGCCTCGGCGGCCGCTTGCTTCTCACGATCAGCGCTCATGTCCGGTTCCTTCTCGCCCAAGACCTTGGGCGGCTCCTACGAACAGGGGTCATCCCATTTGGGTGAATCATGTCGTACTCACTTGGTGGCAGGAAGAGGAAGCGGAGCCCGGTCCAGGGGCTTCGCGCAGCGCGTCGAAGGCGAGAGGAGAAACAACGCCCGTCTGTCTTGGGCTGACGCCGAACTCGCCGGCGTTTCCCGTCTCCAGATGACTAACGTGGGTGTGCAGAGCCGGTTCGACCCACGTTTCCCGCCTCGAGACGGCAAACGTGGCCAAGAGGGCAACAGCTAGCTGGGTTCTAAGGAGTCGGAGAGGGCCCAGCGCAGCGTACGCATCGCAGAACGGCTCAGCGGCCGGATCACAGCGCGTTCGGTCACCGGCAGCGCCGGCAGCCGCAGTTCGGTACGAGCCCAGGGCGGCAGAATCGAGACGGCGCCGGCTGCCAGTACGTGGTAACCGGCACGCGTGAAGCCGGTGAATGGCGGATGCAGGAGCAGCAGGCTGCTCGCCTCTCGGGCGGCCCCCGAACCACTGAGCTGAGGCAGATAGCTCTCCAGGGTCGACGTCAGCTCTGCGACGCTGCGTGGCGGATCGACAACGCCCAACCGAGCGGCAACCGATCCGGCTTGACGTACATATTCGTCGGCCTCGGCCGGTGTGAGCGCAGGCGCACCGAAGGCCTGAAAAGCCGTCAGGAAGCTGTCCACCTCGGCGACATGGACCCACATCAGCAGGTGCGGGTCGTCGGCTGCGTACGGCGTGCCATCTGGCGTGATGCCTCGTACGCGGCGATGGATGGCTCGCACGATCGCGATGGCGCGCTCAGCGTCGGGCACTGTGCCGTAGGTGGTCAGGGCCAGATACTTGCTGGTGCGCTGGAAGCGTCCCCAGAAATCGCGCTGAAAGCCAGCGTGTTCCACGACGGCGTGCAGCGCTATTGGATGAAGTGCCTGGAGGAGCAGCGCTCGTACCGCACCGATGAACATCGACGTATCGGCGTGCACCCGCCAAATCGCGTCCTGCTCGCAGAACCAGCGCTCGCCGCTTCGCCAGATCTCGGCATGCTGCGCGTCGAAATCGCCGGCAAGACGTTCCCGAACAGCCTTAGCGATAGTCGTACGCGGGTTGGGGAGTGTCGCAATCGGCACAAGCGGAGCGTACGCGTCGTCGAAAGGCCCGACTCTCGATCAGGCTCGCTGCTCAGACCTTGCTTGTGTCGGGAACGATGATCCACATCACCAAATAGATCACCAGGCCCGTACCGCCGAACACAGCTAGGAGCAGGAACAACACCCGGACCAGCGTGGCGTCGATGTTGAAGTAGTCGGCGAGGCCACCACAGACACCGGCGATCATGCGTGTGCTTCGACTGCGATAGAGCTTGCGCGGTTCTTCCATGTCAGCTGACCTTTCTCGATTCGTGCCCTGTCCTTATCGTGGCGTAGTCGGGACCGAACCCCAAGGCCCATGCCGAGTGCGCGGCTATTGCCTATCGGCAGCCGCGCAGTTGATTGGTGCGCAATCGCCGTTCTGACGTGTCAACAGGCGGCTCAGCGAGCCTCTCATCTTTTTCTCATGACACCTTCGGTCGAATTGGAAGCGACCTCGTCGCACTCGGGGGTCTATCAGACCAGGCAGGCCAATGACCAGCATGACCGTGGAAGCGGTGCGACTTACCAAACGCTACGGGGGGCGTAGCGCGGTCGAGGATGTCAGCTTCACGGCGTCCCAGGGAGAGATCGTCGGGCTGTTGGGCCCCAATGGAGCCGGCAAGACAACCACGATTCGACTCCTGACCACGGTTCTCTCCCCGAGCAGCGGCGAATTCTCGATCGCTGGACACCCATCGACAGCGGGAACCGAGATACGGCGCTGCGTCGGCGTACTCCCCGAGAGCGGCGGGTACCCGGCCCATCAAACGGGCGGAGAATATCTTCGCTTCTTTGGGCGGCTTCATGGCTTGGGCCGTAGCGCGGCAAACACCAAGGCGGCTGAGCTGCTAGCCACGGTCAGCCTGGAACATCGCGCCGAGTCGCCCATCTCGAGCTACAGCCGCGGTATGCGCCAGCGGCTCGGAATCGCCCGCACGCTGGTCAACGACCCCGTTGTGGTGTTCCTCGACGAGCCGACCCTGGGCCTCGACCCGGCCGGTCAAGCGCAAGTTCTCGAGATCATTCGTGGCATCGCCAAGGGCCGCGACGCAACCGTGGTGTTGAGCACTCACTTGCTGCCGGAGGTGGAGGAGGTCTGCTCCAAAGTCGTGATTCTCAACCACGGTCGGGTCATCGTCTCCGGAAGCGTTGGCGAGGTGATCAGTACGGCGTTCATCAAGCAATCCGCCCAGCTTCGAGTACCACTCGATCTTGTCGAGCCCGCCCGCAACGTATTGGCGGGCTTCCCTGACCTGACCGTCGACCAGCTCATGGAGCAGCCGGACGTGCTGACCCTTGCCGCCGACAGACCGGGCACTGCCACCGGGGCGGCGTCCAGCGACATGATGAACGCTGCCCTCGCAGCTATTACGGCCGCCGGGATTCCGGTCCTCCGCTTCGAGCTGGAAGGTGCCCGGTTGTCCGATGCCTTCCTCAGGATGACAAGCGAGGCTGTTGCATGACGCTTCAAGTGGCACCTCCGGACGTGGCGACGCCGCAGGATGCACAAGCCGCTGCGGATAGTCAATCGGGCTGGCTCGTCGTCGCCGAGCAGGAGTCGCGCGACCTGTGGACCAGTGGCCGCGGGTTGATCTTGCTCTTCCTGTTCAGCGTCCTGCTGAGCGGCGTGACGTACCTCACCTCGACGAACCAAGCCCTGAACTTCCTCGAACAGCGCGAGTCGGTCAATCTCGTGCTGCAGCTTGCGGTGGCTGTGGGTGTACTGGTCACGCTGGTGGTGAGCGCTGACGGCATCAGCGGAGAGCGGGAGCGTGGGACCCTCGAGAGCCTGCTGGTAACGCCCGTCTCTCGGCGATCGATCATCGCCGGCAAGCTCGTTGCCGCGTTGACGATGTGGTTCGCCACGTTCGTGATCACCATCCCGTACGTCTGGGTGCTCGCTCGCCGAGTGGGGATCTTGGGCCAGGCACTGACTCTCGGCCTCTTGGTCGGAACCTTGGTGGCTCTCGGCCTTGGTTCGGTCGGGTTGTTGATCAGCGGAATGTGCAACACGAATAAAACCAGCATTGCAGCCAGCATCTTTTTGTTGTTGATCTTGTTCGCGCCAACCCAGCTACCCAGCGGCCTGCCGCAGGGCTGGTTCTTCGATGTGCTGCTGCGCGCCAACCCGGTGGCCTCGGCCTTGGCATACATCTCCTCGATGCTCGTCGAAGGCCACGGTTGGACGGAGGATCTGTCTTTTCTGATCACGCCGCTACTCACGGCGATCATCGCAGGCGGTGCACTAGTACTTGCCGGCCCACGGCTAGTGCGGCTCACGCCAGGGGTGAATGCAGGATGAGGGCGTTGGTCATGATCGTGCTGCTGGCTGGACTATTGGTCGGACTGCCGGCACCGGTTCAGGTGGCTGCCGATCCGCCAGCCGTCTCGACGCTGCTCGGCGGCCGCTTCAAGATCACGACCGAAGTCAAGAACACCGGGAGCGCACCAACGGGGGAAATCCTGGCCCATTTGAACGTCGCCAGCATCGAGGGCAGTGTCTACGTCGATCCTGAGGACTGGTCTTCCGATCGCAGCCAGCAGCTCTCACTCAAGCCGGGCGAAAGCCGCAAGCTGACCTGGGAGATTCAGGCCGTCAACGCTGGCCTCTTCGCCGCGTACGTGGTGGTTGTGCCGTTCGGCAACACGGTCAACGGCAACGAGCACATTACGACGAGTCCGCTCGTCCGCGTCGAGGTGGCGCAGCGAACGACCCTAACCGCCGGTGGGGCGTTGCCCGTGGTGCTTGCGGTACCGCTGTTAGTCGGTTTGTCCGCTGCCGCTGTGCTGGTTCGAGTACGCCGTCGGAGGGCCGGAGGATGACGGCAGCCCCGCTGGCGCGTACGCCTCGCCCACGATCTGCTGCTGAGCAGGGTGACGGCGGAGCCACACCTGCGGTATCGGTGATCATCGCGACTTTCAACTCCGGCAGCCTGTTGACATACGCCTTGGATGCGCTCGAGGCCCAGACACTACCGGGGCATTTGATCGAGATCCTGGTAGTCGATGATGGCTCGACCGACGACACCTGGCGCTATCTCAGTGATCTGGAAGGCCAGCGAAGCAACATCAAGATCTTCCGGCAGTCGCACACCGGACGCCCGGGCGCGGTGCGCAACCGTGCGCTTGCCGAGTCCACGGGCGAGTACGTCTTTTTCCACGATGCAGACGATTATCTCGGCCCAGACGCGCTGCGGCGACTCATCAAAGTGGCCCGCCAGCATGACTCCGATGTCGTGGCTGGCCAGGTCAGCTGGATCGGCCGATCGGTGGCCGAGCCGAGTCCCACCAAGACGGTCTTCGATGCCGACCTGCTGGACGACGGCGTCTGGCGCTCCCTGACGCCGCACAAGTTGATCCGCCGGTCCTTGATCGAGAATCATCGGCTGCGGTTCTGGGACGACATGGTGCAGGGCGAAGATCAAGTATTCATGGCCTGCTGTCTCTTCGCCGCTCGCAAGATCAGCATCCTGGGCGAGCAGGATCTCTACCACCGGCGCATGCTGACCGATGGCAGCAACTTGTCGCAGCAACGCCAAACCCTGGGCAACAAACGCCTGACGACGTCCCGGATGGTCGAGGTCGTTGCCGCCAACACCACACCAGGCGCTCGTCGAGATCGCCTGTTGCGGCGGGTATTCGTACGCACCCTTCCCCCGGCTCTGAACCGCCCGTTCATGGCCGCCACACCGGCCGAGCGAAAGGAGTTCCTCGAGGTGATGCGAGCAGAGGTTTTCCCCTATCTCGCGTATTCGGTACTGGGCGAGCTGGGCGACCAACAACGGTTGCGCTTGCTGACGGCGCGGACTGGTGAGGCCGAGGATTTGGCCGAGCTCAACCGGGTGCTACGTTCGCCGGTCCAGTATGGCGAGGGCGAGCTGCCGACGTACGCACTCGGCCCGCAGCTCGACCGGTTGCTGAGCGCTGAGGATCGCCAGGTCGGGGCACCGCGGCTACCTGCCGAGCCGATCTTGTGTCACGTTTCGCTGTCCCGCAACCGACTGACACTCGTGATCAATCTTGAGGAGTCCAGTGTTACAAGCCCTCAGCTCAGCTTGGCTGGCTGGCTCCCAGGCACTACAGACTTCGTTGATCTTGGACCAGCAGTGTCACGCGTCGGATCCACCTTGACATTCATGATCAACACTCGGCAACTCTGGCGGGATGGGATCACCGTCTCCGATGGATCAGTGGCCGGCGCCAGCGAGCAGCGTCAGTGGGTTCTGCTGGTGCAGGCTCAACGAAAGGACAAAAGGATCGGTGCGAGCCCGATTACTTGGCCGGAGACGTTGGAGCTCGCGGCAATCCGTCTGGAACGGGTGTCCCGGAGTCCGCAGGTCCAGCTCGGCGCCACCCAAGGCGGGTCGGTGATGATCACGGTGACGCGGCCGAAGCGGTCACCAGCGTGGCATCGTCCCCGCCTGGTGGTCTGAGGCCGGTCAACTGTTGGGCCGCCGGCGGTCCACACGCTACCGATCGCGGTGCCCATGTTGCCGGCGCCGTTCGAGGTCACGCCAGTCGCGGGATCGCTCGGTTGTCCGCATCTGTCACCTTGGTTAGTAGTTATCCCGCGCAAAGCTGACAACAATGGGCTGGCAACACAGAGGCGTACCGTCGGTGTATGCAGGACGCGGCGGAGATCCGTGGCCGGAAACGACGGGCTAATCGCGCCGTCTTGATTGGCGTCTGTTTGATGGCTGCCGCGATGCTGGTCAGCTCATTGCAGCTCGCGCCGACGATCGCCACGACGGTCGTCGCGATCGTCGGTTTCGGACTATTGAGCTACGGCGTCCACGTGGCCTGGCTTGTGTTCTACGACCGGGAGCCCGAGGGTCCATCGAGCTGATCGTGCACTCAGGCCGGTGCGGAAGCGTCG
>Ga0193696_1000743_pt1 | contig 10571 bp, 10 predicted proteins | sample L3m1metaG_FD_145074 | JGI IMG/M metagenome (GOLD analysis project Ga0193696, IMG submission 145074) | Soil microbial communities from a riparian zone of the East river system, Colorado, United States - L3m1 | ecosystem: Environmental > Terrestrial > Soil > Riparian zone | place: USA: East River... | reverse complement strand
CTGGGCGCTGTTCGTGAACCCGGAGAACGCGCCGACGAACTCGATTTGCGACACGACGACGACCGTGACGATGCTGTCCCACAACGCGAAGTCGGTGATCCACGATCCGGGTGGGGCGCCGACCCGCCAGATCGGTAGCGCGTTGATCGTCCCGACATCGTCGCTGCTGGACACCGAGTTCTCTGAGACGCCGTCGACGAACAGTTCGATGTCGCCGGTCGCCAGTTCGAACGTGGCCGAGATCACGTATTCGGTGTCGACGTCGAGGACGCTGGTCGACGGGAGCGTGATCGTGACACCCGGCTTGTAGACGACGACCGCTGCGCGCCAACCGCCGCCGCTCACCGGGACCGTCTTGAGTGTCATGCCGGCGCACTCGCCCAACACGCACGCGACCGTGTCGTCGGCGACGTAGGTGCGGATGCTGATCGTTTTGTCGCCGGTGTGCCCGACGATTTGCGGGCATTCGCCGTAGGCCAGGATCCCGCCCGGCGTGTCGGACCATTCGGGGTCGGCGATCGCGAGGAGGGCACGCTGATTCGGGTCGTCGATCAGGGAGAGGATCTCGTCGAGCGCGTCGCCGTGCACCGCTTCGAGACCGGAGACCGCTTCTCGGATGATGTCCGGTGCGCAGATCTTCGGCACGTACACCAACAGCGACGGATCGTTGAACGGTGCCGTGGAGAGCGCGGGCGGTTCGGTGCACGGATCGGTCCAGTCGTCGGGCGGATCGAACGAGGAACCGACGAACCATTCGCCTTCGATGCCGCCGCACACTTCGCGCGACCGGAACCGGTACATCGAGCCTTCGTTGAAGAACGAGTTCGGGATCGGCGTCTCCAGCGAGAACGTCCCGTCGCCGTTGTCGACAAGATCATCCTCGCTGTACGTCTCGACGGTTACCCAGCCCGAACCGTCGTTCTCCTGGAGCTCGACCTCGATCACGCAGTCAGGGTCGCCGCCTGTGGGATCGGGGACGATGACGTCGGTGTCGCCAGGATCGTCGCCCGGCACAACGACGGGCACCTGCGGGGCGGCGGCCGTGAACACCAGTTGGCGGACCGGTGAGAAGTTTGTGACGACACCGCTTTCTCGGCGGATCAACCGCACCTGGAACGTGTACCGCCTCGACGGCTCGAGGCCGTTGATCGCGAGGAAGTCGAGGCCGACGCCGGGGTATTCGGTGGTGACCCACAGCAGCGACCTGCCGATGACACGGAACTGCGTGTCGGTCGGCTCGATGTCCGGCTGGACCGGATTCGCCCAGCCGACCACCGCCCCCTGATAGGACGGGGCACCGACGAGGCCGAGATCTTCGACCGGGAGCAGCTGCGGTGCGGTCTCAGTCGAGGCGACGTCGACCTGCACGGTGGTGACCCACGAGAGTGCGTTGGCGTCGCGGACGACGCGTTCTTCGGTGACGTTGCGGACGGTGCCGACAGCAGTGACGACGAGGCCGTCTTCGCGGGCGGCGTGGATGATGGTGACGGGGTCGAGGTGGTCGATGAGGGCCATCGCCGGCCAGAAGCCCTCGAGGTCGATCGTGGTGCGCAACGGCAGCGCTTGACGAGACGCGAAGGCGCGGGCAGCGAGCAGGTCATCGACCACCGCCTCGTTCTCGACCACGAGCGACAGCTGTGTCGGCTTGAGCCCGTACTTGGCTCTCGACACCGGTTCGTCGACGGGGTAGGTGGTGGGCCCGGGGAAGGTGGCGATGATCGAGTTGATGACACCGACGGATGTGCGCGGGATCCCGAACGACCGGCCTTGTTCCTCGGCAACGTACGCGATGTCGGTGACATCCGGGGTGGCGAAGAAACGGAGACCCTCGGGATACACGTCGAGCAGCGGATTGTCGTAACGGTTCGTGTGGGTGGTGTCCCACGGCGCAGGGTGCACCACCATGCGGCCGTTGCGCAACGTCCGATAGACCAGCCCGACAGCGTCGGTTGAAGCAGCGAGGTCGCCGACCGCCGACGGTTGGACCTCGGTGTGGACGGGGATGTCGGGGCTGCCGGTGTCGCCATAGATGTCGACGCCATACAGCCAGTCGGCTTGGGGCAGGAGGAAGTCTTCGATCCAGTCGTTCCAGGCGACACCGATGCCGCCGCCGATGGTCTCCGAGGAGATCTCGACGGGGACGTTGGCGAGGTCGGCGAGTGTGTCGACGACGGTGATGATGTGGGTGCGGATCGTTCCGAGCGCGGCGGTGTCGTCACCCCATGTCTCGACGCGACCGGTCCACAGCGGGTTCCATTCGACTGTGGTGCCGTCGACGACGCGGAACAGGACGAGCCGCATGAGGAGCCCGGCGTCGAGCTCGATGTTGACGCCGAACAGCTCGGTGGTGTCCTGACCCCAAGGGGCGAGGCTGTCGTCGCCGGCGTTGAGTTGGACCTGTGCCACCCCGGAACGGTTGCGGCCCATGAACTGGTCGGCGCCGAACTGGTAGCGGTCACCGGCGTAGAAGCCGGTGATGTCATGCCAGACGACGCCCAATCCGGCTTGCGGGTCGGCGAGCTGGAGCCCCAGCCTCCACACGCCGGCGACTGCCGGGCGTTGGATCCGGTGGCCGTGAACGGCGTTGGGTGCGGTGGTGACGAGCTCGGAGATCGGGATCGACAGGTCGGGTTCGCCGCCGGCGAAGAGAAGGAGCAGCATTACCGCGGACTCGTGTATGAGCCGTAGCCGTTGCGGATCTCGTAGAGGCGGGCGTCCTGGGAGCCTGCCGACGGGCCCGAACCGACCGGGAAGTTGTTGGTCGTGTTGTAGGTCGGGCCGGGGTTGAGGCCGAGGAGGTTGACGTTCGGGATCGCGTTCGGAGCGACGGTCACGTTCACCCCGGTGAAGCCGGGACGGACGGTGGGCACGATCTCGACCGGGATGAACCCGCCGTGCGTCAACTTGTCGAGCGCCGTCTTCGCCGCCTCGAGGCTGCCATCGTTGATCAACGCCAGGATCTCGGTCTTCTTCTCCACCGGGATGTCGTCGTACGTGCCGAGCAGATCCAACACCTGGACACGGAGCCGGCGTACAGCGTCGGCATGATCTCGGCGAGCAGTCGCAGTCGCATCATCGGTCTCGGCGTCGTTGATCGCCTGCTGCGCTGTCGCGATTGCCCCAAGCTGATCGGCGATGCCGGCGAACAGTCCCTCCTGACGAAGCTGGTTGCGGGTATCGGCGAACCCCTCGTCGAGCGCGGTGGCGACGCCTTGGATGGCAGCCAGCAGCGGGTTGAAATCGGCGGCTGCGTCCGTCGCGGCGGTGCCCACTTCGCCGAGCGCGGCGTCGGCCGCGGCACCCATCTCCTCGAATGTGCCGGGGGCTCCGTCAGCAACGGCGAGTCCGCGCTCTTGTGCGTCGATGTAGTTCTGCCACGCCTGATCGGCGGACGTGATCTTCGGGACGGCGCCGTCGGCCGCTTCGCCAAGATCGTCGATCCCGGCCGCTGCGTCTTCGGTGGCTGGCTTGATCCCGGCCGCGGTTTCGATCGCGCCGCGCAACGACCGTTCGATGTCGTCCGTCTTGGGCGGCAGGACGCCGAGTGTGCGACCGAGGTCGTCCCACTCCTTCTTCGACTTGCCTGGCAGTTCGAACAGGTTGGTGCTGAGCGCGTCGAGCAGACTGCGGCCGCCGGGGATGTCCTCGATCGCACCTTTCGCCTGGACGGCCCGGTCGCGGACTTGGACCAGGAAGTCGGCGAGATCGCCGAGGACCGGCACCAAAGTCTGCCCGGTCACTGTCGCCAAATCCTGTGAGACGTCCTTGAGATTCTCCATCGAGTCACGAAACTCGCGGGCCTTGCGTAGCTCGTCCTCGTTAATGACCTTGGCGTCGGAGACCTCACCCAGCTTCTGCTTGAGTTCGTCGGCCGAGCCGAAGATCAGTTCGGCAGCGTCCTTGTAGCTGCGGCCGAACACCTCTTGCGCGGCCTGTGCCCGCTCGGTCGGATCGACGATGTCGCCGATGCGTTGAATCGCGTCGAGCATCGTGGCGTTGACGTCAGCGGTGCCATCAGCGGCCGTCTTCAGCGAAATCCCCCACTTCTCGACCTGGGGCCCACCTGAGCCGATGGCCTTGTTCATCTTGGTGAACAGGCCTTCAACCGTGCCCGAGGCGAGGCCCATGTCGCCGGCCACTTCGAGCCAACGTGAGGCGTCTTCGACGCCGAGTCCGGTGGCGTCTGAGAACTTGCCGGCGGCTAGCGCGGTCTCCTGAAACGCGCCGACCGCCTTGGCGCCGAACGCTACCAACGCAGCGCCGCCGCTCACCGCCAGCAGCCCGGCATTCTGCTGGATCGTGGACATCGCCGACGATGCGCCAGCCTTGAACTTGCCGACTGTGCCCTCGGCCTCCGAGACCGAGTTGCGGAACCCGCTGATCCCGGTCTTGGCGCCATCGGTGACGACATCGATCGCGTAGATCAACCGCTCACGAATCGTCATCTCAGCCTCCGCTCAGAAACGCCTTACGCACCGCTTGATCGGTGTTGCGTCCGATCACTGTCGTCACCCGCGGCCGGGCACGCTCACGGCCCTTGTTCCACGTGTCCTTGCCCTTCGTGCCCGGATGCTCCGCCGAGGCACGCACGCCAACACCGGGGATGACGAGCGGCTTGCGACGGCGGCCGCCGGTCTTGGGAATCCGGTGCGGTGGCATCGGGTTCGTCAACAGTGGCAACGGCCCGGTCGCCGACACCTCAGCGGTAGTTGTCGTGCCGACGCCGCTCAGGTTGTAGCGGGCGCCGATCGCTGCCCCTTTGCCGGAACGCACGCGGGAAAGGCGGAGGTCGCCGCCGGCGTCGGTTCGCATCTGCTCGAGCTGCGCATCCTTCGCGACGACCGCGGCTTGACGCATCGAACTGTGCGCGGATTGTTCGATCGCCTGCTCGATCTTGTCGAGCCGCCGCGTCAGATCGCCGGCCAGGTGGGAGATGTCGCGCGGCAATGGCAATCAGCTCCGGATCAGCTGACGCCGACGGATGCCAGCTTGCCGCCGGGGTTCGACGTCACGCCCATCGGCTTGTAGACGCCGGCGTAGGTGGCGATCGAGATCACACAGCCGAGCAGCGCCGTGTACAGCGTCGTGGTCGACCAGGCAGTCCCACCATCCACAACCAACCCGGTGGTGATCAGCGCGGAGATGGCGTTGAGGATGATCGTGCCGAGCGCCTTGACCCCGCCCGGCGTCGATGCCTTCGTCAGGAAGCCGTTGATGAGCGGAATCAGTAGCGACACGATGATCGTGATGATCGGTGCCGCGATCACGACAGTCGACACGTCACCGGCGTCAACGGTTACGGGCGGCGGCGCCGACGCCATCACGTGCGCGGGTGCGAGCACAAGCATCAGGAAGACGGCCACCAGGGCCGCCCAGATCAATCGCAACTTGTTCATGGGTTCACTCCTCAGGGTTCGTGGCTGGCGGTAACGGGCAGGGTTCCGGCTTGTAGGCGGCTTCGATGTCGTCGACCTGCTGCGCGTAGCGATCGAGCAACGGCTGCTTGAAGGCGTCGTCGAGGCCGCCAGGGATGAACGAGTCGACGAACTCGATGAAGAACCGGTCGTTCTCCACGAACTTCAAAGCGATCTCCTCGACGTCGGCGCGTCGGGCATTGGTGGAGAGGCAGTCGAAATATTCGGCTCGCGCTGTCGCGCGTTCGTCGCTTTCCCTATCCGCCTGATAGTTGTGGCGCACCGACCAGGCGATCAGTCCGACGCAGACGAAGATCACCCACGAGACGAGCACGATCCATCCGACGGTGACGGGGCGGCCGAACAGCCGGCCGACCGTGGTCTCGCTTAGCGGGGTACCCACGCGGCGGAGTGGGTTCATCATCGACGTCTCCGTTCCGTTGCACACCGGGGGGTCGGATACCGAGCAGCAACATCACCGTCGTGCCGAGCCCAGAGATCAGAACCAGCTGGTTGGTGCTGAGAGCGTCGGGCTGGAAGATCGTGAAGTTCACGAGGATCGCGATCAGCGTCCCGGCCAACGCCAACGCGATCAGTCGTCGCTCTCGATCGAATCGCCGTGTCATCCCACCCTCTCATCACGTCCGGTCAAGCCCTTGCGAACACGTCGACGATGATGTGACACGACGCCGACACCCGAACGCGAACGTTGCCGTCAGGCACGCCGATCGGCGCCCCGCCGGAGGCGACGCCGTCCGTGTCGAGGTTGACGATCGACGTCGGCGATGGTGTGTCGGTGCCGGAGATCGACACGAAGCCGGGGCCCGGGCCGACGGCGGTGATGTGCAGGAACGCTTGGGTGCACATGCCGACAGGGATCTTGCGGACCTCGCCGGCCGAGAACTCGCCGCCGGCGACGCGCGAGTCGTAGACCCGGTCCGGTATGTCGAGTGGTGTCATGTCGTCATCCTCCGGTGCGGTGAGTGCGGCGATGTCGGTGGCGAGCACATCCCACGGGAACTGCGCGCCCGGGTCGGTGTGGTCGGAGCGGTGGTAGGCGTTCGAGATGTCGACGTGGCCGCAGTAGCCGGCGGCGCCGGCGACGATCTCGGCGACCGTCAGAAGGTCGAGCGGGATGCCGTGCTCTCGGGCCTTGTCGACCATCACAGCCACCGCCTGACGGATGTACGACCTCGAGGTGGCGTCGAGCCACTGGGCGCGTGTCTGGCCCGCTTTGCCGGGGATGCAGACGTGGATGCCGTCGTTGTTGGCGCCGGCGGCGGCGTAGGCAACAACATCGTCCGGGACTGCCGGCAGGACCCGGTCGGTGTCGGTGACGTAGTGGTAGCTGGCGCCGAACCGGGTGCCGTCCGGGTTGAGCCGGTCACCGGGCATCGTCATGAACGCGCCGAGGTTCTCGGCCGACGTCGGACCTTCGCTGCCCTCGGATGTGTGCACGACGAGGAGCCGGTTGGGGCCCGACTTGCGGGCCCCGAACCGGTCGTCATGCACCTGGATGCGCGGCCCGTAAACGGTCACGTCCAATCAGCCGGTCAGCTGCCCTCGGCCTTGGTGACTTCGCGCGCAGACCAGGTCTGGTTCTGCTGCTTCCACTCGCCGACCGTGCCGCCCGTGTCGAGACCCTCGACCAGCACCCACCCGGTGAACTCCGGGTTCGTCTCCGGATCCGGAGCGTCGGTCGTATAGGTCGCCGAGAAGTAGAGCTCGCCGGGCTGTCGGCCGTCGGCGGTCGAGTCGTCGCGCTGCGCATCCCAGCACAGCAACCAGAAGCTGAGCACGTCGGTCTCGTCGTTGAAGAAGTTGATCCGCATCGAGTACACGAGGCCGGACTTGCGCTTCTCCTCGACCGCCGACGCGAACGTCTTCGGCCGCGTCGTCGTCTGCACCGTGGTGTTGAGCACCAGCGACGAGATGTCACCGGAGAAATCGGTGAGTGTGTCCGGGCTGAGCCCGAACTGGATGTTGCCTTCGAGTTGCATGACAGGTGTCCTCCTTCGGGCGCGCAGGCGCACGGTGGGCTTGATGGGCGCGGGTGCGCTCTGGTGTCAGACGGCGGCGGTCGCGTGTTCGGCGATCAGCTGGCGCATCTGCGCGGGGTTGCCCGCTGCGGCCCGGTAGCAGCGCAGCAGGGCGAGGTTCGAGTTGTTGCCTATGACGCGTGTGCGACGCGGCTCGGCGGGGTGCCAGAGGTGGACGAGATCGGCGTCACCGCGCCACGGCGGGCCGACGAGGGTGCGCAGGGCAGTCGCCCAAGCCGCATCCTCTTGCCCCCATCCGACGAAGCGTGGATCCGGTGGAGCGATGTCGAACGCTGCGGCGGTGATCGTGAGCAGCGTGCCGGCTTCGTGGATCCGGTACGGGCGGCGGTCTTGCTCGTTGTCGGTGGAGAGCGGGAGACCGTGCCAGTCGGCGCCGCCGAGGACCTGCATGGTGGATTCGGGTGAGAGACGGTGAAGCACGTTGTACGGGACGGCCCAGCCGTGCGCCAGGGTGGAATCGATTGGTTCGTCGGCGATGTCGCCGAACACGTCGGCGTCGGCGATCACGAACACGTCAGCGTCGCTGCGCGCCCGGGCGTCGAGGATGGCTTGGGTGCGGCTGAACCCGTCGACGTCGGTCGTGCCGGCGATCACCGCGAGCCCGGCGGCCTCGTAGCGGGCACGCACCCACGCCCAGGATCGTTCACGCCAGTCGCAGCCCGCGCGCCATGGGACGAGGACGGCGACTTTCATTCGTCCACGAACCAGTCAGGAAGATCGGGCAGCGGCACGTGTTGACCGGCGAGTGCGTGCTTGCAGTCGTCAAGGAAGCGAAGGACCCCAGCCTCGAGGTACGAGTGGCATTGGCGGTCGGTGTCCCGGCTCGTCATGATCGAGGGCGAGAGGGTTGGTGCATCGATGTTGCCGTCGAACGTCCATGAGGGCTTGTGCTCGGTCGTGTTGATCGGGAGCATGTGCAGCCCGCTTCCACCGAACTCTTCACAGCCTGGGCAGACGAACGCGAGTGCGTCGTAGCGGACACCGTGGTCGTCGATGTGGCGAATCTGCGCTTTCATGCCGATCGGCGCTGCCTGGCGGTGATCGCCTTACGTTGAGCGTCGGTGCCCCACGAATGGTGGAAGTGATGCATGGCGAGCACCCACGGCGAGCGGGCGTCCTGGACCATCTTGCGGGTCGATCGGTCGAGGTAATGCATCGGGTAGAACGCTCCCGGCGGCAGCAACAGCACGTCATTGCGGCCAGGCAGCATCTCGGTGGTGACACCGGGCCCGGACTGCCAGGCATCACCGCCACCCTCGATCGCGGCACGTGCTTTGGTGATCATGTCGACGAACGCCGGATGGCCGGGCTTACAGCCGAGCACGGCATCGGGGACGACATGGGCGTCTTCCCACCCGGCGAACGCTTCGCAGTGCAGGAGCGGTTCGAGCGAGCGGAATGGTTCGACGTCCGAGTCGATGTAGACGCCTCCGTCGCGGACGAGCGCCTCGAGGCGGATCAGGCCGGCCTTTTGGGCGCCGTTCTGGCAGCGGGCGAACAGGTCGCCGGTGAGCGGCCACTCGGCCGGATCGATCGGCTCGCGGTAGGTGCGGCAGTCCCAGCCGGGGTGGAGTTGTTCGAACTCGGCCCACCACGCCTCGACCTCGGCCGACGTGTCGGCAGGGACGGTGCGGTGCAGGATTCGAGGGATCGTGGTCTCTGGCAGGTCGACGCCTTCCTCGCGGCCGACGCCGCGCAGCGCTCGCACCCGGGCGCGATCACCTCGGGCGGCGACGTAGGCCTGGTGGCGTTGCTCGTTGGCGCGGCGGATCGGCGAGTTCTTGTTGGCGTCGGGGGTGGTCGGGTGCCAGAGGTGGAAGGTCTCGCCGCACACCTTGACGATCGGGCCGGTCTCGACTTCGCAGGCGATCCGGAACGCCGTGTCCTCGCGCCCCCAACCAACGAACCGGGCATCGAACGGGCCCGCCAGATCCCACAGGCGACGAGACACGGCCACGGCGCAGGACACCGAGTCGAGCCACACTCGTTCAACCATCGTCCGATCGCGCCACGATCCGAGGAAGCCGCCGAGCACCTTGTCGGTGCCGCGCTGGTTGAGCATGATTCGCTCGTCGTGGGCGACGACCATCTGATCGGATTGGTCGGCGATCTCGACCGCGGCACGGATCGAGCCGGGAGCACAGATCACATCGGAGTCGATGATCAGGGCGACGTGCCAGTCGCCGGCGTCACGTGCCGCCAGGTTGATGGCGGCCGACCGGTTGAACGGTCCGTCGTCGTGGTGGCCTTCGACGATCGGCCAGCCGAACTGCTCCCAGCGTTCACGAGCGAACGCCCACAGCCGGTCACGGTGGCCGCCGTCGGCGCGCCTCGGAACGAGGATGACGATCTCGCTCATGATCCTTCGTCTGGCAGCTTGAGCCCGACGATCGACACGAGGGAGTCGGCCGCAAGAAACCCGGTGGGTCCGTCGATGCGTGCACCGATGGACGACGTCGAGATCCCGGCGATCCAGTCGAGCTCGACGAGTTGCTGAACGAGCGAACCGGCACCGTCCTCCCACGACAAGGCGGCGTAGAGGTCGTCTACGCCGGCGGCCTTGTTGCCTTCGTTCACCCACCACGTGATCGGGATGTCCAACCGGTTCGCCCGGAACGTCCCCTGCGTCGGCACGACGTGACCGATCTGGACGGTGAGCGTGCGGGTGAGCTCGGGCTTCGTCTCGAGCGCCGCGGCCCACTTCTGGTCGAGCTGAGGGATGGTGGTGGCGAGCAGGCGGCGGGCCCGTTGGATCACGGCTTCACCCACTCGAGCTCGTCGTCCTCATCGGGTGGGACCAGGTCGCGGAGCGACCGCTTCTCCCACCGGTTGAGCTTCAACGTCTGGGGCCCCTGGTCGGTCGTGTACGGGTCGACGTTCGGGGCCCCAGACACGTTGAGGCGCTTGACTGCAATCTCGGCGACGAGCGACGCCAGTGCGTCCTTGCGGAACTCGTCCCACTCTTCGATGTCGGCTTCGGTGACGTTGAAGCCGTCGAAGAAGGTGAGCACGGCGCCGCTCGCCAACTCGATCAGTCGCGCCGCGCGGACACCCTCAGCGGATGTCTCGTCGAGGTCGACTGCGACCCCGCCGACAG
>Ga0193696_1000741_pt1 | contig 10574 bp, 7 predicted proteins | sample L3m1metaG_FD_145074 | JGI IMG/M metagenome (GOLD analysis project Ga0193696, IMG submission 145074) | Soil microbial communities from a riparian zone of the East river system, Colorado, United States - L3m1 | ecosystem: Environmental > Terrestrial > Soil > Riparian zone | place: USA: East River... | reverse complement strand
CAATACGATCACATGGTGCGCGATTGTACCGTCGTTGCGCCAGGATCAGACGCCGCCGTGCTGCGCATCAAAACCGATTCCCTGCCACCCCTCCCCGAAGCCGCGGCCGCGAAAAACGGTGAGATCAAAGAAAAACTCATCGCGCTCTCGGTCGATTGCAATGCCGCTTACGTTTATCTCGATCCTTATGAGGGAGGGAAAATCGCCGTCGCCGAGGCCGCTCGCAATCTTGCCTGCTCCGGCGCGACGCCGCTCGGCACGACAGACAATCTGAACTTCGGCAATCCTCATAATCCCGAAATCTTTTATCAACTGCGGGAGTCAGTCCGCGGACTGGCCGAAGCTTGCCGCGTCTTCAACGCTCCTGTGACGGGCGGGAATGTAAGTCTCTACAATCAGAATCCCGTCGGCGCGATCGATCCAACTCCGACTGTCGCGATGGTTGGCCTGATCGAAAAACCCGAACACATCACCACTCAGTGGTTCAAGGACGAAGGCGACGCAATCATCCTTCTTGGCGATGTCATTGACTCGGGCGATCCGTTGCTCGGTCTCGGCGGTTCCGCCTGGCTCCGTCTTGCGCACGGCTTGAAAAGCGGCACGCCGCCGCGTTGCGATTTGGAGAAGGAGAAAGAGCTGCATGGCGCATTGCGGTCGCTCATTTACTCAGGCGCGATCAAAAACGCCCACGACTGCAGCGAAGGCGGATTGGCTGTCGCGCTCGCGGAGTGTTGCATCTCACAGCAAGTGGCGCGCGAAACTCCGCGGCTCATCGGCGCCCAAATTGATCTCTCGACTCATTCCAGCCACCGCATCGACGCGCTCCTCTTCGGCGAAACTCAAACGCGCGTTATTGTGAGCGCCAGCGCGTTGGACGCGATCAAAGTCGTCGAGCGCGCAAAGATCCTCGGCATCAACGCGACGCGGCTCGGCACCGTCGGCGGCACTGCGTTGAAAATTAAAACGTCCGCGGCTGAGTTGAATTGGGAAACAGCCGAACTTCATGACCTCTGGTGGAATAGCATCGCCCGCGCGATGAAATAAGAATGCACGTCGCGCCTGCGTGGGGAACGCCGCCCCGGGAACTGGGCCTGGAAAACAACGAAGTCCACCTCTGGCTCATCACGCTGCCGACACAACTCGATTTTCTTCCCGGCTACAGGTTGCGTTTAACCGACGAGGAACGCGAACGCGCCGACCGTTTCCATTTTCCCGAGGACCGCGCCCGTTTCACCCTGGGCCGCGCTGCGTTACGGAGTCTGCTGATGCGCTACACAGGAGCGACCGACATTTCTCTCGCGTTGAACGAATACGGCAAACCGTACCTCGCCCACCCTGCCACTTCTCTGCAATTCAACGTCGCTCACTCCGGCGATCTCGTGCTTCTGGGTTTCACCCGTGGCCATCTAATCGGCGTCGACGTCGAACGGCTCCGGCCCGATTTCGCCACCACCGAAATCGCCAACCGCTTCTTCGCCCCCGACGAAGCTGCGATTGTTGCCGCCCTGCCCGAACCCGATCGCGCTCAAGGCTTCTTCAACTGCTGGAGCCGCAAAGAAGCCTACATCAAAGCCCGCGGCCTCGGCTTGTCACTGCCGTTGAGCAGCTTTTCGGTCGTGTTCACTTGCGGCGAACCACCGGCTCTTCTCCGGGTCGACAACGATCCAACTGCCCCGCAACGCTGGACCATTCTTGACCTCCCGACCTGCGAAGCCTACGCCGCCGCCGCCGCCTTCGAAGCCCGCGATCTAAACATTTCGCAATTCCTCTGGGTTGCTCCATAAAACCTCCATTAGTCCCGCACTGCCTGTTTGATTCGAAATCCGGGCCTGATATATTTGGACAATGGCGCTCCGGATAGTTTGGCCATTCATCGAATTAGGAATACTCGCGATTGCCTACGTCTTGCCAGTGGACATTTGGGATCGTGTTGTTGCCGGCCGACAGGAAGTTTGGTGATGGCCTCATGAAAGCGCGCTTGATGAAAACTGGCACTGTGGTGCGTAGGTGGGTTTTTAGTTTTGTTCTTGGGTTCGATTCTTCTCGATCAGATTCCGCTCTCGACAGCGCGTCCACCCAAGAGCCTCCGGACGATTGAAGATTTTGAGGTCTGGAAACACGGCAAGATCAAATGTGACTTATACGGTGATGTTGGCGCCTCCTGGCCGCTACTTAGCCTCGGGACCGTCTGCGTATTTGTTCGATGAAAAGGGACGATTTGTGGACTGGACATCAGACATGGGTGATTTTTACACGGTCAGCAATCGGTTTAACCTGACGAGCGGCAACGTAAAGGACATCACACGTGAAAGGTAGAAACCACAGGATGCAGCAAATCTCGACAAGGATTACGAGCCTGCGAAGATTCGAAACATTCTTTCGCGAAGCGCACAAGGAGCGAGTCTCAGGCCTACGGCTTGTTGATTTTAGGTATCTCGCCGCGAATGGCGATAAAGGCGAAGAACACTCCGACCAGTATGCTGGTGATCGCGAAGCGCATCGAATGATCGAACTTCCAGTTGTTGCGGCTAACTTCGAAGACCCACGTGTGAGCCGAACCGGCAAAGCACAGGATACTCACCAGGCTAGCGAGTATGCGAATGGCTGTTTTGCGCAGGCGCACAAAGTCTGTAGCCTTATGGTTTCCCAGCCAGTTACTCAACCCTGATCACTCGATAAGCAGTGATAGCCCCGGATGGCGAAGCATCAATCCATGAGCTTTGGAAACCTTCCGCAACGATCGGTTCGCTTACGTCGATCCAGGCGTCGATCAAATCAAGTTTCCCCTGCACCTGGTACATCGCGCCTGGGGTGCTCTCCCAAATTATTTTGACAGGGCCGGGAGGCAATGGAGTGACGAGCGTGTTCATGCTGACCGCAGGAGAGAACTCCAGGTCGTTGCAGATGATGATGCGGTCCAGGGCGCAGGCCGGCTCCCGGCCGCGGAAGACCACGGTGTGAGTGCCGGCGGACAAGTTTAACACTCGCGGATCTTCCATGCCCACACCCGGAGCATTGACACGCGTCCACTGCCAGTCGTTGGACCATGTGCCGTAAGCCGTCGAATACAAGGCCTCCACTCCATCCACCGAGACAAAGAAGGAATCGTGCCCGTTGTTGGGCGAGAGATGTCGCGCCCAGATGATATAATTGCCCGCCTGGGTAATTGAAAATTGGAAGGAGACAGTCCCCTGGTTGCCCGAAGTCGTTGCGGCATAGATCGCCGAGGAATTGGTGTAAAACTTCATTGGCGAAACGACCACGCCCTCTTCAGCTTCCAAAGGCAGATAAACCAACTCCGCCGGTCTGGCCACGACACTCACCGCGAAATCGGTCCGGACACTATGGCCGCTGCCATCATTGACACCGACTGTAATGATCGCGTCTCCGACCTTGTTGGCCGCTGCGGTGACCCGCATCGTACGATCCATCCCGCTGCCCTCAAAGCTGATAGTATCCTCGGGAATAAGCTCGGGATCCGATGAAATAGCCCACACGATCAACCCCTCCGGTGGAGTTTCTGAATCGGAAACTGAAAACCGTATGGGCAAGCTGGAACCGCCCGAAAAAATGGTGGTGCTGCGAAGAGTCGAAAGCAACGGCGCAGCGTTGGCAGTGGGCGGCTGCACATTCAGCACCCAACTGTCAGTTGCACTGTGCACTCCATCGCTAACGGTGACGCTGATGGTGGCCGTGCCACTCTGGTTGAGTGCGGGCGTCACCGTGACCGTTCGATTGCTGTCGCTGCCTCCAAAGACGATGTTCTCGTTGGGCACCAGGGCCGGATTCGAGGAACTGGCACTAAGGAGCAGATTGCCGGCGGCAGTTTCGGCATCACCAATAATAAAATTTATCGGTTCGGTCGAAGTGTTCTGGCTTATACTGCGGTTGGGAATATCGGAGATCGCCGGCGCATCATTCACCGCATTGACCGTCAGCACAAAACTGGCACTGGAAACAAGCTGGCCATCACTCACGCTCAAGGTGATGGTGGCTGTTCCATGCTGATTGGCAGCCGGAGTCACTGTGAGCGTTCGAGTGGTCCCGTTGCCTCCCAGAATAATATTCCTGTTGGGAACCAGCGCAGGGTTCGAAGAGAAGGCCCTCAGCAACAGCAAAGCTGGAGTTTCGGCGTCATAGACGGCAAAACTCACCGGACCGGTGCTGGTATTCTCGTTGATGGCCCGATCGATCAGGCCCAGGATGATTGGCGCGGTATTGGCCGGGATCACGGTCAGGACAAAGCTTCCCGCGGCCGTCAGCTCACCATCACTTACAATAACCGTCACGGTGGCCGACCCGGAGCGCCCTGCCACTGGTGTCACTGTCACCGTTCGACTGCTCCCGCTGCCTCCGAAGAGAATGTTTTCCGGCGGCACGAGTATCGGATTTGAATTCTCGGCGAACAGGACAAGCCTTGATGCATCAGTCTCCGCATCCCCGATTACGAAGGGTATTTCTGTCGTCGAAGTACTTTCGAAGATGGTTTGGTCAGCAATCGGGCTCAAGACCGGTGGTGTGTTTATGTGGTCACCCGGAGAGAACTCCAGGTCATTGCAGATGATGATACGATCCAGGGCGCAGTTCGCTTCCCGGCCCCGGAAGACTACCGTGTGCATGCCGGCCGCCAGGTTTAAGACACGTGGATCTTCGGTGCCAACACCCGAACCATTAACCCGCGTCCACTGCCAGTCATTGGACCATGTGCCGTAGGCCGTCGAATACAAGCTCTCCACTCCATCCACTGAAACAAAGAAAGAGTCATGCCCGTTGTCGGGCGAAAGATGCCGCGCCCAGACGATGTAGTTGCCCGCCTCCTCGACGGAAAACTCAAAGGAGACTGTGCCCTGGTTCCCCGAAGTCGTCGCCGCGTAGATCGCCGAGGAATTGGTGTAAAGCCTCATCGGCGCAACGACCACGCCCTCTTCGGCTTCCAAGGGCAGGTAAGCCAACGCCGCCGGTCTGGACACCACATTCACCCCGAAATTGGTCCAGACGCTATGGCCGCTCCCATCATTGACGCCAAGTCTAATACTCGTCCATCCAACTTCGTTAGCCGCCGCGTTGATTCGCAATGTGCGGTCGATCCCGCTGCCCTCAAAACTGAAATTGTCATCGGGAATGAGCCTGGGATCCAACGACTTGGCCCACACCACCAGTTCCTCCGGTTGAGTTTCCGTATCCGAAACCGAAAAGCGGATCGGCAGACTGGAGCCGCCTGCAAAGATGGTGGTGCTGCGAACACTCGAAAGCAGCGGCGCAGTATCGGTATTGGTACCGGTCGGCTGCACGCTCAGCACCCAATTACCAGTCACGCTACGGACTCCGTCGCTGACGATGACAGTAATGGTGGCCCTGCCACTTTGGTCGAGTGCGGGAGTGACTGTCACGGTTCGGTTGCTGCCGCTGCCTCCAAAAATGATGTTCTCGTTGGGCACCAGCGTGGGATTGGATGATCTGGCACTGACGAGTAGATTGCTGGCGGTAGTTTCGGCATCGCCAATGATGAAACTTATGGGACCGGTCGAGGTGTTCTGGCTGATACTGTCGTCGGAAATGTCGGAGATCGTCGGCGCGTTGTTCTCGGGATTGATCGTGAGCTGAAAACTTTGTGTCGTCATCAACTCGCCGTCACTGGCCGTGAGCGTGAGTGTTACAACGCCGGAGCGCCCCAGCGCCGGTATCACGGTCACAGTCCGATTGCTGCCGCTGCCTCCAAAAAGAATGCCCGCCGCAGGCAGGAGTGTCGGATCTGAGGACGTAACATTCAACGCCAACATTTCCGGCGACGTCTCCGCGTCCACCACTCGCACTTCGATGGTAAGTATATCGCCAATCGCGATACTCGTGTCGGCAACATTCGAGATGATCGGCGGTGTGTTGCCCAAACTGGGCGCGTAACTGACTTCTGGTGAAAGCGCGCTTTCCAACCCCTCCGCATTATAGGCAGTCACGCAAAAGAAATTCGTTGTGCCTGCCACAAGATTAGTGAGTTCGTAGTTCGTGCCATCACCAACGTCCACCACTGCGGTGTATTGCCGTGATCGACTCCCGGAATAAACCTTGTACCCGGCGAGGTCCGCTTCGGGATTCGAGTTCCAAACTAAAAAAGTTGCCGCGAAGCCGCCAGGGGACAAAAAGACCATGATAACGGCAGCCATGCTGCTGCGAAACCAGCGGCGGAAGCGCCGGTTGAATATTGTAGGTTGTCCCCCTCCTGTCGAAGAACTGCAATCAACAAACATGGTACGTCAATACACTTAGTAGTTAAGTCTTCCATCAGACAGCTCCCACCAGGAGTGAATTTTGGGACGCGCACAACCTGCCCCATCTGCTCCGCACAGTCAATGTCCATTACAGATTTTTCTGAGCAACAAATATCGCGGCGGGTATTCTCCTGACCCTTTTGAAAGAATTGCTCGTTGAACAATCCAAATTTGTGTGCCGCACTGCGCTGGCCGTTTACAGACGCCCGCAAAAAACGCCGCAGTCTGGTCGCTCCCAGCACCTCACTATGGGCATTATGCGCACTCCTTCCGTAAGTTGGGGAACAAACCCCAATTGAAAAACCGCCATTCGAGGCTTGTTTGTGTTAACGGCAAGGAGGCCCCAAGTAATCATGAAAACATTGCTATTTATTTTGTGTGTGGCCCTGACCGCGACGGTATCCGAAGCGCAACAGAACAGTCGAACCAGATTGCCGCGAAACGTCGAGTTCATCGTTCCGCCCTCTTCAAACCTCTTCGTTCGCACTCCGAACAACGTCATCATCCTCGGTGCAACGACAAACGAGATTTTCGCCACGACAAGCCGTTTCGGCGCGAACGTCCCCGCCGGGAGCACTAACCGGCTCAACAACGTCGCGCTGACCAATGCGATTCCTGGGCGCAGTTCCGTTCTTATCGGGCCGGTCTTCGCGGCGCCGGGCACCCCTTTCACACCCACCGGCCGCTCCAGCGGATTGGACGGCCTCGCCGTCGGACCAACCCGCGACCCGCTTTTGACCAACGCGTTTCTCACGAATGCGATTGGACCCAACTTTCTGACGAACATTTTAACCGGTCTGCCCGTGCAGGAATTTGGAGTGCCGGCGACTCCCTTGATTTCAGTTCCCGGCTCCCTTGGGACGCCCCCGCTCGCGCCGCCCACGCCGCTGAATCCGCCCCAGGCAACAACACCTTCGACATTTCCAAATCCAAACGCTGCGCCGCCTGTGCCTTCTTCGCCGACGCTTACACCGCCGGCAACGACTCCACTAAGGCCTCCAGGTGGAGCGGCAGCTCCGGCGCCGCCGGCCCCAGCTCCTCCGGCTCCTGCAGGCGGAACGCGATAAGGGTCTGATTTTCCGTGATGGGTGGGGCGCGGTGTCCTCACCGCGCCGAAACTCTGGGATATGATCCTTGTTGGCGGTATCCCACCGCAGTAACAAGTGGTTTTAATCCGGTTCGGCGAGAATCTTCGTGCGGCGGTCCTTGTATTCTGTGTCTGAAAGTTTCCCTGAGATATAAAGTCTCAATGCCTCGTCGAGACGTTCGCGCCTGGTCTTCGGGCCGGCCGGTGCGTTCGTCGATGTTGCAGTTGCGTTGGTGCTTTGTTCCCGCGCCTGCTTGAGCCGGATCAACGCATCGAGCTTTGATTCAACGTCCTGGATCGCTGCCGCGCGCGCCGTTTCGTTCGTTTCGGTCTCAGGCCGAGGCGGCTCCGGCAACGGTTCCTTAATCGCGGGTCCTTGTGGGTTCGCCGCGACGTTCGGCGCCGTTTTGCGCAGCACTTCGAGCGCGCGCGCGTGAACATCATTCGTCGGCGTCGCTGTCGGCGTCAGCTTCGGTTCAGGTTGATATGTTTGCAGAAATTTTTGGAACTCGCGCGCGCTGATTTTTCCGTCCAGGTAGAGCCGTTCCATCTCGGCCAGCTTCGGCTTTTTCACCGCATCGGTCGCAGTCGTTTGCGCATCGGCCAATTGAAGCCCCCATCCGAGCAGTAAAACTGTCGCCAATCGCTCCAACTTCATGATCTCACCTATGCCACACGCCGGCCATCGCAACAAGGCAATCCTACACCGACTCGAGTGCGGCGCGAACTGCAGTCGCGAGTGCGTTCACTCGCGTGAGCAACGGAAAATCAGAGGGGCCTTCCAATGTGTAGCTCAACCGCGTTTTGTGGTGAATCAGGTAAAACGCCTCCGGCCAGTCCGGACGGTCTTTCAAATAACGGTTCGCACAAATGATGCCGTCCTTCGCTTCGCGTCCATCGATCAACACCGAGTCGTCGATCGGGCAAACTTCCTTCACGCGATTGATCATCACTTCACCGAGCGCGGGCTGAAGATCGGGATTCAATTCGTAGAGATAGAAGCCGTTCGCCTCCCAATCTTCGTGCAACAACAGACTCAGGTCAAAACGCGGCCGCTGTTCCAGCCACCGAATGTGCGCGTGCACCAGCGCCGCCGTTCGCGAACGATAGTCGCGATTCAAATCAATACCTTCCTCGTTCTCGCGCGTATTGCGCACGAAACCGCCCGGGTTCAGACACGGAATCACGAACAGGCTGATGTCATCCGGCCAGTCGTCCTCCTCGAACAACCGCAACAACGCGAGCGGTCCTGCGGGTTCATCGCCGTGCATGCCGCTGGAAATGTAGAGATGCTTGCGAGGCCGCTTCGCGATTTTTTGAAATGCCGGCAACTGAAGACTCTGCGAAACGTTGAGCGGTTCCAACGACCAGCCGGTCTTCCCCGCGATCTCCTGGATGTCCTTCAGGAGTTTATGGATGTCGATCGTTTCGCCCTGGTAAGAGCCTCGGTTTTTCCCAAGTCGTTGCGGATAACGCGGGGGCGATTCCATCCTCGAACTTAGCACGCCGCCCCGGCGACTTCAGCCTGAACGCACCCGCACTCCTCCTGGTCACTGAAACCGTGCTTGTCCCAGTTCGGATCGAGTCCAAGGTCCTTCAACATCTGCAAATCCTTTTCCACCGGCTGATTCAGCGTCGTCAGATAATTCCCAACCATGAGCGCGCTCGCGCCCGCCGCGAACACCATGCTTTGCATGTCGCGGAGGTTCACCGTCCGCCCTCCCGCGATCATAATTTCCTGCCGCGGCAGAACAAATCGGAAGCATGCAATCGTCTTGAGGATCTCCAGCGGCGGCAGCGGGGCGTTGTTCTCGAACGGCGTGCCTTTGATCGGATTGAGAATATTGATCGGCACGACATTCGCGCCGAGTTCTTTCAACGCGAACGCGAGATCGCAACGGTCTTCGCGCGTTTCGCCCATGCCGATAATTCCGCCCGAGCAGATTTTGATTCCCGCTTTCTTCAAATAACCAATGGTCTCCACGCGATCCTCGTAAGTGTGCGTCGTGCAATGTTGCGGGAAAAACCGGCGTGAACTTTCCAGATTGTGCCCGTAACACTCGAGCCCGGCTTCCTTGAGCCGGTTCGCGATCGTCTGGCTCTTGATGATGCCAAGCGACGCGTCCGCGCGCGTCTTGCCGCTTTGCGCGACCTCCCGAATCCGCTCGCAGACTTCGTCGAGCATCGATCCCTCTTTCAAGCCTTTCCACGCGGCGACAAGGCCGACGGCGGTGACGCCGTTGCGCTGCGCTTCATCTGCCGCTTCGAGCACCGGCTCCGGATCGACGAACCCGTAACGAGGCGAATCGGTTTGGTACGCAGCCGACTGCGCGCAAAAACTGCAATTCTCGGAACAGGCTCCGGCCTTTGCGTTTACGATGGAGCAGAGATGAATCTTCTTCCCTTTGAAACGCTCGCGAATGCGGTTGGCCCAGGCGATCAGGTCGAAAATGTCCGCGCTGGACTCGAGGTCAAACAGCCAAAGGGCCTCCTCGCGGGTGAGATGCCCCCCACCGAGCACCCGCTGGCCGAGGGCGGCGATTCTACCGTGATTGGCTGCGTCAACCTGGTCGCTGCTCATGGTTGACAGCTTAGTGGCTTGGGCAATGTGTGCAAGAATTCCCAACTCCTGCGTCTTTTTTGCCCACGCCGTGTCGGAAAGGCACACCCGCTGATCTCATCAGGTCCGAAAAGACCGTGTTTCCTGCAGGAAATGGCCATTGCTCAATTCTGGTATGGCTGATGCTAAAGGTGAGGCATGCAAAAGATACAACATTTCGCCAAACGAAATTCTGTATCGCTATCCGCCGGCTCTATCATGGGGTCGGTAATGCTATCCTATCCTTGTCCTACCCTTAAGCGCAGGGTCCCAAGCCTTGCGTCCCGCTCGAATTGAGTTGTTTATCTGGCGGCCTGGTTTGCATTTCAGGCCGCCAGAAATCTTTTCGCCCCATGTCCACTTCCGGGACATCTCCGCGAAATCCGTGGACAGTTTGAAGGACACAGCGCTTGCCGCGAGTTAAGCACCTTTTCGCAACAGCCGATTCAATGGGTGTGAACTCACGGTCGAAACAGGGCAAAACAGTGTCGCTCGGCAAAAACGCCAAACCGCCGGAGTCATTCAACTTCTTCCAGGGCTGTCACAGCTCGGCCCAGCCCGACTGGGGCGCCGAAATCTCCCGCTTCAAATTCCGCCGCCGCCGTATGCCCCGGCCAAAGGT
>Ga0193696_1000739_pt1 | contig 10619 bp, 7 predicted proteins | sample L3m1metaG_FD_145074 | JGI IMG/M metagenome (GOLD analysis project Ga0193696, IMG submission 145074) | Soil microbial communities from a riparian zone of the East river system, Colorado, United States - L3m1 | ecosystem: Environmental > Terrestrial > Soil > Riparian zone | place: USA: East River... | reverse complement strand
GGAATCGCTCGCGAAGAAACTGGGCGCGCATCATTACATTGATTCGGAAGCGAGTGATGCAGTGGCGGAATTGCAAAAGCTCGGCGGCGCGCGCGTAATTCTGGCCACGGCGCCGAATGCAAAGGCGATCTCCGCACTTGTGGATGGATTGTCGGTGGACGGCAAGCTGCTGGTTCCCGCGGCACCGGCAGATCCCCTCACCGTGGGCGTGATACCGTTGATCATGGGGCGGCGATCAGTGGCCGGCTGGTATTCCGGCACGGCGAAGGATTCGGAGGAGACGCTGAAATTCAGCGTGCTTTGCGGTGTGCACTCCATGAATGAACTGTTCCCTTTGGAACGGGTCGCAGAGGCCTACGAACGTATGATAAGCGGTAAAGCGAGATTTCGCGTCGTGCTCACCACTGAACGATAGTCCTCAGATTTCCTGGTGCTTTAACCAAACCATCGCGGACAAGCATGCTTTTCGCGCACGGTGAGACAAGAAACCTGGTCTTTCCTGCTTTGAGAGTTCTTATGAGAGCCTCCCATCATGATAAAGAACGAAGGAGAACGAAGCAGCCCGCGCGGGCTGCCGTTTTCAAGTTTCGCGCGTGCATCGTAATGAAGGATGGATATTGAAAAAGAAAAACATTCCAAGGTGATACCATGACTACAACAAACAGGAAACTCGCCGGTAAAATTGCAGTTGTCACAGGGGCCTCAAAAGGGATCGGCGCGGCCATCGCGAAACAACTCGGCGCCGAAGGCGCAGCGGTCGTTGTCAACTACGCCTCAAGCAAAACAGGCGCGGAGAAAACTGTCCGCGACATCACCGCAAATGGCGGCGAGGGGATCGCGGTTCAGGCCGATATGTCCAGGAAGGAGGATATTGAGCGGCTTTTCGCCGAAACAAAGAAGACGTTCGATACAATCGACATTCTCATCAACAATGCCGGAATCTATGAATTCGCTCCGATCGAAAGTGTGACGGAAGAGCACTTCCACAAACAATTCAACCTGAACGTTCTCGGGCTGATTTTCGCCACGCAGGCGGCCGTGAAGCTGTTTGGGCCAGCAGGCGGAAGCATCGTCAACATCAGTTCGATTGTCAGCACGATGGGCGTTCCGAATGCCACGGTTTATTCCGCCACGAAGGGAGCCGTCGATTCGCTCACTCGATCGCTGGCGAAGGAATTGGGGCCGCGCAAGATTCGTGTCAACGCGATCAATCCGGGAATGGTTGAGACGGAAGGCGTTCACGCGGCAGGTATCGCTGGCAGCGAGATGCAAAAGGGTGTCGAGGCGCAGACGCCGCTTGGCCGCATCGGCCAGCCTCGGGACATCGCCGCCGCCGCGCTTTTCCTGGCGTCACCGGACTCGGCGTGGATCACAGGGGAGACATTCGTCGTCGCGGGGGGCCTGCGGTGATTTGAACACGCGCACGGCAAAAACCAAAGAAAAGTGACCATTTATGTCAGCAATTCCTGATTCGACTGTGAAGACCATCGTCCTCGTCCACGGCGGCTTTGTGGATGGCTCTGGTTGGGAAGACGTCTACAACATTCTTAAAAAGAGGGGCTACACCGTCAGCATAGTACAGAATTCGACGACATCGCTTGAAGATGATGTTGCCGTAACTAAACGGGTCGTAGCCACCCATGACGGTCCGGTGATTCTTGTCGGCCACTCTTACGGCGGCGCTGTGATTACAGAAGCTGGCAACGATCCAAAGGTCGCGGGGCTTGTCTACATCACCGCCTTCGCTCCGGACAAGGGCGAGTCAGTGTCCACGCTTATCAAAGATCCACCGCCGGGCGCACCCGTGCCGCCGATATTGCCGCCGGTGGACGGTTTTCTGTTTCTCGACAAGGCAAAGTTCTTCGCCTCATTCGCAGCCGACGTGGACACGGAAAAGGCCGAGTTCATGGCTGACTCCCAGGTTCCCTGGGGCGTCGGAGCACTCGCTGGCACAATCAGCGAGCCGGCATGGAAGACCAAGCCGAGTTGGTATTTGGTCGTGACTGAGGATAGGATGATTCCGCCGCCGGCACAGCGTTTCATGTCAAAGCGCGCGGGTTCGGCAGTCGTCGAAGTCGCGGGCAGTCATGCGATCTATGTGTCACAACCAGGCGCCGTCGCAACGCTCATTGAAAGGGCTGCGAAAGAGGCAAACAAAAAGGTCAATCGATGAAGAAGAGGAGTCGTTATACCGGCTTCTTTGGATTAGACTGCGATTGCTTCGTGTTTTGACAGAATCATGAACGAAACGCTGGACTTTCTGGTCCGACACGGCACCGCCGTTTTGTTTGTGGCGGTATTCATCGAACAGATGGGCGTGCCCCTGCCCGCCACGCCGTGGTTGCTGGCAGGGGGCGCTTTGGTCGGAGGCGGTCAGATGAATTGGGTCAGCGCAGTGTGTGCCGCCGTATTGGGTTCACTGCTGGCCGATGTGATTTGGTTTTATCTCGGGCGGCATTATGGAAATCGCGTCTTGGGCCTGTTGTGCCGCATCTCATTGGAACCCGACTCGTGCGTCCGGCAAACCCAAAACATGTTCACGCGATACGGAATGAAAGGCGTCATCGTGGCGAAATTTATTCCTGGCCTGAGTACGATCGCGCCCCCAATGGCGGGCAATTCGGGCGTGAGCGCCACGCGCTTTTTCCTTTTCGACGGAGCAGGTTCGCTGCTTTACGGGGGAGGACTGATTTTGGTGGGTGTCCTGTTCAGCCGCCAGTTGGAACAAGTCATCGCCGCCCTGGAGAGCCTCGGCGGAAGTGCGCTGGCGGTGGTTGGCGGGTTGGTGGCGCTTTACATCGCCTATAAGTTTTTTCAGCGATACCGGCTGTTACGCGAGTTGCGCGTGGCGCGGATTACGGTCGATGAACTGCGCCGCAGACAGCAGGCGGGCGAACAGTTAGTAATTCTCGACCTTCGCTCCAGCGCGGCGTTGGAAGAAGATCCGTTGATCATTCAAGGGGCGATTCATATGAGCATGGATGATATCGCGAAGCGCCGCCCCGACATTCCTGCCGACCGCGATATCATCGTCTATTGTTCCTGTCCGAACGAGGCGACCGCGGCCCAAGTCGCACTGTTGCTTCAGCGCCATGGCTTCGCGCGCGTCCGGCCTTTGCTGGGTGGAATTGACGCCTGGCGAGCCGGCAATCACCCGACGGAACCGTGGACCAAAACGCTGACAGCTGCCTATGAACACTAGGATTCTGCTCGCCGCTTTCGCATTGCTTTGGGCCGTGGGTTGCAAACGGAAGCCTGATGTCGCACCACAGCAACCGCCCACCGTATCAGTTACTCAGCCTGTTGCGCGCGAAGTGGTCGAGTGGGATGAATACATCGGGCGTCTCGAATCACCAGAAACTGTCGAAGTCAGGGCTCGAGTCAGCGGTTATCTGGACAAGGTGCATTTCAAGGAAGGTAAAGAGGTGAGCAAAGGGGACGTCCTGTTCACGATCGATCCGCGCCCGTATCGAGCGGAACACGACCACGCCAATGCCGAATCTCAACGAGCGACAAGCCAGGCGGAGTTGGCGAAAAATGATTTTGAGCGGGCCAAACGCCTGATCGGCACCAAGGCGATCTCAGAGGAGGATTACGATACAAAATCCAAGACCTACACCGCGGCGCAGGCGGCGGTGATGTCTGCCAAAGCATCGTTGGATTTAGCAAAACTCAATCTCGAATTCACAGAGATTCGCGCGCCGATCAACGGACGGATCGGCCGTGCGTTCGTAACGGAGGGAAACCTCATCAGTAGCGGCGTCTCGGGCTCGGGCGCAACCCTGTTGACCACGATTGTATCGCTCGACCCGCTTTATTGCTACGCCGACGCTGATGAACGGGCGATTCTAAAGTACATTCAGCTCAACAGAGAGGGCAAACGCGAGAGCGCCCGCGACAAGCAAATTCCGGTCGAGATGGAGTTGGCGAATGAGACTGGCTTCCCGCACAAGGGCTATGTGGATTTTTTGGACAATCGCATTGATCCAACCACGGGAACGATGCGCGGCCGCGGCGTCTTTACGAATGCCGATCACAGCTTAAGCCCCGGGTTTTTCGCGCGCATCCGCATCCCGGGCAGCGGCAAATACCCGGCGCTGCTCGTTCCTGACCGCGCGCTCGGTGCGGACCAGGCGCAGAAGTTTGTCTATGTGGTTACCGCAGAGAAGAAAGTCGAGTTTCGCCCCGTGAAGATCGGCCCCATGATTGACGGCTTGCGAGTGATCAGCTTGGGGTTGAAACCTGGCGAACAAATCATCGTTGAGGGATTGATGCGGGTGCGGCCCGGTATTGTGGTGGAAGCGAAACCGCTGGAGCCGAAATGAACTTCTCCCACTTTTTCATTCGTCGTCCAATTTTCGCCGCGGTCCTTTCCATTGTTATCGTGGTGGTAGGAGGGCTTGCGGCTTTCCAGCTACCCATTTCTCAATATCCCGAGATCGCGCCACCGACCGTTGTTGTGCGTGCCGCGTATCCGGGCGCAAACCCGAAAGTCCTCGCGGAAACCGTCGCCACTCCGATTGAGCAGGAGGTCAATGGTGTCGAGAACATGCTTTACATGTCGAGCACCTCGACAAGCGACGGTGTGATGACATTGGCCATTACCTTCAAGCTGGGAACAGATCTCAACATTGCGCAGGTACTCGTGCAGAATCGCGTCGCGATCGCGTTGCCCAAGTTGCCGGAGGAAGTGCGGCGCCTCGGAGTGACGACGACAAAACGATCCACCGATCTCACAATGGTGGCGCATCTCGTTTCGCCCGACAGCTCACGCGACGAGCTTTACCTCGGCAATTATGCCTTTCTGCAGGTGAAGGACCAACTCGCCCGCATCAAGGGTGTCGGAGATGTGACTATATTCGGTGCGCGTGATTACGCGATGCGCATCTGGCTTGACCCGGAAGAATTGGCCTCGCGCAACATGACGGCCGGCGATGTCGTGCGCGCCATTCGCGAACAGAATCTTCAGGTCGCCGCGGGCATAATTGGTCAGCCGCCTGTTCCCTCCGGCCAGGATTTTCAACTTACAATCAGTACTCAAGGGCGTCTGCTTGATGAACACCAGTTTGGCGAGATTATTGTGAAGCAGGGGACGCAGGGCCAGGTCACGCGCATCCGCGACGTGGCGCGGGTCGAACTTGCCGCCCGCGATTACTCGGTCTCCTCGCAGCTCAGTGGCAAACCCGCCGCAGCCCTCGTGATTTGGCAACTGCCGGGGTCAAATGCCATCGAGACTTCCGACGCGGTGCGGGCGAGGCTGGCGGAGCTCAAGAAAAGCTTCCCGCCTGGCGTTGACTATCGCGTCATTTACGACACCACGCTCTTTGCGCGCGAATCCATCCGGGCGGTGGTGGAGACATTGTTCGAGGCCGTGCTGCTGGTGGTGTTGGTGGTCATCGTTTTCCTGCAGAGCTGGCGCGCCTCGGTCATTCCGCTGCTCGCGGTGCCGGTGTCACTTATCGGCACTTTCGCCGTCATGAAGGCATTTGGCTTCTCGCTGAACAATCTTTCTCTGTTTGGCCTCGTTCTCGCGATCGGCATTGTCGTGGACGACGCCATCGTAGTGGTCGAAAACGTCGAGCGTAATATCGCCCTTGGCCTGCCTCCCATCGACGCCACCAAAAAGGCGATGAACGAAGTCAGCGGTCCTGTCATCGCCGTAGCTCTGGTGTTGTGCGCGGTCTTTGTGCCAACAGCATTTGTCAGCGGCATCACCGGACAATTCTACCGGCAATTTGCACTGACGATTGCGGTCTCGACCGTCATCAGCGCTTTCAATTCACTCACGCTCTCGCCGGCGCTGAGCGCAATTTTGCTGAAGAGCCATCACGCAAAGAAGGACTGGTTCGCAGCGGGCATGGACAGGGTGCTCGGTTGGTTCTTCCGCCTCTTTAACAAAGGCTTCAGCGCTACGACGCACGGTTATACCCGCGCGGTGGGCAGCACGATTCGGCGTGGCGCGATTGCGCTGGCGGTGTATGCGGGTTTGCTCCTGCTGACGTGGGGAGGTTTCAAAATTGTCCCGACCGGTTTCATTCCTACGCAAGACTCGGGGTATCTGATTGTCTTTGCCCAATTACCCGATGGAGCAAGCCTTGAGCGCTCTCAGAAGATCATCAGTCGAGCCGGTGAAATCGCTCGCACTGTTCCCGGTGTAAACGGCACTGTCGAGTTTCCCGGATACAACGTCCTCGTAGGGGCAAATCTCCCTAACGCCGGAACGATGTTCGTTTCCCTCGAAGCCTTTGAACACCGCAAAAGCACGCAGAAGTCCGCCCAGGCGATCCTGGGCCAGCTTTACGCGCGTTATGCGGAACTGCGTGATGCGCGCGTGCTGGTGCTGCCGCCGCCGCCAGTGCGCGGCCTGGGCAGCACCGCTGGATTCAAGATGATGGTGCAGGACCGCGCAGACGTTGGTTTAGACGCGCTCGCGGGCACGGCCTTCCGGATGATGGTGAACGGCAGCCAAACTCCGGGACTCGCGCAGGTGTTCACCACTTTCACAACGCGTGTGCCGCAGATTTTTGTGGATGTGGATCGCGTGAAGGCCAAAAGCATGAATGTTGCCCTCGTGGACGTGAACGACACCCTGCAAATCTACCTCGGCTCGCTTTACGTGAACGACTTCAACCGCTTTGGCCGGACATATCAAGTAACCGCCCAGGCCGACGCGAACTTCCGCACTCGCGTCGAGGACATTCGGAAACTGAAAGCGCGCAACGCTGCCGGCGACATGGTCCCGTTAGGCACTCTTGTCGATGTTCATGAAACCACCGGTCCGGATAAGGTGATTCGCTACAATATGTATCCCGCTGCCGACATCAACGGCGTCGCCCTGCCCGGCGTAAGTTCGGGCCAGGCAATTACGCTCGCGCAGCAACTGGCAGCCAAAGAATTGCCCGCTGGCATGGGCTACGAATGGACCGACCTGACCTTTCAGGAAATTCTCGCCGGCAACACCATCGCGTTCATTTTTCCTCTTAGCGTTCTGCTGGTGTTTCTCACCCTGGCGGCGCAGTACGAAAGTTGGAGCCTGCCCCTTGCCATTATTCTCATCGTCCCGATGTGCCTCTTGAGCGCGATTGGCGGCATTTGGTTGCGGAACATGGATAACAACATCTTCACGCAAATCGGCCTGATCGTTCTCGTCGGTCTTGCGAGCAAGAACGCGATTCTCATCGTCGAGTTTGCAAAGCAACTCGAAGACACGGGCAAGAGCACCACTGACGCCGCTGTCGAGGCCGCGCGCCTTCGGCTGCGGCCAATCCTGATGACGAGCTTCGCTTTCATTATGGGTGTCGTTCCGCTGGTGCTCGCCTCAGGCGCCGGGGCGGAGATGCGCCAGGCGCTCGGCACAACCGTGTTTTTCGGAATGGCCGGCGTGACGTTCTTCGGTCTTTTCCTCACGCCGGTGTTCTATGTCGTCATTCGAAAATTGACCGTGCGACCGAAGCCAGCGACGCAACCCGCCGCGGAGCCGGTCCTCGCGCCCACCCTGCATGAAGTGCATTGACCATCGACGCCACACTTCGTTCGTAGCGATTGGATTTGTCGCAATTTCCTTTTTATCCAGTTGCGCGGTCGGTCCAAATTACAAGCAGCCGCAAACTTCGGTTCCGAATTCATTCGCCAATGCCCCGACTAATGCGGTTGCTGACGACGCGGCGCTCGCCACGTGGTGGAAGGGATTCAAGGACGCAAGACTCGATCGACTCGTCGAGCGCGCCATTACCAACAATCACGACCTGCGCATCGCGGCGGCAAATCTCAAGGAAGCTCGTGCGCTCAGACGACTTGTCACTTTCGATCTCGCACCCACGGTCCAGGCCAACGCCGGCTATGAAAACGCTCTCCTCAGCAAAGCCGCTGCGCCCGCGAGATCGCGGGAAGCACGCGAATTGGAATTCTACGACGCCAGTTTCGATGCCACCTGGGAACTCGATTTGTTCGGTCGCGTCCGCCGTTCGGTCCAGGCCGCCAACGCCCAACTCGCGTCGGTTGAAGCGGATCGCCTCGATATGTTGGTGAGCGTGATCGCCGAAGTCGCGCGGAATTATTTCGAGCTGCGCGGCCTGCAAAACCAGTTTGCGGTTGCGCGACGCAATGCTGCCGTGCAAACGGAGACCCTCGAAATCACTCAAGCCCGGCTCGAAGGCGGACGTGGCACGGACTTCGATGTCTCGCGCAGCCGCTCGCTGCTCAACCTGACCCTGTCGACGATTCCCCCACTTGAAACCGCGATTCAGAGAGCGATCTACCGTCTTGCGGTGTTGACCGGACAGCTACCTACCGCTCTTACTTCCGAACTTTCCACGTCCGAACCGTTGCCGTCTGCGATGCCGACTCTCGCCCTCGCCGATCCTCAGGCGCTGCTGCGTCGGCGTGCGGACATCCGTGCGGTGGAGCGTTCGCTCGCGGCTGCCACGGCCAGGATTGGTGTCGCGACCGCAGATCTCTTTCCACGGGTAACATTCATTGGAAGCATCGGGCTTGAAGCCAATACCTTCTCCGGGTTGGGCAAAAGCGGAGCGGACACCTGGAACTTTGGGCCGCGCATTACCTGGGCCGCGCTTGATTTGGGTCGCGTTAAGGCTCGCATCAAAGCCGCTGACGCACGCGCTGAGGCTTCGCTCGCGCTCTATGAGCGCACGGTGCTCACCGCATTGGAGGAAGCCGAAGGCGCCCTGGTGGATTTCGGACGAGAGCAATCGCGTCAGCGATTTTTGCAGACGTCTGCCGAGGCCAGCCAAAAGGCGGCGGACCTTGCCCATCAACGTTATGAGAGCGGTGTGACGGATTTCCTGAGCGTGCTGGATGCCGAGCGCACACTTCTCGATGCGCAGGACCGTCTTGCCGCGAGCCAAACCCGGACAGTAACGGCTCTGGTCGCCGTTTACAAAGCGTTGGGTGGTGCGCCGATGACAGGGGCAGATTGAAAGATGGTCCGATCTCCCTTCTTTCAGCTTTCGGGGGAGTCGCGTATTAGAAAACAGGCCGTGGATAGTATAATAACCATAATGATTCTGGTTGCTGCGGCCATGATTCTGTGCGGGGCTTCCTGGCACGATGACGAGTGAAGCAGCGTTGAGGACCAGTCTGATCTATCTGCTCGCGCTGGTGCTGATGCTGCACGGCGTGGCCCACGTTCGAGCGGAAGAAGGTATTTCCGCTGCGCCTGCCTTTAAACCGCAGCGATATGATGAAAGTTATGTGTATCTGCACGATCCGGCGCGGCGCTCCGATTATTTTGACCCAATCAAATACATCCCGCTAACCGAGGAGAGGAACGTGTATTTGTCGATCGGCGGCGACGCGCGTCTTCGTTGCGAGTATTTTCACAATCCGTCCTGGGGCGCAGCGCCGCAGGACAACGATGGTTATTGGCTGCAACGTTATTTGGTGCACCGCGATCTTCACATTACGGCATGGTTTCGCGCCTTTGCGCAATTCCAGAGCGCGTTGATCAATGATCGTGTCGGCGGACCGCGTCCCACAGACAAAGACATACTTGAACTGCACCAGGGATTGTCGACGGGCGGCTTGCGCTCGGCGATGCGAATGCCTTGACGCTTCGTCTCGGGAGGCCTGATCGGCCCCGCCAACCATATCGACGTGCATCCCTCGCTGGAGTTGAATCCGGCGAAGGAACTCGCGGTGACGGTCGATTGGGATTTTTTTTGGCGCGAGAGCACGCGCGACGCCATCTACGGCAATGCGGTAAACGTCGTCGTGCCCGCCGTTACGTCGGCGACCAGGTGCAGGCTCTGGCAGAATGGAGAATTCAACGGCATCTCACGTGGACTGCGGCTTACGCGCACTTCTTCGTCGGGGATTTTCTCAAGGAAAGCTCGCGCGACAAAGACGTGGACTACGCCTCGACGTGGCTAACCTTTAAGTTCTAAAGCTCATGACCATAGATGAGGCGGACAAACTGGGAGATGCCGACACCGCCGGCATTTTCACAGAAATCTCCCGCGGCGTAGATAAATAGTTGTGGTCCGTTGAAGCCCATAGGCAGGCCGCCAGCCAGCATGATGCACGTTGAATAATTCAATGAAGACGCTACCCGCCCTGCACGCTTCGCATCCTCGCAACCTTTGCCGCGCTTATCATTCTCGGTCAAGGAACGGCACCCTTTTCATCAGTTCCAGGCGCGACGGCTGCCTGGGCGGTGTAGACTCGCCGACAAAGCCCGAGTCCGGGCCGGCTGTTGCCGCAGTGCAGCGAGTACCTATAGTCTGGTCAGATTGCTTTTGGACGGGCCAAAATTTCCCGGACCCCTCTGATGAATGGTATCGCAGATCGCCTGACCGACGAGGCTTATGAACCTTCCAAAAAGAGAGTCCTCGGCGCCTTGCGCCCGCCTTTACCCGCCGACTAGCTTTTTGGGACAGAAATGAACACTCTCGCTCATCACGATCGCCCCACGCGGCACGATCAATCGCTATGACTGGACGAGCTTTGAACGCCAATCTCGTGGTGGAACAAGCCTCGCCCGGTGTGCTGCTCGTCCGGTTGTTGGGCAACTGGCGCGAACAACGCGAGGTTCCCAGCGTAAAGGCGATTCACGAAGCGTTGAGTCAGGGTCCAGAAGTGAAGTCATTGTCGTTTGAATCCGC
>Ga0193696_1000738_pt1 | contig 10676 bp, 8 predicted proteins | sample L3m1metaG_FD_145074 | JGI IMG/M metagenome (GOLD analysis project Ga0193696, IMG submission 145074) | Soil microbial communities from a riparian zone of the East river system, Colorado, United States - L3m1 | ecosystem: Environmental > Terrestrial > Soil > Riparian zone | place: USA: East River... | reverse complement strand
TCCTGCTCCGGGCTCGGCGCTCCAGCTCTTCTCGATCTGACCGCTTGAGCTCCAGCTTTTCCATGCGGTTGAGAACAATAGTCTACTGGTCCCAATTGCATGTTTACACTCCACTAGAGGTTAACCCGCGAGACGCATTCACCTGCGCCGCGGGCTGAGCGGCGCGCCGCTTGCCGCGACTAACGTGAAGTCTGGCGGAAGCGAGTTGCAGGCGGCGTGACGCCGTGCGTCTCGGAGATGCACGAGGCGGCTCGGCCGCCGGGCGCGGCATCCGGCGTCTCGTCGGGTTCTACCTCGAGTTAGGCCGCCACGCTTTTGTTGCGCCGTGCAAGCAGGTTGTCTATAGAGAACCGATCGTACTCAGCCGGCGTGAGTAGAAGGACAATGAGCAAGACCAACCTGGGAAAGACATGCTCGTGAAATGCGTACAAGGGCTGCGCCAACAGATGGCCGAAAGTGGCTGTTACCAGCACAACGCCCAAGGCAACCAGCGCGTATCGCGTCCTCAACCCGGCCAATACCATCGCTCCCGCCAAAAGCTCTACGAACGGAATCGTTGCGCCGACGATCCACAGTGACCATACAGGCAGAAATGTCGCTTGAAAGGGAAGAAAGTAGCGCCGAACATGCCCTGCCGGGCCAAGTTCGAACACCTTCCACACACCGGCCATGAAGAAGATAAGCCCAAGCACGGCTCGAGCGAAAAAGACCGCCCAAGCTTTCGCCGTGGCATCGGTGATCGCTTGCGGACCGTTACTCATACGCTGATTCGATACAGAAAGTGCTCGGTGAAAAAGAACTTCTCCGCCTCGATTTCGCGGAACTGAACGTCAATCGTTCCGACCGGCGGCTCCCATTCATCACCGGCCCACACAGCCAAGAGTTCGACCGTCGGGTTGCTCACGAGCGTCGTGGCCACGAGATCCAGCAACGCCCTGACGCTTGCAAGATCATCCGTTCGGTCTTCGGCTGAGTCGAACATGCCTTCGTGATATTCAACAGGCGTTTCCGCCGCGACTGATGGGAAGCCACAACTACATCCTGTGTGAGCTCCTACAAACCGCACAGCGGGAAGAGACAGCCACTGGCGAACGACTGATCGTTCCGCCTCGACCTCCTCCACGGTAAGTTGAGGAGTGTCGATCATGGGAACATCGCTTGCCGCAGCGAGGTAGAGCATGAGGCACACAGGCACCAAGCCTAGCAGATGTGGATGCACCTTTGACCGATGAGCGCCCTCTGACGGTCTTCTCGAATAGAAGATGACGCCGGAGGCCCCTCCTTCCCCGGAGGATAACGGAAATCTTAGGCGCGAAATTAGCCGATTCACGTACCCCTGGTCGTACGTCGCTTGCACATGCGAACGGCTGAACGGAATTGTTTGTAGGGGTGGGCGGGGGAAAGTGCGGCTGCGAGAATCGATGTCGGCCTAACGGTCTAGAGGTTAACCCGCGCGGCCAAGGCCCGCGTGCCGAAGCCAGCGCGGCGCACGGCCTGCCTGCATGTGAGTCGCGCGATGCAGGCCGCGCGCCGCCGTGCAGATATGATTCCGCGAGCCGGCTCGGCCGGCGGGCCGAAGCCGGGCCGCGCCGGGTTCTACCTCGAGTTAGGCCGCGCTGACAACAAATCGCGACTGGCTTCGGTGGTTCACTCCACTGGAGATGCTATATTTTGCGATATGGGTGCCGACCTCTCAGGTTCGCTGACAAACTTTCCTGGAACCGTATGACTGTTCTTGCCGGTTTTATGCTCGGAATCGTCGTCAGCGCGCTGGTTAACATTCTAACGGCTCTTTTCAGTCGCGAGCGAGGACTGGCACTTGTCCCGTGGATGACATTGTATCTACTCATTCATGGTGCGTATGTCGTGGTGACACTCGATGAAGCTCAAGGATTTCTCATGACGCAAAGTCGTCGATTCCCTGGCTGGCTAAGCTATTTGATTGTGATGCTGATAGCGGCTGTTCTGGCAGGCCTCTTTTGGAAAGCCATCCGCACATCTGTCGCGGCACTTGATCGCGCAACGCAGCATCCGCCAACGACCGTTGCATCTTCGGCAACGAGCAGTCCCCAGACGGTCACTGTGACGGCCGCCCCTGTGATTTCGCGGCGAGCGCCTGAGAAGTCGCCTTCGACTTTCAAGTTGTTGATCGAGGCTAGCGACTCAGCGTTACCTATGGTCAGCGATGTAGCGACTGATAGGATCTATATCTTTCTGCCGGAACCGCCCACTTCGGCAAGCCGCAGTGCACAAGGTCTGATCTTCGGCAACTTTCCGATACCGCGGGGCAAACTGATCAGGGCCTATAGATGCCGCCTCGCTAACTATGGAGAAGAACCTCTGATCAATGTTGAGATGCCGGTTGACTTGTTATATACGCAATTGTTTGGAGACTCGGCCTCAGCCGGCACAAGGGACGAGCGACCTCGTAGGGTCGAAACAATCCTGATTCCATCGATAGCGCCCGGTGCTGATAGAGCAGTGGTTTTCTACGCATTAAACCTCGATCCGCACTATCAGATAACAGCTACTTTCCCTAGTGCGGTGACCTGTCAACTCGTCGGAAATTCAGCAAGGCGCACCGTAGCCCTCTCACACGCAGGATTGAACTGGATCGGTCTTTTTCCACCGCACGACGCCTAGCTATAAGCACCACTGGCCAATCTCGGTCGCTGATCAGCCATTTGCGTGTGCTGAGGATCCTTTTCGGCATAGACAGGAACAATGACGGGCTGGGCGTGGGTGGGAGTGGGAAGCGTGCCGGCTGGAAGATCGATGGTCGGCCTAACGGTCTAGAGGTTAACCCGCGAGACGCAGTCAGGTGCGCCGCGGGCTGAGCGGCGCGCCGCTTGCCGCGACTAACGTGGATTCGGCGGGAGCGAGTTGCAAGCGGCGTGACGCCGTGCATCTCGGAGAGGTCGAGGCGGCTCGGCCGCCGGGCGCGGCATCCGGCGTCTCGTCGGGTTCTACCTCGAGTTAGGCGGCAGTGCCCTGCTGCAGGGTTGCATCGACTTGCGTTTTGAATTGCCGTAACGTAGCCGGCGCCGAACAGATGTATGAGACCTTTTGATTCGGCAAGACCTCGCCAACCACACAAAGCAAGCGTTTCAACGGTTGATGTTCCTCGGCGAACCACGAAAGAATTTGTAAGGCCCGGCGTGACAGTGTATTCAGTGCTGCGCCGACCGCTGGCGTACCGTTCACAAATTCGGACGCTGGCACCTGCGATAGAAACTCGCACCACGCGCCACAGGCGAGATCTGGGATAGCGATCAAATCTGAAAGAGACATCGACGGCTCGTCGTCCTTCTCGGTTCCAACAATAACTTCGTGGATTCTATGAGGGGCGTAGTGAGAAATGACTGTTGTCAAAATCTCGCCGAGTTCGGCCGTCCGGGTGCGATCGTCCGGCCCCGCATTCGGCGCAATATCGTCTTCGTCTGAAAACCATATGACCGATTGACCCTCGACCGAAAGACCGGCGACTAGAAAACTCAGAAAGTGTACCGCTCGCAGAGCCTTCTCAAATGCCGCTGGTTTCCAATGCTGGTACTTCGCAAAATCGTCCAGGCTCATATCAAGTCGGCGGCCGCGTTGGAAAAAGCTCCAGCGACTTTTCGTCACAGCTATGGTTACCAGAACACCCGGGATCGAGTTGGCCGCCGTTAAAAAGTACGGCAGCGCCGAACGCCTCATGCCGTCGTTGAATTTCTTAAAACTCATCGAGCGGTCATGCAGATACGTTTCGCGAACCGCCAAGCGATCAGCGCGCCAACGCTTCGTGTCGGGGTAGGAAAACATCAGGTACGTGAAAGTCTCGTACTTTGCCGAGCTATTGGAAAGCGGTCCTGAATAGTCGGACACAACGAAGAGGTCTGATGAGCTTCGCAGATTGGGCAGCACATCAGGGAAGCGTGACTCTATTTGACAGAAGCCATTGCTGATTCCGCCGAGCACCCCGTCATCCACGGCCTTCACGTGTTGCCACAGGCGTTTCGTACGCTCGTTGACGTAGCGAGCCGGCAGAAGTAGCGCAGGTACAGCGAAGTGTACATAGCAAGAAGCTGCCGGTCGCCCCGAGCCACACGGACACAACGTCATTTCTGGATTGTACTCTGGTCCTCTGAGCCGAGAACCCGCCTAGTGGTTCGTGCAGCGGGAGACGATCGGACATTCTAGGCCCTTGGCCTCATCAATAGACGCCGCGAAGGCGGCCTCCTTCATTCGTCATCTGCGGATGGCGCGTCCGCAGCCGATGACGGTGAGTCTTGCTCGTCGGACTAGACTGGAAAGCTAGCTTGCGCCGATCGATTGATGCCGCGAATGCGGCCTCCTTTTACTCGTCCGCCTAACGGTCAACCGTTAAGCTGCGCGGCCAGGACCCACGTCGCTGCGGCAGAGCGGCGCGTCGCCTGCCCGCATTTGAAGCGCGCGATGCAGGCGGCGTGACGCCGTTCAAATACCGCTGAACAAGCCGGCTCGGCCGGCGGACCGAAGCCGGGCCGCGTCGGCTTCTACGGTGAGTTAGGCGGCGAGGCGCACGACGCTAGATGTTGTACTTCACGACCTCGGTGCCACCGTAGAAGATGGAGACCGGCCCATCCTGCGAAACCTTAATCACTGTTCCATGTCGTGATGCGGCGAGCGCGGCTTGCGTGCGGCCACCGCCCGCTGCCTTGTTCGGCTGCTCCGCTTGGAGATCGATGATCAGGCCACTTGACCTTATGGCTCCATTTTTTCCCAGAATAGTTAATCCATCCGAACCAAGCAGGCCAATGATCGAATTGTCGGCGACAAGTTCAGGCAACAGTCGACCCGAGTAAGTAGCAATTAGCGCCTGTGCCAGATTCGAGGAGTCAATTTGCCCGGCGACTCGCGGCAAACTCTCAGCATCATCCGGAATCAGGAGAACCGTGCCGACATGCATCTCGGAAAGCGCGAACGTCACCTGCACGAGCGCTGTGGCGATCGAGCTCGCGATACCACGGGCTTCGAGGAACTTGAAGGCGATCGAGCGATCGACGAAGTGCCAGTGCGACTTATTCCAACGGAGATGCCTTCCGGAACGAGCTATGACTTCGAGCTCATGCGGGCGGCTGCTACAAACCACCCATGCTCTCCCCTCGAGGCCTCGGAGCAGTGGATCGACATGATCGTAGGCGGATCGTGCTATGCGACCATACCTCGTTGGATCTTTCAGGCGAGCAACACCGTAGACCTGCTGAACGTGGTCTATCGCGTAGAATGCATTTCGCCCGTCAACATACCGATAGGCCGCAGGCGTATGGAAAAAGCTTTCGTCCAGCTTCGCAAATTTCTCGAATGGCTGGAACCGGTACTCCGGTTCGAGCGCAGCGATCTGTCTTTCCGGTTCCGAAAGGAACACAAATCCTGACGTACAAGCCTGCCCCTCGTATTTCTGAAACGACAGCTGTTGTAGCTCGCTGAGAACCAGAGCTGCTGTCCACAGCGTTCCACTGCGCTGGCGATGTAGATACCTGCTAACTAGAACGTGTTCAAACGAGTATCGGCTGGCGATCATGCCGGTCGTCTTGATGTTCCGAATGTCGCTTTCGACGACAAGGCCACGGGCTGTCGCGGTAAAGTAGTTCAAAAACTCTTGTTCGGCTCCGGAGAGCGGAATCATCTCTCGGGTAATCTTGAAGTAGGCGTAGCGCTTTGGAACTGCGATCCAAGCGAACGCCCCGTCTCGATGAAACACTAAGCCGCAGTCGCGATTCGCGCGGAAGGCGTCGCCAATCTCGGACTCGATTTGGCGCGCCAACGTGTAGCCGCACCCCACCGAGCAACTCGGAATGAGTTGCCGAAATGACTCCGCGATGCCTTTGACCTGTTGATCGATCACGGTGAGACAAGATGATAACGTCCGGAGATTGGTTTTCGTCCGCCTAACGGTCTAGAGGTTAACCCGCGCGGCCAGGGCCCTCGTGGCTACGGCAGCGCGGCACGCCGCATGCCCGCATTTGAAGCGCGCGATGCAGGCGGCGTGACGCCAAGCAAGTTGCGCTGAACGAGGCGGCTCGGCCGCCGAACCGAAGCCGGGCCGCGCCGGGTTCTACCTCGAGTTAGCCGGCCATAGCTCCCGACTTTTCGAGCTCGGCCAGCCAGACCGTTGCGAAGAACTCGTATCTGCCCCAAAACTGAATTCGAAATAGGGCGGCGAAGCGATCGTCACAAGTACCATGCCGCTCAACACGAAAGCCGGGCCCTCGCTCGAATACCGTCGCTGGACTCTCAAGCAGATGCTGAGGCAGGCGATCGGAATGCATTAGTGGAATCACACGGATGACATACTCGGGGGCCAGTACTCCTCCAGTGGCGAGATACGAGATCCCGCGAACAAACTTCCCGATCAAGCGATGCAGGTCAGCTTGAGGGACGATCTCGATCGAATAACCCTGATCGCCCGATGAATGTATCGTGCCTATGTTCGGAAGTATCGGTTCGGTGAATGACACGGCGCTAACGTTGACGATGCTGCGACGAACTTTCTCCCTCGCGCCCTCCCGATGTTTCCGGTCATTCTCATTCTTAGCCGTGCGAGGGTCGAAACTGCGAAGAGCTCGTTCTGCGATTCCTTCAGCCCCTACCGTCCAAGGCTCTAGGCCCATGGCCAGCTTCAGGAATAACGTTCGTTCCAATCGTCCGTAGCCTTCGTTACAGCTCTTGCACGACGGAGCCTGCCATTTTTCCAGATCCAACGGCGTAGAATCGGGATACCACGACTCTGGAAAGACGTGGTCTCCAGTGAGTTCCTCCGAGGGAACGCCGCAGTGGATGCAGGTGCCTGTTTTGAATCGCCGAGGCATGCATCTATTTTCTTTCGAAACTGTGCTGAGAGCAATTCCGCGATGCGAGTTTGCATCTCGATGCAAGGCGGGACCTCGGCAATGCCACCACACCGTGATAGATCTGCCATCGGATTCTACAAATCGTAGACCTCCCCCATTGTGTGGGGTGCGCTCGTCTGTAGCCACGCGCTCAACACCTCAATGTTGGCGTTCGTCCAGCCGGTCTCTTGCGGATTTCTAGTCCGACGGACCCTCTCGTCGGGTGGAGAGGAACGATGCGGCCGCGGGAATCGATGTCCGACGCCGTGCGTCCCCGCAGCCTCGACGCGGCTCTACTGAAATTCGCGCCGCGTGGGCGGGGGAATGATGCGACCGCCGAAATCCATGTCCGGCTAACTCCTATTTCGACCCCACCCCACCCGCCACTGGAGGGCGGCCATCTCGTCATCATGACCACGCTTGGTTCTTTCCTGATCCGGATCAGCTGGTGCAGCTATAGGGGTGGGCGGGTTCGATATAGGGATGATGCGGTCGGTGATGCGGAGGGCGGTGGCGGCGGCGTAGGCGATGAGCCAGGTGTCGGTTTGGCGGTGGTATCTACCGCCGAGTAGTTTTACGGCGTCGCGAAGCTGCGACTCGTAAGGGTCGATGCGGATGTGGACCAGGTCCGTCGGACGGTGACGGGCGGCGGGCGGCTTCCAGGGCTTTTCGTCGACGATGAGCTCTACCGTCTTGTAGCGGATTCCGAGCTCGTCGTCGTAGCGGTAACGGACGCAGACGAGCTGCTCGCCGTACTTTTCGACGAGGTCGCGCGTGCCGGCGCGGCCGGGCTTCAGGGTCAGACGGGTGCGCAACATGGTGCACACCGAGGTTCCCTCGGGTGGGGGGCGGCGTCAAGGGTTTGTTAGATGACGTCGAGAGGACTGCGGACGCCCTTGGCGCCGATGCGCAGGACGTGCGTGTAGATCATCGTCGTGGTTACGTCGCGGTGGCCCAGGAGCTCCTGGACGGTGCGGATGTCCTGACCGCGCTCCAGGAGGTGCGTGGCGAACGAGTGGCGCAGCGTGTGACAGGTGGCGCGCTTTGGGAGGGCGGTGGCGGTCACTGCTTCCTTCATTGCGCGCTGGACCACCGATTCGTGTAAGTGATGACGACGCTCGGTTCTGGCCTCCTCATCGACCCAGCGGCTGGTCGCGGGGAAGACCCATTGCCACGGCCACTCGCGTTCCGCGTTCGGCAGCTTGCGTGCGAGCGCGCCCGGGAGCACGACTCTGCCGAATCCTTTGCCGAGATCACGGTCGTGCTGTTCTTTCACTTTTGTCAGGTGCTCGTGTAAATCGACGTCGGCGGCGCGCGGGAGAATGGTGACGCGATCGCGCTTTCCTTTCGTGTCGCGTACGAAGATCTCGTGACGCGCGAAGTTGAGATCCTTGATCCGCAATTGCAGACACTCGAGCAGTCGCAGGCCGCCACCGTAAAGCAACAATGCTACAAGGCGTGGAACGCCTTCGAGCTTGCTGAGCACCAGGCGGACTTCCTCCGGCGTCAATACGATCGGGATTCGCAGCGGCCGGCGGGCACGCACGATGTCTTCAATCCATGGCAGCGGATCGTTGAGTACGTGCCGGTAGAGAAAGAGCAGCGCGGCGAGTGCTTGGTTCTGCGTCGCCGCGCTTACGTTCTGGTCGACGGCCAGACTGCTTAAAAACGCATTGACCTGGTCGCCGCCCATCGACGCGGGATGCCGCTTACCGTGGAAGAAGATGTAGCGCTTGATCCACATCACATACGCCTCTTCCGTCCGGCGGCTGTAATGGCGGGTGCGGATTGCGTTGCGTGTGCGATCGAGGAGCTTCGGCTGATCGGCCATACACAACAATGATCAGCGAAAGGGCGGCCGGAATAGCAACTTCTACGTGTCGTAGAAAAGAAAAACGGGCGGCCCGAAAGCCGCCCGTTTTCATTACAGGACGCTGATGAATTACTGTTCGTCGTCGAAGTCGGCCATCGACAGCGCCTCTTCGTCCTCGCTGCGGAGCAGATCCTCGAGCGACGGCTGCACGGGCGCAGGCTCGTCCTTCTCGAGGAAGACTTCGCGGTACACCGGCATGCCGGTACCGGCGGGGATGAGACGTCCGACGATGACGTTCTCCTTGAGGCCGCGCAGGTAGTCGACACGGCCGGCAATGGCCGCCTCGGTGAGCACGCGCGTGGTCTCCTGGAACGACGCCGCGGAGATGAAGGAATCGGTCGAGAGCGAAGCCTTGGTGATGCCCAGCAGGAGCGGCGTACCGTCCGCCGGCTCGCCGCCGCGGTTCATGACCTTCTCGTTCTCTTCCATGAAGCGGAAACGATCGACCTGCTCGTCGACGAGGAAGTCGGTATCGCCGACGCGCGTCACGCGCACCGACCGCAACATCTGACGGCAGATGACCTCGATGTGCTTGTCGTTGATGGCAACGGACTGCGAACGGTAGACCTCCTGGATCTTGTCCACGAGGTAACGCTGCAGTTCCTTGATGCCGAGAACGGCGAGCACGTCGTGCGGATCGATCGGACCGTCGATGAGCGGATCGCCGGCGCGCACATGCTCCCCTTCCTGCACGTTGACGTGCACGGAACGGGGAACGCTGTACTCGTGGCGCGTTCCTTCTTCGGTCTCGATGATGACGCGGCGCATGCCCTTGACCACCGGGCCGTGATGCACCATGCCGTCGACCTCGGTGATGATGGCCTTGTCGCGCGGATGACGAGCCTCGAAGAGCTCGACGACGCGGGGCAGACCACCGGTGATGTCCTTAGTCTTGGTGGTGGCGCGAGGAATCTTGGCCAGAATGTCGCCCGGATAGACCTCCTGGCCGTTGGTGACCATGAGATGCGCGCCGGTCGGCAGCAGGTACTTCTTCTCGTCAGTCTTCTTGGTTTTGACGATGACGGTCGGCGTGCGCTTCTCTGCACTGGCCGACTCGACGATGACGGACTGCGTGAGGCCGGTGACCTTGTCGGTCTCCTCGCGCACGTTCTCGCCCTCGACGATGTCCTTGAACGAGATCTTGCCACCGACCTCGGTGAGGATGGCCGAAGTGAACGGATCCCACTCGACGAGCATCTGGCCGGCGTCGACATGCTGGCCGTCGTGCACGCGGAGAGTGGCGCCGTAGACGAGCGCGTAACGCTCCTTCTCGCGGCCGGTCCCTTCGGCGAGATCGACGTTGGACTTCTTGCCCTTCTTGACGGGCGTGTCGTCCATGATCAGCAGCTTGCCGTTACGGTTGATGACGACGAGATCGCCGTTCTTGTTCGTGACGGTGTTGACGTTGATGAGGTGAATCTTGCCGGGCGACGACGCCTCGTGGCGCGACTGCTCGGACACGCGCGACGCCGTACCACCGACGTGGAACGTACGCATCGTGAGCTGCGTGCCGGGCTCGCCGATCGACTCCGCGGCGATGACACCGACCGCCTCGCCGATCTCGACGAGCTTGCCGCTGGCGAGATTGCGGCCGTAGCAACGGCGGCAGACTCCGCGACGCGTCTCGCAGCTCAGCACCGAACGGATCTTGACCTGCTCGATACCGGCTTCCTGAATGGCGTTGGCGAGATCTTCGGAGATCTCGTCGTTCTGCGCCACGAGGCGGTCGCCGGTGAGCGGATCGTAGATGTCTTCCTGCGAGACGCGGCCGACGATGCGGTCGCGCAGCGGCTCGAGGATGTCGCCGCCTTCCATGATCGGCGTGACGACGATGCCTTCGAACGTCTGGCAGTCCTGCTCGGTGACGATCACGTCCTGCGCCACGTCGACGAGACGACGGGTGAGGTATCCGGAGTCGGCGGTCTTGAGCGCCGTATCGGCCAGACCCTTAC
>Ga0193696_1000736_pt1 | contig 10687 bp, 9 predicted proteins | sample L3m1metaG_FD_145074 | JGI IMG/M metagenome (GOLD analysis project Ga0193696, IMG submission 145074) | Soil microbial communities from a riparian zone of the East river system, Colorado, United States - L3m1 | ecosystem: Environmental > Terrestrial > Soil > Riparian zone | place: USA: East River... | reverse complement strand
CGATCATTTCTTCTACATTTTCAGCATAGCCAAACTGCACCATGCCCCAACTGGTAAGTCCGGGTTTTACTTTCAACAAGTATTTGTAATAAGGCGATTTTGCCACCACATGGTCAATGTAAAATTTTCGCTCAGGTCTTGGTCCTACAAGGCTCATTTCTCCTTTTATAATATTCCATAGTTGTGGTAATTCATCCATCCGCCACTTACGCATTGTTCTTCCCCATACAGTAATTCGTTGGTCATTTTTTGACGAAAGTAATGGACCTTCTTTTTCTGCTTCCACGATCATCGATCTGAATTTATACATTATAAAAGGCTTGCCTTTATAACCAATCCGCTCTTGCTTATAAATAATAGGGCCTTTTGATGATAACCTAACCCTGATAGCAATATAGAGAAGCAGTGGTGACAGAATAATAAGAAAAATTGTTGCGATCATTATATCAAGTACCTGCTTTATGTTTTGTTGCCAAACGGGCATTAGACCAGTTTGAAGATCAATCAGAACCGCACCAAAAACATTACTTGTTTTTACGGAGCCGGAAAGAATATCTAATGTATCGGGAAGGATCTTTATCTCAACATCTTTTTCGCCCAATCGTTCAATGATTTTTTCCATTCCCGAATGCTCAGATTTCTCCAATGCAATGATCACCTGCTTAACATTGTTTTCATCAATAACTTTTTCAAGGTAATCAATACGTCCTAATTCAGGCATGTGGTTCCTGATGTTATGATTGCCATTTGTTGCAGTGCTCACAAAACCAATATACCTGTATCCTATATTGTGAAAACTTTTATTGGTATCAGTATAAATTTTTATAGCTGTTTCATCATTCCCGATCATTAGCGTGTTAAAAAAAATCTTTCCTGATCGCAATTGCTTTTCAGTTATGTTAAGAATGATCAGGCGGCCAATAGTTGTTAGTAATAAATGAATGCCCAGCAATGTAAAATATGCAATATAGTAATACCTATAAGACTTGTTGTCTTCCTGGATGTCGTTAAGAATAATTGTAAAATAAAGAAACGCAGTGCCGATCAGGCTGCAAATAAATACGGTTGTTATTTCCTGCAGTTTTGATTTTTTATACAATGAACGATAGGAGCCAACCAAAGTATACAGGATCAACCAGCCCAATGGAACGAGTGTAATACCTAACCAGAAATTATCATCGATCGCTAATTCGCCATCTTCACTAACAGTAAGCCCTAAAAAATATTTACGCAAAAAATACATGATGCCCCATGCCAATGAGGCCATTAAGAAATCAGAGAAGACATACCAGGCGATATGAATTGGTTTGGTTTGCTTCATCAGCGTGTGATCACATTATTACCTATCTTTTGTAAAATCTGGTGTGCCACATCCATGGCCATCAATCCATCAATTTCAGAAACTATCGTTCTCGTATTTTTTTCGATCGCATTTTTAAACTCTTCCAGTTCCTTCTTTATTGCATTTATATCCGGAACTTGCGGATTGGATATAGCAATACTCTTCTTACCACTTAAGGTTTCGATATCAAAGGTGAAAACATTTTCGTCATCTGTTTCCTGGTCCTTTAACTTTATGATCTCTGATTTCTTATTGAGGAAATCGATCCCGATATAAGCATCTTTTTGAAAGATGCGGATCTTACGCATTTTTTTCATGGAGATGCGGGATGAAGTAAGATTGGCAACACATCCATTATTAAATTCAATTCTTACGTTGGCGATATCTGGTGTTTCTGTCATTACACCAACTCCACTTGCAGAAATAAACTTTACATCACTTTTTACAATGCTTAAAATAATGTCAATGTCATGGATCATCAGGTCAAGAATAACACTTACTTCCGTACCTCTTGGATTAAATTGTGCCAGCCGGTGCACCTCAATGAACATTGGATTTAATTTCAGATCCTTTACCGCAAGAAAAGCAGGATTAAATCTTTCCACATGTCCTACCTGCAATTTTATATTTGATTCTCTTACCAGTTTAACAAGTGCATGCGCCTCATCCATTGTTTGAGCCAATGGTTTTTCTACAAAAACATGTTTGCCCTTTCTGATCGCTGCTTCACAAAGAGAAAAGTGATGATCAGTTGGTGCCACAATATCGGCCGCATCGATCTCAGTCAAAAGTTTGCCGGGATCATTAAATCTTTTCAATCCATATTTTGCAATTACCTCTTCCGCATTTTTCTCATCCGGATCATAAAAGCCAACAAGTTCACATCCCGGAATTTCTTTCCAGTTATTCAAGTGAAATTTACCAAGATGACCAACGCCAAAAACTCCAACCTTGAGCATGTTATTCATTTAATGCTCAAAGATAAAGATTGGCAGTTCTAAACTTGAACTATTCATCAGGTTTGGTGATCGATATCGAAGAAGTAAAAAATGGAAATATAAAACCGGCAGGTACTAGTTGAGCGAACTACCTTTCAACGTTGATATTTTTTTCTGAGATGCTGAATTAAGCCCTGCTTTTTTCAATCCTGCTAAGATCTCTTTATTCAGGTCATTTGATAACAAAAATGACTCAATGATTATTTTTACCTGGTTGGCGGGATCAGGAAGCAATTGATTAAGCAGCTTCAGGTTTTTACCCGCTTCTTCTAAGCGATTTAAATGACCTTGAACCGAGGCCTTAAGCATCGGATCCCATAGCAATTGCGGCATATCGATCTTCTCAATCCAATGATTGGCGCTTTGATAATCTTTTTTATAGAGGGAATGAAAGACAAATCCTGCATTAAACCACCAGGGTCCATATGGGTTATACTGAATAGCATCCTGTAAAAGAATAAATCCTCTGTCAAATTCTCCGGCGCATATCAGTACAAATCCCATGGCCCCCCACACATCAGCGGCATTTGGGTTTATCGCTATACATTGATCAACTGACTTCAGGCATTCCTCACGTTTATGATAAAATAAATATATCCATGCCAACGCCTGGTAAGCATGTTGACATTTAGGATCAATATTAACTGCACGCAAAGCACATTTTAACCCCTCTTCTAATGGGTTCTTAATTTTTTTAAAAGCTAATACTTTATCATCAAGGTATAATTCTCCTAACATGGCCCAGGCTAGTGCGTAGTCGGGGTCTGCCTTCACCGAAGCTTCCAAAGCATTAATTGCTTTTTGCAAAGCTTCAGAAGTCCAGACTTTTTGATAGTGATAATACAAGGATACCGCATCAAGACTATCTATACCGTTTGTATGATTGCCATCCGGTAGTTTCATCATGTCCCTGGTAATAGCGCCATAATATCCACCAATTGCAGTTAATATGCTTTTGACAATTTCATTCTGAACTTCAAAAATGCCGGAAGCTGTATTATTTCGTTGGAAAGATTTTGCCCATAATTGTTCTCCATTGTTACAGAAGATCAACTGTACCCAGATACGCAGATGCTTATTGTCATGTTGGATGCTTCCAGTTAATACATATTTAGCTCCCAATAACATTGCAGCTTCTTTGACATCATTTGTTTTGCTGGCAACATGGCGGGAAGAATTATAAGAGATCACAGCCAGGTCATGAAACAATGTTAGCTCTGTGCTTAATTGTTCGCCCAATCCGTCAGCAAAAAAATCTCTTGAGGAATCCTGGCTGATATTTCTGAATGGAAATACAGCCACTACAGGTTTAAATCTAGTTGGCTTTGTTTTTTCAACACCATTGCTATGATTGTTCTGAATTTTATTTTTCGGTTGAAAAACAGGGATATAACTGCCTTTGGGTATTTCTATTACGATAGGATCATTCTTGCCAGCGTCATAATAATACTCTTTTAATGCCCTTCTTAACCTGCCTGCGTGTATCCGAACGATCGCATCCAACTGAGGGTTAAAGTCAATATTGCGGGATAATACGCTGATGCCAATAGAATATTCTTTGATCTCGTCTTCTTTACCGGCGAGAGTTTTCTCAATGACAAATTCAAGAAAACCTGATAATATTCGTGAGCTTTTAAAAGCTGGAGTGGAAACAATTCTTTTTAATTGTGCTTTGATCTCACTTATGTATGAATTTTCTTTTGCTCCCATAGAGCATTGATTTGGTTAAAATAAGGTTGATGGTATTGCTCGCAAAATAGGGTATTTAAATGAATCTTAGCAAAATAGGGCTAGATTAAGGACCACTCATTCGCATAATTTGATAATTGGTAAAAACAATCTTTGAAGCTGCCTGTTTGATAACTGTTGTTTGCTGCTTCATGCCTTTATCCATTAAAAAAATTTCTGAGATTCTTTTGTCTGTATATGACAAAGTTTTTAGGGCTTGGTAGCAGTTAAGAAACCGGGTTTACCGTTAATTAACCGTATAATACTTATTTGGCGTACGTAAGTAATTTAACATTGTGAAATATTGGATCTTCATTTTGCCTAAAATGACAAAAGAACTTGTATACATATTAGGAAAATTCCCCGAACACAGCGCTAAAATTATTGATCTGTATAATAAGGATGAAGATTTCAGGATACTCTGTGAAGATTATATTACCAGTATACAGGCAGCTGAGGAGCGCAGGCTAAATGCGATCATGGACAGGAAGATAGAAAGAGAATTTTTACACGTTAATATAGAGTTGGAAAAAGAGATCATTCATTTATTAGAAACGTACCAGCAAAAGGATTTAACTTAAAAACCTTAGAACATAGGCAGCTAACTATGGCCCTGCGCAAAATTCAACGGCAAGCTGGAGAAAATAACAATTCAAACGAAGCTGTAAGATCTATAACTACAATAGGAAAAAAAATTGAGGAGGTCGCTTGTGACCTCCTCAATTTTTTTAATGGGAAAGACTATTATAATCAAATTATACTTTCTCTGTCTTAACTAAGAATTGAAGATTGATGTTGGTAAGTAGTATTTGCCGAATAAATAAAAAGACAAGTGCCTTCTTTTATAGTATTAATTATTGGAGTTGCTTCTTTTGGCGAAACAGCAGGGCAACCCTGGCTTCTTCCAATATAACCAAGCCTGGAAATATAATTGGGATCTACATATTTTGCACCATGAAATACAATGGCTCTTTCGTATGCGTTATCATTGATGCCTTTTTCAAGACCTTCCAATTTAAGTGAGTAGCCATGTTTGCCATTATAAGTATCCAATGTTTTATAAAAACCCAAACTACTTTTATTTGAAGAAGGGCTATTAGAAAAAGAATTCGCCATTTCTTTTCCCGAATTTTTTCCATGAGCTACATAGGTGCTGTAAAGAACCTGGTAGTTTTTAAGATCAACTACATATAATCTTTTATCTGTGCTGGGTAAACTAAAATCAATGATAGAGATTATGCTGTCATTTAAAATAACACCTTGCTCTCTTAACTTTTCAAAACCTTTTTGGGCCAATTCAAAGGCAGCTCTGTTTAATCCTGCAATATTCAATCTTAAGCTATCATACACAGAAACTGCGGATGGTATAGTAGGTATAAGATCGCTGACATGAAGATTTGATACGGTGTTCTTGAATTGCGTGGCTCTTTTTTCAACTGATTTTGCAAATGCGAACGGGAAAGAAAATAAACCAATAAGTAATGATGATATAAATAACCAGGCATTCCTCACTTTTCTTTTCTGCATTGGTAATAATTTTTTGTTGTTAAAAAATAAAACTGCCCGGGTGACAGAATCACACTGGGCAGTTAGTTTTGTTCCATGGGTCAATCTCTACTTAAAAACGACTCTACGTTTAGCGGACCGGACGGGACTCGAACCCGCGACCTCCGCCGTGACAGGGCGGCATTCTAACCAACTGAACTACCGATCCATTCCTTTAAATGACCCTTTTCGACATCATTTTTTGGGATGGCAAAGATAGCCCGGCACGGTTTTGTTGCCAAAAGTTTTTCCTTCAAAAACCAATGAAAATTCAGAAATAATCCGCTCATCACATACAATTTGACGATTTTCCTTCTCCTATCAGTTGCTATTGTGGATAACCCACCTCAATTTTTATTGTTTGTTTTCACATTGACAAGGCCTGATTATTGAGTAATTTTCATGATATTAATCAATGGTTGATGATAAATGTTTCCACCATCAAATTGCTTCGCATTCCTTTTTCGTTTTTTTTATCCCCCATCTATTTTTTTGCATTGGCACAAGTGCCGCGGATCAATTGGTTTAATGCTGTGTTAATATTTTTCATTATCCATTTTCTAATTTATCCTGCAAGCAATGGCTATAACAGTTGCATGGACCGGGATACTGAAAGTATTGGCGGGCTTGAGAAACCGCCTCCACCATCCCGTCAACTTTTTTGGGTAACTGTTATTTTAGATTCAATAGGCGTTTTATTGAGCTTGTTTATTGGTCCGCTTTTTACCATTGTTATTCTTTTCTATATCGGAGCATCGAAGGCATATAGTTATCGGGGCATTCGCTTAAAAAAATATCCATACCTCGGGTATTTTATCGTCATCCTGTTCCAGGGTGCTGTTACTTTCTGGTTGGTTTATTATGGCAGCAATGCTGAACAAAATATTTCGGTTCCCTGGCAGGGCATGGTTATATGTTCCTTGTTAGTTGGCGGCTTTTACCCGTTAACACAGATATATCAGCATAAACAAGATCTTGATGATGGTGTGAATACGATCAGTTATAAGTTAGGTTATATCGGTACATTTATATTCTGTGCCATTGTTTACATATTAGCATGGATTTTCATGGCACAATTTTTTATCAGTAACAGGCACGGGAATCAATTATTGGTGATTGGCATCTTTTTTATCCCCGTTATCGTTTACTTCATCAGGTGGTTTGTATTGGTTTACAGAAACACTAAAGAAGCCAATTTTAAAAATACGATGAAGATGAACTGGCTGGCGGCAACTTGTACGAATATTTCTTTTTTGATCTTATTAATATGGAGGTGGTTTGAGTAAAATTATTTCAATAGGAACGGCTTTACCGGAGTACCGGCATGAACAAGAAAAGATCTTTGAGTTTATGAGCCGTGTTTATGCCATTAATGAAACGGAAAAAAGAAAACTCAAATTTCTCTACAAGCACAGCGGCATTCAAACCCGTTATTCTGTTTTACCTGATTATAGTGTTTCTGCTGACGAATGGAAATTCTTTACTCCAACAGAGAACCTGGAACCCGTTCCTTCTATTGAAAAAAGAATGAAAAACTTTCGGGAATATGCTGCCCCATTATCATTAAAAGCTATCAATGATTGTCTTGCTGATTTTAAAGATCGGCCTGTCACTCATCTGATAACTGTTAGTTGTACCGGCATGAGTGCACCCGGCTTGGATCTTGAATTGATCGAGTTGTTGAATTTGCCTGCCACTACATGGCGAACGTCTATTAATTTCATGGGCTGTTATGCAGCTATTCATGCTTTAAAACTTGCCGATATAATTTGTAAGTCAGATGCAAAGGCAAATGTTCTAATTGTATGTGTTGAATTATGTACACTTCATTTTCAAAAGAAATATAATCCCGATAATATTTCCAGTGCTATATTATTCAGTGATGGAGCCGCTGCAATGCTTGTTACCGGCAATAATGAAATAGAAGGATTGAGTATCGATCATTTTTATTCTTCCGTATCATTTAAAAGCAAACAGGAAATGGTTTGGGAATTATCCTCCACGGGTTTTCTTTTAACACTCAGTGGATATATCCCTGAATTAATTGAAGAAGATTTTAACAGCATTGTAAGTGAATGCCTGAAAGAAACAGGCCTGAGTAAGGAAGATATAACTCATTGGTGTATTCACCCCGGCGGAAAAAAAATACTGGAAGCTGTACATAATAGTCTTGGATTTACCAATGGTCAATTACAGCCCTGCTATGAGGTATTGAATGATTATGGCAATATGTCTTCTCCCACAATTCTCTTTGTGCTAAAACGAATTCAGCAGGCATTGGATAAAAAGCAACCCAACAATATATTTGGAGCAGCATTTGGTCCCGGTCTTACGATCGAAACTTTTATTTTATCCACTTAATTATTTCAAACAACATATACAACTTGCAAGATGATCTTACATACGATCTTGCCATTGTTGGCGGTGGACTTGCCGGTCTTTCTTTATCAATTCAAATGGCGAAAGCCGGTTGTAAAGTTATTCTCTTTGAAAAAGAACAATATCCTTTTCATCGTGTTTGTGGTGAATACATAAGTTTAGAGTCATGGGATTTTTTACAAAGCCTTGGACTTGATCTTAGATCGTTGAATGTATCACAGATAAAAAGACTACGTGTATCTGCCAAAAATGGAAAATCATTTGAACAAGAATTGCCATTAGGTGGTTTTGGTATCAGTCGTTACAAATTGGATCATTGTTTATCACAAATAGCAAAACAGTCCGGAGTTGTATTATTTGAACACACTCGTGTCAATGAGATCGATTTTTCCGATGATGAATTTAATATCCAATCAACAATAGGGAATTTCAAATCGAAGGTTGCAGTTGGTTGTTTTGGTAAAAGAAGTAATCTTGATGTTAAATGGAAGCGACCATTTGTTTTGGCAAAAAAGAATAAGCTCAATAATTATATCGGGATAAAATATCATATTAGGTGCAATTTTCCGAATGATCTTATCGCTCTTCATAATTTCAAAAAAGGATATTGTGGTATTTCAAAAATTGAAAATGAACAGTATTGTTTCTGTTATCTAACTGTTGCAGATAATTTACAGAACAGCGAAAATGATATTAAGAAGATGGAGCAAACGATACTTTCGGCAAACCCGCATTTAAAAAAGATATTTGACGAATGTGAAATGTTATGGAAAGAACCCGTTGTTATTTCACAAATAAGTTTTGATAAAAAGAACTTGATAGAAGATCATGTACTGATGATAGGTGATGCAGCAGGAATGATCACGCCTTTATGTGGTAATGGAATGAGTATGGCGCTGCATGCAAGTAAAATTGCTGCCGGTCAAATTCAGGAATTTTTGAAAGGAGCTATTTCAAGAGAGTTAATGGAAATAAATTATTCTGCTCAATGGAATAAATTATTTTCAAAACGATTAAAAACCGGACGTATGCTTCAGCGATTATTAAACGATCCACGGCTTACTAATTTAGTGATAGGTTTAAGTAGATATTTCCCTTCACTGATAAGGACATTGGTTAAAAAAACTCATGGCAACCCATTCTAAAGATCAGTTTTTCCAACCTTATTATAAATAGATGCGGCTGTTCCTCTCGGTAATATTCTTAAAATTCCTGACATCACATTTGCTAAAAATCCGGGAACAATGATCCTTTTTCCTTTTAGTGTTTTTCGTACTGCTTTTTCTCCAACCTTTTGCGGTGTTCTGGCCATTTTGTCGCCAAATTTCCCCAATTGTTTTTTTGTTTCTGCAACGATCTCGGGCTTTGTATATACAGGTCCGGGTGCCAGGCAACTTACATTGATATCTCTATCCTTTAACTGGTAATGCAAAGAGTAACTAAAAAAAATAACCGCTGATTTAGTGGCGGAGTAAATATTTTTTATAGGTATTGGAGCAAAGCCTGCCATGCTTGCTACATTAATTATATAAGAAGGTGAGTTTTTTTCTAATAAGGGAAGTAAAGTGAAGGTTAATGCCATGCATGATTCAATATTCAATCTGACCATATACCGAAGGGAATCAAGTGTGGTGCTTAGATAATCCCGTGAACCTCCTGCACCGGCTACATTGCAAAGGACCTTTAATGGAATATTTCTTTCTGCACACCATATAGCAATTTCTTTTGCGGACTCTTCACGACTCAGATCATAAGAAAGTAACTCAACATGAATCCCGTAAGCTGATTCCAATTTATGTTTTGCTGTTTCAAGACTGTCCCAATGCCTTGCGATAAGTATAAGATTATAGTTGCGTTTTGCCCATGCTTCTGCAAGAGCATATCCAATTCCTTTGCTTCCGCCTGCGATCAATGCATATGGTCGGAAAAAAGTTGTATCAATAGCTTGTTTGGGAACATTTAATGAGTCTATGACATGAGGCGTTTGACCGTTGCCTATTGCTGAGATCATAAATGCCAGCAACAGGATTGTAAGTTGTTTCATGGAAGGATTGTTACAATCATTATGCCGCTGGAAGGCCCGTAAGGCTATTATTATTTTATTCTTACATTCGCCATTCATTTTCAGCCTATGCCGTCCAATGCTAACCGACAGTTTCTTGATTTTGAAAAGCCTATCAAGGACCTGATCGAAACGATAGAAAAGTATAAGCACGATGCCGAGAAGAATAAGATGGATATGACGGAGCCTATCCGCCAGTTGGAAGAGAGCATTGCGCAAAAAAGAAAGGAGATCACTCAGCATCTTACAAGCTGGCAACGGGTACAGTTAAGCCGCCATCCCGACAGGCCTTATACCATGAAGTATATTGAGAAAATGACCAAATGTTTTCTTGAACTCTATGGCGATCGCAATGTGAAAGATGATAAAGCCATGATCGGGGGTTTTGCAAACCTGGATGGAGAAACGGTAATGATCGTTGGCCAGCAAAAAGGTATCAATACCAAAATGCGGCAAATGCGGAATTTCGGAATGGCAAACCCCGAAGGTTACCGCAAAGCGCTGCGTTTAATGAAGCTTGCTGAAAAATTTAATAAGCCTGTAATTACATTGATCGATACTCCCGGCGCCTTTCCTGGTTTGGAGGCAGAAGAAAGAGGACAGGGCGAAGCAATTGCGAGAAATATTTATGAG
>Ga0193696_1000735_pt1 | contig 10691 bp, 24 predicted proteins | sample L3m1metaG_FD_145074 | JGI IMG/M metagenome (GOLD analysis project Ga0193696, IMG submission 145074) | Soil microbial communities from a riparian zone of the East river system, Colorado, United States - L3m1 | ecosystem: Environmental > Terrestrial > Soil > Riparian zone | place: USA: East River... | reverse complement strand
CGAATGCGTCGACGCCGAGGAAGAAGGGTACGAGGTTCGCGGCTTCGCTGTCGTCGGCCCACCCGCGGAGCGCCTCGTCGATTTCGCTGTTCGCGATTTGCTCGTCGGTCTTCGCCTCTTCGGGCGCGGCTGTCTCTGTCGTCGGATCCATTAGTGGCCCCCGTAGCCGTAGCGGCCGCGGTTTCCACCGCCGCCTTCGCCCTCGTCGTCGTCAGCGTCGCTCGACGGCTCGTTGTCGTTCGCCGGCATCATGTTCGCGGCGCAGGCGTACGAAACCGCGTCGTACCAATGGTCCATGGGTCCCTTCAGCGGCACTTCGCCGTTCGCCTCTTGGCTGTTGTCGGTGCCGAGCGCGGGAATCGTGCGGATGCAGTTCTGGCAGCCCTCGAAGAACATTATCCCCGGGCGGTCCATGTAGCCGCGCTGCTTGAGGCGCCGCACGAGCTGCATCGCCGCCATTCGCCGGCCCTTCGTTGCGCGCGACCAGTGCACGCCTACCTTCGCCATGTCGTCGGCCATGCACGGCCCGCGGCGACCGCGCTCCTCCCACAACTGGCAGTCCATGACGCCCGAGAGCCGCGAGCAGTTGCGCATGCGGTTCCACTCGCCGGCCTCGATCTCGATTTCCTTGATGGCCTCGGCCACCTCGTCGGCGTACATCAGCGTGCGCGCCTTCGGGCCGTTGTACGTGCGCTCCCGGTAGCAGATGAGCTCGCCCTCGGGGCTCACCGCCCACCACAGGATGACTGTCGGCTGCTTGTAGCCCCAGTCACCCGAGCGAAAGCGCTTCCAGTCAGCCGGAATCTTGAACGGCTTGATGACGACGCGAGCGGTGTCGAAGTCGTCGGCGAAAAACGCCCCGGGGATGACGTACCAGTTGCCATCGAGGAGCGCCGCCTTGATGTGCGTCGGCTTGTCGCGAAGGTTCGCCTCGTACTGGCGGCGAAACTCGGCGTTCGGATTGTCGCTCAGCTTCGCGGGCAGGAAGATGCGCGAGCGGTACTCCGCGGTCCCGTCCTCGAGCATGATTTTGCGGCGGTAGACCTTGCGGCCGTCCGGATCGCGGTCGACGAACAGCTCGCGGACCCACCCACTGCACGGGTTGGTCATCGACCGAACCTTGCGCATGCGGCTCAACACCGGGTCCGTCGAGCGGACGCGCAAGACGAGCTCGTCGTAGACGTCTTTCGACTCGATTTCCCCGATTTCGTCGATGCCGAGCCACGTGTATTCGGCAGATCGGTAGTTCAGGAACGAGTCGTTGTCCTTGAGGTGCCCGAACTGGTACTTGTAGCCGCTCGAGAACGTCCAAGTGTGCGTCTGCTCGTGCCACTTGACGTTCGGATCCATCGCCGGGAACGCGAGCCGCGCTCGGTGCATGGTCTGCTGGAGCCGCGGCAGCTCACGGCGGAAATGGATCGCCCAGCCCGTCGACTGGCCCCACGGGATCTCCTTGGCCTCGCAGCGCGCGTGCTCGACGACGATCTGGTCGTCGGCGTCGTGGAGCAGGACGAGCGACTTCCCGGGGCCGGCGCTCCCGCCGCCCATCGCCTCGTCTTGGTCGAGCGCGTGAAACTCGGCGCCCCACGGCGAAGGCGAGTAAATCACGCTCGCGAGCCCCAAGGCGACGGCGAGAGCGCGGTCATGCACCGTCGTCCCCCGCGTCGCCGTCAGTCCATGAGTCGAGATCCAGGCAGTGGACGTGGATGCGCGCCGGACGCAACTCCTGAGCTAGGCGCGGCGGCAGCTCGCCGCCGCAGTCCTGTGCGAACAGGTCGTTGACCGCCTCCTCAGGCGTGGCGAACCACTTACGCTGGATGAGGTCGCCCTCTGGGTCGAGAGCCGTCGCGCGCAGCTTCATCCGAGCGCTCCCCGCACGGCCGCGTACAGCTTCACGCGCTCGGCGTCCGCGGGAGCCGGGATGCCGTGCAGCCACGCCATGCGCTCCTTCTCGGGCAGCGTCGCGTACTCCTTGGTCCCGTACTCGCCGCGCGCCTGCCGCAATTCCCGGTCGGCCGCGTACGCGATGCGCGCGATGTGCGACGGCGTGAGCCGCGAGCCCTCGTCCACCTGCCAGAGCGACTCGGAGTACGGGAACACGATCTTCTCGGCCTTGCGGTCGAGCTGGATCCCGAGGCCGCCGCCCTCATCCGCTGCGCGCTCGACGACAAACCCCAGTTGCCCGTCGTTCCTCCGCCGCATCCGCTGGCCCACGAAGGGCGCGTGACCGGGCGGGGCCTTCTCGTCGGCGCTGCGCTTGCTCATCCCTGCCATGCCTCGCCGGAGGCCGGGTAGCGGCCGAGCTGCGCGCTCAACTCCCGGGTTAGATTGTCGAAAATTTCCCGGGCGGTCGTCGCTCGCGCGGCGTGGGCCGTGACATGGACGCGCGTGCCGTTCTCGCCTTCCGGGTAGCGCGTGATCGTCGCGGCCACCAAGCGTCCCGCCAGATAGACGCGGACGCGCCCCCTAATGCCGAGCGCATACGCCCAATCGGCGATGAGCGCCTGGATCACGCGGCGCCAGTGGAGCCACCAGACAGCGTCGACCATGCCGATCACGCGGCCGCCTTCTGCGCTTTGCGCGCCTCGCGCCGGCCACGCTCGGACTCGGCGTGCTCGTCCGCGTGCTGGCGACACCTCACGGCATCGCCGCTTTTGCGCTTACACCCCCCGTGACGGCACAGCCCTCGGCGGCGGCGTTCCTTGTGATAGCGGGCGTCTCGCTCGGACTTGCTCACGCGTGGGCTCGACGCTCAGTAGGACCGACTCGCGACATTTTGACAATCGCGTGGGGTCGACAAACGACATTCTGGCGTGGTAGCGTGCCGCTATGTCAGCACATGCCCGTTGTCGTGCCATCGTGGCACGGTTCGCTCTCCTCCTGGCCGGCGGCTGTGGCCTGGAGGACGACATTTCGCTACAGCGCCCCGTGCACCGGGTGAATCAGCCGCTGGTGCTGGGCAACGACACGGCGGACCCGGTGACGTGGCGGTTCGGCGGCGAGGGGTTCAGCACGCCGCCGGGCGCGACGGTGGCGGTGTACCTCGACTGCGCGGATGGGGAGCGGATGTGCTTCGAGACGGAGCCGCGACACCTGTTCCCGAGCATGTGCCCGCTATGCGGGCGGGGCGCGGTCATCCTGAGGGCCACGCCGTGAGGCTGGAACGTTGGGTCGCCGAGCTCGTCGTGCGCGGCGAGGTCAGCGTCACGGTCACGCCGAAAGAGGGCGAGGACGCCAGCAAGGTGGCGGCCGTGGAGGCGTTCGCCAACTGGCAGCTTCAGCGCGCAGCCAGAGAAGCGCTCGGCCTGGAGGAACCATGAGGTACGGCTCGTGGCGGCTCTACGACTTCTCGCACATGGTGATTCAGATCGGCGTCTCGGGCGGTGAAGTGCGATGGGTCCCGATTCCCACGCTCAGCATGGCCGAGAAGTACGCGCTGGGACGGATCGCGCGCTGCCTGAAGCGCAAGGAGCGAATGTGAGCACGATCGAGACGCTGGCCGAAGAAGTGGGCGGCGACATCGCTCAGCGTCGAGAGCCCGGAGGCGCGTGGAAGGTCGAATGGCGCCAGATCACCGGCGACGACACCGGCATCACCGCCGACATGAGCGTTTACGGGGAGACTCTCGACGCGGCCATGAGTCGGGCGCTGACGGTCGCGCGCGTGCTGCGGAAGCTGCGCTAACCTCGCGGGTCGTCATCGACGTCGATGATCGCGTACTTCTTCGCCCGCCCGATCGCTTCCTGGCCGGCGACGTTCGTGACGTTCACCTGCACCGCCACGTTCAGCACCGGCGCCGGCTTCTCGGTCTCGATGCCCCGCCGGTAGCTCTCGAACACCCGGGTGGCGCGCGCCAGGTACCCGGGCTGCTCGCGCTCGGGCTTCCTCGAGTCCCTGGCCACGTTGTAGCGGCGAGGGCTCCAGCCGATCGGGCGACCATCGAGCTCGGTGGCCGTATTCGGGTCCACGGGCGTGCCCGCGTCCGTGAGGTCGGCGGCGTCCGCCTGGTAGCTCATGATCTCGGCGGTCTTGCGCTTGAGCCGCTCGTCCGCGCGCTGGACCACCGCCAGGTTGCGCTCGGCGCGGGTGAGGGCCTTCGTTTCAGGCATCGACCCTGTTCCAGCGCCCGCCTTCGTACCGGAACACGTCCACGCGGGTCGGCGTGATCCAACGCAGCATGGGTCGTACGTCCACCGGTGTCGGGATGGTCCACCGAACCCAGCCGGTCGAGACTTGCGGCACCGGCACCATCGCCGGCAGCTTCCGGGCGGCAGCAGCGGAGGCTGCGAGGGCGAAGAGACCGCGGCGGGTGAGGGTCACCGGCGGGACCGCCCGATCAGTTGCCCGAGGACCGACTCGTCGAACGCCTTCACGTCGGCGGCCGTGATCGTCGCGAACCCCGGCCCCGGGGGCCATGTATCAGCGCGAGGGATTGCAGACGGGATGATTTGCTCACCTTTCGCTGCGCATTCCCTTGTCGGGTCGCATACGGCGCGGCCGTCATCGCGCATGGCTTGCCATGCCTGCCAGAATGGCACGACGGTGCCAGAATGTCACCAGCTTGCGTGGGAGCGACGTCCGTGGTGTGCTCCCGGCGTGCGCATCGACACCCACAACGCGCTGATGCTCGCGGGGACGATCGTCGTCCTCGGGGTCGCGGCCTTCGGGGGCCGTCACCGCCTCGGGGGCGTCTACAACGCGTACCGCTGCCGCCAGCACCTGCAGGCGGACCTCGAGGCCTACTACGGCCCCGTCCACGATCCGGCCGTGGTCTCCTGCGCGGGCGCGAGCATGGCCGACAGCGCCTGCGTCGTGACGCTCATCGAGCGCGGCGCCTTCGTGTCGCGCGAGCTCCGGGGCGACTGCTCGAGCACCCACTTCGTCGACGCCCCGGGTGACCTCGAGGTGTGGCGGGCGGGAGCGGCTGCGTTTCGGGCGGCGTACCGCTAGCGGGCGGCGAGGGCCAGGGAAGCGCGTCCTGCCTTGGTGATACGCACCTCGGCGTGGACGCCGTCGCACACGTCGAACATGTACCACCCACGCCGCCAGAGAGCGTCCATCGTCGACTCGCGCGCGGGCGCGAAACCGCACGCCGGGTGACGGCCCTTCGCGGCGATGCGCAGGGCCTTCGCCTGCGCCGCCGTCGGGCGATCGACCACGCCCTCGGGCTCGCGAGCGGGGTCGAACAGCACGGGAGTGTAGGCCCATGGAGCGCCCTCGCGCTTGAAGAGCTCGGCGCCCGCCGCGGCCTGCTTCCGCGTCCCGATGTAGCCCCACTCGCCGGCTTCCATCCGGAAGCACGCCCACCCGCCGGGAGTCCTGCCGCCCCACAGGCCCCACTTGCTGTCGGCTGCCATGGCGTCATGGTACCGAATCAGCGTTTTCGCCGCGCTGTGAAACGTACTGCGTGATCGAATACGTCCAGGGTCCGCACACTTACGCCCGCCGCACGTAAGCCACCGGACTGCGCCGCATGCCAGCGAGAGCGCAGTCTCGACCCCCTACGCCCGCGCGGGTCAGATGACACGGAGCCGGTACGGCGACACGGCGCGGTAGAAGATCCCAGGGTGGCTTCGGTGTGTGGACGGATGCCGTAGCCGCGATCGCCCCCGCCACCCCCGGGTGCCCCCACCCCTGCCCCGACGTCGTGCACGTGCGTGGTGCTACGGTCAGCTTCGCGTCAGCGCGCAGTCGAGGCGCAGTGATTACGCGTAGTTACGTGAGCCTGCGAGGGTCAGCGGCGTAGCGCAGGACGGGCGATGAGCGGCCCCCATGACGCGTTCAGGTCACAAGAGCGCCGCGTTTGACGCCGTGCCCTGGGGTTCGCCGGGGTGGGCAGCGGAGAGGGGATGAGCGGAGGCGTGCACCCTCTCGCGCCACTCCTGGCCCCATCGCTCAGGCTGCTTCGCCTCGCTTGCCTGGCCTCTCGCTTGGTACGCTACCTGACAGGAGTGACCGTCGTGCATCGATCAAAGCGCCTGCCGACTCAGCAATGGACCACACCGCAGGCGCTCGCGAGCCTGCTTGGCTGCGCTCCCCGCACGATTACAGCGTGGATCAGGCGCGGGGTGCTACGTGGCCATGCCGGGGAGTTCAGGCACTACAGCGACGAGCGCGTGCGCTTGAGCGCGAGGCGCATGTATCGCATCCATGAGCACGACGTCAGGCGGTTCCTCGAACAGCTGCGCGGCGGCAAGGTCAGTACGCGCGGGCTGTGGCGCGGCCGTACCTGAACAGCCGCTCTCTATCACCGCTCACCCGTAGCGCTTGACTACTCCCGCGCTCCGAGGCATGCTGTCTCTCATGAACACGACGACTTGCTCCTGCGGCGGCGACTCCTGCGGCCCTAACGCCCATGTGATGGCTCGCCGCCTCACGGCCGACGGGATCATGGTCCAGGTGTGGAGCGACGGGGCCGTGACGTGCGGCCTCGGCACCTACATCATCCGGGGTGTCCGGTCCGGGCGTAACGCCTTCGCTCTCGGCGCGGCCGTGGAGGCAGCTTGGCTGGTGGCCGGAGAGGTCTCTCTCTACGATCACGCTGAGCTTCGCGGGCTGTGCGTGGCGGCCCGTCAGGCCGTTGGACAGCCGTCCCTGCGTCCTCTCGAGTACCTCCGCGCTGTGATGAGCGGCGTGAAGTTCGCCACCATCAAGCGCGGCGCCGTCGTCCGCCACGCCGCTGGATGCCCTTGCACCAAATGCAGCGCCGCCCGCGCGCGCAGCCTCGCCGCGCCGGCCGCGGGAAGGGTCTACCTCGAGATCGCCCTCAGCAACGGCGGCGCCTCTTTCGTGAGGGTTCGCTAATGACCCGCGTCATCGGCTACTGTCGCGTCAGCACCGAGGAACAAGGCGCGGGCGACTCGCTCGCGGCGCAAGAGGCCGCCATCCGCGCCCACTGCACGGCTCGGGGTCTCGAGCTCGTGCGCGTCGAGACGGACGCGGGGTTCTCGGCGTCTACGCTCGACCGTGAGGGGTTATACCGCGCTCGGGATGCCATCATGGCCGGCGAGGCTTCGGGCCTCGTGGTGGTCAAGCTGGACCGCCTCACGCGCTCTGTGGCTGACCTGTGCGACCTGCGGCGTGACGGCGGCCTCGGCCACACCTGGGAGCTCATCAGCATCGCCGAGCAGATCGACACCGAGTCGCCCATGGGTAACGCGTTCCTCCAAATCCTCACCGTGTTCGCCGAGCTCGAGCGCAAGAACACGGGAAGGCGCACGAAAGACCTGCTCGCGTACGCCAAGTCGCAGGGCCAGCCCCTGGGCGGCGTCCCCTACGGCTGGCGGCGCGTGAAGGTCGAGCGCGATGCGAACGGGCGACGTGTGGGTGAGCGCGGCCGTCTGGAGCGCGACGAGGGCCAGCAGCGCACGCTTGGGCTCATCCGCGCGCTACGTGAGCGCGATGGCTACTCGCTCGAGCAGGTCGCCGCCAGCCTCAACGCCAACGGCGTCACCGGCGGCCGCGGTGGGCGGTGGACCAAGGCGCAGGTGCGTCGCGTCCTCAAGGCGTCAGCCCCTCAGGCTGCGTGACCTCGCTCACGACCAGTCGCCCGAAGCGAGCAAGATTGACGTGCCTTCGGTGCGCGGCGTCCAGTACGTCGATCGGAATGGCGCGCCCGTTAGCAGGTCATGCATGCGCTGAATCGCACGCCGCTCCTCCCGCAGCATGGCCCGCATCCACTTCGCTCTTGCGCGCCTGAACGTCGTGCCGCGGTTGCCGTGCTGCCCTCGCAGCAAGAGCACCTTCCTCGCCACCCGCAGCCTCACCACTCACCGTCCCGGAACGCGGCCTGATCGCGCTTCCGTTGGGCCGTGTGTTCGCGCAGCTGGCGGTTGAGTCTCCGCTGCTCCAGCGCCGAAGCCACGCGTCCCACGATGAGCCGCGTCTCGCCCTTCGCCCGCCTGCGTGCCGCCGCGATAGTGCCCTTGGCCGTGAGCCTCACGAGCTGCCCGGCCCTCCACCGCGTCGACGCCGCGTAGCGTGTCCACGTCTCGGGGCCAACCTCGACCCACAACCGCAGCCTCATCGTCGCCCTTCGCGCTCTCGCGTCTTGCGGTCGCTCTCGCTCGCTGCGTAGCCCAGCAGGAAGCCTACGAACCACGACACGCCCATGACGGCGAGCAAGCTGGCCGCGCTCGTCACGGCTCGCCCTTCACGCGCTTGATAAGCGCCTCGGCTTCGTCCATCACGATGCCGGTCTCGCCGTTGACGATCCGATCGAGCATGGCCAGCATCTCGGGCGCGGCGGCGATGAGGCGGGCGTCGGCCTCTCGCATGCCGAAGGCGTCATGGACAATGGCGTTGCCGTCCGCCCCGGCCATCGACCCGCTCGCCTTGTACCACTTCCACGGCCCAGGCGAATGCGCGCTCACAGCCGCCTCGTGAGCAGCCATCCGACCAGCGCTACCCCCGCGAACATGCCCAAGAACGTCGGCAACGCCACCTCGACCAGCATGTGCCACATCACAGCCCACGCCTCCCGCGCATCACGCACATGCCCGGGGCCGCCAGCATCGCCGCGAGCGGGTCGGACGCCGCGGTGTCGATGGGGCGCCTGGGCAGCGACCAGCGCGTAGACGAGGCACCGCCACGGGCCTGCAGCGCCAAGTCCTCGCGGCGATCAGCGGTGATGGCGTTCTTGCACGTGGGCTGGCTGCGCCGGCAGGGCGCCCCCACCGTGCAGTTCGGGCGGCATTCGCGCATCTCCGCTGCCGGCGCCTTGGCGACCTCGTCCACCATCGTGAGCGTCGCCGATGCGCCCTGGTAGTCCACGGGCATCGTGCGCTTCGGCGCCTCCACGGCTGCGGGCTCCGCGATGATCGTGATGACGGCGTAACTGACCGTGACCGGAAGAAACGGCGGCCGGTGGTCGTCGACGTATCCCCACATCCCGCCGTTGTGTACGACGTACTCATGATCGGCAGTGCCCGCGCGATAGCGGATACGCATTCCCTCGCGCAGGTCCGCAACGCTATGCGCCCTCCGCGGCACCGTGAGCGCCGGCTTGGGCTTGCACTTCGCGCACCCGTCGACACCCAGGCACGCGCCGCAGATGGCCTCGCGAGAGAGGCGCCGCCAGAATTCGGGCTGACGAATGTCCATCCTCCCGACGCTGGGGCCGCCTTCGACGAAGGCCCATCCACGCCCATTTTCATGCTCGCCGGCCACCGTGCGCACACATCCCTTGGGATGCTCGTAATGGAACGTCTCGCCAACACGCTCGAACCTGTCGCCCACTTTTACTTCGTTGCTCATCGTCGTCTCCCCTAGTTGCAGAATAACACCGCCACCAACACAGCCACAGCCACCCCCAACCGCGCGATACGCTTGCGTCGCGCCGCCGCCGTCACCAGCTCCGTCATGGTCGCCACCTTCACAGTGACCTCGTCGCGCCACTCGACGCGTCCGTGGACGTGAGCGACGGCCGGCCAGTTGTCGGCGCTCACCGGATCACGTTCCCGATCGCGCGAGACGCGCCCCATACGCAGAATGCCAGGCCGAGCACGAAGCCCACGCCGCCAGCCGCGAGCAGCCACCAGGGGCTCACGGCCCCACCTGCGCCGCCAGGTACGCCACGAGCCCCGCGAGCGTGAGCACCGCTGCGATGGCGATGCCCACGAGACGTCAGCGGTCCCTGCGCCGGATGTCGCGCATGAGGCGCTGGTATGCCGCCTGTTGGTCGAGCCAGCCGCTCATCGCGACACCGGCATGTAGACGGGCACCACCGTCGTCGTGTGCTTCGGCCGCTCGTACTTGCACGCGTACACGCAGCGCTCTCGCGTGGCGTGGACCTTCGCCGATACGCACTGGTCGATGCAGTCTTGCTCGTCACTCAACTGCGCCCATGCCATCAGGAAGATGAGCCCGAGCGCGACGGCTCCGCCAAGCAGGAAGCCCCACCATTCGGCTAGCCAGTCGACCGCGACGTCAAAGGCGCCCCTCATCGCCGCACCCAACTTCCCCGCGAGCCGCGCCGCCAGTTGAGCGGCCACACCTGCGCGTACCACGATGCCGCCAATTCGCTCATGGCGCGATCCCTTCGTCCCACGAGTACGTGTCCGGGCCGTCCTCGCCAGCGCACGCAGCGGCAACCCACTCCGTGTACGCGCTCCCTGTCAGCGCGCGCACCATCTGGTCGATAACCCACGCCTTATGCTGGTCACCGTCGCTGCCGCCGAATCGCTCCGCCACCTCCAGCGCCTTCGCAACGTCGCTCATCTCCCCTGCGCTCCTTCCGTTTCCGCAAACACGCGCGCTTCGACGACCACCGCCTCCGCGCGCCGTAACTCCGCCTCCGCCAGCTCGTGCAACTTCGCGTTCAGGTCCGCCCGCATGTCGGCCAAGTCCCTCTTCAGCATGTCCACCACCGCCTGCTGCGCACGCACCTGGTCTTGCGCGTGACGGAGGCGGGCGGCTCGGGATGGGTCGGTCACGCCTGCGCCGCCATATCCCCGGGATCGTCGTCGCCCTCCATTCGCGGCGGCGCTCCCCCGATCGATGCGAGGTCGTGCAGCTGGCGCAGTATCGGCCCCCAGTGCTTGCCCATCCATCGCATGCCGCTCGAATGGCCGCGCAGCCAAGCGATGTGATGGGTGCAATAGAGCGTGAACGCCCAGAACACAATCGTGACGGCCGTGCTCATTTGGCCTTCCTGCGCTTCGCCGCCTTGATGGCCGCCGTGTAGCCCTTGG
>Ga0193696_1000734_pt1 | contig 10699 bp, 17 predicted proteins | sample L3m1metaG_FD_145074 | JGI IMG/M metagenome (GOLD analysis project Ga0193696, IMG submission 145074) | Soil microbial communities from a riparian zone of the East river system, Colorado, United States - L3m1 | ecosystem: Environmental > Terrestrial > Soil > Riparian zone | place: USA: East River... | reverse complement strand
ACTTGCCACTGACATGCAAGTGAGAAGAGTACCCGATCGCCGCTGGAAAAGGAGTCGTGCACCGCTTATGGTAACGTCAGATGGCTTTACCGAACCGACCGGAGCTCGCTGTCTTCCGCGGCAAGAGTACGGAGGAAGCGCTCGCGCTGTGGGTGACCGAGTTCGCGGGTGGCGACAAGCAGGTGGCATCCCGGTACGCCGCGGTGCTTGCCCGGTTTACCGCGAAGCCGGAGCGGGGAGCCGTCTACGAGGCGTACCTCGGGGGCTACTCGCCGGCGACGCGGCGAATGTACGCCGCGGCTCTGAGCGAGTTCTTCGAGTGGATCGCCGCGAAGCATGGGCGGGTCGTGGCGCCTCCGGCGGTCACGCGGAAGGACGCAGAGGACTACGTCGAATGGCTCACCACCCGTCCCTTCTCCCTCGAGAAGGAGAAGCTCCGGGACGGAGACCAGAAAGAGCGGCTCGCGCTCTACGAGATCGTGAGCGAGCTCGGCTCCGCTGACATCGTCAGCATTGGCGCCAGGGCGCCGGACTGGCTCCGGTCGGCGCACCCCTCTCGAGACGGACTCGACTCCGGCTGGCTCCACCGGGAGCTCGGGCGCATGGTGCTCCACGACCTACTCGTTCGGGCCCCGACGATAGAGGAGCTCAGGCGGGAGGATCCCCGCATCGGGATCAGCGTGTTCACGGTCAACGTTCCGGACGGGAAACAGATCCATCAGGTCCCGCTCGAAGAGCTCTTCATCTACACGCTGCCTGAGCCGCGGGCGGTTTCGAGGAGCACCATCGTGCTCCGGCTCGCCGCGCTCACTGCCTTCTGGCAGTCGCTCACCGTTGCGGACAACTCGGGCGGCGACGGGGCCATCCTGAGATACAACGTGTTCACCGACGTTGCCAAGCGGGTCGGTGTGGGTGTCGCCGCCGACAGGAGAGCCGCCTCCGCTCGAAAAGGCCGGCTCACTCCGAATCTTGTGGAGCGGCTCCTCCGGTCCGCCGACGGGCCATCGCTCACCGAGAAGAGAGACGCGGCGCTCCTCTGGTTTCTCGTTCTGACCGGAGCACGCGTTACCGAGATCGCGCGGCTCCGTCGCTCGCCTCCCCCAGCAGCCGAGGCCATGCGCTGGCCCGGATGGTTCGATTCGAGAACGGATCCTCCGTGCGTCGAACTCTTGCGCAAGGGCGGCGCTCGGCAGCGGCTTCCCTATCCCCCCTACGCGCTCGCGGCCCTCGCCGCATTCCAGAGCGAGCTCTCGAAGCGCGTTCCTCTCCTCGGGACCCAGAACAGAGAGCCGAAGGCGCCGCACTACCTGGCGCCGTCCGCGCCTGGGTGGCGGTACAAGTCGCTCGCCGAGGAGCCCGACGCTCCGCTCTTCCCCCCAGTGGCCTTCTGGGGGGCAAACTCCAGTCACAACTACCAGGAGTTCAAGCCCAACAGCGAGACCCGGCCCGACTATCGATGACCCGCAACGGGATCTGCGCCATCCTGAAGCGCATCGCGCTAAAAGCCGGCTTCGACGCGGAGGAAGCCGCGATCGTGCATCCGCATTCCTTTCGGCACTTCGCCGCGAGCGCGATGGCAAAACGCGGGAAGCCCGTGCGGGAGATCCAGCACATGTTCGGGCACTCCTCGCTCATCACCACCGAGCGGTACCTCGAGCCAGAGACCGGAGCCCAGCTTTCCGGTCAGAATGAAATTCTGGACTTCATCGCGACGGCAACCCACGCGGCGCCCGTGCCTCCCTCGCCGGAGCGGGCGCCCGAGGCCCCGCGTGCCCCGCCGGAGCGCCCCGTGCGCCCTCCGGCTCGCGTGATCGACACGGTCGGCGTGCCTGCCCGGGAGCGGCCCCAGAAGCCCGCGGCGGCGCCGCGAACCGAGAAGAAGCGGCGCCCGGCGCGGCCCGCCCCGGAGCTGCGCCTCCTAGCCCAGGAGGGGCTTCCGGCGCAGTCCCCCCGGGTGGCGCCGAACGCGGTCGTCCCGACCGGACACGGGCTCGTGGAGGTCGGCGCGGAGGGTCCGTCGCCCCCCGCGGGGAGCGAGGTCCGGGACGGCGTTTCGCCGCCCTCGCCGGTGCATGCCTACGCCGGGCTCCGATCACCGGCGCCGGGGGCGAAGCCCGATGAGCGCCGGGCCTTCCAGGAGCCCATCGAGTTCTCCCGAGTGAACCGGCGGGGAGGCAGCCGCGAGGAGCGGAAGCTCAAGAACCTCGCGGCGGAGGGAGACTCTCGCGATCTGGTCCAGCAGAATCCGTGGCTCCGCGAGAATTACGATCCGTGGCCCATCAACTACGGCATCGGGGAGAGCTCGCTCCTCCCCTGGTTTGCGCGGGGATCGGCCGCCGCGAACGGCGAGGTCCAGGTCGAGGTCCGGGGGGCAGACGGGAAGAAGAAGCTCGTGGTGGTGCCGCCGCTCCCGGTGCTTGCAAGAAAGCAGATGGACCCGGCACTCGCTCCGCTTCACGCGAAGAAACTCTGGGAAACCGTGGAGCACATGCGGAGCCAATGGCTCCGGACGACGCCGACGAAGGCCTTCGGCCTCGATCGCTGGTGGGGCGCGTTCCTGAAGATCCAGGAGGGGCTCGACCGCGGCACCAAGGGGGCCTTCCGCTGGGTCCCCTTCGACGCGAAGGGGGAAGTCGGGACGGACATTCGAGCGCACGACGAAGAGTACCTCATCACGTGGCTCGAGATGAACGCCGATCGCTACACGACCACCGTCCGCGTCTTCGAGGACATCGAGCGCCCGAAGGGCAAGGGGGAAATCTCCGACGAGGAATGGGCGCAGTTCCAGGACACCTGGCGCGACGCCTCCGTCATCGGCGTGAGCCCCGCCGAGGAGCTCCCCGACTGGTTCATCCTCGACGATCCGGTGAAGGACATCTACGACAACTCCCGCGAGGAATGGGAATGGTTCTCGAAATGGATCGGAGACATCACGAAGGTCCGGAAGGACACCATTTCGACCGAGGTTGAGTTCGCCGAGAAGGAGCGGGCGGCTCGCATCGAGCAGGCCCGGGAGCTCCTGAAGGAGTACTACGACACGGTCGAAGAACTTCGCCGCGCCGGCGGTGCCGAGGACGAGAGGGAGAGCGCCCAGCGGACGCTCAAGTTCCTCGTCGAGCAGCTCGAGGAGTACGGCGTCGAGAACCCGAGAGAGGCTCTGAAAGAGGGGAAGACCAAGAAGCGACAGAAGCGGGAAGCGACGATCGAGCAGCTCCTGTCGCAGGCATTTCCCGACGTCGGCGTCGACCAGGTCGACCCGAACGTGCTCAAGAGCCGCATGTTCGACGCGGAGACGCTCCGGCTCGACACGGCGAAGCACACCATCTCGCACACGAAGGAATTCCGGGAGCAGTTCTCGCTCTCGTACGACGGCCGCGACTCCGAGTGCGTCGTCCGGCGCGCCGCGCGCGGCATGTGGGAGCACGTGAAGCGCCACGGTATACCCGTCGAGCGCGGGACGAAGCGCTCGTCGGAATACAGCCTCCTCTACTCCGTGATGCTTTCCTACATGGCGTGGATCTTCCCGTGCCCCGCCGAGATCGAGAAGCGCATGGCCGGCGAGCTCGCGGGCAAAGAGGTTCGGATGGCGTGGCTCAACGGCGTCCGGCGCGCGAGCCAGCGCATGGTCCGCATCGATCGCGACATGGACGAGGCCGCCCTCCGGCGCCTCGCTGAGGACGAGGGCCTCGACGAGGCGAGCGCCAACGAAGTGATCGAGGCCGGGCTCGTCTCGGATTCGCTGCACGCCGAGGTCGCGCTCCCGTCGCCGGACGTCACGGCCGCCATTGCGAAGAGCGCCGTGAAGACCGGCCAGGTCGTCGTGACTCCCGGGGGCTCGGTCGTTCGCCGGCGCCCCGCGGGCATGCGCCGCGCGCCCGCGCCAGCGAGCGCGCGCGAGGCGCCGGAGCTCGAGGAGGAGTCAGAGGAGCCATCGGCCTGGGAGCAGCTCCTGTCGGTCGGGGGAGGCCATTCGCTGAAGGGCGACGACCTCATCCCGAACGCCCCGCCCCCGCGGTACATGACCACGGGAGCCTTCGCGGCGGGCGTCGACTACGTCGCGAACGCTGAGCAGGTGCTGCCTAGTGCGATCCGGATGATGGCGGCGATGACGCTCCCATTTTGAACGTTCCGGCCGTGCCGGCCCATGCGACGCCGGTGCCGTTGATGATCCCCTGGCTCAGCGCACAGTCCTTGCTGTGAGGCGGGGGACCATAGACCCCCGCGCAGCACGCATTGGCGCCGCAGGTGCAGTGCGGAAATTCGGGGCCGCTCCGCAGGCCAGCTCCAGCGCAAGCGGCTTCTATGGTGTCGTGAGCAGAGAGCAACTCTCCGTACCCCAGCTCCTGGGGCAGCTCTCCGTCCATGAACGCCACGAACTTGCTGTTTAGTGTCTGGTAAACGCCGTACTTCATTGGGGTGTCTCCTTGATGTGACCGTACCACTCCGGGAAGCGTTCGCGGAGGGAACGTACCGCAAGCCGTACCAGCTCCGCGCGTCGCACCCGGCGCCTCACCGAGTTCCTCGCTGCCCGCGCCTTCCGGACTCGCTTCGCGCGGCTCATCCAGACATGGCTAGCACACGCGGCTAGCCAGTGCTACCGTCCCTGTTGATGGCGACCCACCGAAGTTTCACGCGCGGGCATCCGCTCCGGAACAAGGTTCCTGACCTCCGGCTTCTCGAAGGCGTCGTTTCGGACCGAATCCTCCTGGCCATGCGGGACGCAACGCTGCGCCTAGATGACCTTCAGATCCCCTATGCCCTGATCGGTGGGCTGGCCGTCGGGGCCCATGGGGCGCCGAGAGCAACGAAGGACGTCGACTTCCTGGTCGGCGAGGAGGCCTTCGAGCATCACGGCCCCATCGTCTCGTTTCGCGCAGGGCTCCCCATCGAGACTTTCCTCGTCGAGGCAATCCAGGAGGCCATTCAGTCGTTCGGGGTCCCAGTGATCGGGATCGGCCCGCTCATCTACATGAAGCTCTCAGCCGGACGGCGCCAAGACGAAGCCGACGTCCAGCGCCTCATGGAGGCGGGAAACCACGAACGGACCGCGCGGGAGTACCTGACGAAGCACGCTCCGCAACTGCTTCCGGACCTCGAGCGCTGTCTCGAGCCGCTCAGATCACGACGGTGAACTGCGTCGCCAGATCCTCGAAGTAGAGGTCCCCGCTCTTCACGAGCAGGTAGTCGTTCCCAGACCCGGGCGCGTCACCGAGCGGTGTCCGCTTGTAGATCGCGAGGACGATGCCCACGAACTCGCGTGAGGTCCCGCCGGCGGCGTCGGCCGCAGTGGCTCCGTTCTGAGAGATGCGGAGCACGCTCTGCCCAATGAACTCATCGAACGTGGCGTCTTCCGGATCCTCGATCACGTCGAAGCTCAGGTTCGCGTCGCTCGCTGCCACGTACGCCTGGACGTTCGCATTGTCCCAGAGGACGGTCGGCTGCCCTGGCACCGTATGCACCGTGACGTTACCGAAGTGCGGCGGCTGCAGCTGCATCGTCGAAGGGGATGCGGTGTTGATGCGAAGTGCAACGATGTCCGTGGCGGCCATGATTCAGCGGTCTCCCAGGATGTTGACGTTGGCGGTGAGGAGTTCGTAGAACATCCCGTTCTGGAGCGCCGCGACGAGCACGGTGTCGGCACCGTTCACCGTGTACACATCCGTGATGCGGCCGGTGTACGACGACATGTACGGCACGCCGGCGGCGGGCGGATTCGGCGGAGTGATCCACCCGTTCACGACCCGGTCGAGGAATCCGTTTCGAATGACACTCGAGGCCACGTCTCCGATGAGATCGAGCGCCGCCCCAAGGACAGCGACCACTCTGCCGTCAGCGAAGGCCACCGTGATAGTGTCCGCGTCGCCGCCGCCACCCGTGATGGCTTGCACGACGCCAAGGAGCGGCGGTTGAGGACAGAGGACCCCAGCGGCGAGCGCCGGACTCGACAGCTTGACCCGAGCTCTGCTTCCGACGACGAACGCCATGGGGAGGAAGGCTACCGGTACCCCACTAAAGGGTCAAGGCGAGCGAGTTTCCCCCGTATAGTATCGGCTCTCGTCGTCGTACATCATGCCGGAAGTGACGAGCGGGAGGCTCTGATATTCCCCTCGCATTGCCGCGAGGATGAGCGCCCGGACGATGTGGCTAGACCGGGTTCCCCGGAGGACGGCGCGGCGGAGGAGTGCCCGTTTGGCGCCGTGGGGGATGACTGCCTTCTCGGCCTCCCGCTCCTTCAGGCCCCCTCGGTAGAGCTTCCCTTCCCAGACCCAATTTTGGAGAGGCGCAGGCTCTCGCGTGCTGAGGAGGTAGTAGTGGATCAGGCTCCGGAGGAAGGTCGCTGCATGCACGCTGCGGCGGTCACACTCGAGTCTCCAGGCCTCGAAGACCGGGACCGGAAACCAGATCTGGTACTGGTAGAGGCGCACCAGTGCCTCGTCCAGAGATCTTGGTGTTCGAGATGGGTTGCGCGAGGCCACGCTCGTGGAGATCGATGATCGCCTGCGCCCGCACCTCGAGCAGGAGCTCCGGATCGACGCCGAGCTTCTTCGCCACGGCGTCGATGTCGCGATCGTCGATGCGGATCGTCGCGTACTGCGTCCCGAGTAGACGGGCGCCGATCCAGGCGCGGAACCCGTCGTACTGCATCGCTCAGAAAAACCAGATGGGATAGCCGCTCTGGAGCAGTTCATCCGGGAGACTCTGAATGAATACGCCTGCGCACAGCTTCGCGCAGAAGACATACCGCATGTCTCCGGTGACCAGGCTGATCGTGATGGTGCTCGGACGAAGACACACGAACCCATCCCTGTCTGGGTCCGTGCTCAACGCTTTCGGTGTCCATCCTTTTCGGCTTACGCGGTATAGGGCCTTCCCGCAATTATCGCACGTGACCAGCCGGTCATCCGTGTGGCCTTCTACCTCTACGAGCGCCATCTACTCGTCCAGCCTCGACTTTGCGAACTCGGCTTCGATCGCGGGCTGGCACCTCTTTGCGTTCTCCTCTAAATACTGCTCGAACTCCTCCCGGTATTCCTCGAGCACCTCCGCCGGATCGTGGATGATGTGCGTCAGCGTCGTGATGTTCGCGCGCCCCATCGACGAGTATCTACCCGCGTAGATGTCGTCGCTCATCCCCGGCAGGATGGCGTCGATCACGCGCAGGCGTTCCCGATCCGTCCACTCCTTCGAGAGTGGTTTCACGTAATGAGCCGCGACTGGTGGAGGTGCGTGCAGTACTCGATCATGTCGGGGGAGAGCGCGATGAGCGCAAAATCGCTCCCCTCCATCGGCATCTGCAGAGCCAGCATGATGCCGCCGTTGCCGCTCGGCTCGACGTGAAGCACGCCGCTCAGGATCGGAGTCGCCCGGACGCCGCCCTCTTCCGCCATCGACGGCTGGTAGGCATAGGTGCACCCGATGTACGGCGATTTGAGCTGCAGCATCACCTGCTTCTCGGCGAAGGCGAACCAGCCCGAGGGGCGGTCTCCGGTTACGCGAGCTTGCTGTTCGACCGCGTTGTTCTCGTCAGACATGTTTCTCAGCCTCCTGTAGCATCCGCCGGATCGCCGGCCCGTTTTTGTTCGTCCAAGACCATTCGGTGCGAATCGTCTCGGCATTCTCTTCGGCCGCGGCCGCGAGCTTCCGCCATTTCGCGTAGCACTCGATCAGCGCAGACTCGATGGCCTCTGCGGTCACGAGCGGCGCCATCGAGCCGGGGAAGTCATCCATCGGCGCCGTCGTGCCGTGACGGACGATCGTGGCCCCGGGCTGCCCCGTCCCGAGGTACTCCGAATGCCCGGTGCACGCCGTCGCGATCACCGGCACCCCGCACGCGAGCGCCTCGAGCGGGACCATGCCGAAGCCCTCCCCGCGGGACGGCTGACAGACGGCGTGCATCGAGCCGTAGAGAAGCGCGATGTCCGCCTGGGAATGCATGAGACCCGGCTCGGTCGTCACGTCGGCCTCGGAGAGCCCGAGATCCGAACACCACCACCGGATCTTCGATACATGCTGCGGGTTCATCACGACGAAGAGCTGCGCCTTCGTGCCCTTCCGCTCCGTCTCGCTGCTCGTCATGTGCAGTACGTCGAATCGCTCGTGAAGATCGTAGAGATCTCGCATCCCCTCGCGGAGGTCCCCAAACGTCTTGTGGACCCTCGGCGTCACTCCGTGGGGCGCGACGACGACCGGCATCGAATCCGGCACGTAGCGCCGGAGCACCGACGCCGCCCAGGCGCTCGGGGCGAGGAGGCCCCCAGTGAGCATTCCCCGCGGGAGCACCGTGGACGGTTTCAAGAGCCCGTCCATGAAGCCGTAGGGGAGCGTCTCGCTGTTCGGAGCGAGAAGGAGCCAGTGCGACTTGTGGCACCCGGAGCGGTGCGCCCGAAGCAGACCGTTCGGATCTCCGATGTTGAGCGAGACCGGGGCCACGCCGCCCCGCGAATGCTCCTCGTCTTCTTCGACATCCATCGGGTACACCCCATCGAGTTCGGACACCGACGCCAGTGCATCGGTCATGCCCCGGGTCACTTGCGTGAACGAAGACTCGCTCGAGCCGTAGCCGTAGAGGCGAACGCGGGGGCTCACGGCCGCTCCTTCATGAGCTTGTTCTCAGTGAGCCATCTAAAGTGCTCGGGGTAGTTCTCTTCGAGCGCGACGCAGATGTTTTGCGCCACGACATTGTCGTCCCAAGCTCGCCACGAATGTTCTCCACCCTCCGGACAGGTACGGAGCGTTGCAACGATCACGTCGGCGAGGTCTCGTAGAGTGATGGGCGGAAGACGCTGCGTGCCTCGCTCACCATTCACCGTGTGGCGTTGTCCGATGTACGGGCGGGAACGGTCCAGACCGAGATCGTGCACTCTGAGAAAAGCCTGGAGCGCGTCCACTCCCTCACGCAACTGCGTCACCTGTTTCTTCTCCTTCATGGCACCAGGTCTCCGTGCTCCGGGCAATCGCCGCGAAGGAGTCCCCACGGACAGATGCACCGCCTCTTCAAACTGTCGAGCGACACGGAATCGCACTCAGGACGGCCGCACCATCCGGACATGCGAGTCGACGGAGCGCCGCACCAGCACACGGGACCGTCCGGGGCGTCCATCTTCGCAGCCGGCATCGCCTGCGGTTCTTTGCCCATTGGCCACGTGTCGGACTTCCCGCGCGTAGCAAGCTCCCTTACCCCCGTCGTGGCGAGGTCACACGGGCGCCAGACCGCCTTGCATCCTTGGCATTCGTGGCTCTTGTGCGGCGGATCCTCCCAGCCGATTTCCGGATTCGGCGCGTCGATGTGCTGCATCTGGCACACCGGGCAGTACAGGATCATCGGAATGGGCAGCTGCTCCGAAAGCGAGAGGAGATCGATGCCCTCGCGCCGGGGCGGGCACTGGGGGTGGTGGCCTTTCTGCCCACAGCGCGAGCAGTAGTGAGGGACGAGGCTCATTTGTTCCTCAGCTGGTAGAGGCCACCGAGCGCGCTCAGCGCCTTGGCGCTGGACTCCGGTAGTCCAGAGGTCTGCAGCACACTCCGACGGAGCACCTTGATCGGAGGCGCAGGCTTCGCCGCCTTGGTCGCTCGCTGGGCCTCTATCCGCTCCAGGGCGGCCGCGAACTCAGGGGTCACCATGGGTTTCGTCACGGCTCAGTTCTCCTCGTCGCCGGGCTCTCGCCAAGTACTCGGCTCTCCCGTGGATTCTGCTATCGAGTCCGCCATGTGGCGAGCGATTGCCACGCGGCGATCCCAGTCGCCCAGGATCGCTTCCATCGCAGCCTTCACTCGCTCCGGACGAGCCACAGTGAGGAGCCCCTGCACGAAGCTCGCCACCATACGGGTCACGTCGTTCGTGTAAAGCACATGGCGCGTGATCGGACTGTCTTTCGGATCGTTCTTGTCGTTCATGCTCGGGCTCCATGACTCGCTCTGGAGAAGGCCATCTCGAGACGCTCGAAGTATACCTCGAAGGCCCGAGCGACGTTCTTGTTGCCAGCAGGCTTGCAGCCCCCGCGGGCACCGCATACCACGCAGGGTTCTGGCCCCTGCCAGCTCACCGCGGTCATCGCATCCGCGACACGAATGCAATTCATGCAGAGCGGATAGTTATGGCTCGGCAGTTCGATGTGGCGTGTCACTCGTCCGCCTGGTCGTTCCACGGAGCCTTTTTCAACTTTTTCCTCTGCTCCTCGCTCATCGTTCCCCAGTGCATGCAGTGCGGCCCACAGAGATGGCCGGACATCGCTTCGATCGGGTCAGCCCCGTCGCGGACGTTCTCGGCGTACTGCTTGAACTTCGCCGCCAGGTCGCCGACCTTCTCGTCCTTGACGGCCTCCCAGAACTTCGACCAGCTCATGTCGGCCCCGTCGGTCTCGGCCTCGCGACCCCGTCATTTGCCTTCGCATGCTCCTCAGCTTCCTCCCACGTCTCGTACGGCCCACACGAGCCTTCGTCCGGGTATTCCTCCCAGTAGTAGTACCAGCCTGGACCCCCGTGAGCTTCGCTACCCCAGCGCTCAATGCAGACGTACTCGATCTCGTCTGCCTCGTCTTCCTCCCAGGGACCAACCACCGGACACGGGCAGCCGATGCAGATGTACGCAAGCGCGGCACCCTGGTGCGTGTGCCCACACTCCGGGCACGGGTTGTTCGGGCGGCTCATGGCTCGATTCCCTTATCTTGTCCCCATGCCGCGGTGCCCATGAACATGACCC
>Ga0193696_1000732_pt1 | contig 10727 bp, 10 predicted proteins | sample L3m1metaG_FD_145074 | JGI IMG/M metagenome (GOLD analysis project Ga0193696, IMG submission 145074) | Soil microbial communities from a riparian zone of the East river system, Colorado, United States - L3m1 | ecosystem: Environmental > Terrestrial > Soil > Riparian zone | place: USA: East River... | reverse complement strand
GCGGCTTACCAGGTCATCGTGGGTTTCTGCGGCCATGCGAATTGGCACCGCCCCTACGCTTCGCCAAAAATCTTCGATGCGCTGAACCGCTCCTGTGTTTGAGGACACGGTGGGCGTCACGGCGCAAACTGCTTTGTGAAACAATTCAGCCTGGGCTGCCGCGACGCCGCTCTTCTCGGTGCCGGCCATTGGATGGCTGCCGACAAAGTGGGCGCCTATGCTCGCAAAGATGGGCTCCAACTCTTTGACAACGCTTCCTTTGACACTGCCGACATCGGTAACCACCGCGTCGCGTTTGACCGCCGGCGACATACGTTGGGCAAGTTCGCGCATTTGCGCCAGAGGCGTGCAAAAAATGAGCAGGTCGGCGTCCCGAACGGCTGCTTTGAGATCGAGTTCGGCCTTATCGCAAGCACCCGCCGCCTCGCACTCTTTTACGCTGGCAGGCCGTCGGACATATCCGATCACGCGACTCGCCAGCCGCTGTTTGCGGGCGGCCAGGCCCAATGAACCGCCGAGCAAACCGACGCCGATAAGCGTGATCTGTTGCCAGTGCATGCGAGAAGCTTACGCCCTGCCCCTTCACCAAAGCAAGGCATCGGCGATTGAATGTGCGAGGAGTTCGCTTTTTCAATTTTCAAGCTGGCCGCTATTCCCCATATTTCGGGCCGAGATGAAATCGATGACGGGCTATGGCTGGGGCGAGGATGCGCGGGAAGGTTTCAAAGTCACGGTCGAACTCAGTTCCGTCAATCGCAAGCAAAGCGAAATCAGTGTCAACCTTCCCCGCGAGTTGGAAGTGCTCGAAGCGCAAATTCGAGACCGGATCAACAGCGTTGTCGCGCGCGGCCGGATTACCGCGCGCGTTTCCCTGCACGCGGGAGAAGGCATGGAGGCGGCGCGCGTCCACGTTAATCGCGCGCTCGCCAAGGCGTATGCGAATGAATTGAGACGTCTGGCCCGCGAGCTCAAGCTCAACGGCACCTTGTCACTCGACACCTTAATGCGCGCCCCCGGCGTGCTCCAAACGAATGAGGAGCTTGCCGATGCCGAAGATTTTTGGCCATCGGTCGAACACGCGTTGAAGAAAGCCCTGGACATGCTCGTGAAAATGCGAGAGCGCGAAGGCTCGCACTTGCAAAGAGACCTCACTCACCGCATTGCGGTCATGCAAAAATCGGTCACGCGCGTTAAAAAGGAGGCGCCTCTGGTGCAAAAGCGTTACCGCGAGCAACTCCTCGACCGCGTGAAAAATGCAGGGCTGGATGGCGCTACCGTCGAGGACGAACGCCTTGTCAAAGAAGTCGTTTATTTTGCCGACCGTTCCGATATCTCGGAGGAAATTACGCGACTGGAAAGCCATTTCCAGCAGTTCCACCATTGCCTTAAATCGAGCGAACCGGTCGGGCGCACACTCGATTTTCTCGCGCAGGAAATGAACCGTGAAGTGAACACCATCGGCTCAAAGGCCAACGACGCGCGCATCTCCCGCGAGGTCGTTGTCCTCAAAACCGAACTGGAGAAATTTCGCGAACAAGCGCAGAATGTGGAATGAGCTCGCCGCTGCCAGGCTCCACGCCGCTCCTCATCGTCATTTCTGCGCCATCCGGTGGTGGAAAGACGACGCTCTGCGACCTTCTCGTGGCGGCGCGTCCAAATGTGACCCGCGCGATCACGTGCACGACGCGCACTCCGCGCCCGGGCGAGAAGGACGGCGTGGATTATTATTTTTTGGATGCGGCTACGTTCCTGAAACGGGTGCAGGCGGGCAATTTTCTCGAACACGCGACGGTTTATGGAAACAGCTATGGCACCTTGAAGTCCGAGGTCCTGGGTAAACTGCGCCAGGGCCGTGACGTGGTACTCAACGTCGATGTTCAGGGCGCAGCCGCGATTCGCGAACACGCCGCAGGCGATCCTGAACTGAAACGCGCACTGGTCACCGTCTTCCTCACGCCACCCTCCCTTTCGATACTCGAACAGCGTCTTCGCAAGCGCGGCATGGACTCTTCTACGGCAATTCAAAAGCGACTGAGTGTCGCGAAACAGGAGATCGCCCAATGGCGGCATTTCGATTATCTGATCGTCAGCACGTCAATTCAGGAGGACCTTCGCCGCATGCAGGCGATCCTCGAGGCCGAACAAATGCGCCAGGTGCGCGCGCAACTTCCGGAAATTTCCTGATTTATGGGCACCAAATACGTTGTGCTTGGCGTCACCGGCTCAATCGCCGCTTACAAAGCCATCGACCTTGCGAGTCTGCTCACCAAACAGCACGCGGACGTGCACGTTGTGCTCACTTCCGATGCGCTCCACTTCGTGACGCCGCTTCCATTCAAGACGCTCTCGCGCCATCCCGTTGTGACCGATCTCTACGACGAAGAGGAAGGTTGGAAACCGACGCACATCGAAATGGCTGATAACGCCGATCTGCTCCTGATCGCGCCCGCAACCGCGAACATCATCGCAAAACTGGCCCACGGCATTGCGGATGACGCGCTTACTTGCATCGCATTGGCGTTGCGCCGTGAGGCCAGGATTCTCATTGCTCCCGCCATGAACGGCAAAATGTGGGAGCACGCCGCGACGCAGCAAAATGTTGCCACCCTCAAATCGCGCGGCGTGCAATTTGTCGGTCCGGACGTGGGTCTGCTCTCCTGCGGTTACGAAGGGGCTGGCCGTCTTACGGCTGTCGAGCAGATAGCGCAGCACGCCGCGAAGCTCCTCGCTTGACGCGAAGACAGGGTAAATCGTGGGATTGAGTTTTTTCCTGAAAGGCCTTGCGATCGGTTTTTCGATTGCCGCCCCCGTCGGCCCAATTGGCATTCTCTGCATTCGCCGCTCGCTCGCTCACGGCTTTGCGATTGGCCTCGCGACGGGATCAGGCGCCGCCGTCGCGGATGCGATGTATGGATGCGTTGCCGCTTTTGGTTTGACCGCGATTTCGACATTCCTCGTTCGCCAGCAACTCTGGCTTGGATTTATCGGCGGAGCGTTCCTTTGTTACCTTGGTGTGCGCACATTGATGTCGCGGCCGAGTGAAAAATCGCTGGAAACAACCACCACCGGACTGTTCGCTTCCTTCGCCTCGACGCTGTTCCTGACACTGACGAACCCAATGACAATTTTGTCGTTCCTCGCTGTCTTCGCCGGACTCGGTTTGGGCAACTCGCCGACTTACGGAGCGGCGACTGTGCTTGTCGGCGGCGTCTTTGCTGGTTCGGCGTTGTGGTGGTTGATCCTTAGTGTGGGCGTGTCAGTGTTTCGGTCGCGCATCACGACTGGCACGATGCGCTGGATAAACCGGTTTTCTGGCGCACTGATCCTCGGTTTTGGAATCTACGCGTTGTTTCAATCGATCAACTTATACTTGCTCAGAACATCGACCAGCACAGCGTTAAACTCCGCCGGTTTTTCGAGCATCAGAAAATGCCCGGCACCTTCGATGGTCCTGGATTCAGTTTTCGGCGACAATTCCTTTACGTAGGCTTCGTACTCCGGTGTCCACAATCGATTCCTGGCGTTGATCACGAGCACGGGCACATCGACCCTTTTTAAATCCCAGTTCGGCCGGCCTTCGGCGAACATGCCCTCCATTGCGCCCGACATGACATACTGCGGGGTGGCAAGCATGTCCTTTAACACGGTATCGCGGAGCGCCTCAGTGCCTGGATTCGGGAACATGCTGCGGATAAAATTCGTTGCGGTCTCGCGATATTTTGGCCCGCGAAACGGCGCAATGAATCTCTCTCGGTCCTCGAGTTTGATCTCGGGCCGGCGCAGAAGTCCATCCACCGCGACAAGGGCTGTTGCGCTCTCAGGCGCTTTCGCCCAGGCGCGGCAGATTACCGCTACGCCCATGCTGTGTCCGATCAAGGCTGCTTTGTTGACCCGCGTGTCGCGCATTACCGTGAGGACGGACTCACCGAAGAAATCCATTGTGTAATCAGCGCGCGGTTTGTCGCTGCGCCCATGCCCCGGCAAATCGATGAGGATCAACTTTGCCCTGTCGGCGAGCGCCGGAACCTGTTCACGCCAGAAGTCCTCGTTGCAACTCCATCCGTGCACGAAAACCAACGCCTTTTCTCCTCTGCCCAGAGTTTTGTAGTGGACCCTGTTGGTTCCGAAGGTCGCGAAATGCGACGCGGCCCTTGCCTCCGCTGCCATCGAATTGGCAGATTCGCCGCATAGCGCGAGCATTGCAACCAGACTAATTAATCCTGAATCATTCTTCATATTGGATTAGGGAAAGACGCTCCGACGCTCTATTGACCCGCCACACGGCTAGAGGTTTCCTGATTCAGTTGGGTGCGTCCAGTGAAAGGTGTAGGGGATCGTCGGCGCTGTTTCACGACAGAGCCGCGGAAGTCCGCGCTTGCGTCCTGGAATTCCTGTACTTGCAGGAGACGAGGTGAAAGTGCCCCCCCGGGGGTGAGGTGCCAGAAAAGTGCCAGTTTTGCATTTTTTGGGGCGATTTCGGAAGGAATAAGGTGGGGCAGGTGCCAGAAAAGTGTTAGTTTTGTGTTGCATTCGGTTGTTCAAATTCGAAGTTCAAAGTTTAAAGTTCAAAGTTCAAAGTCGCGCACCAGGGGTTGCCTTTTTCAGGAAGGTCTGGTGGCGCAGTAGCTCCAGCCTCGTTAACTCTCCCGAACGGTTCCTCACAACGGGCCGCAGCTCGAACCTGCCTCGCTTACTTTGCGTGTGCCTCCTTCAGTTTTGTTGATCTTGCGCTTAGTAACACAGGGCTGGTTCTACGCCCGGCTCCATGCGCGTTGAAGCGTTCGTTCCGTTCGTTTCGTTCGTCGTCCTTGAAAACCACTTGGCCAATATCTATCTCAGCCATGGCCTATCGAAGGGTTATGCGGGCTGATTTGTGCAAGGGGTTGAGGACTTGCTGAATTTCTCGCAACCCGTCGTTCAATGGAGGCGTTTGTCAGCGGGATGGTCTTGCCGACGAAATGACAGGTTCGAGTCAGCGACAAAGACCGAACTTCAGAGATAGAAAGGAGCTGGCAACAGAAAAGTCGGGAGCGACAACGTTTTACCTCTTGACGCAACTCCCTAATGGGCGACCCCTTTTACAGGATTAAGATTACGATTAAGGTCGGGACATATTTTGGTATTCATATGTCTCCATTATGCCAGGCATTATGCCACAGGGAGTTGGACGAATATTGGATAACCCACGACCGATTTTTATGACTTTATTCGCCTCCGGGAACGACTGTATGGCATGTGGGGTGCTACCGCGGAGGCGGTTTGGCCTCAAAAAATGGGGTCTACCAAGGAACTATGGAGGCCGGGTGAGCCAACGGAGAGCCCCATAGTTCCGGCACGCTGAATTCACCTGGATATACAACATCCCGTCGCGTGCCAAGGCGAAACCGCTTAGCCTGGCCTCGTTGCGGGTTTTTCCCGTTCTGTTATCTTAATGCGAGTTCTAAGTTGATTAGACGGATATGAAGCTGCTCCGCAACATCGGATATGTCGGACTGTCGCTTGCCTCCATTGTGGGTGCGTTGGTCGTCTTCGAAGTTCTGCCGATAGAACGCTTTGAGAGAATACTTTGGGTCAAGGTGACATTACTGATTTGCTTCGTGATCTCGGCTATCGTCACCATCTTTGGTTTCATTTACGAGTACTACCAGATCCGCAAGGGGCGTCGCGACCGAAGCGAGTGATCGGTTTTCCGCTTCGGTAACGAGACACCTAGGGTGAGCCGTAAGTCATCACCGTAATTCCCAGGGATAGCGCGCCCAATTTGCTTGTTTGCCCCCGTTAAGGATCGCCTTCGCCTGTTCTTCGTTTGAAGCGATTGTCATTTCGAAGGACACATCGCCCGGAGCTTTCAGTTCGGGAATAAACTCGGAAGCATACAGAAACACCTCTCCCGGCTTTCTATAAGACCATCTCACTTTTCCATTCTCGAGAATGATCCAGCCATCGGCGCTTTGACAGGGGTGCCATTTATCGCCATCCCAAACTGCGTACTGTATCGATTCCCCGCTGGTTGCTTCTATAAGCAGAAGCCCAGAAGAATTCGTCGATCTTACGACGACGTACTCATTGGTACGGATAGGACGGTAAAACGCATAACTCAATCCGGATTTCCATTTCGGAGAGCTTGTCTTTTCACCGACAGGCGTCCACACAAGCTGTTCCTTCAAAGGAATCCAGCCAAGGTATACAACCTTCTTCACCGATTTGCTTATTTCGTCTTGGTAATAGATCTCCCTTTGGCCATAAATCCAGTATCCTGCAATTGCTGCTATCAGCGCACAAACTAGAAGTGTCCCTAGAACCGCTATCGCTATTTTATTGCGCTCCATACGACCGGCTTAGAAATCGCCTCCTGGCATCCAACCCAAGTATGTCTCCCTCTCTTCGTAGTCGTAACTAAAACCATCGCGATAGTAATTGGTCTTTAGATGCACCTTTTTGAATTTTGTCCATTTCCGGGTCACCTTACCTTCGAAGTCAACGCAACGACACTTCCAAAATTCGAAGCGAACTTCGTCTACAATCCACCATTTTTGACGTTTCACGTGGCGGCCTTCGATTTGGTAACGATCGTTCCCAAGCATTATGATCGGGGTTCTAATCCATCTGCCAGCGGTGCGGCCGTAAATAGTAACACTGTGGGCCTTTGGTCTAGATTCGATACGTTTAAACACCCAAGGGGTTGTACTAATAATACTTTCATGGAAAACCGGCGAGACATTGTCCGGTCCAATAAAATACGAGTCCATGTCACATATCACGTCCAATCCGAACGGGTCGTATCCGTTTGGTGGCGAGTTTCCCAGAGCCTTGTAGAGATTCAGATCGCCGACCTCCCCAGCAGGATCTCTAGTAACCCATCTTTGTACGTTTGGGTCATAGTACCGAAGAAGATAGTAGATGAGATCCGAAGGGGGGTGAACCTCTTTTGAATTGAATCGATACAAATTTACATCGGCTAAACGACCGCTTGCTGATAGCAACCGACCAAATACGTCGTAAACATATTGCCCGGCGATCTTTTGGTTACTGTCGGTCATTACAGTGGTGTTTCCGTTTCCGTCGCAATGATAGTAAACGTGTTGGGGTGTAATAGTGGAATACCGCGAAAAAGCAAGGAGACCACCGATCCCGCCAGCGCCTTCCAAAGTCCCGCTGAAATCTTGCCCGCGTGTGTAGGCGGCGACTGGGATGTTGAAACCATCACGTTCCTCAATAACCACTCTCCGATCGTAAATGTAACGAACTTCATTCGTAAGAACCCATCCGCCGTTCTGCCATGTGAATTCGCGTCGAATCCGACGACGCATCTTGCCGTCGTAAACAAATTGGCTTCTCCAGACGTTGGTGCATGTAAGCCATGTCAACTGGTTCTCGTCGTCATATTCGAGCGCTTTCTGGCCATCGAAAATAAGATTGCCATTTGAATCGTAAACGAAAGTGGGACTCGATGGGAGATATGCGACGGATGTGTTGGTATCGCTGCGCACACCGTCAGACGCAACTGCCGCAAACGTGTTTGTGCCATTTGCCAGAGTAAGATTCGTTCGGACGAAAGTTTCATCCTGGTATCGAATCGCACTCGCTGCACCTCCGCCGTTGAGAGCGAGGGTGACGCTCGTCGCATTACTGGTAACTGTCCCGGCAGCCGTGAAGGTGCCGGTGCGAGAACCGCCAGTTAGTTGATTCAATGAATTGACCGTGAAGCTATTTGTCAATGTGTTTTGGACACGGTTCGTCAGGTTACCGGCTGCGTCGTATGCGTAAGTGAATTGTTCATGCCAACGATTGGTAGTGCCGCCAGATTCCTTACCCAAGGCAGTTTTGAGCTGGCCAAGAGCATCGCATGTGTAATCGACGTAATCGCCACCGGTGCGCACGAGTTGTGTTCGCTGGTCCAAGTCGTTGTACGTGTACTCGCTTTTGTTGAGAACAGAACCTGAACTGTTCCGTAACCATGTGCCAAGCATCCGGCCTTCAATATCGTAATTGTTCGTGATCGCGGCGGTGTTTGGGAGTGAGATTCTTCGAAGCAGGGAAGCGGGTGAGGAGCCGGAAAGCCCAGTGTGGTAAGAGTAGCCCAAAGGAATAGCACGCCGGTTTTGCTGCCGAGTTGCCGCGGGAGATTCACTGTTACCATCCGAGGGCGAACTTTTCAAAGCTTGCATTTCGAGTCAGATATATCAAACCGTTCTCCTTGCCGCCGTTATCCCAGTCACACGAGACTAAGATCTTGTATCCGCTCTTCGAAGCTTCGGCGACGCCTTTGAGTCGCATCTCGTGAATAGCCCAAACCTGATTGGACGATGCTCCCGTAAGTTCGCGCGCCTCCAAGCAATGCACCCATTTGGTGTAGCCATGCGGAGACTTGAGGGTAAGCAGCGGGACAGCGCTATTCGGTCGTACGTACATTTCAAGTATGTCAGCTGACTCCAGCACCAATGTAGACGACGGGAGGCCGAGATTGGTTTCCAAGCATGGGTGCCCGATATACGGTCCTTTTAACGTTCTTTCCCAATATCGAAATTGCATCGTGGAGAATGTCTTCAAACCTAGACAGAGGAGAACCACGGTCGCCGCTGCTAGAGCGACGCCCATCGCAAAATTTTTCGCGGTGCGCGTCATCGAGCAAGTGGGCTATTCCAAAGGCTACCCATTGGGGGGAAGTTGTCGAAAAATTCGTCAATAAAGGCCCTGGGTTCTGGGGTAGGATAAAGTAAACCTCTCTTGAAGGCGTTTTGACAATGGTCCTCACACTTGTCCTTTTTTGGACATTTGCGGCCGACCTTGTTTGCTGCCCGGTCCCCAGGATCACTATTGGTGGTGTCTCCGCTTTTGAACCAAGGATCTTGAGACCAATCTCCAGCTAGCCATGAAGTGAACCTGCCGCCAGCGCATTCCTTCTTGATCCGACAACTTGCTAGGCAATGATTATACCGAGAAGACTTATCGTTAGGGAATTTAATATTCAACACTTCGGCTGCAATTCGCTTGGCACATTCGTAAGCTCCTTCGCCAGGTTCAGGCCAATGCGAAATTATAATCTCTCGGAGTCCAAAATCATCGACGAAAAGCGGCGCAGCATTTCGCAATGCTCTGTAGAGATTCTGTTCCCCCCTTTCTTCGGCAGGGTCCCTATTCAGCCATCTCTGCAGGTTGGGGATATAGTAGCGGTAGAGATAATAGAGAAAGCCCGACCTCGCGTCCGACTCTTTTGAGCTGAACCGATACACGTTGTCCCCGGCCAGTGAGCCTGCCATTGAGACCATTTCACCGCTCGGACTATAAATGTATCGAGCCACCATCTTTTGGCCTGCGTCGGCGAGAGCGGTGATATTGCCGCCAATGTCAGCATGATAGTACGTGTGTTCAGTTGTGAGCATTGAGTGTCGAGAAAATGCGAGGAGTCCCCCGACACCGCCGGCGCCTTGGAAAGTTCCACTCACATCATATCCTCTCGTAAGTGTGAGCGTTGGAACGTTGAAAGTGCTGCGTTGTTGGATGTCTAGATTGCCGTCATAAATGTAACGGACTTCATTTGTGAGAACCCACGTTCCAGTCTGCCACGTAAACTCCCGACGAACACGACGACGCATCTTTCCGTCATAAATAAACTGACTTCGCCAACTGTTTGTCGCCGTGAGCCAAATCAACTGATTCTCGTCGTCCCACTCGTAGGACTTCTGGCCGTCAAATGTCAGGTTGCCATTGGAGTCGTAAACGAAAGTGGGAGCCGATGGGAGATATGCGACCGATGTGTTGGTGTCGTTGCGCACACCGTCGGAAGCAACAGCCGTAAACATATTTGTGCCGTTTGCCAGACTAAGGTTCGTTCGGACGAAAGTTTCATCCTCGTATCGAATGGCGTTTGCCGCCGCTCCGCCATTGATAGCGAGCGTAACGCTTGTTGCGTTGCTGGTAACTGTGCCGGCGGCGGTCATGTTGCCGCTACGAGAGCCGCCGGAAAGCTGATTCAATGAATTGACCGAAAAGGAATTCGTCAGCGTATGTTGAACTCGATTCGTCAGATTCCCCGCTGCGTCATAGGCATACGTGAACTGCTCGTGCCAGCGGTTCGTGCTGCCGCCCGTTTCTTTGCCAAAGGCGGTTTTAAGCTGGCCCAGCGCATCATATGCATAATCGACGTAGTCGCCACCTGTGCGGACAAGTTGCGTTCGCTGGTCCAAGTTGTTGTACGTGTACTCGCTTTTGTCGAGAACAGAACCTGAACTGTTCCGTAACCATGTGCCAAGCATTCGGCCTTCGATATCGTAATTGTTCGTGATCGCGGCGGTATTTGGGAGAGTCAACTTGCGAACCAGATTTGCAGGCGACGAGCCCGAAAGCCCGGTGTGGTAGTCGTAGGTGAAAGTGCCTGCGGGCGAAGAGACGGTTTTCAATCGATTTGCAGCATCATAAGTGTAACTTTGCGACCAGGCTGCCGCGTTCGGCGCCTCTACGCTCAATCCGCTTCTCCGCCGATTGTCGTACGTGTAACTCACAGTATCATTGGCCCAGGGGCCATCTTCAGTCGCTAACGCTCCGAAGGCAGTATAACTGTAGCGCGTTGTGCCAACGGCGTCCACCATGGTTGAAACGCGATTAAGGTCATCATATGTCAGCCGAATGTCTGTGCTTGTATCGTAATTGATGTTAGTCAGATTACCCGCCCGGTCGTAGGAATAAAATGTGTTGGTTTTGGCGGGGGTCCAGCGGCTAGTTAGGCG
>Ga0193696_1000731_pt1 | contig 10728 bp, 9 predicted proteins | sample L3m1metaG_FD_145074 | JGI IMG/M metagenome (GOLD analysis project Ga0193696, IMG submission 145074) | Soil microbial communities from a riparian zone of the East river system, Colorado, United States - L3m1 | ecosystem: Environmental > Terrestrial > Soil > Riparian zone | place: USA: East River... | reverse complement strand
GTCGCCTCGCTGACCGGCGACGCCGTGTCGATGCTGGCCGTGTGGATCGCCGGCGGCTTGATCGCGTTCGCCGGCGCGATGGCCTATGCGGAGCTCGCAGTGTTGCGACCGCACGCCGGCGGGGAGTACGTCTACTTGCGCGAGGCCTTCGGTCCGCTAGCCGCCTTCCTCACCGGCTGGACGTCCTTTGTTGCCGGCTTCTCCGGCGCCATCGCCGCCAGCGCCGTGGGATTCGCCAGCTACCTCGGTCGCCTCGTTCCCGCCGCCGGCGACACCCGCGCACTCGTGGTGATTCCCACGGGATTGCTGAGCGTGACGGTCTCGCCGCAGTCGCTGGTCGCCATCGCGGCCATCGCGCTGCTGTCGATCGTGCACGTCCGCGGGGTCGGTCCGGGACGTCTCCTGCAGAACGTCCTCGCTGGCGCGAAGGTGACCGGCCTGGTCGCGCTCGTGGCTCTGGGTTTCACCATGGGCGATGGCTCGTGGGGGCACGTCCAGAGCGTCCCGCACCCCGTGGCCGGCGGCTTCCTCCTCGCGCTGATCCCCGTGATGTTCAGCTACGCGGGCTGGAACGCCGCGACGTACGTGGCCGAGGAGATTCGCGACCCCGGCCGATTCCTGCCGCGCGCGCTGGCCGTCGGCACCGGCGCCGTCGTCGCGCTCTATCTCGCGCTCAATCTCCTTTACGTCTACTCGCTGCCGGTATCGGAACTGGCGGGACTCACTGGCAGCGTGATGGACGTGATCGCCGAGCGGCTGTTCGGCCACTTCGCCGGCAACCTGCTCGCCATGCTGACCGCGATCAGCATCGCCGCCAGCGTCAGCGCGATGATCATCGCTGGCCCGCGCGTCTACTTCGCCATGGCGCGCGACGGCGTATTCTTCCGCCGCGCCGCGATCATCCACCCGCGCTATCGCACGCCAGCCGCCGCCATCCTCGCGCAGAGCGCGTGGAGCTGTCTGCTGGTCCTCACCGGCAGCTTCAATCAGCTGATCGCGTACACCGGGTTCGCCGTGGTGCTCTTCTCCGGCATCGCCGGCGTCGCGCTGTTCGTCCTGCGGCGACAGCAGCCCGACGAGCCTCGCGAGTTCCGCGCATGGGGCTATCCGCTGATGCCGGCGCTCTTCGTCGCGGCAAGCGCGCTGATCGTGGTGAACGCCATCTGGCGGAATCCGGGCACGTCAGCCGCGGGACTCGCCGTCATCCTCGCAGGGCTGCCGCTCTACGCGGTCTTTCGCAGGAAACGATAGGGCGCTCGGGCCTGCGGCCCTCGCGGGGGCGTGCTCGCTGCGCTCGCCGGGGGGCGCCTCGCTCCGCTCGGCGGAGGCGTGCTCGCTCACGCTCGCACGGGGGCGCTCGGCCTACGGCCTCGCGGGAGTGTGCTCGCTTCGCTCGCACGGGGGGCGCCTCGCTCCGCTCAGCGGCGGCGTGCTCGCTAACGCTCGCACGGGAGCGCTCGGCCGTTGGCCTCGCGGAAGAGGCACTCAGCACGAAGCACCGCACCATACACCAAGCACTCAGCACCGCACGAGGCACGTAGCACTCAGCACGAGGCACGGGCTGCTGCAGTTTATTTCTCCTTCAAGAGGCAGTACACAAACCCGACACCGAGCCCGCCGTCGACGATCACCCCGGCCAGGATTGACCATGGCGTGAGGCCCATGATCCAGACCCGCAGGAACAGGCTGGCGACGACCAGCTTCACGCCGGCGCCGACCACCCAGAGGTACAAACGGTAGGGACGCGGATCCCGGACCGCGGGGATGAATGCCAGGCCCGTGCCTACCAGGAACACCGCGAACAGGTCGGAATAGAAGGGAAGCGGGGAAGGCAACCCGATGCGGGAGAACACGCCGCCGCGGGTGACCTCCACCGCCAGCCCGAACATGACGTTGACGACAGTGGCGGCGAGGGCGAGCAGGCGCAGCATGGGCTGACATTCTACCTGGGCTACGCCAGTGCTGCGGTGCTACGGTGCTGCAGTGTGAGTGCTGCGGCGCCACAGCACTGCACTGTAGGACCGCGGCACTGTAGGACCGCGGCACTGTAGGACCGCGGCACTGTAGGACCGCAGCACTGTGTTACTGCTGAAGGCTCTTCGTCAGCTCCCCGCGATACGTGACCGTCTCGTCGAGCTGGATCTGGACGTCGAACGAGAGCGTCTCGTAACCGGTCGCGCGGATCTCGATGTGGTGCGGGCCCACCTCGAGGTTCAGTTTCTGGAACATGCCGTTGTAGTCGTCCACCAGGCCCGCGAAGTAGCCGTCGATATAGACCTGCGCGTCGCTCGGCTTCACCTTCAGCTTGAGCGAGCCCGTGCCGTAGTCGGCGCTCGAGCTTCCGCCTCCGCTGTCGTAGCCGTAATCGGAGCCGTAGGCGTAGCCGGAGTCATAGCCGTAGGGCGAGTAGGTCGAACCCCACCAGAACGGATCCCAGTAGAACAGCCCAAAGCTGTACGGGTACCAGGGCACGTACCATGGGTAGGACGGGTGATATCCGCCGCCGCCGCCGGGGTGGTAAGGCGGATGTGTCCGTGCCACGGCGGTACCGTACGACGGCCGGTCTCCGCGCGGACGCTCCCCGTTCGGAACCGCGCGTTCCGCAGTTCGCCCGCGGTCACTGCGAGGCGTTGCCGCGCGCGTCGTGCCCGTTGCTGAATCGGTCCGAGGTGTTGCCCTCGCGCCGGATGGCGATCCCGACGTCGCAGCGCCACGCCCCGACGGCGCCGCACCACGCGCGCCGCCGCGGCTGGGCCCCGAGGCAGCGGCCACAGGGTCCGACAGCGATGGATCCCGCGTCGCGCCGCGCGGCATCGCGCCCTCGCGCGGGACGGCGCGCTCGACCGACGGTATCGAACGCATCGCCGGCGGAGGCGCAACGTGCGTAGCCTGAGGAGGCGGCGCCGAATGGACGGCCGGTGGGGGAGGAGGCGGTGCCGGGGCCGGCGCGGCGTGAACAGGGTTCGACGGCGGCGGCGGTGGCGCCGGATGTGCTCCCTTGTCCTGGGCGAAGGCCGCCGGCGAGACCAGCACGCTCAGGACGACGATCCCGATGCGAAGCCAAGTCCTCATCTGAACACTCCCGCGGGCGGTCAGCCCGCAGCCGACGGCGCCAGTGCCGTCGCAACTCTTGTGTAGTGCAACGACTCTGCCATCGGCCTCCGGGGAAATTTGCCACATTCTGGCTCGATGGTGGGGCGAATAGTGCGCTTTTTCGAGGACGGACCTGAGCCCGTTCAGGGCAATTCCAGGACAGCCAGCCATTGACGACTGGCAGAGCGGCGATTGACGATTGGGAATTGTGTTTCACAGCACGACGATTCTCGCGATCCGCACTGCCGACCATACCGTGCTCGCCGGCGACGGCCAGGTGACATTTGGCCAGACCGTCATGAAGTCCGGCGCACGCAAGATCAGGCGCCTCCATCACGACCGGATCCTCGCCGGATTCGCCGGCTCCGCCGCCGACTCGTTCGCCCTCTTTTCGCGATTCGAGGCGAAGCTCGAACAGTACCGCGGCAACCTCGAGCGCTCGGCCGTCGAGCTCGCCCGCGATTGGCGGACCGACCGCGCGCTCCGGCGCCTTGAAGCCATGATGATCGTCGCCGACCGCGAGGCCGTCTTCCTGCTCTCGGGCACCGGCGACCTGATCCAGCCGGACGATGGGATCGTGGCGATCGGGTCGGGCGGCCCGTACGCGCTGGCCGCCGCGCGCGCGCTGGCCGGGAACACGACGCTCAGCGCACGCGAGATCGCCGAGCGCTCGATGCGCATCGCGGCCGACATCTGCATCTACACCAACCAGCAGATCGTCATCGAGGAGCTGTAGCGTAGTGGCCATTCATCTCCCCGAGCGCACGCAGACCTCCACCGAGGCGCTCACGCCCCGCCAGATCGTCATCGAGCTCGACCGCCACGTCGTCGGGCAGCACAAGGCGAAGCGCGCTGTTGCCATCGCGCTCCGCAACCGGTTGCGCCGCCAGAAGCTGCCGAAGGAGCTCGCCGAAGACGTTGCGCCGAAGAACATCCTGATGATCGGCCCGACCGGCGTCGGCAAGACCGAGATCGCGCGCCGGCTCGCCAAGCTGGCGCAATCGCCGTTCCTGAAAGTGGAGGCGTCGAAGTTCACCGAAGTCGGCTATGTAGGGCGCGACGTCGAGTCGATGGTGCGCGACCTGGTGGAGCTGGCCATGACCATGGTGCGCGACGAGCGGTACGACGAGCTGCGCCCGCTGGCGACGCAGGCGGCCGAGGACCGGCTGCTCGATCTCCTGCTGCCGCCGACATCGCGCCCCGACGTCGATCCGGTCGCCGCGGGTCTGCCCGATCCGGCCCAGGCCACGCGCGAGCGGCTTCGCGCTCAACTGCGCGAGGGCCGGCTCGATCAGCGCACCATCGAAATAGACGCTCGCGACAGCAGCATGCCGGCCTTCGAAATCGTGACCGGCTCCAACGTCGAGGAAGTCGGCATCAACCTGAAGGACATGATGCCGGGGAACTGCAGAAGCTGGCGGACATGGAATCGATCTCGCGCACTGCCGTCGACCGGGTCGAGCAGGCCGGCATCATCTTCCTCGACGAGATCGACAAGATCGCCGGCCGCGAAGGCGGCCAGGGGCCGGACGTGAGCCGCGAAGGCGTGCAGCGCGATCTGCTGCCCATCATCGAAGGCACCACCGTCAATACGAAGTACGGCCTTGTGAAGACCGACCACATCCTCTTCATCGCGGCCGGCGCGTTCCACGTGTCCAAGCCCTCAGACTTGATCCCGGAACTGCAGGGCCGCTTCCCGATCCGCGTGGAGCTCGAGCCCCTGACACGGGACGACTTCGCCCGCATCCTGACCGAACCGCGCAGCGCGCTCGTCAAGCAGTACGTCGCACTGCTCGCCACCGAAGGCGTGACGATCACGTTCACGCCCGACGCCGTCGGCGAGATCGCGACGGTCGCGGCCGAAGTGAACGAGAAGGCCGAGAACATCGGCGCCCGGCGCCTGCATACCGTGATGGAACGGCTGCTGGACGAGGTCTCGTTCGACGCGCCGGATCTGGCCGGCAAATCGGTTACGATTGACCAGGCGTACGTCCGGCGCATGCTTGCCGACATCGTGCGCGACGACGACTTGTCGCGCTACATCCTCTGATCCGCATCGTGTCCTTTCACCGTCTCGTGCCGCGCCACCGCCGGCAGCGTCTCGCCTGGGTGGCGCTGGGCTTTCTCGCCCTCGGCGGGTGTGGAAAGAAGGCCCCCCCGCTCGCGCCCTACTCGAAGGTGCCGAGCGCACCGCCCGAGGTCGTCATCCGCCGCAAGGGCGACCTGGTGGAGATTCGTTTCAAGGTGCCTGGCGTCAACAGCGACGGTCGTGGCCCCGCGCAGGTGGACCACGTCAAGGCGTTTGCGCTGACCGGACCTGGAAAAGCGATCACGGCGCCGCTCTTCGTGAAGCACGCGACGCCGGTGAACGACGGCGTGTTCGTGCGCGAGCCTCCGCCTCCACCACCCGACGTGAAGGAAGGCGATCCGCCGCCCCCTCCGCCGCCGCCGCGCACCGATCCAGGTCTCGATCAGAGCCAGCCGGCCATCGTCATCGACCAGTTGACCTCCGACAGCTTCACGCCGACGGTGTTGCCGGAGCTCGAGAAGCTGAAGAAGGCGGACGAGGAGGCGAAAGAGAAGAACCCGCCGAAGCCGCTCGTGGTGACGCCCCCCGACTTTGGTCCGCCGATACCGGTGCAGACATTCCGCTACTACGCCGTCGCCGGCTTGAACGGCAAGCGGAAGGGCACCATGTCGGCGCTCGTCCCGGTGCCGGTGGACGATCCGCCGCCCGCGCCGGAGGCGCCGACGGTGACCGTCGCTGAAGGGCGGATCGATCTGAAGTGGGAGGCGCCCGATGGCCTGCGCAGGCCCATCATCAAGGTCACGCTGCCGCCCCCGACCGCTCCAGTCCCTGTCGCCGTGGCGCCCGTGACGCCGGACGAGCAGCCGCCGCAGGAGGACGAGGACGAGACGCCGAAACCGGAAGAGCAGGAGCCGGCGACTCCGCCGCCAACCGACGCCACCGCGAGCATCGTGCCGGCACCTCCGGCTCAGCCCGCCGCGGCACCAACGCCAAAACAGCCCTCAGCGGCGGCCGCGCAGGCGCCTGCCGGTGAAGGGCGGGCGGCGCCTGCGGCGCAGAATCCCGACGCCGCGGCCACCGGCACCGCCAATGAGGCGCCGAAGACACTGCCAGCGCGGACGCTCAGCCCGTACCCGACCACGGTCTACGCATACGCGGTGTACGAAATGGCACCGTCAGGCTTTACGCCACCGGTGCTGCAACCAGGCTTCGTACCTTCGTATCCCGTGCAGCTCACCACGCCCCCGGTGACGACGCTGAAGTGGAGCGATGCGCGATTCGAAGTGGGCGTGGAGCGCTGCTACGCGCTGCGAACCGTCGCGACCACGGGGACGCTGATCGTTGAGAGCGCGCTGTCACCATCCGCATGCGTGAAGACCCAGGACGTCTTCGCTCCAGCCGCTCCGAAGAACCTCGCGGCCGTGGCCAGCGAGGGCGCGATCAACCTGATCTGGGAAGCGAACACCGAAGGCGATCTCGCCGGCTACATCGTGCTGCGCGGCCCGGCCGTCGAGGGCGGTAAGCTCGTGCCGATCACGCCGGCGCCCATCAAGGAGACGACGTTCCGCGATATGAAGGTGCGTGCCGGCGTCCGCTACGCGTACGTGGTCGTCGCCGTCGACACGGCGACCCCGCAGAACGTCTCGGCGCAGTCGAACCGGGTCGAGGAGACGGCGAGGTAGCATGCACGCGCGCCTCTTCCGCGTCGCTACCGCCAACGGGAGCGAGTATCTCGTCGCGCGCGACGGCCGCGTGTGCGCGGTTGACGGCGACATCTACGGATCGTGGACGGACGGTGCGGTCCGGCCACAGGGCCTCGCGGGGGCGCGAATTCTCGCGCCCGTCATGCCGAGCAAGATCGTCGCGGTGGGACTGAACTACAAGGCGCACGCCGCCGAGCAGGGGAAGCCCCTGCCGGCCGAGCCGCTCATCTTCATCAAGCCGTCCACCTCGGTGATCGGACCGGGCGACGCAATCAGGATTCCTCTCGGCGCCGGGCGTGTCGACCACGAAGGCGAGGCCGGCATCGTCATCGGCCGGACGGCGTATCGGGTGCCCGCCGCGCGTGCAAGCGACTTCATCCTCGGGGTCACATGTGTGAACGATGTGACGGCGCGGGAGATTCAGCGGCGCGAGGGCCAGTACACCCGTCCGAAGGGCTTCGACACTTTCGCGCCGGTGGGGCCATGCATCGCAATCGGCCTGGATCCGTCGGATCTGGCCGTCGAATGCCGGGTGAACGACCAGCCTCGGCAGGCCTCGAGCACGCGGGACCTCATCTTTCCGGTGCCCGAGCTGGTGGCGTTCATCTCGTCGATCATGACGCTGCTGCCCGGGGATATCATCTCTACAGGCACGCCGGCTGGCATCGGGCCGCTCGCGTCCGGCGACACCGTACGCGTGACGGTCGGCGGCGTCGGCGACCTGATCAACCCGGTCGAGGGAGAGTCACCATGAAGCTGTTTGTCGACACTAGCAGCGTGAAGGACATCAAGGTCCTGGCCGAACTGGGCATCATCGACGGCGTCACGACGAACCCGTCGCTGATGGCGAAGGAAGGCGGCGATCCGCGCCAGATCCTGAAGGAGATCTGTCGCATCGTGCAAGGCCCGGTGAGCGGCGAAGTGGTTGCCACCGACGCCGACGGCATGATCCGCGAAGGCCGCGAGCTGGCCGCACTCGACGAGCACGTCGTCGTCAAGGTGCCGTTCACGCGCGAAGGCGTGAAGGCCTGCAAGGCGCTGTCGAGCGAAGGGACGCCCGTCAACGTCACGCTGATCTTCTCCGCGACGCAGGCGCTGCTGGCCGCGAAGGTCGGCGCGAGCTACGTGAGCCCGTTCGTCGGGCGCCTCGACGACATCGCCACCGACGGCATGCACCTCATCGAGGAGATCGTCGAGATCTTCGACAACTACGAGTTCGGCACCGAGGTGCTCGTCGCCAGCTGCCGCCACCCGATTCACATCGTCACCGCGGCGAGGCTGGGCGCCGACATCTGCACGTGCCCGCCGGCAGTGCTCGATCAGCTGTTCAAGCACCCCCTCACCGACATCGGGCTGGAGAAGTTCCTGAAGGACTGGGAGAAGTCGCAGGCGGTGGCACGGTGACGAATGACGAATGACGAATGACGAATGACGAATGACGAACGGGCCTGATGTCCGCCTCCGATAAGCTCGCCGAGCTGCTGCGTGGTGCCGAGCTTGGGGGTGGTGAGGAGCGCCTTCGCCGCCAGCACGAGGCCGGCAAGCTGACGGTGCGCGAGCGGATCGCGCTCCTGTTCGATCCCGGCACCTTCGACGAGATCGACGCGCTCGTCACGCATCGCTGCCAGGACTTCGGGATGGCCGACCAGATCATCCCGGGCGATGGCGTCGTCTGCGGGTCGGGCCGCGTCGACGGCCGGCTGGTCTTCGCGTTCGCGCAGGACTTCACCGTCTTCGGAGGATCTCTCTCGGAAACCAACGCCCAGAAGATCGTCAAGGTCATGGACCTGGCGATGAAGATGGGCGCGCCGATCGTGGGCCTGAACGACAGCGGCGGCGCGCGCATTCAGGAGGGCGTCATCTCGCTCGGCGGCTACGCCGACATCTTCCTCCGCAACACCCTGGCGAGCGGCGTCGTGCCGCAGATCTCGGCCATCATGGGCCCCTGTGCCGGCGGCGCCGTCTACTCGCCGGCGATCACCGACTTCACGATCATGGTCCGTGACACGAGCTACATGTTCGTGACCGGTCCCGACGTGGTGAAGACGGTGACGCACGAGACCGTCACCAAGGAGCAGCTCGGCGGCGCGCGCACGCACAACGAGACCAGCGGCGTCGCGCACTTTGCCGTCGAAGACGACCGCGAGTGCCTCGTGCTGCTGCGGACGCTGCTCTCCTACATGCCGAGCAACAACGTCGACGAGCCGCCCGTCGTCGTGTCCAACGATCCGACGGACCGCGAGTCGCCTGAGCTCGACACGCTGGTGCCGGCGTCGGCGACGCAGCCGTACGACATGCACGACCTGATCGGCGCCGTGGTCGACGAGGGCACGTTCCTGGAGGTGCACGCGCAATTCGCGCGCAACCTCGTCGTCGGCTTCGCGCGGCTCGCGGGACGCCCGGTCGGGCTCGTGGCGAACCAGCCGGTCCACCTCGCCGGCACCCTGGACATCGACGCGTCCGTGAAGGGCGCGCGGTTCGTCCGCTTCTGCGACGCGTTCAACATCCCGCTGGTGACGTTCGAGGACGTTCCGGGCTTCCTGCCGGGGACCGCCCAGGAGTACGGCGGGATCATCCGTCACGGCGCGAAGCTGCTCTACGCGTACGCCGAGGCCACGGTGCCGAAAGTGACGGTCATCACGCGCAAGGCCTACGGCGGCGCCTACTGCGTGATGGCGAGCAAGCACATTCGCACCGACGTGAACTTCGCGTGGCCGTCGGCGGAGATCGCCGTGATGGGACCCGAAGGCGCGGTGAACATCCTGTATCGCCGCGAGCTGGAGTCGGCCGACGACCCCGCGGCGCTCAGGGCCGAGAAGGTGGCCGAGTTCCGGGAGAAGTTTGCGAATCCCTTCGTCGCGGCCAGCCGCGGCTTCATCGACGAAATCATCCAGCCCCGGCACACGCGCGCCAAGCTGATTGATGCCCTGGCGCGGCTGTCCACCAAGCGCGATCGGAACCCGCCGAAGAAGCACGGAAACATTCCGCTCTGATAGGTCCGAAGTACAATTCCCCTTCGTGCGCAAGCTGTTGGTGGCCAACCGGGGCGAGATTGCCGTCCGGATCATGCGGGCGGCCCGGGAGGCGGGTCTTACAACGGTTGCTGTCTATTCCGACTGCGACCGTCAGGCCCGGCACGTGCGCATGGCCGACGAGGCCTGGCCGCTCGACGGCAACCGCCCGGCCGACACCTACCTGCGAATCGACAAGCTGGTCGCAATCGCGCGAGCCTCGCGGGCCGATTCGGTGCACCCCGGCTACGGGTTCCTTGCGGAGAACGCCGCGTTCGCCTCCGCGTGCCATGACGCCGGGCTGATTTTCGTCGGCCCGACGCCGGAGGCGATCAGGCTGATGGGCAGCAAGACCGCTGCGCGCCAGGCTGCCGTCGCGGCCGGCGTGCCCGTGGTCCCCGGCACCGACCGGCCGGTACCGGCCGATGCGCCCGACGCCGACGTCCTGCGAAGTGCCGACGAGGTCGGCTACCCGGTGATGCTCAAGGCAGTCGCCGGCGGCGGCGGAAAGGGCATGCGGCTGGTCCGCGACGCCGCGTCGCTCCCCGGCGCATTGCGGGCGGCGCGGTCCGAGGCGCAGTCAGCCTTCGGCAGCGCCGAGGTATACCTCGAGCGGCGGCTCGACGCGCCTCGGCACATCGAGGTCCAGTTGCTCGGCGATCGGCACGGCACCGTCATCCCGTTCGTCGAGCGGGAGTGTTCCGTGCAGCGCCGCCACCAGAAAGTGGTCGAAGAGAGCCCCTCGCCGGCCGTCGGTGCGGAGCTTCGTCGGGCGCTGGCTTCCGCCGCGCAGCGCGTGGCGCAATCGGTCGGCTACACCAACGCGGGGACAATCGAGTTCCTGCTGGATGCAGATGGCCGGTTCTACTTCCTCGAGATGAACACGCGCCTG
>Ga0193696_1000730_pt1 | contig 10735 bp, 7 predicted proteins | sample L3m1metaG_FD_145074 | JGI IMG/M metagenome (GOLD analysis project Ga0193696, IMG submission 145074) | Soil microbial communities from a riparian zone of the East river system, Colorado, United States - L3m1 | ecosystem: Environmental > Terrestrial > Soil > Riparian zone | place: USA: East River... | reverse complement strand
CCGACAGCGTCGCCGCCGCGCCGGCGGCGGCTGCCGCCACGCTGAGGTCGTTCGCGGCGAGCGCGGCCATGCCCCAGGCCGCCACCGCCGCGGCCGACGACGACAGCGCCCCCGTCGCCAGGCGCACACCGCGCGGGAACGAGATCCAGCGCGCGATCGCGCCGCCCGTGCGCACCAGCGCCACGCTTTCGTCGTCGTCGGTGACCGCGCCGCTACGGCCGAACCCCTGGGCCACGCGCGCGATCGCCGCCTCCAGGCGCGCCCCGATCCAGCCGCTGAGCCCACCGCGGGTTGACTCTCGCCGTACCGGGCGGGTCGCCGTGCTCTGACCCTCCCACTCGCTGATCGATTCGTCTTCGGTGACGGTGAGGTCGCGTTCGGACATCTCGGACCTTATTGCTAACTCTGAGTTCAATTCTCACACGGCGAAGGGCCTACTGCATCCTCATCGACAACTTGCGGGCGAAACCTGACGATCTTGTTGGGAACCCTCAAGGGTTCCCAAACCCTCCCGCGGTGAGCTCCGACCGGCAAAGCCGGTCTACGCTCGACGCGATGCCCTCGACATTCACCGTCACGCGCTGCGTTTCGAGATACAATTGCGCCGCTCGATGGTAGACGCAGATGGCTCGCGCCAGCCGCTGGAGGTTCTGCGGAATGCCGCGCGCGGTGGGCAGGAGCGCTTCCTGGTCGCGCTCGCAGACGGCGTCGAGCGCCCGCGCATCGTCGGCGCGCTGACCAGCGAGGGCTTCGTCCTCGAGGTCGAATCCGTGCCCGAAGGGCTGGCGCGGCTAGCCGACGAGTCGTTCGATCTGGCGATCCTGGATCTCCCCGACGCCGAGCTGCAGGCGCAAGCGCAGTCGGACGGCGGGCGCGCCGGCCGCGATCCCTTGGCTGCGTGGCGCGAGCTGCGGCCGTTCACGGATCTGGTGCTGATCGGCGACGGCGACCCGGTGCGCGCCGGGCAGGCGTTTGCGCGCGAGGTGGCCGCCGTGCTGCCGCGGCCGCTGCCCGAGGTCGACGCGCTGCTGCGCGCACACGTCAAACGTCTGGCGGGATTCAGGCGCGCCCGTACGCGCGGCCTGCTGGTGCTCAACGCCCACAGCGGCATCCGTGACGAGCTGGCGGCGGCGGCGCCGGAGCTCGGGGCCACGCTGGACGCGCTGGCCAAGGAGGCACGCCGCGATCCGACGATCATCGTCAACGGCGACGCCGAGCTGGCCGAGGCCGCGGGCACGCAGCGCGACGACGCCAACCCTGACGTCGCGGTCGTCGGCCTGCGCGCCCGCGACAACCCGGACATCCGCCTGAGCGAGGCGCGCGCGCGCAGCGCCGGCGCCGCGCTGGTGGTGGTCGACGACATGCCGACGGCCGATCGGCTGGCGAGCGCGATCTACGGCGGCGCCCGGGCCTACCTGCCGCGGTCGGCGCTGGAGCTGCTCGGGCGCATCGCGGCGGCGACCGCGGCGCGCCGCCACGGCGAGGCGCTGGGGATGAAGATCGTCGAGGCGCTGGCCAAACACGGCATCCTGGCGGGCGCCGAACGCGTGCGGCCGCCGAGCCCGCAGCGCGACGTCGACGTGCAGCTGATCGCCGACGCGTCGACGCCCAAGCCGCACGGAGCGGTCGTGCCGAGCGGGCACGAGGTGCTGGTGGTCGACGACGAGACCGTCGTGCTGACCGTGTTGCGCGAGGCGCTGCGGCGCGGGGGTTACCGGGTGACCACCGCCGCCTCGGCGGAGGAAGCCATCGACCTCATGCACAAGCGCCGCTTCGACCTGGTGCTGACCGACAAGAACCTCCCGGGCGCTTCGGGGCTGGACGTGCTGCGCGCCGCGCGCAATTTGAATCCCGCGCCTGCCATCGTGCTGATCACCGGCTACAGCTCGTTCGATTCGGCGGTCGAAGCGCTGGACATCGGCGCGCACGACTACATCGAAAAGCCAATCCGCGACGTCGAGGATCTGCGATTTCGCATCCGGCGCGCGCTGTCACGCCGCGACGAGCAGCTGTCGCGGCCCAAACCGACGCGCACGGGTGGGCGCGCGGGTCGCGTGCTGCTGGTCGAGGTCGAGGGCACGCGGCGCCAGCTGCTGGCCGAGTACCTGGGCAAGGCGCACCACGTCACCGCGGCCAAGGACGGCGACGAAGCGCTGGAGCTGCTGAAGCACACGCACTTCGATCTGGTGCTGGCCGATCGCCACCTGCCTGGTGGTTCCGGGCTACGCGTGATCGAACACGCGCAGCGCCTGTTGCCACACTGCGCATCGGTGCTCTACACGGCGTACCCGTCGTACGATTCGGTGCAGGAAGCGTTCGCGGTGGGCGTCGATGCGTATCTGGTGCGGCCGAACGACGATCTGAAGAAGCTGGGTGAAAAGGTTGCGGAAGCGCTCGGCGGACGCGGTGGAATCCTGTTAGGTTGATGTGTAGGCAGTGAGGTAGACAGGAAGGACCCCCGAAGTTCATGCGCATCGCCTTCACCCACAACCTGCGCCTCTCCGACAGCGAAGACGAGGCCGAGTTCGACAGCGCGGAGACCGTCGAAGGGATCGCGGCGGCGCTGGTCGCGGGCGGCCACGACATCGAGAAGATCGAGGTCACCGGGCCGGCGTCGCGGCTGGCGGAGCGCATCGAATCGTTCAACCCGGACCTGATCTTCAACACCGCCGAGGGGCGCCGCGGGCGCGCGCGCGAGGCGTTCTACCCGGGGCTGTTCGAGGAGCTGGGCGTGCCCTACACGGGCTCGGACGCCTACGTGCTGACGGTGACGCTGGACAAGTGGCTCACCAAGCTGGTGCTTGCCCAGCGCGGCATCGATACGCCGCGCGCGCGGCTGGTGACGCCCGACGAATATCGTCGCACGCGCGACCCGGGGACGCTGGGGCTGGCGCTGCCCGTGATCGTCAAGCCGAACTACGAAGGCTCGTCGAAGGGGATCGCGGACGACGCGGTCGTGCGCGACGCGCGCCAGCTGGCCGAGGTGCTGCCGGCGGCGCTGCGCGCCTACCCGAGCGGCGTGCTGGTCGAGGAGTTCGTGCCCGGGACCGACGTGACGGTGCCGCTGCTCGAGGGGCGGGGCGACGAGGGGGTGCTGCTGCCGGTCGACTACCTGGTCGACCCGGCGGCGAAGAGCCGCTTCAACCTCTACGACTATCGGCTGAAGTCGGCCGAGGCGAACAAGGTGTCGGTGCGCTGCCCGCCCGATCTGCCGCGCGACGTCGTGTCGCGGCTGCGCGCGATATCGAAGATGGCGGTGCGCGCGCTGGGCATCCGCGATCTCGGCCGCATCGACTTCCGCGTCGGCGAGGACGGCCGCCTGTACCTGCTCGAGGTCAACGCGCTGCCGTCGCTGGAGCGCGGCGCCAGCCTGTACGCCGCGTCGGCGCGCGAGGGGCTGGACTACGCGGAGACGCTGCACGCGATCGTCGAGAGCGCGGCGCGGCGCCAGGGCCTGGTCGTCAAGCCGGGGGCGCGCCGGCGGCGGCCCGCCGATCCGCTGCGCATCGGCTTCACGTTCAACGTCAAGCGCGTCGACCCCAAGGCGGGCAACGACTCCGAGGCGGAGTACGACGCGCCCGAGACCATCGACTCCATCCGCGACGCGCTGGCGGAGCACGGCCACGTGACGTTGTTCGAAGCCACCGCCGAGCTGCCGCGGCAGCTGATGCAGACGCCGGTCGACCTGGTGTTCAACATCGCCGAGGGTGTCGCGGGCCGCAACCGCGAGGCCGCTGTGCCGGCGCTGTGCGAGCTGATGGGCATCCCGTACACCGGCTCGGACGCGGCCACGCTGTCGATCGCGCTCGACAAGGCGCTGTCGAAGCGCGTGCTGCTGCAACACGGCATCCTGACCGCGGAGTTCCAGGTCATGGAGACGGGGCGCGAGCGCCTGTCGTCGAAGCTGAAGTTCCCGCTCATCGTCAAGCCGAACCAGGAAGGGTCGTCGAAGGGTGTGAGCGCGTCGGCGTCGGTGGTCGACGACGAGGAAGGCTTGCGCGCGGTGGTGCGCGAGCTCATCGATCGCTACCGTCAGCCTGCGCTGATCGAGGTCTACATCCCCGGCCGCGAGTTCACTGTCGGCCTGCTCGGCGACCGCCGGCCGCGCGTATTGCCGCCGATGGAGATCCTGTTCAAGGACAAGGACAACCAGCGGCCGGTCTACGACTTCCAGATCAAGCAGGAGTGGGAGAAACACGTCAGCTACCAGTGCCCCGCCCACCTGACGCCCGCCGAGCTGAAGGCGATCGAACGCGTGTGCCGCGAAACCTTCGCGGCGCTCGATTGCCGCGACGTCGCGCGCATCGACCTGCGCGTCACGCCCAAGGGTGACATCTACGTCATCGAGGTGAACCCGCTGCCGGGGCTGACGCCCGGTTATTCGGACCTGTGCCTGATCGCGGCGGCGGCGGGCATCGAATACCCGACGCTGATCGGCGAGATCCTGGAAGGTGGGCTCAAGCGGCTTCGCGAGAAGCGCCGCGAGGCGAAGAGCGAGGCCGCGGCCGCGGCGGGTGCGAGGAGCGGGGCCGCCAACGGCAACACCAACACCAACGGTAACGGCAATGGAGGCGGCACCGGCGGCGGTGGCGGTGGCAACGGCGCCGAGAAGACGCCGGGGCCGGCGGCCGTCCCCGCCAGTGGCGAGGGCACCGCCACCGGTGGCCCCGCAAGCTCGGAATGAGACAGCGGCTCCGCGAGCTCGGCTTCACCATCGGTCACTTTCCCGTCGGACAGTGGAACGCGATCACCGACGTCGAGGGCGTCAAGGTCGGACACTCGACGGTGATCATCGGTGACGGACCGCTGGAGGTGGGCAAGGGGCCGGTGCGCACCGGCGTCACCGCCGTGATTCCGCAGGACAACGTGTTCGACAACCGCGTGCTGGCCGGCGGCTTCGTGCTCAACGGCGCGGGTGAGGTGTCGGGGCTGACCCAGGTCCAGGAGTGGGGCCTGCTGGAGACGCCCATCCTGCTGACCAACACGATGGCCGTCGGCAAGGTGTCGGACGCCGCGGTCAAGTGGATGACGCGCAAGTGGCCGGGCATCGGCGGCGAAGACGACGTGGTCATCCCGCTGGTCGGCGAGTGTGACGATTCGTGGCTGAACGACGCCGTCGGGCGGCACGTCCGTTCCGAGCACGTCTACCGCGCCATCGAACAGGCGGCGGGCGGCAAGGTCGCCGAAGGTTCGGTCGGCGCCGGCACGGGCCTCATCACCTGCGACTTCAAGGCCGGCATCGGCACCAGCTCGCGGCGCGTCGGCATCCACGGGGACGAATACGTCGTCGGCATCCTGGTGCAGTCGAACTTCGGCGTCATGCGATCGCTGCGCGTCGACGGCGCGCCCGTGGGCGAGGTGCTGGAACCGCTGTTCGGGACGGCGCGCCGCGAAAAGAACGCCGGGTCGATCATCACCATCGTCGCGACCGACGCGCCGCTGCTGTCGTCGCAGCTGGTGCGGTTGTGCAAGCGGGCGGCGCTGGGCATCGGTCGCATCGGTTCGTTCGCCGCGCACGGCTCGGGCGAGATCATCGTCGGCTTCTCGACGTCGAACGTGGTGCCGCGGCAGGCGTCGAAGATGAAGGCCGCGCTGGAGGTGCTGCTGGACGAGGCCTGCGACCCGCTCTACGAGGCGGTCGTCGAGTGCACCGAGGAAGCCATCGTCAACGCGCTGTGCATGGCCGACGAGATGCGCGGCCAATCGGGTCACGTCGCGCCGGCGCTGCCGCTCGACCGGCTGTCCGAGATTTTGCGGCACTATAGTCAGGCGTTCGCCACCTCCACACGGTAGGTAGGGAGCCTCAGCCGATGCGCATCTGTTTCGTCGTCGCCGACGTCCGCGATCAGCAGCCGACCTACGCCGGCGTCTACCTGGCGCTCGCGGCGCACCGGCGCGGCCACGACGTCCGCTTCGTGTCGGTCGACGACCTGTCGTTCCTGGACGACAACAACGTGCTGGCGACGACGACGCGCGTGCGCGCGGGCGACTACAACAGCACGACCGAGTTCGCGCGCGCGCTGGCGTCCGAGGACGCGGTCGTGGAAGAGGAGACGCTGGGGAGCTTCGACGTGGTCTTCCTGCGTTACAACCCGATCCGCGAGGGGCAGAGCCGCCCGGGCGCCCCGCTCATCGACTTCGGGTGGCGGCTGCGGCTGGCGGGCACGCTGGTCGTCAACGATCCGGAGGGACTGCGGCGCGCCGGCAGCCGCATGTACCTGGGCGATTTCCCCGCCGACGTACGGACGCGGATGCTGGTGTCGCGTTCGAAGACGCGGCTCAAGGCGTTCCTCAAGGCGCTGGACGCACCGGCCGTGCTCAAGCCGCTGGCGCCGCGCGGCGGCGAACACGTCTTCTACCTGCGGCGGCGGCAGGTCTCGAACCTGAACCAGATCATCGCGGCGGTGACCAAAGACGGGTACGCGCTGGCGCAGGAATACCTGCCCGAGGCCGAGCAGGGGGAGAAGCGCCTGCTGCTGCTCAACGCGGAGCCGATCCGGGCCGGCGACAGAGTCGCGATCTACCGCCGGCGCGCGATCAGCGCGGCCAACGGCGGCGCCGCCGCCGCGCGCTCGTCGGTGCGCGGCAAGGCGACGTTTGGCCCGGTCGAGGCGCGCATCTGCGACATCCTGCGTCCCAAGCTGCTGGCGGACGGGCTGACCTTCGTGGCCGTCGACATCGTCGGCGACCGCATCCTGGAGCTGAACGTGTTCACGCCGGGCGGCATCCACGCCGTTCACGAGCTCTACGGCATGGACGTCGGCGACATCGTGATCGCCGACCTCGAGCGCCGCGTCCGACTGAGGGCCGCCTACCGGACGACCTTCGATCCCGAAGCCGCGGACGTCGTTTAACCGTGTAAAATACGGGGTTCCGGACCTAAATGGCCGACGACGACCCCCCGAACCGCATCACCGCCCCGCTGCGAACGCGTACCGAAGAGCTGTCGATCCCCACGCCGGTCGTCCCGCCCGGCCCCATCTTCACGCTGTCGGCCGAGGAGATCGCGCGCTTCTTCGTGCGCGCGCGCCGCGACCAGGACACCGAGCACTGGGACGTTCGGCTCGACGCCACGCTGCGCGAGATCCTCGAACGCGCCAACGACTTCGTTCCGTCGGAGGCGGGCGGCATCCTGCTGGACGACCCGCGCGCCAAGCTGGCGGGATCGCCGGCGCCGCGGCTGACGTACATCGCGGCGTTCGGATCGGGCGTCGAGACGGTGGTCGGCCGCCGCATCCCCAGCGACCGCGGCTTCGCGGGGCGCGTCTATTCGACCGGGCGCCCGGCGCAGACCGATCACCTGGAGAGGGACGATCCGATGCACGGCATCACCCCGGACACGGGGCCGATCCGGTCGCTGGTCGGCGTGCCCATCGTCGTCGGCGAATCGATCTGCGGCGTGTTGCAGCTGGCGAACCGGCGCTCGGGCGGGTCGTACACGCCGCGCGACAAGGAGCTGCTGCGCATCTTCGCCGCGTACATGTCGTCGTCGATCCAGAACGCGCTGGACGCGATCCGGGCGCGCGCGCAGGCACGCGTCGACGACCTGACCGGCCTGGCGAACAGCCGCTACTTCCACACGCGGCTGGAAGAGGAGATCGCGCGCGCCGACCGCGAGGGCACCGACCTGGCGATGGTGTTCATCGACCTCGATCGCTTCAAGGAGGTGAACGATCGCTTCGGCCACCTGACGGGCAGTTGGACGCTGCAGAAGGTCGGCAAGCTGCTGGCGCAGCAGGCGCCCGCGGCGGCGCTGGTCGCGCGCTACGGCGGCGACGAGTTCGTGGTCATCTTGCCGGGCGCCGATCTGAAGCGCGCGACGCAGACGGCGGAGACGCTGCGCCTGACGATCGAGGACGCCGAGCTGTTCGACCACGCCAGCGGCACGCGCCACACGCCGCTGCTGCGCATCACCGCGTCGCTGGGCGTCTCGTCCTACCGCGACCACCTGGCGCCGGGCGGCTCGCAGCGCCTGCGCGAGAGCACGCTGCTGCGCCTGGCCGACTCGGCGATGTACCGGGCCAAGGCCAGCGGCCGCAACCGCGTCGAGATCGCCGACGCCGAAGACTAGCCGCTCCCGCACGCAGCGCGGGTGTGCGGCTACTTTTCTCAGACGAGCCGTAGGCGACCGCTCCCTCCCGCGCGCAGCGCGGTTGGATGAGCTGGCGATCGCTCTGATCCTTCGCCACCCTCGCGTCGCGGTTGCGTGGCTGACTCCGATGTCTAGCTTCGGAAGTCAGGAGGAGGATGAAAATGACCAGTGAAACTCAGACGGTCGTCGACACCCTGAACGGTTTTCTGCGCGGCGAGCTATCGGCCGTAGAGACCTACCGGCAGGCGCGGGAGAAGCTGAACAGCAGCGGCGCGCGCGAGGAGCGCGAAGATTGTCGGCTGTCGCATGAGCAGCGCGTGGCCAAGCTGCGCGAGCAAGTGGCACGACTGGGCGGGAGCCCAACCGACGATTCGGGCGCGTGGGGCGCGTTCGCGCGCCTGGTCGAGGGCGGCGCCAAGGCGTTGGGCGAGAAAGCCGCGATCTCGGCGCTCGAAGAGGGTGAAGACCACGGGCTCAACCTGTACCGAAACGAGATCGGCAAGCTGGACTTTGCGTCGCGCACGCTCGTGGAGACGGTCCTACTGCCCGAGCAGGAGAAGACGCACCATACGATGAGCACGGTCAAGCACACCCTGCACTGACAGCGCTGTCAGGTCTTGCCGCCCCCCTGGCCGGTGTCGGTCTTCCGCAAACCGGCTAGGCGTTCGGCGATGTTGCGTTCGAGGCCGGAGTTGGACGGCTGGTAGTAGCGGTGGCCGCGGATGGCGTCGGGCAGGTATTCCTCACGCACGTAGTGACCCTCGAAGTCGTGCGGGTACTGGTAGCCCGAACCCCAGCCGAGCTCCTTGGTGAGCTTGGTCGATGCGTTGCGGATGTGGTTGGGGACGGGCAGCGCGCCGTGAGCGTCGACGTCGCGCTTGGCGGCGGCGTACGTCGTGATCGTCGTGTTGGTCTTGGGCGCCGTCGCCAGATAGATCGCCGCCTGGGTCATCGGGATGATCCCCTCGGGCAGGCCGATGAAGCGGAACGCGTCGACGGCGGCGGTCGCCACCGACAGGGCGCGCGGATCGGCGACGCCGACGTCTTCGGCGGCGAAGATCACCATGCGCCGCAGCACGAACAGCGGGTCCTCGCCCGCTTCGATCATGCGCGCCATCCAGTAGACGGCGGCGTCCGGATCGCTACCGCGCATGCTCTTGATGAACGCGCTGACGACGCCGTAGTGCTCGTCGCCGGCGCGGTCGTAGAGCAGCGTGCGCTTCTGCAGCGCCTCCTCGATGATCGCCGGCGTCACCAGCTTTCGCCCCGCCGCGTCGGGCGCAGCCACCGCCGACGCCGCCTCCAGCGCCACCAACGCCCGCCGGGCGTCGCCGCGCGCCTCGCGCGCCACCAGATCGCGCACGTCGTCCGGCACGTCCAGCGGCTGGGCGCCCAGGCCGCGCTCGCGATCGGCGAGCGCGCGGTCGATGACGGCGCGCAGGTCGGCCTCCGACAGCGCGCGCAGCACCACCACCTTCGCGCGTGACAGCAGCGCCGCGTTGACCTCGAATGACGGGTTTTCGGTGGTCGCACCCACCAGCACGACCGTCCCGGCCTCGACGTGGGGCAGCAACGCGTCCTGCTGCGCTTTGTTGAAGCGGTGGATCTCGTCGATGAACAGCACCGTCCGCCCGCCGTGCTGGTCGCGATGCGCCGCCGCCTCGGCGACCGCCTCGCGCAGCTCCTTGACCCCCGACATCACGGCCGACATCGGCACGAAGCGCGCGCCCGCCTCCATCGCCAGCAGCCGCCCGAGCGTCGTCTTCCCCGTCCCCGGCGGCCCCCACAGGATCAGCGACGGCAGCTCCTTCGCCTCCAGCGCCCGCCGCAGCAGCTTGCCGGGCCCGAGCAGCTGCTCCTGGCCGACGAACTCGGCCAGCGACACTGGCCGCATCCGTTCGGCCAGCGGCTGCCCCCGCCGATCTTTCACCGCCGCGCGTGCAAACAGGTCCACGGCAGCAGTCTAGCCGCAATGCCGTTCGGTGAAGGGCCTCGGACGTCGGGCCTTGGACTTCCTGAGGAAACCGGCCCGAGGCCCGAGGTCCGAGGCCCGAGGCCCTTACTAGAAGGCGACAGGTCCGGGTGTTAGGGTCTGACCAGATGCGCGGTCAGCTCATCGTTTGTCTGTGCGCGCTCATCGCGGCCGACGCCGCGCGCGCCACCGCCGCGCCCCCCGCGTCTGCGCGCGCCACCGCCGCGCCCACGGCCCCGGCCGCGCCGACGACTGCGCCCGCGCCGCCGAACCCGACGCCGCCGCCCGCGCCGACCGAGATCGAAGGCCCGCCAGCGAAGGGCGGGCCGCGGCCGCTGATGAGCGCGACACCGCGCCCCGGCCCGTCTGCCAACCTACCGAAGCCACCGCGCGACGCCGGCGAACGCAGCGCCTGGCTCAAGGCGCAGCTCGACGAAGCGCTGAGCACCCCCGCGCTCGCCAAGGCGAAGATCTCGGCGATCGTCGTCGACGCCGACACGGGCAAAACGATCTACGCGCGCGGCGAGAAGATGCAGCTCAACGCCGCCTCCAACGTCAAGATCGTCACCGGCGCCGCCGCGCTGTCACTGCTGGGTCCCGAATATCGCTGGCGGACGACGCTGGCGATCGTCGGGCCCCCCAGCGGGCCGCCGCTGCCGGCGGGGGGCGAG
>Ga0193696_1000729_pt1 | contig 10735 bp, 6 predicted proteins | sample L3m1metaG_FD_145074 | JGI IMG/M metagenome (GOLD analysis project Ga0193696, IMG submission 145074) | Soil microbial communities from a riparian zone of the East river system, Colorado, United States - L3m1 | ecosystem: Environmental > Terrestrial > Soil > Riparian zone | place: USA: East River... | reverse complement strand
GGCGAGATCGCAATTGAAGATTTGATCGCCAACGAAGGCGTTATCATCACGCTGACGCATAACGGATTGATCAAACGCACGAATGTCAGTTCCTACCGCGCCCAACGGCGCGGCGGCAAAGGCGTCATCGGAATGGTCACCCGCGAAGCCAGCGGCACGGAAGGTGACCAGGGTGATTTTGTCGAGCGGCTCTTCACCGCCAGCACGCATGATTACCTGATGTTCTTTACGAACCTGGGACGGGTGTACGTCGAGCGCGTCCACGAAATTCCAGATATGGGCCGCGCCTCCAAAGGCCGAAGCATCGCAAACCTACTGGAACTTAAAACCGGTGAAACGATTGCGGCACTCATCCGCATCGTGTCCAAATCCGGTCCGAATGCCGAAGATGTCACCTGGAGTCAGCCAGGGTTTCTCTTTTTCGCGACGCGCCAGGGCACGGTGAAGAAGACGGCGGTGTCGGAATTCGCCAATGTGCGCAAGGGTGGCATTATTGCGATCAGCATTGATCCCGGCGACACGCTCATCGATGTAAAGCTCACCACCGGCCAGAACGAAGTCGTCCTCATCACGCGCGAAGGGATGAGCATTCGGTTTGCGGAGAGTGATGTGCGCTCCATGGGCCGTCCGGCGGCAGGCGTGCGGGGCATTACGCTTGAGCGCACCGATGCGCTCGTTGCTCAGGCGGTAGTTGAATCGAACGCAACACTTTTGGTTGCGGGCGAAAACGGGATCGGGAAGCGGACCAACTTTGACGAATATCGTGTTCAGTCCCGCGGCGGCAAGGGCATCATCACGATGAAGACTAACGACAAAACCGGCGGCGTCATCGGTGCACTGACCGTGAAGGAAGGCGACGAAATCATGCTCATCACGGCCAGCGGGCAATTGGTGCGCACGCGGGTGAATGACGTCCGCGAAACCGGCCGCAACACCCAGGGTGTCAAACTCATCAATTTGGACGCCAACGACAAGCTTCAGGCTATTGCGCCGGTGATCAGCGAAGCCAACGAGGCCGCCGCGGAGAACGATCCCGCGCCGACAGCCACGACTTAATAGCGGGAAACTGGAGCGAGCAGCCTTGCTCGCCAAAGCGCCGCCTAAAGTGAGGTAGCAGGCTGCTCGCGCTCCCTCCAAGGTCTCTTTTCCGATTTTTGGTGCTTTGTTTGAAGAGATTGGCTATCTGGAGCGTTATCTATACTACGCTCAAGTTATGAACCACATCTCGAAACGACTCTTCTGGGCAGGCTTAATCACAACCGCCGCTTTCCTGGCGAATGCCGCTGAAACCGAACCCGGCTTCACTTCGCTGTTCGACGGCCAAACACTCACGGGTTGGAAACTGGTCGGCAAACGAGGCGAAGGTTATGGCGTCAAAGATGGCGTCATTTATTGCGCGCGTGGCGGTGGCGGCAATCTGTTCACGGAAAAGGAATATGGCGATTTCGTTTTCAAGTTCGAGTTTAAGCTCGAGGAGGGAGGGAACAATGGCGTCGGAATCCGTTCCCCCTACGAAGGAGACCCGGCCTATGTCGCGATGGAAATCCAGATCCTTGACGATAGCAATGTAGAGAAGCGATATGGCAAACTGCGTCCCGCCCAGTTTCATGGATCGGTCTACGACGTAATTCCGGCGAAACGCGGCGCACTCAAGCCGCCCGGGCAATGGAACTCGGAGGAAATTGCGTGCCAGGGCCGCAACGTCAAGGTGACAGTCAACGGCCAGGTAATCCTCGACGCGAATCTCAACGATGTCAAAGACGGCGCGGTGTTGATGAAACATCCGGGATTGCTTCGCGATCGCGGCCACATCGGCTTTCTCGGACACAATGATTATGCGGAGTTCCGCAACCTTCGGATCATGGAGGTGTCTGCGACCGAAAAGGATAACACGGCGCCGCCCGGCTTCACTGCATTGTTTAACGGCAAGGATTTGACGAATTGGAAGGGTTTGCTCGCTTCGCCCAATGACAATCCGGCCAAGCGCGCGCAACTTTCGCCCGAGCAGCTCGCCGAAGAGCAAAAGAAAGCCGATGCCGATATGCGCGCGCACTGGGGCGTTGAAGATGGCGTTTTCGTGTTCGACGGCAAAGGGCGCAGCCTTGCCACAAAAAAGGATTACGGGAATTTCGAACTGCTCGTGGATTGGAAGATTCTGCCGAAAGGCGACAGCGGCATCTATCTGCGCGGTTCACCGCAGGTGCAGATTTGGGATCCGAGTGATGAGAAAGGCAATGCGCGCAAGCTCGGCTCGGGCGGGCTGTTCAACAACAAAAAGAATCCAGCCGATCCACTCAAGCTTGCGGACAAACCGATCGGAGAATGGAACCGCTTCCGCATCCTGATGGCGGGCGAGCGCGTTCACGTTTACCTGAACAATGAGCTCGTCGTGAACAATACCGTCCTGGAGAACTACTGGGAGAAAGACAAACCGATCTATCCGACAGGGCAAATCGAATTGCAGAATCACGGCAACAAACTGTTTTTCAAAAACATTTACATCCGTGAGTTGCCGGCATCTGCGGAACAGCGTGCCGCCGCTGCGAAGTAATTATGTCAGTCGCATTGAATCGACGACAGTTTGTCAAAGCTGCAGGACTCGGCTCCGTGGCGCTAATAGCCGGCGTGCGACCAACCCTGGCGGCAAGGAAGCTTTCACCAAACGAAAAGCTCAATATTGCGGTAATCGGCACTGCCAATCGTGCCGGTGAAGACCTGAAGGACGTTTCATCGGAGAACATCGTCGCGTTATGCGATATCGACGAAAAGTGGTTAAACGCAGCGGGACAAAAATATCCGGGCGCGACGCTTTACACCGACTTCCGGCGGATGATCGACCAGAAGGACATTGACGCGATCGTGGTCGGGACCCCCGATCACACGCATGCGGTCGCTGCCGTGCGCGCGCTGAAAAGTGGCCGGCATGTCTATTGCGAGAAGCCGCTGGCTCGGACGATCTCGGAAGTGCGGACCATCACCGATACCGCGCGGAAAGAGAAGCGCGTCACACAAATCGGCACCCAAATTCATGCGGGCACCAATTACCGGCGCGTAGTTGAGTTGGTGCAGAGTGGCGTCATTGGGACCGTCAAGGAAGTCCACGTCTGGGTGAACAACAGTTGGGGCGGAAAAGACAAATCCAAGGAAACGCCGCCCGTGCCACCGAATTTGCACTATGATCTTTGGCTCGGACCGGTCCCGTTTGTGCCCTATCATCCCGAACATGTTCCCTATCACTGGCGCAACTGGTGGGCCTTCGGTGGCGGTACACTCGCGGATTTCGGATGCCATTACATGGACTTACCCCACTGGGCGCTGGACCTTCGCCACGCAGTCTCCGCCGAAGCCGAAGGTCCGCCGGTGCATCCCGATTCAACTCCACCGTGGCTGATCGTGCGTTATGAACATCCGGCGCGTGGCAGCAAGCCACCGGTCAAACTCACCTGGTATCACGGCGGCAAGCAGCCTGACTTTCTTGATCCCGAATTGCTGAAGAAATGGCGCAGCGGCGTGCTGTTTATCGGAGAAAACAAAAAGATGCTCCTGGCGGACTACGGTCGGCGACTTCTACTGCCCGAAGACGAATTCAAAGAGTTCGTGCCGCCGCAACCGTCCATTCCGGACTCCATCGGCCATCACCAGGAGTGGATCAAAGCCTGCAAAGCCGGCGGGCCTACCACCTGCTCATTCGATTACTCCGGTCCGCTTTCCGAAACGGCGCTCCTCGGCAACGTCGCTTTTCGCGTGGGACAAAAGATCGAATGGGACGCGAAGAAGATGAAGGCAACGAATTGTCCGAAGGCCGACGAATTCATCCAGCACCATTACAGAAAAGGCTGGAAGATCTAAACTGTGCAGGAGACGAGGCCACGAGCCGCGACACTCACCAATCGTCTCCTGCAAGCTCCCCGAAATTATTCCTGAAACCCTTCTTTCTTGAAGAGCTCTCGTCGCGTCTTTTCCTGTTCGCGCGCCAATCTCTCTGCCTCGCGACGCGCCCGCTCCGCTTCCTGGACTACATCCGGATCAGGTTGACTCTTATCGAAGCTACGCAGTGTCTGCTCATGACGTTCATCTTTCTTGCGTTGGTATTGCTCGAGGCGCTTGCGCTCCGCTTCGCTGATTTCCCACTCTGCCTGTGAAATGCCGGGCAACCGTTCCTTCTCAGCGGTCGCAGCAATCGCGGCGGACTCGGGCGTCGGCAGTACCGTCGGGCGAATAAATACCATCAATTCGCGGCGGCGGCTGCTCTGGTCGGAACTGCGGAAAAGCCAGCCGAGTATCGGAATATCCTTCAGGAAGGGTACGCCCTGCTTGCTCTTACTCCGCGAGTGACTGATAAGTCCGCCCAGGACGATCGTTTCTCCATCGCGCACCGAAACTTTCGCGTTGGCCTCGCGGTCAATCGTCGAAGGCACAGCGCCTACACCCTGGATCTGCACGTCCTCGCCAACATCCTGGATCTTCTGCCGGATATCCATGACCACAAGGCCATCCGCGTTGATCAATGGCCGCACTGAAAGCGTGATACCAATCTGGAGCTGCTGAATTTGCGCATAGTTTCCGTAAATACTTCCGAACTGGCTGCTCGTCGGGTACGGTCGCGTCTCACCAACAAAGAGGTTTGCCTCTTCGGCGTGCGAGGTCTGGATGCGCGGCCGCGACAACACACTTACGCGTCCGTCGCTGGCAGCGGCTTTTAGCGCGACGTCGAAGTCGCCCCAGCTGGCGAAGTAACTGAATCCACCGAAAAGATTCGTGCTCAGAGCTTGTACGTCTGCAAAGGTCCCCGAAGGTGTCCGGTTGATCAGCGCACCAGCTCCCTGGCCTCCTCCTCCGAGCTTTTTCGCCCTCTGCAAATAGCTGATCCCGTACTCTTCGGACTCATTCAGGCCAACCTCAAGCACCAGCGCTTCGATCAAAACCTGTGCAAGCACCACGTCGAGTTTGGCGATAATGTTCGTGATCGTCGCGTAATCAGTTTTGGTGGCGAACACCAGGAGCGAATTCGTTCGGTCATCAGCGATGATCTTGGTGTTTCCAAGCACCACAATGTCACCCGAAGTCGCCGCCCGATTGACAATCTGTTGCAAACGGTTGGCGAACGAAGAACGTCCGGCCGTCGGAGACCCGAAACCGCCAGCGCCTCCAACCCCAGAAGTCGTCCCTTGCGGGTTGTAACCCTGCATTCCCGGCTGACCAGCACCGCCGAATCCACCTGCCCCGGGCTGCCTGAATCCGCCGGCGCCCGCGCCGCTCAACCCGCTGCGTGTCTGTTGCTGACCCACCGTCGTCCCGCCGCCTCCGCCTGCAGTCAAACTCGAGAGCACAGTTTGCATGTCAGACGCCAATGCGTATTTGATCGGAATGACTACTGGTTCAAATTCCTGCTGGGGAACAACGTCGATCTTCTCCAGCATTTCCATCATGCGCTTCACGTTTTCGGAATAGTCCCGAAGGATCAAAATCCCGGCAGCGTCGATGGCGACGATGCTGTTCGGCAGCTTCGCGAACGGTTGTAGCGCCTGCGCGACCTCGCGGGGGGCAGCGTTGCTCAATTGCACTACTTGCGCCACAATGCTGCCGGACTCCGGTAGGTCTCCATGGGCAAGCTGATTAAAGGCGCGTGCCTCCATTTGCACGTTGGCCGAAGGGACTGCTTTCACGAACTTCTCTCCCTGCGGAGTCATTGAGATCTGATTCATCGAGAGAATGCTGTCCAGCAACTGCACGGCTTCACGGCGGGTCAGCGGCGTCTGTGTGCGCACCGATATTTTTGTGGGCGGCAGCGTGGCGGGGCGGATCACTGTGCGCCCCGTCAAGTCCTGGTAAAACTCTAGCACTTGCAGCAACTCAGCGTCCTGGAATTTAATTAATCCCGGGGGAATGATGTCTTCCCCGCCAGGAACGTTAATACTCACCGCCGTCAGCGGCGTGGCGGGCGCGGGCGTTGGCGCTACCCCGGTCGCAGCCGCCGTCGCCGGTCGGGGCGCTGGAATTCCAGGGACCGGCGGACCAGCCCGCGGGGCCGTAACCACGTTCGTGGCACCGCGACCGGGGAGAGGCGACAACCGATTCGTGGTCGTTGCCGCCCCCGCAATATTCGTCGCGGCTGCAGCCAGGTTGGTCGCCGCTGACGCAAGATTCGTCGCTGCGGCAGCCAGATTAGTGGCCGACCCGTTTGCCGCGGGGTTTCGCAATGGCAACGGCGCCGCTGTCGTTGCGGGATTCGTGCCCTCGTTTTCCAACCGAATCGCGCGCGATGGCACCTGATAGGGCGCGCGGTTGGTATTCGTCACTTGCGCAATGGCACCCGTCCCCAGCGTCAGCAAGACAAGAAACGTGACAGTCTTCATGGTAGTTCCAACACCGAAATCATGTTTTGGTCGTCGGCGAGCGCCGCGTGTCCGGCTTGGGTGGTGGCGCATTGGTTTTTGTTGACCCAGTCTTCGGCGGTTGATTGGTAGATTTTGCCGGGGCCGCGATACGAGGCGGGGGCTTTTTCGCAAAGCTCGCCACCAGCGTGAGGCTGCCCTGCAGCTTCATTCGCGTCGGGTCAGGGTTCAGCGTCATGCTCTTGACTCGAATCAGCGAACTGCGCACGCCGAGGTTGTACAAGAAATCCACCAGCTCTTTCTCACCCGTATTTGCTATCGTGATAATCAGCGTTTGCTCATCAAAAAAGGCGTTTGTGCGGCCCGTGCTCGAACGCGGCGCGGAATCAAACCGGTTCACCTGCACGGCGCTTAAAATCGCCTGATTGTTGACGTCCCGTTGCAAAGCAAGTGCCTGCTCCTCGCTCCCGACATACGCGCCCTGGCTTTCCAGTTCCCGGAGCTTGCGTTCATATTCAGGCTTCTTCCTCAATTCGTCATTGAATTTTTGCAGGTCCTTCAATGCGCCAGTGCGCTTGTTTTGCCAAAACGCCACTTTGCCAAACTCAGGAATCACCAGCCAGATGTTCAGCACGACAAACACCACCAGGCCGATGATCACCACCAGCCGCCGCTCCGTCGGTGTCAGGTTCAATTTGTCGAGCAGCCCGTTCATAGTGTCTCACCTCGCTTGAGGTCACACGCAAAACTCCATATGATCTGGTCTCCGCGCCGCTGGCTGCCCGGCGCCGTGACGTTTCCAAACAGTGGCTGGCCTTTCACCACCATGGCGCGCATCGCTTCGTTGAACTGCTGCAGCTTCTCCACGTCCCCGGCCGCGGCGGTTCCGAACACCCGCAGCGTACGTCCCCGTTCGAACACAAGATTGTCCAGAGTCAGTTCGGGGGGCAAATTATCTGCGGTCGCCTTCCAGCAGTCCAGCGCGGCGTACTGGAGGTCGAGTTGGTCCTGCATCACGCGCACACGCTCCTTGAGCTGCATCGTATTCGTGTAATTGGGACCGATCGCAGCCACCTGGTCCTGCACCGTCGAGTAGCGCCACCTCGCGAATTGCGCCCAGCCCAGATACAGCGCCACCCCGATGATATACAGCGCGATCAGCGCGCCCAGGCCGCGCATCCAAAGCCGGTCCACAAACTGCTGTTTGTAACGCGCCGTGTATTCCGGCGGCAGCAAATTGGTTTGCGCATCTCCCGTGGCGGTGCGCTTCGCGGTGAGTGCCGCAAGGTCCTTTTCCTTCACCGGCGGAATCACTTCCACCGGAACCTCCGGCGGGAACAATGCCCGCCATGCCTCCACGTTCGCGTCATCCGCGACAAGATGATATCTCGGCTCCGATGTAATCCATCCTTCCAGTTCGCCCGCCCACCGCATCTGCGCCAACTGGTCCTGCAGGGCTGCGCCGCGGCGATCGGTCGCGGGCAAGTGCACGATGCTCAGATTCCGCAGCGTCCGCCCATACCACCACGCCACCAGACACGACGAATCGTTCTCACCCACTCCCGCGTAAACCCAAACTCCGTCATCATCAACATTCGTCGCAATGAGCTGGTCCAGAAACGGAATCTCAAGACGGTCCGCCAGGTAACCGCGGCTCTCAAGCTGGCCCAGAAATTCCTCCACGTGATGGCGCGCGGCAATGATCACCACCACGGTCTGCATTCCCGGTTCGGAATGCGGGAGCACCTCAAAACCCCAGACAATTTGGGCTACGGGCAGCGGCGAGAGCTTTTCGAGCTGCAACTCCACCATCGACTGCGTCTCGGTGAAATCACTTTTCGGCAAGTGAACGACGCGCAGGAACGCGCGCGTCGGCGGCAGCCACGCGACATTGAGCTTCGGCTGAAAGAGCGTCTGCCAGTCTTTGCTGACGATACCTTGCGGGAGAGGTTCGTTCGGCAGCCGGCTCTCATCCTTCTGCAGGGCGAAACGCCCGCTGGCAGAAAACTGCCACAGACTTTGGATGTCGCTCGCCGTGTAGAGGACGTTGCAGGAATGCCACCGTGCCATAGGTTAGTTGTCGGACCCGTCTTCGCGCAGACCGTTTCCCACTCCCCTGATCCAAAATCCAAAATCCAAAATCCAAAATCTCATTATGTTCTTACCCATTCTGCCGACTTGGTGTCCTCCACCAGCGACTTCAAATGCTCCTCCGTTTGCGTCACGCGTAACACCTCTTCGATTGTTGTCTGCGCCGCTCTCACTTTGTTCCATCCGTCCGTGCGCAACGTGCGCATCCCCTGCTCAATCGCCTTCTGTGCGATCGTCGAGGCGGCCGAGCGGTTGAGAATCAGCGGGCGCAACGCTTCGTTCAAGATCAGAATTTCATAAATCCCCATCCGCCCCTGGTAGCCAAGCTGGCGGCATTCTTCGCAACCCGCGCCGCGGTACGTTTTCGTAATATCGATTTCGTTCTCCGGAAAACCAATCCGTCGCAGATAATCCCGCTCCAGCTTCTGCTCCACTCTGCAAAACGGACAAATCGTCCGCACCAACCGTTGCGCCATCACTGCCTCGACCGACGACGCCACAAGGAACGGCTCGATCCCCATGTCGATCAACCGTGTAAATGCGCTCGGCGCGTCGTTCGTATGCAACGTGCTGAACACAAGGTGGCCCGTCAGCGCCGCGCGGATCGCGATTTCCGCCGTCTCGAGGTCGCGAATTTCCCCGACCATGATTACGTTCGGGTCCTGCCGCAAAATGTGCCGCAACCCCATCGCGAACGTCAGCCCAATGTCCGAACGCACTGCGATTTGGTTGATCCCCTTCAGTTCGTATTCGACCGGCTCCTCAATCGTGATGATTCGCTTCTGCACCGAGTTGATCGTGCTCAGAAACGCGTAGAGCGACGTCGATTTCCCGGAACCTGTCGGTCCCGTCACCAGCATGATCCCGTGCGGCTTGATGATGATCTCGCGGATCGCCGATTCCTCCTGCGGCGAAAAACCGAGCTTGTCCAGACTCAGGAAAATCTTCCCGCGCGTCAGCAACCGCAGCGACACGCTCTCCCCATACACCGTCGGAACAGTCGAAACGCGAATATCGATTTCCTCCCCTTTGATCCGCACGTTGATGCGCCCGTCCTGCGGCAGCCGTTTCTCGGAGATGTTCATCCCGGACATGACCTTGATGCGCGAAATGATCGCTGCCTGATACCGCTTCAACTGCGGTGGCATCGGCGTCTGGTGCAGAATGCCATCAATGCGATAACGAATGCGCAGCTCATCTTCCGCCGGTTCGAAATGAATGTCCGTCGCCCGGTCCTTGAACGCCTCCCAGACGATCTGATTGACGAACTTGATCACGCTCGCTTCCTGGTCCCCCTCCGTAATTTCCTTGTCCTCGCTGACGAGCAGTTCGAGCGGCTCATCCTTGGCGAGTTCGTCGAGCGTCTCCGCGCCGACGCCGTAATATTTCTTGAGCGCCTTCTCGATCTCCGCTTTCGGCGCCAGCGCGAATTGCACTGGCATCCGCGCGTCGAACTGCACCGCGCTGAGCATTCCCGCGTCAAACGGATTGCTCACCACCACTTGCAGCGTCCCGTCCTGCGCCTTTCCTGTCGGACTCTGGAAATCCGTTGGCAACGCGAAATATTGAAACGCGACTTTCGTGGAAATTTTGTTGCGCGCCTCCGTGGGAATGGTCACCCGCCGCAAATCCAAAAACGGCCAGCCCAGGACCGCCGCCAGCTTTTGTAGAAAGACTTCTTCCGACAGCCCGCTTTCGCGGCTGATGAATTCCAGCAACGATTCCTGCGAACCTCCCGCGACAGCGACCCGCCAGGCCTTCTGCCATTCCTCGAACTTGTCGGGCGCGGCCAGACCTGCCTGCGCCAATAGATTCTTAAGCGATATATACGACATTGCTCTTAACCCCCAACGTGAGGAGGGGCTTCAACTTCTTAAACGTCTCAATCTAGTAAAAGTTCCGTATCCCGGCAAACTTTTTACCACATTTCAGCCTCTCGTCTCGGGTTTCCGCACAATCGTTTTGTTCGATGCTAGGCAAATTTTTTTCAATTCGCGGCCAAGGTCTTGCTGTGAGTAGGGTTTGCCTATGCACCAGGCAACGACTTTTGCCGAATCGCATCACCGAGGCGCGGTGGGGACACCGCGCCCTACTCTGCCTCTCATTGGCAAGGCTTTCCCCTTATGAGCCCTCTCCTGGTAATCTTCCTACTCGCCTTGGGCTGCGCTGTCGCCTTCCTGTTTTTCAGGCGCAACGAGGCTGTCGACACAATGGAGCGTCTGGAATCGCGGCTGAACCGGGTCGAGCTCGAATTGGATCGAATCCGGCGCGCGCAAACCACAACCGCTCCCGTAGCCGAACCCGCCGTG
>Ga0193696_1000728_pt1 | contig 10766 bp, 9 predicted proteins | sample L3m1metaG_FD_145074 | JGI IMG/M metagenome (GOLD analysis project Ga0193696, IMG submission 145074) | Soil microbial communities from a riparian zone of the East river system, Colorado, United States - L3m1 | ecosystem: Environmental > Terrestrial > Soil > Riparian zone | place: USA: East River... | reverse complement strand
CGGACCGGTATCTCCGGCACTGCAGGTATCGACGACCGGGACCGACTCGGACTTCGTCATCAAGGTGATCGACGTGTATCCGATGGACTATCCAGAAGCGGAAAGCGTGCTCGGCGGTCCACCGCGAGACGTCGGGGTGCCGCGCGAGTCGATGGGCGGCTACCAGCAAATGATCCGCGGCGAGCCGATGCGCGGCAAGTTCCGGAAAAGCTTCGAGCGGCCCGAGCCGTTCGTGCCGGGCAAGGTCGAAGCCGTCAACTTCGACATGCCGGACGTCAATCACACATTCCGGCGCGGTCACCGGATCATGGTGCAGGTACAGAGCTCGTGGTTCCCGCTGGTGGACCTCAACCCGCAGACGTTCGTCTCGATCCCGAGCGCAGCGCCGAGCGATTTCCGCAAGGCGACCGAACGTGTCCACCGATCGCGGGCGGCGGCCAGCGGCGTCCGCGTGCACGTGCTCGACGCCGCAGCGGCCAACCGGACGCGGAGCGTCCAGTGAAGATCAACCGCGTGCACGGGCGTGAGATCCTCGACTCGCGCGGGAACCCGACTGTTGAAGTCGATGTGATGCTCGACGGCGGTGCCGCCGGCCGCGCCGCGGTGCCCTCGGGCGCGTCGACCGGCGAGCGCGAAGCCCTCGAGCTCCGAGACGGAGATAAATCCCGGTACCTAGGCAAAGGCGTCCGGAAGGCGGTCGCGAACGTGAACGGCGAGATCGCCAAGGCGATTAGCGGCCGCGAGTTCGATCAACGCGCGCTCGACGAAGCGATGATTACCCTCGACGGCACGCCGACCAAAAGCCGGCTCGGCGCCAACGCTTTGCTCGGTGTGTCGATGGCGGCGCTTCGCGCGGAGGCCGCGGCGCAAAAGGTTCCGCTCTATCGACACATCGGCAGTCTCTACGGCACCACAGCGTTCACGCTGCCCGTGCCGATGATGAACATCCTGAACGGCGGCGCGCACGCCGATTCGAGCGTCGATTTTCAGGAGTTCATGGTCATGCCGCTGAGCGCGCCCTCCTTCGCCGAGGCGCTGCGCTGGGGCGCCGAAGTCTTCCACGCGCTGCGCAGCATTCTGAAGGGCCGCGGCCAATCGACGGGCGTCGGCGACGAGGGTGGGTTCGCGCCGAATCTCAAGTCGAATCGGGAAGCGGTGGAGGTCGTCCTCGAGGCCGTGACCAAGGCGGGGTTGAAGCCGGGTGCCGACGTCTGGCTTGCGCTCGACGTCGCCTCGAGCGAGCTCTGGGCTGGCGCCGGCAGATACACGTTCAAGAAATCCGGCGAGCCGGACCGGACCTCTGACGAGATGATCGGTTTGTACGAGGACTGGATTCGCCAATATCCCATCGTCTCGATCGAAGACGGTCTCGCCGAAGGCGACTGGGAGGGCTGGCAGCGGTTGACGAAGGCTCTTGGCGATCGCGTCCAGCTGGTCGGGGACGATGTATTCGTCACGAACCCGGAGATCCTGAAGCGAGGGATCAGCGACGGCGTCGGCAACGCCCTGCTCGTCAAGCTCAATCAGATCGGCACCGTCACCGAGACGCTGGACGCCGTCCGCATGGCTGCGGACGCCGGTTACGGCACGATCATCTCGCACCGCTCGGGCGAGACCGAAGACACGACGATTGCCGACCTTGCCGTCGGCACCGCCGCGGGTCAGATCAAGACGGGGTCCGCCAGTCGCACCGACCGGGTGTGCAAGTACAACCAACTGTTGCGCATCGAAGAGGAGCTCGGCGCGTCGGCCACCTTCGCTGGCAAAGCGGGCCTTGTACGTAGTGTCCGGCTTCCCGCCTCCGCTCCGCCGGAATCTGACGGAGCTACGGCGAGGCCTCGCCGAAGCGCTACGCGCGAAGGCGGGTAGCCGGACCTCGAAGTCGGACTAAGAGCGACCATGCACACACTCGTTCTGCTGCGCCACGGCGAAAGCACCTGGAACCGGGAAAACCGTTTCACCGGGTGGACCGACGTCGACCTGTCTGAGAAAGGCCGTGAAGAGGCGAAGGAAGCGGCGCGCCTTCTCCGTGAAGGCGGCTATGCCTTCGACATCGCGTTCACGTCGGTGCTCAAGCGCGCGATCCGGACGCTTGGCATCGTCCTCGACCATCTCGATCTGCTGTGGATTCCGGTGACGAAGGACTGGCGGCTCAACGAACGCCACTACGGAGCGCTGCAGGGATTGAACAAGGCGGAAACCGCCGCGCTGCACGGCGAGGCGCAGACGAAGATCTGGCGGCGCAGTTACGACATTTCACCGCCGCCGCTCACGCCTGACGACCCGCGGCATCCGTCCCACGATTCCCGCTATGCCGCTCTGTCGCCGAACGAGCTGCCGCTGACCGAAACCCTGAAGGATACGGTCGCGCGCTTCCTGCCGTACTGGCACTCGGCAATCGCGCCGACGATTCAAAGCGGCAAGCGCGTGATTGTTGCCGCGCACGGCAACAGCCTGCGCGCGCTCGTGAAGTACCTCGACGGCATCGACGAGCGGACAATCGTGGAACTGAACATCCCCACGGGCATCCCGCTCGTCTACGAGCTGGACGACGATCTGAAGCCGATCCGCCACTACTACCTCGGCGACCCGGCCGCGGCGGCTGCGGCGGCCGCCCGCGTCGCCAATCAGGCCAAGGCGTAGTCCCTGAAATGAAAAAAGCCGGCACGCTTGCGCGTGCCGGCCTGTGACTTCAAGAATAGCTTCGGGACTGCTTCGATTTATTCCACTGGCTCCGCGGTCTCGTCGGCCGCAATCCTCAGCGAGCGAAGAAAACGGCGGTCGTTCGCTGTCACTTCAAAGTTCCGGCGCGGCTGCACGACACGGGCTGGCGCAGCCACTTTGGCGAGCGCCGACGACTGCTGCGAGCGGCTGACGAACCCCACGACGGCTTCGAGCGTCACTTTCATCTCGAACCCCGCCGCACGCGCTTTCTCCCGGCAGGCCTCAACCTGCGCGTTTTCCGCGACCGCGGCGGCAATCGCGTCGGCCAGCTCTCGTGCGAACCGGTTCACGACGTCGTCCATCTGCGTTCCCTCCTACGCCGCCGGGCCGGGGTTCCCGAGGCGCCGCCCGATCGAATCTGCATACACCAGGGCGGTGGACAGGGATCGGGCACCTGACGTGTTCATATGGGTCGGAAAGTGTCTGAGAGTAGGTTGAGTTTAAGGCGAAGGCGCCATCGTGTCAAGCACTTACAGCGACCTCTGCCGCTAAACTCGCAGTACAATCGCCGCCGTGGACCTCCCTCCTGTCCTCACGCCCGCCGACCTGGCGGACTGGGATCCTCGTCAGGAGCTTTCGGATCCGGGCGAGTTTCCCTTTACTCGCGGCATCCAGCCGACCATGTACCGCGGCCGGCTCTGGACGATGCGGCAGTACGCGGGGTTCGCGACGGCGCAGGAATCCAACCGGCGATACCGCTACCTGCTCGCGCAAGGCGTCAGCGGCTTGAGCGTGGCCTTCGATCTGCCGACGCAAATGGGCTACGACTCGGACCATCTCCTGGCCGCCGGCGAGGTCGGCCGCGTCGGCGTCGCCATCGATTCGATCGAGGACATGAGCGCCCTGCTCGACGGCATTCCGCTCGGCGAGGTCTCGACCTCGATGACGATCAACGCGACGGCGATCGTCCTCCTCGCGCTGTACGTGGCGGTCGCGAAGCGGCAGGGCGTGCCGCTGCAGAAGCTGTCGGGTACGGTCCAGAACGACATCCTGAAGGAATACGTCGCGCGCGGCACGTATATCTACCCGCCACGGCATTCGCTGCGGCTCGTCACCGACATCTTCGCGTTCTGCGAACGCGAGCTGCCGAACTGGAACACCATTTCGATCAGCGGCTATCACATCCGCGAAGCGGGCTCGACGGCGGTTCAGGAAGTCGCGTTCACCTTCGCGCACGCGATCGCCTACGTCCAGGCGGCGATCGACGCGGGGCTCGACGTCAATCGCTTCGGACAGCGCGTGTCGTTCTTCTTCAACGCGCACAACGACTTTCTCGAAGAAATCGCGAAGTTCAGAGCGGCGCGGCGGCTCTGGGCGCGGATCATGCGCGAACGATTTCATGCGACGAACCCGCGCGCGCAGCAGTTGCGCTTTCACACGCAGACCGCGGGCAGCACGCTGACCGCTCAGCAGCCGGGCAACAACATTGTTCGCGTCGCGCTGCAGGCCATGGCCGCGGTCCTCGGCGGCACACAGTCGTTGCACTGCAACGGACGCGACGAAGCGCTGGCGCTGCCGACCGAAGACTCGGCGCGAACGGCGCTCAGGACCCAGCAGGTGATCGCCGCGGAAAGCGGCGTCGTGAACACCGTTGATCCGGTCGCGGGGTCGTACGCCATCGAAGCGCTGACCAATACGATCGAACGGGGCGCCCGCGAGATCCTCGACCGAATCGAGCACGCCGGCGGCACCCTGGCGGCCATCGAATCGGGTCTCATCCAGCGCGAGATCCAGGAGTCCGCGTATCGGGCACAGCTCGCCGTGGACAAAGGCCAGTCGATCGTCGTCGGCGTCAACCGGTTTGGCGATCCCGGCCCCGATCCCGGCACCGATCCCGGCACCAGTCCCGGCACCAGAGTCGGCCCCGCGCTCTTCTCCGTCGACGCTGATGTCGAGCGGCGGCAGATCGAGCGGGTCCGCGCCGTGCGCGCGAGTCGCGATGCCGAAAGCTGTCAGCGAGCGCTGGCCGCTGTATCAACGGCGGCTCGAGAGGGGCAGAATCTCGTCGTGCCAATTGTCACGGCTGTTGAAGCCAGGGCGACGGTCGGCGAAATCTCTGACACTCTGCGCAACGTATTTGGCGAGTACGCAGAGACTGCAACCGTTTGATGGAACCGCTGCTTCGAGTTGAACGCCTGACAACGGTGTTCGATCCGGCCGGAGCCGGCGGGCGGAAATCGACCGCCGTCCCTGTCGCGGCTGTCGATGAGGTCAGCTTCGAGATCAACGCCGGCGAGACGCTCGGGCTGGTTGGCGAATCGGGGAGCGGCAAGTCGGTGACCGCTCTGTCGATCTTGCGGCTGGTGCAACCGCCCGGCCGCATCGCCGGCGGCCGGATCCTGTTCAAGGGCCGCGACCTGCTCGATCTCGACGAGTCAGCGATGCGCGAGGTTCGCGGCGCGGAGATCTCCCTGATCTTCCAGGAACCGATGACCGCGCTCAACCCGGTGTTTCGTGTCGGCGATCAGATTGCGGAAGCGCTGCTCGTTCACGGCCGCGCGTCGCGGCAGGAGGCGCGCGCCAAGGCGATCGAGCTGCTGCAGGCGGTGCGCATTCCGGATCCCGCCTCGCGCGTCAGAGACTACCCTCACCAGTTGTCCGGCGGCATGCGCCAGCGGGTCATGATAGCGATTGCGCTGGCGTGCCGGCCGTCGCTGGTGATCGCCGACGAGCCGACGACGGCCCTCGACGTCACCATTCAGGCGCAAATCCTCGACCTGCTGCGCGAGATGAAGGACGCGTTTCACCTCTCCCTGCTGCTCATCACGCACGACCTTGGGGTCATCGCGGAAACGGCCGACCGCGTCGCGGTCATGTATGCGGGGAGAATCGTCGAAACCGGACCCGTGCGGCAGATCTTCCGCCAGCCGGCGCATCCGTACACGCGCGGCTTGCTGGCGTCGATGCCGGGCGGCGCGCCCGGTCAGCGGCTGCGCGCCATCGAAGGATCGGTCCCTCTGCTCGGCGCCCTCCCGCCCGGGTGCGGGTTCAATCCGCGCTGCCCCGATCGATTCGAGCCGTGCACCATCGCGCCGCCACCGGACTATGTCGCCGGACCGTCGCAGACCGCGAAGTGCTACCTCCACGATCCTCAGCGGGCCATCCGCGATCGTCAATCCACGATCGGAAATCCGTCATCCGCCACCCACCATCCTGATGCCGCTCGTTGAAGTCGCGCACCTCGTCAAGACGTTTACGCGCGACGGGGGGATGTTCCGGGCGGGCACACGGGTCGCGGCGGTCGACGATGTGAGCTTCAGCATCGAGGCGGGGGAAACGTTCGGACTGGTCGGGGAATCAGGCAGCGGCAAGACGACCACCGGGCGCTGTATCCTGCGGCTCATCGAGCCTTCGTCCGGCGACGTCCGCTTCCGCGGCGAGAATGTGCTGGCGTTTTCGAGCCGCCGCATGCGCGAAGCCAGGCGCGACATGCAGATCGTCTTTCAGGATCCGTACTCGTCGCTGAACCCTCGGATGCGCGCACGACAGATCGTCGAGGAGCCACTCATCATCCACAAGCTGGGCGCGCGCGCCGCGCGGCGCGAGCGCGTCGCGGAGCTGTTTCGCCTGGTTGGTCTCGATCCGGCCCACCTCGAGCGCTATCCGCACCAGTTCAGCGGAGGGCAACGCCAGCGGATCGGTCTGGCGCGAGCGCTCGCGCTCAACCCGTCGTTCGTGATTCTCGACGAGCCGGTATCAGCGCTCGACGTCTCGGTGCAGGCACAGGTCGTCAACCTGCTGATGGATCTGCAGCAGCGGCTGAATCTCACCTATCTGTTCATCGCGCACGATCTGCGGCTCGTCGAGCACATCTGCGGTCGCGTCGCGGTGATGTATCTGGGAAAGATCGTCGAGATGGGACCGACGGCCGCCTTGTTCGCGTCGCCGCAGCACGCCTACACCAGGGCTTTGCTCTCGGCGATCCCCGTGCCGGACCCGGATGCGCCGCGTCAGCGCATCGTTCTCGATCCGGCGTCAGTGAACCGCCAGGCACCTCTCAGAGAGATCGCCGCGGGCCACTGGGCGGCTCTGTGAAAGTTAAAACTTAAAAGGTAAAAGTTAAAAGCAAAAATCAAACACCAAAAGATCCACAGTTCGTGAGGTGTGGTCTTTTGGTTTTAACTTTTAACTTTTAACTTTTAAGTTTAAGCAGCTCTTTTGACGTCATTCTCTACCTGTCCGTCGCGGATGTGGATGGCGCGGTAGGCAAACGCGGCGACGTCTGGTTCGTGGGTGACGAGGACGATGGTGTTGCCGGCCTTGTGGAGCCGTTCGAAGAGCTGCATGATTTCGGCGCCGGTCTTCGAATCGAGGTTTCCGGTCGGCTCGTCCGCGAGCAGAATCGACGGGTTGTTGACGAGGGCGCGGGCGATCGCGACGCGCTGGCGCTGACCGCCGGAAAGCTCGTTCGGACGGTGCGTCATGCGCTCGCCGAGCTCCACTTTCTGCAGCGCAACTTTCGCCCGGTCCTGTCGATCCTTCGCCGGCACGCCGGCGTACACCAGCGGCAGCTCGACGTTGTGCAGCGCGGTCGCGCGCGGCAGCAGGTTGAACGTCTGGAAGACGAATCCGATCTCTTCGTTCCTGATGCGCGCCAGCTCGTTGTCGTTCATCTGGCTGACCTGCTTCCCGTTCAGCAGGTACGAGCCCTTGCTCGGCGTATCGAGACAGCCGATCAGGTTCATCAGCGTCGACTTGCCCGAGCCTGACGGCCCCATGATCGCCACGTACTCGCCCGGTTCGATGGAGATCGACACGCCGCGCAGCGCGTGAATCTCCTCGGCCCCCATGACGTAGGTCTTCCAGAGATCGACGGTTTCAATGAGTGCCATAGGGTTCAGACGGGAAAGTTAAAAGTTAAAAGTCAAAAGTCAAAAGTTAAAGTCGAAAGTTTTGAAGTTCAGAGATACAAGTCAGAATCAGAAATACCTCGTGGCGCGGCCCTTTGGGGTTTTGCCTTTTAACTTTTACCTTTTAACTTTTCACTTTTAACTTTCAAGTCTATCTCCAGGTTCTGACGAGATCGTCCGGGTCGGTGTTCCCGCCTTCCTGAATTATGCCCCGGTTCGAAGCCTGGTAAGCAGCGTCTTGGCGATACCGGGGGCGTCGAGCGGCATGTGGGCCTCCCAGTTGCGGGCATCCACCGGGATCAGTGTCAGCCTGGCCCCCCGCTGCCGCCGCCGTTGCTCGGCGATCGCCCGCGCCAGCTCGCCGGCCGGGGCCACCGCCGAACCCATCAGCAGCACGCACACCTCTTCGGTGGATCCGCCGGTCTTGCCTGCCTGCGCCCACGCATCGACGACGGCGTCGCGATCGACGCAGGCCACGAAGCGACCGAGCAGGCGCGGTCCTTTGCCCCGCGAAAACAGTTTGCTCTTCGGCGCCCAGGCAATGTCGAACCCGCTGACGTGCGTCTCGTCGTATCCGCTGTCGACCGACTCGACCGCGCTGCGCAGCCGGTTGATCGTGGCCTTGCGGACGAACTCGTCGCGGCTCGCGCGTTCTTTCTGGAACGGCGCTCCCGACGGCCGCGCCGGCTCGGGCTCGACCGGCGGCGGAGCGGGCTGGCCGGCCGCGGGCGAGGACGCGTCAGCCGGCGGCGCGGCTGGCGTCACCGCAGGCGCCGGGCCGGACGCGCCGCGCGCGCGATCGTATTCGGCGCGGCGTCCGTCATCCGACAGGATGCGATACGCCTCGGTCAGCTCCGCGGCGCGCTCGGCGGCCATCGCCTGGAACTCCTGCCCGAGGTGCTGGACCTTGTCCGGGTGATAGCGCGCGATCTGCAGGCGGAACGCGCGCTTCACCTCGTCGGTGGTCGCCGTCGGTGCGATCTCGAGAAGCCGGTAATAGTCTTTCAGGGGCGACCTACTTCTTGAATTCGGCGACGTTACCCGCCGGCAGCTCACGCCGCGCCTCGCGGCCATTGCGATCGCGCAAGCGCTTCTGCGGCCGCTTCGGCTCCGTGCTGCGCGCGCAGTACGGACAGTAGTTCCAACCCGGCTGCAGCGCGCGGCCGCAGTGCGGACAGCCGCCGCCAAGCCGCTTGCCGCATTGCGGACAGGCGTTGAAGTCGACGCCCACCGCGCAGCCGCATTGGGTGCACAGGGTCCGTATCTCGCGCACTTCGGTCACGACACGCAGCAGTTCCTCGGCCGTCGTGACGCCGCTCTTGACCTTCGCCAGACCGTCCTCGCCGAGCGTGATCATGCCGCCCGTCACCGCCGCCTCGCGAATCTGATCCTCTGGCGCCTTTGTCGAGATCAGCCGCCGCAGCTTGTCGGTGACACGCATCACTTCGTAAATGCCGATGCGGCCGCGGTAGCCGGTGTGGTTGCACTGATCGCAGCCGACTGACTTGTAGAACGGAATCGCCGCCGCTTCAGGCTCCGGAATGTTCAGCGCTCGCAGCACGTCGGGGGGCGGCGTGTACTGACGCCGGCAGTGAATACAGAGGCGCCGCACCAGGCGCTGCGCGACGACGCCCACCAACGCCGACGCAATCACGAACGGTTCGGCGCCGATGTCGGTCAACCGCGTCACCACCGACGGGGCATCGTCTGTGTGCAGGGTGGACAGGACGAGGTGGCCGGTCTGCGCCGCCTGCATCGCGATCTTCGCGGTCTCCGTGTCACGAATCTCGCCGAGCAGGATGACGTCGGGGTCCTGTCTCAGGATCGATCGCAGTGCGCTCGCGAACGTGAGCTTGATCTTCTCGTTGATCTGCGTCTGATTGACCCCGGGGATCTGATACTCGATCGGATCTTCGATCGTGATGATGTTGGTGCGCTCCGACTGCACCGACTTCAGCGACGAGCTCAGCGTCGTCGTCTTGCCGCTGCCGGTCGGACCGACGACGAGAATCATTCCGTGCTGATGGCGAAGGAACTGGCGGACCTCTTCGAGGGCTGCCGCTGACATGCCGATCTCTTCGAGCGCGGGGACCCCCTTGCGGTGGTCGAGCACGCGCATCACGACCTTCTCGCCGAAAAGCGTGCGGAGCGTCGACACGCGGAAGTCGACGTCCGTGCCGTCCTCCGATGTCGAGCGGAGCCGGCCGTCCTGTGGCAGCCGCTTCTCTGCGATGTCCATGCCCGCCATGATCTTGAGGCGGGCGATCAGCCCTTCGTGGACCCACTTGGGCAGGTCCATGACTTCCTTGAGCAGGCCGTCGAGACGGTGGCGGATGAGAACGCCTTTCTCCATCGGCTCGACGTGGATGTCGCTGGCCTTGCTCTTGATGGCGCTCTTCACGACCAGATCGACCAGATCGATGATCGGCGCCGACTCGCTGCGCTCCTTGAGACCGGCAACCGGCTCGAAGACCGAGTCCTCGGGCCTCCGCGCCAGCGCGGTGTCGGCGCGCGGCATCTCGTCGCCCTGGCGCGATCGCAAAGGCGTCGCAGCCGCGGTCACGGCCAGGTCGCTTCCCGGCTGCGTCGTCGCGCGGATCAACGCCTTGTCCGGGTACCCGGTCTGAATCGCGTCCACGATGTCGCCGCGCGTCGCGACCACCTGTTTGATGCGGTAGCCGGTCTGGAACTCGAGATCCTGGACGAGGCTGAAAAGCAGCGGGTCCGACATCGCGACTGTCAGGAGGTTCTTCTCCAGACGGACGGCCACGCACACGCGCTTGAGCGCGACCTCCTTGGGGATCAGGATGACCGCCGACGGATCCGGCGGGTTCTCTGCGAGGTTGACGTACGGAAAGCCGAGCTGAAACGCGAGCGCCTTGGCGATTTGCTTTTCAGTGGCGAGGTTCATCCGCACCAGCACGACGCCGACGCGTTCGCCGGTGCGCTTGTGGTCTTCGAGCGCGATGCGGAGATCGTCTTCGGTGATGAGGCCCGCCTGGATCAGGCACTCACCAATCTTTTTACGCACCGGGAAACCTCGGCGAGACGCGTTCGAGGGGGAGCCGGTTTTCGATTGTACGGACCGAGTCCGGGCTGATCAACATCAAACGGCCTCTTGCACGGTTCTTCATCTCTTTCGTCATCGACCGGCACCACCGGTCGAGAGCCGCCGCAGCCGTCCCTGGGAAT
>Ga0193696_1000727_pt1 | contig 10771 bp, 11 predicted proteins | sample L3m1metaG_FD_145074 | JGI IMG/M metagenome (GOLD analysis project Ga0193696, IMG submission 145074) | Soil microbial communities from a riparian zone of the East river system, Colorado, United States - L3m1 | ecosystem: Environmental > Terrestrial > Soil > Riparian zone | place: USA: East River... | reverse complement strand
CAATGCCTTTGACCGAACTCGGCGCTCGGGCCGTCTCAACCAGCTTGGCTTCGATCAGCACCTGCTTTGTCGGTGTATCGAGCCTCTCGATTGTGGCCATGAGGTTGTCCATTTCCTTCTCAGTCGTCGTCACGATTAGTTGGCTGGTGCGCGAATCGCCCAGCACTGCACTGCGCGGCGAGAGCGTCCCCTTGACGATCGTAATCAGATTTGTCGGGTCGCTATACTTCAACTGAATGATCCGCGTGAACAGCGGGTCTTCGGCCTTTGGATCTTTGAAGGTGATACGCGCGATCTTCGATTTCGGCTCCTTGATAAGCGCGAGGTTGTGGTTCTCAAGCACCGCCAGGAGAGCTTCCTGCGCCGTGACATTCTCGAAACGAATACTCACGTTGGGCTGGTTGCTGCTGGTGATCTTTGGGTCGAACTGAAAATTCAGGTTCGACTGGCGAGCGAGGTTCCGAATCGCGTCGGTGAGGGGGACCTCATCGATCACGATCAGGGGGACCACTTCGCCGGCACCAGGCGCGGCAGGCGTTGCCGTTGCCGTATCGGGCTTCGGCGCGTCGGGCTTGGCCGCATCGGGTTTTGGCGCGGCGGGGTCCGCCTGTGCCAGCACCGTTGGCGGCGCAGCCTCGAGCGGTTTGCCCAGCGCGGCCGGGTTGGGACTGTTATCCTGGCCAAAAGTGACCAGGCCGCAGGTCGCTAGACCGAGGATTATGAGTTTGGTTTTCATAATGTGAGTGTTTTGCAGTTGTTAAATTTTATTTAGTGACAGCTTAGAATTTTTGCCCAAGAAACAGTTCTTTGGTGACCCCGTTGACGCTGATCACTGCCGAGGTGTCTCGCAGTTCGACGACTTTCACCTTCACTAACAATCCGTTGACTCGCACGCTGTCTTCTTCCCCGGCTTCAAAGGTTCTATTGTTAATGATCGCCAGACGTTTTTCCTTCAGTGTCGAAATGCCCTTGAGGATCAGATCCTTGGAAACTTCAGCCACCACAACGGGGTTTGTGCTCACAGTTGTAACCTTGCCGCGGCGTTGGGATGCAGGGAAAAACGGGTCTTTGCCGAAATCGGGACGATCAATAAAAACCGACTTGGGAGGAACGACTTCCTCGGCCGGCGGTGCTGGGGCTGTGGTCGGTGCCGCCCAGGCTGTAAGCACGCCTGCCAGCGCCAGCGCACCAACCGCGAGCCGGCCTGCGATTCGCTCCACCAAATTGCTCTTCTTTACTGTTTTCGACTTCATATCAGCGAGCGTTGGGATTGATCAATGTCACCAATTCCATTTTGAACGCAATTCTCTCAGGTTCGCCGGGTGCGCCACTGGCAGCCGTTTGCCCGGCTGATTCCATGTCGATGTTCTGGATACGGATGTAGGGGAAAGTATTTTCGAAATCGGCAATGAATTTGCCTAAATCATGGAAATGCGCCGTGCCGCGGATGTTGAACAATGCGGCTTTGTACGGAAACTTCGGAAGGACGTTGACCTCAGTGGTTACCTCACGACTGAATTGCGGAATATCAATCTTACGATCGGCCCGGAAGCGGTTGATGGTCATAATGATCCAGGAATACATGTCGCCCGAGGCCATGTCCTGCTCGATGGTCTTTAGTTTCTCGAGATTGGTTTCCAGAGCTTTCTCGAATTCCACGCGGGATTTCACGAGCCGATCTGCGTTGCCCACTTTGGTTTGCTGTTCGGCCGTTTCGTGGGCGATCCGCTCGAGACTGCGCCGTTGCATCTTGACGAGGCCGAGGTAGATACCCAGGACAAGCGCAATCGTGGTGATTACGACCAGGATCAGTTGATCCCTCTTCTCTTTGGAAAGGTTCTTTATCATTGCCGCACCTTTTCGGGGAAGAAACATTGCAATGTCAGATTGACCTGTGCCCGGCCTGAGGCGCCGACAGAAGGAGCGGACAAGCTCGTCAGCAGCACGCCATTGGTCTTCTGCAGGCCGGTCTGAAAGAAGGGAACCGCGGCGATCGTCTCCTTAAATCTGCTCACCGTGGCGCCACCGGGCTGCGCACTCGCGTCCACCGCATCGAGGGTAATGGAAATGCGCTCGGTAGCAGTCGCAGGCCTGCCGGGAACAAAGCGCTCACCGTCTTTGCGGGCTTTGATCTCCTCGGTTTGAGTATAGGTCTGCTCGGTCTTGATCCGCATGACATGCACTCCATCGATGCCTGTAAGAGTCTGTTGCACCGCGTTGAACGCAGTGCCCCAAAGGAATCGATTCGTAGTCAGCTGTCGAAGGGCCGCGAGTCTGGTTTCAACGTCCCCCGCCCGTTTGCGGGTTTCCAGCGCGGTCTGGTAGGTCTTGTCGATTTCCTTCCAGTGCGTTTCCAGCCGCTTGAGCTCGGATCCGGACGCGAAAACTTTGAATTGCAGGGACAAACTCCAGAGCAGGAAAAAGAACACGGTGAGAGCTCCGATAAACATAGCGCGTTTTACCGGATCCTTTCGGCGCTGTTCCTCGGCCGCTTTCGCTTCGGCCAGCAGATTGATACAAATAGGCATAAATCTTAAAACGCAGATGCTCCGGCCCCGATTGCGACGGTCAATTGGGGCGTCACTTGCTCCAACTCGCCGGCTTTCTGTGGTTCCAGCCCGACCTGCAGGAACTTCGCCGCGTTCCATGTCTTGCACGGCACCATCAGCTCGGCCTGTAACGCTTCGAGGATCAAGTCGCTGCGAGCAGACCCGCCGGAGATAAAAACCTGAGAGACGCTTTTGTCGTTTTGATGCTCGAAAAAATCGACCGAGGCGCGCAACTCGCGACCCAGAGGACTCAAGAGGGCTTCCAGATTGGGCTGCACTTCGGTGGGCATGCCAATCTTGATGTTCTCGGCTTCGACATAGCTGATGCTCATTGTTTCGGCCAGACCGCTGGTCAGCCGGTCACCTCCAATACCAACGACGCGGTTGAGCTTGATCTCTCCGCAATCCAGAATCGTGATGAACGAGTTCTTGAACCCCAGATCGACGAGCGCCAGCGTTTCCTTGGCGAAGGCTTCCGGTTCAGCCAATTCAAATGCATTTACCGGACCGATTAAACCTGGGACCACCTGATCCGGAATCATCCCGGCAAGTTTCACCGCCGCCACGAGATCATCGACCGTCTGCTTCCTGGCGGCGCCAACCATAATGCGTTGCTTTTGCGTCGACACCGGCGCCGGTTTGGCGCCTGCACCTGCGGAGGGGAGGACATAGCAGCAATCGAAAACGTGATCGGCAAGTTCCTGCTGAAGGTACGTCTTGGAATTGAATTTGAGCATCATCCGCAGGTCGTTTACGGGCATCAGGGGCACTTCGATCTGCCGGAAGAGAGATTCGGTCACGCCGATCGCCAGCGTCACCGGCCTGGCTTTGCCGTTGCCGAGCATGCGCCCGACGTTCTTGAGATGCTCGGCCAACATTTCGACCGAGAGCGCCTTGTCGGAAATGGGCGCGTCCAAAATCGCGTAATTGGCCAGCGCAAAGCGCTCGCCCTTGCGTTGCAATTGCACGGCTTTGGTGCTGCGCCCGCCAAGGTCGATCGACACAATGCAGTCGCGCTTCTTTGGCCGGTTCGTTACGAACGGCAATTCCATACCGCTCGCATGCTGAGCAGAAGCGGTGCCATGGGTGTCCTAAACGGGACACTCAGAAGGGTCTGTACGCCCTCAGGACGCTTCGGTACAGCCATAAAGCGGCCACCCCAAAGCCAACACCGGGTCTCAAATCGCAGCGACCGAAACTCTTTTGCCCAGTGGCCGGCGGAACAGTGCAAAAATGTGCGGCTCGGTCAATCCATGCCGGGTGCGGCTTCGATCCGGCCAGGACAGCGCGTCCATTTTTTGGACGTCGTCGAATTCAGTATTGTTGCGTCACTTCGAACGCGAATCCCTTGAGGTATTCTGTTTCTGGAATCGACGGCAGGACGGGATGATCGGATGATTGCGTATAAATTGCCGTGCGACGCAGCACGCGGTGCGCGTCATACGCGGCGGCCAATATCACTTCCTGGAAAAGTTGCGCGTCAACATGATGCGAACAGCAGAATGTCGCCAGAATCCCGCCCGGCTTCAGCAACTTCAGCGCGCGCAGATGAATTTCCTTATAGCCGCGCAGCGCGTCCGCGACCGCCGCGCGATTGCGCGTGAATGAAGGCGGATCGAGAATAATCAGGTCGAAACGCGGGATAAGCTTTTCATGCGGCCGAGTGGTGGTCTGCGCTTTCAGCCAATCGAAGACGTTCGCCGCCTCGAACGAACAGCGGTCCCTTACCCCGTTCAACTCCGCGTTCCGTTGCGCCTGCGCAATGGCCGGCCCGCTCTGGTCCACAGCGTGCACGTGCGACGCGCCCGCGCGCGCCGTATGCAGCGCGAACCCGCCCACAAACGTAAAGCAATCCAGCACTTGCGCGGCGGCGCTGGCTTTCGTGGTCAACTCGGCCACCAGTCGGTAATTCACCTGCTGGTCCAGATACATTCCTGTCTTGTGCCCGGCGGATCCCTGTGTCCCGGCCAGGTCCGTTTCGAAAACCATTCCGTTCAGCCGCACCGGTACAGGCTGGTCCAGCGACCCCGACAGTATGCTTGCCGCTGGCTGTTTGCCGTTGGTTGTTTCTTCTGGCGCCTGCTGGCTGGTATTTGGCGATTGTAAAAGTCCTTCAAACTTTCGCGACCCAACATCGCTCCGTTCCAAAATCGCGCGCGGTTGAAACAACTCTTCAAGCGCGTGAACGATCGCCGGTTTGCGCCGGTCCATTCCCAACGCGGATAGTTGAATCACCAATACGTCCTCGTATTTATCCACGACCAAACCGCTGAGCAGATCACTCTCAGAGTTGACGACCCGAAAACTCGTCGCGCCGGGCAGATGGCGCTCGCGCACCGCACGGGCCGCGGCAATACGCTCTCGAAAAAAGTCACGATTGATTTCCACGCGCTCCCGTGACAGCAGCCGCACACGAATCTTCGATTTCGAATTAAAGAAGCCAATGCCAAGCAACCGCTGCCGATGGTCTTTCACCTGCACCACGGCGCCATCTTCGATCCCCTCGGCCGCCCGCAGCACCGAGCCTTGATAAACCCAGGGATGCCCTGCGAGCACACGGTCCGCTTCACCGGGACGCAACAAAATGGTAGGGAGCGCTTCCATATGACCCGCAGACGTTATTACTTGCTCTGTTTGAGAAACTCGTCCGCCTGTCGAATCGAGGCGTTCATCTCCTCGATCAATTTCGAAATGTCGATCTGGATCTTCGCCGCCTCGCCTTGCAGCGCGCCGACGGCCTGCGCGTTCAGGTTGTGCTTCAGATACAGCACGTAGTCGCGAAACTTCGCCAGTACCGGTTCCATGCTGCTTTCGGCTCGCCGGCTCGCCGCATACAACTCTTCGTAACGCCGCTTGGTCTCTTCCAATTGCCGGCGGTCGGCCTCGCGCAATTCCGGCGACGTGATGCTCTTGAGTTCCGTCTCCCATTCGCGAAACAAATCGCGCGCGATCTGGTCCATCTCGCGAATCCGCTTGCGCACGCCCTCAGCCGAGGCCGCCGCCGTGTCATAATCGCCCTGGAGTTTCTTGTAGGTTTTCTCCAGTTCCCCTCCCTGGAAGCCGGTCAACTCCTTCAGCCGCGTGAGCGCATCCTTCAAGTCCTGGCTGGCTTCCTTCTGTTCATCGCGCACATCGCGCACTTTGGATTGCAGCAAATCACGCTTGTGCTTGCCCAACTTCTCCCACGTCGAATAATAAACGTTGCGGCACCCCATGACCGCCAGAAGTCCAACAAAAAGCCCCGCGAACAAAACCCTCTTCCTCATCGCCCTACCCTCTCCCAAGTTGCCCCACGGCGCAAGCGCAGCCGAACCGAAGACGGGAATCAACCCCCTTCAATGCACTCCAACGACGGCAAGCATCCGTACGATCAAATACGCAATAATCCCGGCAGCGGGAATCGTCATAACCCAGGCCCAAAGGATTCGCTCAACAATCACCCAATCCAACGCGCCAAAACGCTTCGCAACTCCCACACCCATAATTGACGTGGTGATCGCATGCGTTGTCGATATCGGCATACCCAATTTGCCGGTGATTAGAAGAATGGTCGCCGCGGTGGTCTCGGCAGCAAAACCATTCACCGGCGTGAGGTGAACGAGCTTTTTGCCCATCGTCGAAATAATCTTCCACCCACCGATGTAGGTGCCCAGGGCCATCGCCAGGCCGCACGACCACTTCATCCACGTTGCGATCTCGAACTTCGGCGCATGCAAGAATTGAAGCCACGACGGCAAATTCTCAAGGCGCCCGGTCTGCGTTGCGGCGAACACCGCCAGCGCCACCACACCCATCGTCTTTTGTCCGTCCGCGAATCCGTGCGACCACGCCATGTACGTCGAACTGGCCAGTTGCAGTTTTCCAAAAATCAAATTGACCAGTGCGCGCCGCATCGGACGGATCAGCACAAACAACAAGCCCATTATCAAAAATCCGCCGAAAAACCCCATTAGCGGAGAACTGATCATCGGAATTATCACCTTCGGATACAATCCGTCCGCTACCATATGGCCCGTCTTCGGATCAAGTTTCGTAAACGACCATTTAACAACGTGCCAGGTCCCGGCCGATCCCAAAGCCGCCCCAATCAGGCCGCCAATCAGCGAATGACTCGAACTGGTCGGTAGCCCAAAGAACCATGTGGTGATGTTCCAGATTGCCCCGGCGGTCATGGCCGCGAGTACGGTCGTCAACGTGATGTAGCTCGTATCGAGAAGCCCCGCGCCTACGGTTTTCGCGACCGCCGTGCCGCCCAGCGCGCCAATAAAATTCCAAATTGCGGCCCAGATCACCGCCTGGCGCGGAGTCAGAACTTTGGTTGCAACCACGGTGGCGATCGCATTGGCAGCATCATGGAAACCGTTCGTGTAGGTGAACAGCAGGATCATGAAGATCACCAAAAACAAGAAAAGGACGAACCCTGACATAGCCGCTCAGGAGTTCTTGATTACGATATGCGAAATCACGTTTCCGGCATCGCGACACCGGTCCACTACTTTTTCCAGAAGCTCGTAAAGGTCCTTGAGTATAATGACTTTGATCGGATCGTGCTTGCGGCTGTAGAGCTCCTTCAGTGTGTCCAATATCAGTTCATCCGCATCCCCTTCGATCTTTTGTAATTGCTCGTTCTGGCCCGACAGTCTCTCCAGATGTGCTTTCTCCTGCAGTTCCTTGAGCATCGTCACAAGTATTACAACCGCCTTTTCCAGCAGTCCCACCTGCCTGGTAAAATCCGTTTCGCGTACCTCCGTCGCGGACGCCAAATATCGCTCCGCGAATTTTTCCACGGTTTTGGGTATCTTATAGAGCGCGTTCGACAGCGCCTCGATGTCCTCTCGGTCGAGCGCCGTCACCGACACCCGGCACAACAGCTCGTTGATCTCCGCCGTGATGGCCTTGTCCTTGCGCCGGGATTCAACGAACTCCTCCAGCGTCGTGGCCCCGGAACTCTTCGTCACGATCCGCTTAAGCGCTTGTACGCTCGCGCGGCATTCTTCGGCACTGGCTTCCAGCAGGGTGAAGAACTTATCGTCCTGCCCCAACAACTTTTGCAGGGAAAACATAGCGGGCCTTTGCTAGCCGGAACCCATCGCGAAGGCAAGAAACTTCGTAACATGATCGTAACATTTCCAATTCGGTTGATTCAGCATGCCGAAAATCCTGTCGAATGCTCGTTACGTAATTCGCTTGCATACCCCGTGCGGTCTTGTGGCGCGCGCTGTCGCTAACTATTATCACGTCCCACTAATGCGAATCACGCCACTCCCCTTGGCTCTTGCATTGTTCGCGAGCTGCGACTGGCCCTCGTTACGATGAACAGATCAAGCAGTCGTATCGGACTGGCATGACCCGCGAAGAAGCGCACGCTCTCCTCATTGATTCGCGTCTGCTGGCTTCGGCGTCACGCCCCGCCGCGGGCTGGTCGGGCACAAGGGATCGCGGCTACGACGCCGGACGCGCGGCTTTTCGCTTCGAACGCACCCATCCGGAGACGGCCGTGCAGAACTGCGAAGTTTACTAGGGTGGCCGCCATACCAGCGTACCCCTTGTGGCCGGAGGTGTTTGGTTTGATTATTTGCATTTCGACCGTGAGGACAAGTTGCTCGGCTACTATCGGCGATTTGTTGATTAACAGGATCGGCATAATTCTTTGAAAAGCTCGCTTTCGGGCAGCGTCTAAAAATTATGAAACGCCTGCTGCTGGTGGTCATTCTTCTCCGCATTTGCTGCGGCATTGCCCAGGCCGACACCAACTCCATTACCTACTTTCTCCAATTGATCGCTGCGACAAATGGACAGAAACCGCACGATGCCAAAGCAAGGATCGGCCCCAGGCTCCAGAAGCAACTCTCGCCGGTCTTTCAGTGGGCCCATTATTGGGAGGTAAGCCGAAAAACCGTCACCACGGCCATTGGCAGGAATTCAAGAATTCGCCTCGACAAGGAACGGGAGTTGGAGCTCGAAAATGTTTCGGGCGAGCGCCTGGTTCTGCGGCTCTTTCGCGACGGCAAGCTGGTCCGGAAAATGAAAGGGTTGATTCCCAAATGTCGCGTCGTCATGGGTGGAGACAGCTCTCATAACGAAGCATGGTTCATCGTTGTCCGTCGCGACGAGCCCTCGACCGGCTGATTACCGGCTGCCTGATTTCCGTCGGGTGCTTCCGCGGTCGGGCTCGACTACCGTTGATAGGGCGTGACGAGCCGGTAATAGCGTGTTGGCACGGCGTTGGAGTCGATGACGGTTTCGACGCGGTTGTTGGTCCTGTTCGGCCCGATGAGCACGTGCGTGAGGTTTGACCACACGCCCCCCTGAAGATCGTCCGCAAACTTCACGGTGTAATTCCTGTTCGACAACGCGAAGAACTGGAGGCTCGTCGTGCCTGACACCGAGATTTGATCGATCTTGAGGTAGCTCTGCGGATCGTTCGGATTAGTCCCCGCCATGAACTCGGCGAGATTACTCATGCCGTCGCCATCGAGATCGCCGAGGGCGTCATTGGAATTCGTCGGGTCAAGACCATTGGCCGTTTCCCATGCGTCGCCGATGCGATCATGATCGTTGTCGGCCAGCACCGTGAGTACGGCGGTCGCACTTCGAACACCCGGCGCCGAATTGGCCCGGTTGGTGAGGATCACGTCAAAGAAGGCTCCATTGTCGGTAAGCTGCACATTCGTGAGCGTGATCATTGGCGGCCCCGCCGGCACATAGGTAACGCTGCTGCGACGCCATCGGTAACCCATTGGCGTCGTCCCATAGGCAGAGATGTAGAAGGTCACGTTGTCGCCGGGGAACGCAGTCACGCTTTGCGGATTTTCGATCACAATCGGCGCGACCAGGACGATGAGCGTGCCCGAGGCGGCGACGGTAGCATTTGGATTTGTGACGCGCGCCTCGTACGTGCCCGATTGCTCGAGTTGCACATTCGTGAGCAGCAGCGTGCGGCTGGTTGCTCCCGGAATATCGATGCCGTTGAAGCGCCATTGGTAAGTGAGTGGCGCGGGCCCAACCGCGGTGACCGAGAACGTGACGTTAGTGCCCGGTCGAACAACATAAATGTCCGGGCCGATGACGATCTCGGGTGGCGCCGTAACCGTGAGCAACACCGGGGCAGTGAAGACCGTTCCTCCCGCACTGCTCACAAAGACATCGTAAAGGCCTTCGTGCGCGACCTCCACCGGCGACAAGACCAGCGCGGCATTGGTCGCGCCCGGAATGTCTATTCCGTAAAATCGCCATTGATATGCAAACGGTCCGGTGCCGCTAACCGTCACCGACATCGTGCCGGTGCTCCCGGCGACATTCGTTTGAGCGCGGGGCGGCTGAACAATTACCGGCAACGGTGTGATCGGGCCATTGTTTTCTGAGCCGGGACTCGGGTTTCCAGCGACCCAGTTTTCCGGTTCGTTCGCGTAATTAGCGGCGACTTTCCGTTGCATGGACAGCCCGCCGCCATCCGTCCCTCCCGCCGGCCACGGCGCGGTGTCGGTGTAATGCACTTTCTCCACAAGCACATACGGCACGTAGCCGGCATCTGGAACATCCGGTCGATACAGCTCGATCGTTTCCCCATCGTTATCGAGCCGACCCTGGTAAGGTCCGAAAATCGGAACTGAAGGGCTCAAGCCGTATTTGGCGCGGAAAGAATCGAGGGTAGCGGCGTCAACAACCGGGTCAAAGCTCACCACCAGCAGATCGCCGCCGGCTGGCAGCGAAACGCCCGAAGCGAACGCATAATTCACTCCGTTCGATAGACGCCAATCGCTGAGATTGACCGCGACGGAACTGATGTTGTGCAACTCTACGAACTCATCAGCTGTGTTGTTGATAACGTTCGTCGGAGTAATGATGTCCGGTGGGTGATACATGATCTCGTTGATGACAATCGGGCCTACTTTTCGGGACAAATTCGGTACCCAAATGGGTCGTGTAGCGGCCCATCGAGACGCCATTCAACGCGGGCCCGAATTGCAGTCTCACGCGAACGCCCGTGAGGTTGCCACCCACATCGGCTTGCGACAGCCAAAGTTCATTGCCATGGCTGCGGTTCAGCGAAAACGCCGTGGGCGACCCGTTGTTGAACGAATTCTCGTAGAGCACTGCAAAGCCTCCCGCTGGAATAATCGTTCCGTCAGGAATTCGCGCTTTCTTCAAAGCACGCGCGTCATCGCTCAGGTACCAGCCGCCGATTGCCGCCGTCTCCGCCGAAGGATTGTACAGCTCGA
>Ga0193696_1000726_pt1 | contig 10778 bp, 7 predicted proteins | sample L3m1metaG_FD_145074 | JGI IMG/M metagenome (GOLD analysis project Ga0193696, IMG submission 145074) | Soil microbial communities from a riparian zone of the East river system, Colorado, United States - L3m1 | ecosystem: Environmental > Terrestrial > Soil > Riparian zone | place: USA: East River... | reverse complement strand
GTCGGCTTTCTTCGTGCTGCCCTCGGCCGCCGCGACCTGGACGCCGCTGCGCGAATCGGCAACCAGCATGCTGGTCTGCGCTTCCTTGAACTTCAGGCCGCCCGCGACCGCCGCAAATTTTCCGCCGAGGAGGCCGCCCGCGGCGCCGCCGATGCCACCCGCGTTATTCTCCGAGAACACGACCCCCGGCGTCAGGATGAAATCCGCCGCCACCATCTGCCCGCCGCCGAGATTCGCCCCCTGCCGCATCTCGCCACCCGATGCCAGCTGCCGCTCCTGCATCATGTTCCTCATGCCCTGGCCGCGTTCGACGACGATGAAGCAGTTGGACTGCTGAATCATCATGCGTATGAGTCCGACGGGCGACTGCAGTTTGTACCGCATCAGCGCGGTCAGGATTTCGCTCTGGGGCTCGACGACCGCCATGGCGGCCATCGGCTTGTCGCAGTGCTCAAGCCCTTTGTCGCCGGTGCTGCCATCGGTGCCAGCCGCGCCTTTGACAACGCTGCCGCCTTGGCCCTGCTTCGGTTGCGTGATGCCCTGCGCAACAGCCGGCGGCGAAGCCAGCACGAAGCACACAGCCGTGACGATGGCGCAGCGGAGTCCTGTAACACACATCGCGGTCCTCCAGCCCTGAATTGACAGACGTATCCGTGGGGATGGGAGTTTTTATCACATTTGCGGCTACGGTTTTGTTAAATCCGCGGACCGTCGTAGCATCGGCCCCTGGATTCGTTAACAAAATGTCCCTAGCTGACCAGTTGCCTTCGTTCTTCGAGGCCTTGCGTGTCCATCACGAACCCTGCGAGTACGTGGACGAGCGGGCGGTGCATGATGCGCTCGTGGCGCGACCGCTCGAGTATCTGGATTATCTGCATGATTCGCTGACCGCGATTGCTTCCGGCCGGATCGTCGTCGAGCAGCCCCCAAAGCAGGTGTTTGCCGACGTTGTGAACGACCGCGGACCAACGAGCGCGGGGGGCGATTTTCGCGTGATGCCGTGCATTGTCCGTCGCGAGTCACGGGTGTGGAAGACCGTGAAGGTCGTTGGTACCAACGTCGTTCAGAAGACCGTCCCCGATCAGATCACCGTGGGCAAGGCGTTGTGCATCGATGCTGAAGAGAATCACATCACGCACATCATCGAGGCCTGCCTCCTGTCATCGGCACGAACCGGCGCGTGCGCCGCTATCGCGCTGAAACAGCTCGCCTTCAGCCGCCGCCGCGTGACCGTAGTTGGCGCGGGCCGGGTTGGTTGCTATGCCGCGTTCTACGTGGCGGCGCTGCCAGATGTCGAGGAGATTACCTTCGTCGATGTCGCTCCCCGCCGCGCCGAGGCCGCGGCCGCAGTCGCGACTCACACGTTCAAGAGCACAGCGATCTTCCGGAGCTGCGAGCGCTCGCTGCCAACCGACGCAGACGTGGTCATCGTCGCCACGACAGCGCACAAGCCGATCGTGGGACCCGCCGAGACGCAGGCCCCTCTCGTCGTCAGCGTCGGCGCTGACGCGCCCCTTCAACATGAGCTCTCACGGGAATGGGTCTCCGTCGCCGACCTCTACGTCGACACCATCGACGGCTTCCACGTCGGCGACCTACGAGCGTGGAATCACGACGGACTGGTGCAGCCAAACCAGGTGACCGATCTGCTCAGCCTCTACCGCAACGGTCCCCGAGCGGGCACGCGACGGCGGGTGTTCATCAGTACAGGTTCAGCGCTGTTCGACAATCTCACGATCTCCTACATGCTCGATGGAGCACGATAGCCTGCCAAATGACGTCGAAACCCCTCAGTCACCGCTCCACATTCGGCGGGCGCGATCCGTCAAACTGATCGACACCATCGGTTGGGACGGTCCGCCAGTGTCGATCGCCTGGAAGGCTGACCGAATCCGGTCGGCGAACTGCTCTTGCGCGGGCAGGTGCTGTCGCTTGTAGCGATCCCGCGGCAGCATGACGATCGGATTGGTGTTGATCTCCCAGACCTGTAGACGACCGTCGAGGAGACTGTAGTCGATCCGGCCGTATTCGAGCTGCGCCAGTTCGAAGATGTCGCGCAGTTCGACTTCGTGCGGATTGCTCTCCAGATACGCGTGCTCTTCGGCAATCGCCGTGGGATCCAGGATATCGGGAAGCTTGAGCATCCACTTCTCGCTGAAGATCAGATGCCGCGGAATGATGCGGTCGCCGACGCGGAACGCGGAGTACTTGCGAAAGCGGCCGCTTCCCTCTGACGTGTCGCAGAACTCGACGATCAACAGGTCATCCAAGTCGATGCCTGCCAGAAGGGCGCGCACGATGGCCTGGTCCACCTCGCGATGCTCGCGCAGCAAGCCGGTGGCGCTCCCATCATGCTCGTCGGCGCGCCGTAGGAAGACTGGGAAGCGCAAGCCATCCAGAGGCTCCGACGCCCGAAACAGGCGAAACGCGTTGCGGCCGGCCGCGGAGAGCTGGCGGAGAAGCGCGAATCGTCTCAACGACCGAATCGGATGATTCAGGAGCCGAACTCCGTCGACCGCTGCCGCGAGCTGATCGCGCACGTCCGCGACCAGCACCGACTGCGCGGGTGTCAGCCGCTCGAGATCGGAGAACACATAGGTGCCGCGTGGCAGGATCGTCGGCAATCCTTCGTATGTCAGGATCTTGATGACCGGATGTGAGGGACCGCCCCACGATTTCAGGTAGTCCCCCATTGGAGCGATATGCGCCGATCGTGCGAGATAGTGGATCATCAGCGCTCAGCGGTAGTCTACTTGCCCTGAAAACGACTCATGCAAATTCTTCTCGCCGTTCATAATGCCTACACGGATCACACGAGCGGCGCCGCGCACAGCATGCGAATCCTGATGCAGTGGCTCCAGCGATCCGGTCACGACTGCCGGGCGCTGAGCACCGCACGGTTCGATGGCAAGCCGCCCGACGATCTCAACGCACATCTCCTCGAACTCGGCGTCCCGCTACGGCGAAGTCCTCCGTCGAAAGCGTTCGTGCGATCGGTGCGGAAACCCGCCAACATGGTGGTCGGGAACCCCACGGTCGACTTCACGCTTGAAGAGGTGCCGGTCAAGATGGTCCTGACCCGTGCTCGCGGCGATTCACCGGCTGCGCGGTTCGACGCCGCGCAATTCCTGTTCGTCCTCGACGAAATGCTTCAGGAGTTCGAGCCGGACTTGTTGCTGACCTACGGCGCCGATTCCGCGGTCCAGGAAGCCATGCGCCGCGCCAGGGCACGCAGAATCACGACCGTCTTCAGCCTGCGTAACTACGGGTACGAGGATCGTCGATATTTCGAGCACGTCGATCATGTATTCACCTGCAGTCCCTATCTGAGCGAAGTCTATCGGCATCAGATTGGATTGCGAAGCGTGGGCATCGAGTCACCGATCGAATGGGTGGACGTCGAGGCGCCGGAGGACCTGCGGCGGTTCGTGACGTTCGTGAACCCGATTCCTCAGAAAGGGGCGCTGATGTTCGCGCGCCTCGCGGACATGCTCGGATCCAGGCGTCCGGACATTCCGATTCTCGTCGTGCAGTCAGCCGCGAGCGCCGGAGGGCTCAACGCGATTCAGGGTCTCGATTTCGGACGATACCCACACATCATGGCGGCGCCAGCCACGCGGCGGCCGGCCGACTTCTTCGCACTGACCAAGATCCTGCTCGTCCCCTCGGTCTTCCGTGAGCCATTCGGCCGGGTCGCGGCCGAAGCGTTGATCAACGGCATCCCACCGCTGGTGAGCGATCGAGGTGCCCTTCCGGAGACGGTCCACGGGGCCGGTCGAGTACTACCGTTGCCCCCGCGGCTGACCGAGTCAACGAGTGAGTTGCCGACCGTCGAAGAGGCGCAGCCGTGGTTCGACGCGGTGTGCGAATTGTGGGACGACGAGCGCGCCTACACGGCGGCGTCAGAGCTGGCGCGGGCGACGGCCGGGCGTTGGTACGACGAGGCGGTCGTGCGGCAAACGTACGTGAACTACTTTCAGACTCTGGAGCGGGGCGCAGCGTTGTTCGACGGCCCCGATTGACCTCTTCGTAACGTCGACGAGGTCGCCGCCAGCCGAGACGAAAGTCACCTGACTGGACGATTAACCTCGTCGCCATCACGAGGTCGTCTGTCGAAAAAGTCGAAAGATCGAGAGATTTGCGGTGTCTGGCCGCCGCTAGCTCTGGCGCACCGGTTGCTAGCACTATCACGCTCAGTTTCCCGAACGCTTTCCAAAGAGGTTCTGATGGACTCGACCAGAAAGTCTTCTCGTACGTCGAAGCTCATTCAGGCCGCGGCGCTTGCCGCCGTCCTGGTGCCGCTTGGATCCGTCGCCGTAGAGACCTCGACGATTACGCACTCGTACTCGGGCTCGGGAACCGGAAGCCCGGCAAACAATTTGGCTTTCGATTTCGGCCCCTATAAGTTGAGGTTGTTCTTCGAGAACTTGGCCTTTCTTGCTGGCTTTGCAGTGACAGTGGAAGACCTACCGACGAATCAGGCGACCGTCGGTAGTCGACTCCCGGCTGGACATGTGTGTGTACCTATGTTGGACCCCAGTAGTACGCTAAATCCGTGCGTCGAATTTGACGTCGACGCACCCGACCCCGGTTCAGGCACATGGACCGGCGACTACGATATAACCATCGCATGGGATTTCAACACGGATCCCACGTTTCCCGACACCCCTGGCGGCCGCATCCGATTACTCCATGACTCAAGCCTCTTGCCGGGAAACGCGTTCGCTTCAGACATCACCACCAATGGCAGCTACTTTAGCGGAACCGTCGATCCTGCAATCGGAGGCAGGGACGACAATTTCCAGTCTTTCATCGTGACGCAGAATGGGAACGCCGCCGTCCCCGAGCCCGCGACACTATTCCTGGTCACGAGTGGGGTCGGCGGACTGCTCTATCGCCGGCGGCGCAAAAAGCAGGACTCCGGGGGCGTTAAGGCCTAACACCCCGCATCAGCAATTCGCTTCGTCCCAACGCCGGGCCCACAAGGCCCGGCGTTTTTCGTCTAGACCGGCCTTGTTCCGTTCATTGCATCGCCCCGCGGCTGCGACCGTCGGCCTCATCGTCATCGGTGTGGTCCTGCGCGTGTGGCAGTACCAGAGCAACCCGTCGCTGTGGATCGACGAAGCGGCGCTCGCGCGGAACATCATCGATCGACCTGTCTGGGCGTTGTTCGGCCCGCTCGACTACGCGCAGGTCGCCCCGCCGGGCTTCCTTCTGATCCAGAAATCCGCCGTTCTCACACTTGGTACGTCAGAATACGTTCTGCGGCTCGTTCCACTGCTCTGCGGCATCGCCGCACTCCTCACCTTTGCGCGGCTGGCACACCATCTGTTCGACGACTGGGCAGCACCATTTGCGGCGGGAATGTTCGCGCTGGGCGCGCCCTTTGTGTTTCTTACGGCGCAGGTGAAGCAGTACTCGAGCGACATCCTGGCGAGCGTGGCCGTCCTCGCGACGGCGGCCTGGATGCGACGCCAACCCGACGACATTCGCCGATCGCTCACGCTAGGAGCGGTCGGCGCGGTCGCAGTCTTTTTCTCACAGCCGGCATGCTTCATGGTCGCAGGCATCGGGACGGCCCTCCTACTCCTGCACGTGTTCGAGCGACCGCGGCCGGCCATGGGGCCGCTGGCTGTCGTGGGGATCGTGTGGGGACTTGCGTTCAGCGGGGCCATCGTGTTCGGCCTCCGCGCCATGTCGCCAACCGATCGACTCTACATGCACTGGTACTGGGGACCCGGTTTCTGGACGGTTCCTCCCCGGACCGCTTCCGATCTGTGGTGGCCGTTCGAACAGTTGACGTACGCATTCGGCGCGTTCGGGAGCGGCCCGCGGCGCACCAACGGCGGGCTCAACTATCCGTGGTCCCCGCTGTTCGCCGTGATGCTGCTCGTCGGCCTCTTCGTGACGTGGAAGAAGCGCCGGGATGTCGCACTGTTCCTCGTCGTGCCGGCGCTATTGACGCTGGCCGCGTCGGCTTTCCAGTTGTATCCGTTCACCGGCCGTGTGCTGACGTTCCTGGAACCGGGGTTTTTGCTGGCGACAGCCGCTGGCGTGCAGTACGTGCTCGACGTCTGGCCGAACCGTCTGCGACCAGCCACGCCGGCGCTACTTGCCATCCTTGGCGGTTCGCCAGTCTTCGCCGCAGTCAGGGGACTGCCGCCAGAGCGAATCGAGCACATTCGGCCGCTGGTCGCCACGGTCGCGGACCGGATCGAGCCTCGTGATGCGATCTACGTGTATTACGGGGCGGGACAGGCAGTCTTGTACTATGCGCCGACGTTCGGACTTGCCAGAGGTGAACTCACCATCGGGCGATGCTCCATCGCAAATCCGAGGGAGTACTTGCGGGAAGTCGATCATTTCCGCGGCCGGCCGCGGGTCTGGATTCTCGCCTCTCACTTGCTGCGAAACACCGGTGAGTTGCAGACGTTAACCGATTACCTCGACGCAATCGGGCGGCGGGGCGACTCGATCATCGTTCCGGCGACGACGGGCATTCCCGCGCAAGCGGCGTACTTGTTCCTCTATGACCTGAGCGCTCCCGATCGGCTCCGCGCAGCCGCGGCGGACACATTCCCGGTACCGGCCGTAAAGTTGGACGCGTCGATGGCGCAGTGGGGATGTTACGGAACACAAACGCCGGTCCCATGACCGGCGGCGGAAGGATCACCCAGCTTTCGACCAGCGGGCGCACGCCTCGCGCATCGGGCCGACGTCCGCGCGCGTCACCACATTCTGGCTGCCTTCTTCGCCTTTGATCTCGTCGAGCAGACGGAGTGCGGACGCGTAGTCGGTGCGGGCTTCCGCGCTGCCACTCTGGCGAAGCACTTCGCCGCGGAGAAAATGCGCTTTCGCCAGCGGCAGGCGCAGGCCAAACGTCTCGGCTTGCGCGATGGCGCGTTCCGCTTCGCGTTGCGCGTTCTGGCGCTCGCCGAGCTTGAAGAGTGCCGCAGCGCGCTGGACGGTGCATTCGACCGCCAGTGATTTCAGCCCGAGGGTGTCGGCGTCCTGCGCAAGCGTCGCCAGCCTTGCCGCGAGCGCCGGACTCGCCTGCACTTCCGCTGCGGTCATAGCGACTTGGGCCTGCGCGAGGAGTGCCAGGCTACGGTCCGACGCACGTGACGCTGCCTGTGACGCCTGCTCGGCGAGATGGTTGGCGCCCTTGACGTCCCCGGCGTAGTACAGACGGTCCGCTTGAAATCTCGTGGTCTGCGCAATCAGCGTCGGGTTGTTCAGATCGCGAGCCAGACTCATCGCCTCATCCAGGTGCTTTGTCGCATCGTCCATGCGGCCGCCGAGACTAAGACTCCGGCCGACGCCGCTCAGGATCTCGCCGAGCCACATATCCTTCTGCTTCAGGTCGCGATACGAGGCAAGCGCCTCTTCCTTCGACTTGACGGCTGCGCCGTAGCGGCCCTGGTAGTCGAAAATCGTGCCGATGCTGTACGACTCGATCGCGGCGCCCCGACGATCACCGGACGTGCGCCGGAGATCCAACGCGCGAAGGTACCGTGCCAGCCCCTGGTCAAAGCGTCCTTCTTTGACGAGTGTCTCGGCGAGGTTGTGCAACGTGTCCGCAATTTCGGTGGGCACATTCGCCTTCTCGCGAAGCTCCAACGCCCGCTCGAAGTAGGTCTGCGCCTCAGAGTACTGGCCCTTCTGGAAGTACGCGGTGCCGATATTGTTGAGAACGAGCGCAACGCCGTTGGCGTTGCCGATGTCGCGACGAATCTGCAGCGACTCGCGCAACAGCGGCAACGCATCGTCCGGCCGCCCGAGATTCTCGTTCAGGAACACGGCAAGGTTGAGGAGAGTGGTGCTGATACCGGCCTTGTCGCCGATCTCGCGCTGAAGCTTCAGGCTTTCCCGGAAGCTCTGCTCGGACTCCCGCATGTAGCCGAGGTCCTCCTGGGCCTGCGCGATCTCGCCGAGGCTCGCCGCCATCCCGCGCTTCTCGCCGAGCTTCCGCTTGATCTCGAGCGATTCCTCAAACCGGCGGAGCGCTTCCTCCGGCCGATCGAGACGTTTGTAGGCGATGCCGATCGCCTGGAGGATGTCGGCGCGCGCCTGGTCGTTTTTGAGCTCAATGGCCAGGGTGAGACCGGCATTCAGATGTTCGAGAGAACCCTGCGGGTTGCCGCGGCGGATTTCAACGCGGCCCAGCGCGCGCAGGCCGTCCACGAATTTGGGATCGAGCTCGACGACTTTCGCGAAGCGCTCGCGCGCCTTGTCGAACGCGCCGCTCCGCTCATAGAGGCTGCCCAGATCGAACTGCACCGACGCGCTGTTGGGCGACGCCTTGGCGAGGTTCTCGAAGGCCTCGATCGCCTTCGGCGTGTCGTTCACGATCCGGTAGTGGTTCGCCGAGATCAAGTATTTTTCCTGCGGCGGCAGCGCCTCGCCCAGGGTCATCGCACGCCGCGAGAACTGGCCGGCTTCGGTGTCGTAGCCGAGCGTCGAGTACGATTGGGCAAGTCCAGAAAACGCCAGCGCGAAGTTGCCATCGGCTTTCGTGGCTGCCTCGAAACTCTTCTGCGCCGCCTGTTGTTTTCCGTCGCGCATCAGCGCGAGGCCCTCGTTGTAGAGCCGGAGCGCATCGAAGGAGCTCGTCGAGGGCTTCCAGGCGGTCAACTTCAGCTCGTTGAGGACGTCCGGAGAACCGCGCGCGAGACTCTGTCGGACCGCGCCGGCGAGCTCGGCGATGGCAGTCAGCAGGCCGCTCTCGTTCGGAGCCATGGCGTTGAGAGGCACACTCTCCTGCCGATCCAGATCCTGCAACGTGGCGTCGATTCGAATCGCGTTGCCGAACCTCGAGACTTGACCCCACAAGACGGTTCGAGCGCTCGTAAAGTTGGCTACTCGCTCCAGTTCCACCGGCGATAACGTGGCATTGGGAGCGATCCGCAGGTCTTGTAGCACCTGGTGCAACCGAGCCGAAGGAATGGTGCGAACATGCGAGGACTGTCCCAGCTCGGTGCGCAGCACCTCGCTCAGGCTCGATCCCAGTGAATCGAGAGTGACGTCTCCGGAGGCGTTTCGAAACGGCAGCACCGCCAGAGATGTAGCGGGAACATTCGTTGCCTGCTGTTGCGGGGCCCGCGGCGCGAACAAGCGGCCGCGGGAGACCCAACCGGCCGCGATGACTGTCACCAACAGCGCCGCCGCGGCCACGGTCAGCCATATCGACCGCGTGCGCGACCCGGCCGTCGTGGTGGCGGTCCTCGTGCTCACCGTGACCGGGCTTCCACTCTTCGCCTCGAGGTCCGCGAGGACCTCGCTCATGCTCTGATAGCGATTCGCCGGGTCGGGCTGGATGCACTTGTTGACGACCGCGTCCAGCCACTCCGGAATCGTCGCGTCGATCGACCGCAGCGACGCCAGCGGCGCCTGCATGCGCGCCATCAGCTCCGCGACACCGGTGCCGGTCGATTGACGGCGCCCGAGCAGGATGTCGTTGAGAATCAGCCCGAACGAATAGATATCGGCGCGCCCGTCGACGCGCTCGCCCTTCGCCTGCTCCGGCGCCATGTACTCGACGGTTCCGACGATGACACCGGACGCCGTCATGCCAGCGGCCGTACCGCCCGACGTCGAGCGCGCGATCCCGAAGTCCATGATCAGGACGCCGCCCTCGCCGTCGATCATGATGTTCGCGGGCTTCAGGTCGCGGTGCACCACACCGGCCGCGTGCGCGGCGACGAGGCCGGAGGCCAGTTCTTTCGCGATGGCGACGGCGCGCTCCACCGGCAGGCGGCCGTCGCGCGCCACGACGGTGGCGAGATCGGAGCCCTGCACGTACGGCATCGAGATGTAGGTGATGCCCTCGATCTCTCCGAGGTCGTGGATGCGGACGACGTTCTTGTGCGTGACCTGGCGCGCGAGCAGCAGCTCGTGTTTGAAGCGCCGCTGCAGCGCGGCTGCGGCTTCCGGATCCGGCGCCGACTCCGGCCGGATCACTTTGAGTGCCACTGCGACTTCGAGCGTCTGATCCCACGCCTGATAGACGGCGCCCATGCCGCCGACGCCCAGCACGCGGATGATGTGGTAGCGCGCGCCGAAGTTCGTACCGACCGTCAGGCCGAGGCTCGGCTGCAGCGTCGTCGTCGTCGCAACCGGGGGGACCAGCGTAGGTGGCGGAGGCGGCATCGACGTCGTCCCGCCGAACCCGAATTGCGTCGCGTTGTCGTCCGAGTTGGGAATCGGGAGCGGGGTCGCCAGTCCGATAGCAGTCGGGATGGCGTCGCTCCCGACGCTCGCGCCGCACTGCGCACACCGACCGTGGAGTGGGGCGGCTCCGCTGCCGCAACGAGAACAGGGCATGGACTGAGCAGATCGATTATCGCGTGAATCCGCCGAATCTACAATAACTGCTTCAGCGGACAGATGTTAGCGCCCGTCCGCTGGCTGAGCCGTACGCAGGTCGCGCCGCCTTCCGGGGGGAAGCGATGCCTGCCACCGCTAAATGTGTCGGTCGACCCTGCACATTTCTGCAGGTCGTACCGATACGGCGGTCATGGAACACACGACTGAAAGCGTCGACATTCCGGTGGTGATTCTGGTGGAGCGGAGACAGCGACCGGGCCGCCGGGGCTCGTGGCGCGGCGGCCGCCGCAACGACGACTGGACCAACCGCCCGCTCGACGCCTGGCGGCATTTGGAGCAGCGAGCCCCATCCTGGCTTCAGTGGCTCGCGAAGGTCGCTCCGCTGCGGCACTGAACCGGTCATTTCTTCAGCGCCGCGGGCCAGTTGAGGACGACATTGATGGCTTGCGTGT
>Ga0193696_1000725_pt1 | contig 10784 bp, 10 predicted proteins | sample L3m1metaG_FD_145074 | JGI IMG/M metagenome (GOLD analysis project Ga0193696, IMG submission 145074) | Soil microbial communities from a riparian zone of the East river system, Colorado, United States - L3m1 | ecosystem: Environmental > Terrestrial > Soil > Riparian zone | place: USA: East River... | reverse complement strand
CGCAGCCCGGTCATGTCGCCGGATCCCGAGGGCGTCCCCGACGTCTGCGTCGGCGGCGGGGCGAGCCCCGTGCGTCGCAGTTTCTCGCCGTCCCACACGTGCAGGCGGTTCACTCCCACGACCTGCGCCGCAAGGAACAGCTTCCCGTGGAGCGTCGCGCCCGTGGCGATTTCCGGGGAGAAGAACTCCACCGGATCCGGCGTGTGCTCCGTGCCGACGTAGCTGGTGTCGTAGCTGATCCACGTGCCTGCTTCGTCGAGTGCCCACAGGTCGCCAATGGCGTCCTCGGGTTTGAAGACGACCAGGGAGTTGACTTCGGCGTCGAGTCCGGAGATCACGACGACCGAGCCGTTGCGGCGGTTGAACAGATTGGTCCGGTGGAAGTCGACGTCCTGGGCGATCGCGACTTGGTTCGGCGCGAGCGTGCTGGCCTGGATGTCCGACTCTCCCCCGGTGCAATCGTTGATGATGATTGCAGCCATGGGTTAGATCAATGGCCTCCACCACCAGACGGTTTCCATCCGTCTGCCCTGGACGCGCTCCAGGTAGGTGCTCTTGGCGATGAAGTAGCGCAGCTCACCGACGCGCTTCTCGAACTTTTTCTCCTGCTTCGCGGCGAGCGGCGCCTTGTCGAAGTGGTCGTACTCGTCGGCGAGCGCTCCGAAAAGGATCGCATCGTGGAAGTCCTCGGGCATGGCCGGGACGTCGTCGTCATCGACAAGGTCCACTCCGAGGAGCAGACCGTCGATCAGGATTTCGTAGGCGTCGTCGGGTGTCGGGTAGAGCCGCAGCGCGCAGCCGGACGCGCCGAAGCCCGTCACCGCATACGTGTGTGGTCGCGCTGGCGACGCCTCCGGCGAGCGCCGGATGGCGTCGAGCGTGATTTCTGAGAGCGGTGGGAAGCCTCCGGGCGAGAGGGGAATCTTCGCCGTGAGTGGCTTGATAATCACGAGGTCCGGATCATCGTCGTCGACAAGCGCAGGGAGCGTCTCGACGCCGTTAGTCGTCGTGATCGTGATGGTTCCGCGGCGCACGCGCGCCATGTTGCAGCTGGTCTGGATGTTGCGAACGCGCTCGTTGATGAAGTTCTTGATCCGGGCGCGCGCTTCGTCCGTCGAAAGGTTGAGCCGGTCCATGATCCGATCTTGCAGTTCGAGAAAAGTCATGCGACCGGCCCCCTATCCTTTACTCGTCGTAGTCGTCGAAGTCTTCGCCCGCCTTGCGTCGCGCCTTCTGCGTTTCCGCCTCCGTGAGGATCAGCTGCAACATGCCGGTGAGGTCCCTCGCCACCATGTTGTTCTGCATCCGCTGCTCGACCGTCTTGTTCGGGTAGCGGAAGTCGATCGAACGGTCGCGCCGCTTGACGATTTCCCACTTGCGGTTGTTGAAGCGCCCCGGCTTTAGCTGGTTGATCAGGGTGACCTGTTCGTCGGTCAGCTGGTCCAACCGGACCATCACGCCGTTCTGGTAGAACGGAGCCCTGAGCTTCACCTTCCGCTTGTTCTTGTCCAGGTACGCCGCGAGCGACGTGCCTTTGGTCTTCTGCGCCGCTTCCGCGAGGTCCCGCACGCTGCCGACGAGGTCTTTCAGGGTGTCTACGCCGACTTCTTCTTTCGCCACTGTCGTCTCCAGGAAGGAGTGGAGGGCCGGGGATTTGGACTCCCGACCCTCCGGGGTTGTTGCTCTAACCGCGGGATGCGATTAGAACCAGAACACGTCGATCGCTGAGCCGTCGTTCTGCGCCGCCTCCTGCGAGATCCCGTACTTGGTCGGGAAGGTCGCAGCCGACGTGCCGGACGGAGCCGCGATCGCCGCGGTCGAGCCGTTGCCACCAGCCAGGACTGCGCCCGCCGCGGTGCCCGAAGGAACCTTGGTCGAGTGGACGCCCTTGATGCCGATGAAGCCGAACGTGTAGCCGGTCGTCGGGAACTCCGCGGTGGCGACACCGAGGACGTTGCCCTGGGCCGTTCCCACGACGCAGGCCGAGAAGTTGCCACTGACGTGCTTCACGGGAGCGCCGAGTGCGACGCCGGACGCGCCGACGTACATGTACTCGTTGCCCGCGTTGTCACGTCGGATGGACCCCACGGGGATCTGCGCCGAGGTGTGGTTGCTGTCGGGGCGCACGTCGCTGGCGCCCTCCGAGAAATGAATGGACATGGTGTGCTCCTGTTCAACGGATCAGGACGGCCGGGACTATCCCGCCGTCCATCACCATGTTGTTACTTCTTGAGTGCGCCGAGACGCGAGCGGTTGTTGGTCGTCAGCTGGCAGAGCGTGAAGACCTTCCGGATGTAGCCCGCCGAATCCGGGAACTCGATCGTGTCGCCGAGCAGACGATACGCCTGCTTGACAACCTTGAGCTTCAGATTCTTCGGGTTCAGGAAGTAGATCACGTCGGTGCCATACTGGCTGAACACGAACCGCGCGTTCTTGAACGCGAGGACCTTGAAGCCCGCGTCGGCTTCACGGGTGTCGACGTACCGGATGTTCTCCTGTTGCGTCGACTCGTAGATCGCCTGGGTTTCGGCGTCGGCGACGAGGAACTTCGGCTGCATCGGCGAGCCGCTGCCCTTGATCACCGTGTTGTACATCGCCGTCATGGCCGCGACGATGTCGGTCGCGTTGTTCCAGCCCGAGCCCGAGCTGAAGCCGTTCTTCCAGAACGCGTCCGTGCCCGCGTTGATCCCGCCGACCGTGCCGGTTCCGTCCGTCTCGTTGAGGAGTCCGGGCAGCCCGATGAAGCCGTTGGTGCTCGACGCGAACAGCGCCTGCTCGATGAGGTCGTCGTGGGTCGCGAGGGCGTTCTCGATGAGCGCCTTCACGAGGGCGACCTTCTGATTGGCCGAGGAGTTCTCAGCTTCGTCTTTCTTCGACCACACGACCGGCACCTGGAGCTGCGCGGACGTGTACTGAGCAGTGCTCAGCACTTCGGTCTTGGCGGTGTCGACGCCGACGAGGTCGCTGGCGTTGAATTCGCCACCGGCGTTCGCCTGGAAGTCCAGGGCGACGTCGTACGTGGGCGAGCCGCTGACGCGATCGAGCACGCCCTGGCGCTCGAACTCACGCATCAGTGCGCTTTCGGCCCACTGATTTTCGGCCATCTTGCTTTCGACTTCGGGATACGAAACGGTCAGGATCTGACTGATTGATGGGGCCATGGTTGCCCCTCCTTTCGGGAAACACAGTTGTTGTGGTGTGACCGCTCAGTGGGCCACTTTCACTCCCTGCGCTATCGGGTCAGGTCCCGGTGTCTGTCAGCTGCGAGGGCGTTGTCGCACGCCCCTGGCCTTACGCGCTGAGTTTCTCGTATGCACCGCGGATAATGTCCTCGGTGCTCGACTTGCCTGCGACGGGTGCAGCCTTCGGGGCGGGCGGTGCGATCACCTTGTCCGCCTTCTTCGTCTGCTCCGCCAGAATTTCTTTCCGCATCGTGTCGCGATCGGCGACCAGCTTCGGAACGACCACTTGGCGGTAGGCTTCTTCGAGAGTCATCTTCTCGTTGCCCTTCGCGTTGATCAGCTGCCGGATGTCGTGTTCGTGTTTCTCGAACTGCACCCAGTTCTTCCGAGCGTGCTGCACAACCTCGCGCTGCCGTTCAACTTCCTTGGTGTAAGCGTTCTGCGCTTCCCGCTCTTGCAGGATGGGCTCGACCTTGCCGAACCGCTCCTCCAGGGTCTTGTTGAACTTCTCTTCCATCTGCGCCGCGTGCCACGCGAGCATTTGCTCCTGCGCCGCCTGCGAGTAACCAACGGTGCCATCGGGCAGCAGCACATCCGGCTGTGGCCTCTCAACGGCTGCGGCGCTTGTGGCCGCTGCTGGTACGTCAGCAGGCGGCGCGGGACTCGCTGAACCCATCAACGACTTGAAGATGGGTCCGAACTTCGGGTCGTTGAACAGCACCTGGGCGAACAGTTCCGGGTTCGTATCCGCGACCTGGATCGCGTTCAACTTCTCCTGTGCGTCCGGGACGCTCGCCCACTCCAGCCCCTTCAGCTTCGCTTCGAGGGCCTCTGCTGCTTTGCGCGCCTTCGTCAGCACGGCCTTGTGGCGGTGCAGTGGCAGCGACTTTCCTGCGAGTTCCACCTCTGAGAGGTCGGGAACTTCTTCCTCCGCCGGTGGCGGTGTCACCGCGTCGTCGGCGGCGGGCGGCGGCGCATCGGCGGCGTCAGCGGCCGGTGCGGCGGCGTCTACTTCCGGGGTTGCGTCGGGGGCCGCGCCCTCGTCGCCTGTCGTGTCTACAATCGGGTCGCCTGCTGTCTCCATGCTGCTCGTGATGATCGCTTCGATGTCAGGCACGTTTCTGTCCTTTTGGTGTCGGAGGAGGGCCTCCGGGGTTCACACTCGGTACGGTTTGGGCGTATCGCCCACTATCGTGTAGCCTGCCTTGTTGAGCGCGCGCTTGATGTCGCTGTGCGAGTCGAAACGCCGTGGCGTTCCATCCGCATGGCAAATCGCGTGCGGGATCAACATTCCGCCGGGGATGCCATCTGGCACGATTCCTGCGGATCGGTCTATTCGGTTGTCAACGAGCGTCGTGTCGCCACCACAGGACGAGCACGGTAGGGGCAGTTTGTCTGCCCAGGCCCAGATCCGGCCGGAAAAGCCGCAGTCGCACTCGACGTGCCACTCCCGATAGACCTTATTCGCCACTACTCCTCCAGTATGCCGGGTTTTTCGCCATCACACAACCGTTCGTGCCATTTTTGGCACGTTTAATGCTTGGTGCCGGTCGATCCTCCCGAAAGATTCGCAAACAGGCCCATAATTCGACTTTCGAGGACCTGAATGTTGTGCATGCGCGCCGCGGGGTCGGGGCTGGCGTCCAACCCCATCCTCATGAGCGCGTCAACCGTGACGAACGCCGCCGAAAGCATCTCCTGCAAATCCACTTCGGCGTCCATCGTGGCCATGGCCTCTACCGCTGCTTGCGAGAGCTGGCCAACCCTCTGGAGAGCCGGGTCGATCACGCTCCGCCGCCGTCCGCGGCCTCACTCGGCCCGTTCCCGTAGCGCTGTCCGAGCGGATCCACCTGTTCCGGCGGTCCGGGGTGCTTCGCCTTCCCGGCGGCGACCTGCTCGACCGTCGGGAGCTGCCCGTGCTGGTTCGGCTGCGGCACCGGCATGACCTGCGGCGCCATGACCGGGATTCCCGCGTCGGACATGAGCTTCTTGGCCGCTGCGAGGTCCTGCGGCGTCAGCGGCTTCTCCGAGTTGGCCTGCACGAGGGCCACAACCACCGGATTTGTAAGGTCCTCACCCTTGAACGTGTACCGGAGCGTTGCGGGCTTCGGCGGCGGCGGCGCCGGAGGCACCATCGCCTTCGACAGATCGAAGCCGTGCCACTCCAGCACGTCCTTCAGGATTTCCTGGCCGTTCGCCAGCGGGTCGCGGCGAAGCAGTTTGTAGACGTTCAGCGACTCGACGCGCTTCTGGCCGACGTCGATCTTGATCGCGGCGTCCGGTTTCGCTTCGAACGCGTAGTCGCCGCGCACCTTGCTGTTGTTCCACGCCTGGAGCTGCTTCAGTCCGTCCGGCCCTTCGAGTTCGACCCACTTTTCGTCGTCCTGGAACAGCTGCAGAAGCGATCCGACGCCCTCCGCGATGTCCAGGAAGAACCGCAGCACCTTCGCGCGCTCGTAGTCGAGCCGCACGCTGGCCGCGTTCGCGATGTGGTTGGCCTCCGCCGCGGACGTGTCGCCGCCCATGGCGTAGCCGAGCTGATCTGGTCCCATCGACCAGCCGCTGTCGAGGTCCTTCTCGATGATCTGCTGGAACTGGAACGTCTCGCGCGGGTAGTTGGCGCGCGCCACCTCGCCGATCGCGTTGTTGCCCGGCCCGTTCATGGGGATCATCCCCTGGTAGGTGCCGTGCTCCATTTGGTCGGCGATCGCTTCGTCGACCATGTTGACGTCGAACCAGCGCATCGGTGCGCTGCGGTCGCGCTGCTGCAGCATCTGCGTACGCGACTTGTTCAGTTCCTTGACCTGCGGACGGCCGATCTCGCTGTCCGAGGGCGGCACGTCCTCGTCCGACACGTAGACGAGCGTCAGCACCTTCAGCGGGAACGACGTGAGCCCGCCCCAGGTGCGGGTCTGCGCGTCGTACGCCTGCCACCGGAAGTCCTCGTCGACCACCGGCTCCTTTTTGCCATCGATCATCACGACCATGCCGAGCTTGCGCGGGTCTTTCTCCTCGGGATCGAGCACCGACTTCTTATAGAAAATCTGCGAGAACTTGACGTACTTGCCGACCGGCTCGGAATCTGGATCCTGGTCCTCGCTGGAACTCATGGACTCCAGTTTGTCGCCCATCTCGGCTTCGTAGTCATCGTCGACCCACTTGCGGCGCAGCGCTTCGGCCAACGGGATCCGATCCTCGTAGCCAAGCCACTCCGCTTTCTGCCAGTCGGAGCCGGTGAAGTCCGGTGGCCAGAGGAATTGCGACGGGCTGATGCGACGACCGTAATAGCACTGGTAGACCGTGCGCTTCGCGTCCATCTGCGGAATGCCGGTCGTCGGCGGCGCCACGGGCGCAGCCGCAGGCGGCTCCATGCCGTCAGCAGGCGGAGCAGGGGCGGCAGCAGGCGCCGCCGGTGGGGCGGGAGGCTGCTGCATGGCCTCAATCTCCGCCGGTGTTCGCACCGACAGGTCAATCGCTGGGGTGGTGACTTCTTCGAAGGACGCGTCATACCCGATCAATGCGATGCCCATGCCTGCGGCGTTGACCGCGTCCGAGAGGCACTCATCCATCAGGTGGTGCGCGCGGATCTCGTGTTCCAGCTCGAACGTCACCGCCGCGGCGTAGAGCGCCGCCGCACCAACGAATTCGGGCCGACGAGCCTTCGCTTTGATCGCCGGAACCTGGAAGAACAGCTGCGCGATCTTGTTTTTGGTGCGCGCCCAGTCGACGGGCACCGCGATGCGGTCCTGCGTCTCGTCGGTCGCCGCGTAGACCTTGTTCTTGCGGAAGTCGACGTTCACCTGCCACGTCTTGTTCAGCTTCTCGCGCTTTTTCCGGCACGCAGCGATCTTCGTGTGCCAGCGGCCCTTGGACGTCTTCTTGCCCTTATCGGGAGCGCCTTCAGTCTGCGCTTTCGGTTGCTCTGCGGGTGGGTAAGCCATTAGGCACTCCTTCGGACGTTTTCGCTACCAAGTACTGCACGCTGACCGACCAGCGCCTTGCGAATCTCTTTCGGCAACCGCGCCCAGACGTCGCTTTTCTTCTCGCGGTGCCCTTGCGGCCGTGACATCGCGAAGTACCGCGCGCTGTCGACCCAGTGATCCTTGTTCTGCACGAGGTCACCGGGGTTTTTCGGGTCGTTCCGCATCATGGGGAACGTCTTCATCAGTCCGGGGCAGCCCGGCCCGTACACCTGAAGCTGCGGCACGACGATCTGGCCATCATTCGTCTCGGTTTGCAGCATGCTGTGCACCCGCTGCCACCCGTTCATGCGATCCGTGTCCGCGAGGCGCAACGGGACCTTGTGTTTCGCAAACGTCTCTTGTATGCTCTCGCCGGTGTCCCGAGATTTCATCCAACAATCATGACCCGCGACCGTATAACGCACCTTCAACTTACCCGTCTGCTCTCGGATACGGTCTGCGGCCTTCTTGACCACGAGTTGGCGGAATGTCAGCTCCTTCAGCGCGATGTAGCGGCCCTTCGGCAGGCACAACCACCAGATGCACACGCCCTCGTCCGGGTCATAGCCCCAGTCAAGCGATCGCACGCACTCGATCCACGAACACTGATCGATTGGGACGCCGTCAAACGTCGGTAGGTCCTCGATCACGTGCCACGGCTCGCCGGTTTCCCGATTCTTGGGCGTCCAGTCCTCGAAGAACTGTCCCTCGACCGCCGTCCAATCGCCGTCGCGATACATTTTCCGCAGCGCTTCCGAGGGCAGCGAGTTCAGCCGCAGCTGCTGCTCCACGAGGTTGACGTGCGGGTTGTCCGTCAGATCCGTCGGGATGAACTGATAGTCCTTCGGGTCGTAACTCGGGTCCTGTTCCGCCGAAACGTCCTTCGCGATGTAGTAATCGTAGAGCCACATCGCGCCGGGGTTGCTCCCCATGCGCACGCACGGGATCACACCCTTCTTCGCGGTTCGCAGACGCGAGTTGATGAACCGCACCGAGTATTCCGTGAACGTCGAGCCCTCGTCGTACATGATGCAGTCGAACTCGCTCGACAGATACATGCTGACGCTCGCGTCCGTCTCGCAGTGGCCGAACCGCAACCGGCTCTGATTGTTGAACACCACCGTGTAGTCGGCCGCGCGCCACTTCGCGCCAAGTTTCTCCGCCTCATACGCGGCCTTGTCGAGGTGCGTGTCCTTCAACTCCGTGAACTGCCGCCGGAGCAGCAGCACGCGGTAGCCCGGCACCGTCAGGCAGCGCATGTAGGCATCGTTCCGTAGCCCGTGGCTCTTGCCCGTTCCGGCGCGTCCGCCCCACAGCACGTTCTTCGCCGTCGCGTGGTGCAGCAGGATCTGCTTCGGCGTCGGGATGTAGAACCGATCGAGCAGCCCCGTCTGCGGATCCGTCAGATTGATCCGCGGGATCCCGAGGTATTGGTTGTCGATCGTGCCACAGGATGAACACTGGTAGTCGCGCACTCCGTCAGCTCCGGGCTGATAGAACGCCGCAATCGGTCCGTCGTGCCCACACTTCCCGCAATGCCAGTTCATTGTCCTTGAACGCAGATGTAGGAGATCACCTCGCCCGCCGCGAACGACCCCGTCAAGACCGCCGCCGTGGTCGTTGACGTGATCCGGGTGTAGGACGCCCCGTTAGCCACGCACGCTGGGGCGAACACATACGCCGCGCTGAACGTCAGCGTGCAGGACGTGCCGCTCGTCGCGCCTACCGTGATTTTGCCCGCGGCGTCCGACCCGGCGACCGACGGCGACGTCGTGCCACACGCGTTGGATGTCGTCCCAGCGACGGTCGGGGTCATGCCCTTGCTGAGCAGGACATGCCCGTTGATCAGGCTCTGCCCCGTCCCTGCCGGATTCATGCGGACGTCGCCGTTCCCCTGCGACTGCAACGTCAGCAGAATGTTCGACGTGCTGCCCAGCGGCTTCAGGATGATTTCGTCGGTGCCCGCGCTGCTGATACTCGGATAGTTCGTCAGGCTCCCGCTGCTGAGTGAGACTCGTGGGGCGCCCGACAGGTTCTCGATGGTGCCAACCGCCAGCTGGAAGTGGTTCGAGTGCGCGATCACCGCGCCGGAGCCGTCGCCGCCGGGCGCCAAGTCGACGCTGCCCGAGCGTCCGATCTCGATCCCGTCGTCCCCGATCCCGATCGCGTTGTTCCCGCTGAGTGTCAGCCACGTGCCCGTGAATCCACCGGCGGCGCTGACCGTCGACAGTTGCGTGTTGATCTCCCCGTCGCCCGCGTTGTCCGAAATCGTCAGAATGGAGTAGGTCTGCTGGTCGTCGAAGAAGCTCCACAGATTCGCGCGCGCGATCACCGAGAGATACCCCGCGTGATCCGGGTCCATGAACTTGCCCTGGAAGAAGCCCAACGGCCGCACCGCGTGCCCGTTCCCATCGTCCATCGCGAAGTACGTCTCGCTCTGCCCGCCGCCGCCGCCGAGACAGCCCGTGCCAAAGCTGCAGTAGCTTTCGAACGTCAGCTGCGAACTGCCCACACCCGTGAGGTTCGGGAGGTGTCCCGTCGCGGCGCCATTCGAGTTCCACCCGATTGACGCGACGAGATCCGGCCGCGAGTCGCCGGGGAACACGTCGTTGCTCGCCGACCCGATCACGAACGTGAAGTCTTCTGGGGACTCCGCCGTCGCCACGGACGTATTTTTCAGCCACGTGCTGGACGAGCCCGACACGAGGGCGGAGGTGAACTTGCCCGCTGAGTACGTGAACGTCGTGCCCGCGAAGTTCGCACCACTCTTGTACTGCAGCTGCCCGTTGCTGCCGCCCGGCACGCCGCTGCCGCTGACGTCGGCCCACACGGGAGTGCCCGTGCCCTGTGATGTCAGGACCTGTCCTGACGTCCCAGTGTCCGTGACGCTGCCAAGCTGGTTCCAGGTCGTCCCGTCGTAGATGTAAATGACGTGGGTGGTCGAGTCCTGGTAGATGTGCCCTTCCTCGGGGTCCGCTGGCCGCACGCCGGGCAGCACACGGATACCAAAGCGGAACTGCGCGGGCCGCGGCACGGCCGGAGCCTGCTGCGCGGACGCAACCGACGCACAGAGTGCGAAGATTAGGGCGAGGATTCGACGCATGGTTACTGCCAGCTAATGCACTGCCACGTAATCGAGTTTCCAGCGACCAACGTCGCGCCGGTCAGCGTGAGCTGCGTCGTCGAGGCGACCGCGACCATGTTGAGATTCTGCGTCTCGTTCGTCGCGTGGCACGCCGGAGCGGTCGGCATCGTCTCCGTGAAGTTCAGCACGACCGTCGTCGCCGACGGCGAGCTGCCCAGCACGATGCGCCCGACCGAATTCGTCGCGCTCAGCGTCGGTGAGGTGCCGCAGCCCGCGCTGCAGGTTGGCACGCTGCCGACCACGATCGTGTATTCCTTGCCCGCGGACCCGTTCGACCCGACCGCGAACTCGCGCGTCGTCGGCGTGTGGTAGTAGGCACGCGATGGACTCTGCACATACGACGTGTCGGCGACCGTGATATGTCCACTACTCAGGTGGAAATCCGACGAGAACACTTCCCCCGTGGCCCGTACCGAGATGCCCGCAGCACATGAGGACGACGTGCTCCCCACCGCGAGGTAACACGTGCCACCCTTCGACACCGAGAAATACGTT
>Ga0193696_1000724_pt1 | contig 10797 bp, 8 predicted proteins | sample L3m1metaG_FD_145074 | JGI IMG/M metagenome (GOLD analysis project Ga0193696, IMG submission 145074) | Soil microbial communities from a riparian zone of the East river system, Colorado, United States - L3m1 | ecosystem: Environmental > Terrestrial > Soil > Riparian zone | place: USA: East River... | reverse complement strand
GCTTTACGCGAGAGTTGTTGCACTTACCTGTTGAATTCGCGCGGCCTAACTCGAGGTAGAACCCGGCGCGGCCCGGCTTCGGTTCGGCGGCCGAGCCGCCTCGTTCAGCGCAACTTGCTTGGCGTCACGCCGCCTGCATCGCGCGCTTCAAATGCGGCAAGCGGCGTGCCGCTCTGCCGTAGCCACGTGGGCCCTGGCCGCGCAGGTGAACCTCTAAACCGTTGGCCCGACCGATATAGGGTGGCCGCCTCACGGCGGCATCTATTGATACTGGCCAAGGGGTCACCGCGGCGTGAGGTCGTGTTTCCACTGCCTGGGGCTGAAGGCAACTGTGTTTTGGCCTCTCAATCGGAAGTGGCGATCACACCTCGCGAGGGTGAGAATTTCACAACCCGCTTACGAGAAACTGCTGGTGTTGAGTCGCAACCATGGCTACCGGGTATGGGTACCCACAATTCGTCCGAGCTCGCGGCGATCGGCACCTGCAGCCAGGAGCGATCGAACGAGAAGGTCAATGCTCACAGTCGGGTCGCCGGCTTCCATCTTCGCCACACGCGATTGGCTGGAGCCAACTCTTCGGGCAAACTCCGCCTGCGTCCAGTGACGTTCCTCGCGAAGGCGCCTGAGACGACGCGAGAGTGCCAGCTTGATCTCGACGAACTCTGCCTCCTCTGGTGTCAGCTCGAGAAAGTCTCGTGCGTCGCCAATCTGCCATCCCGCAGCTTCGAGCTTCCGCTTCTTGTCCGCTTTCATGTCAGTCCTCACGAATGACGCGGTAGTACGCCCGAAGGTGTTTCTTTGCCACGTCGATTACTTGTTTGGGAGTTGACCGGCTCTTCTTTGGAAGACTTCGAGGATCACGATCGCCTCGGCAGCGATGTGGTACATCCACGCGCAATTCGTGGCACGCAGCGCCGATGTCACGCATAGGTCGAGAAAGAGGCATCTCGATCAGTTCACCGTCTTGGAGTCGCCGAAGAAGAAATCCAGCCTCGATACGCCCGGATCTTGAAAACGGTGGTGTCCTGACCTCGCCGTGCAGCCACAGTCCGAACACGAATGTCAGTAACATGCGCGTCACCGCCACCGTAGCCGCAGCCTAATCTTTATATTCCAGAATATCTCCAGGCTGACACTCGAGCGCACTGCAGATTGCTTCCAGGGTCGATAGGCGGATCGCCTTGGCCCTGCCGTTTTTCAACACGGAGATGTTCGCCATCGTGATGCCGACTTTTTCGGCAAGCTCGGTGACACTCATTTTCCTTTTCGCCAACATGACGTCGATGTTGATGATGATTGCCATAGTTCTAAACGGTCAGGTCGTTCTCGGACTTCATGTCCACGGCAGTCTGCAGAAGTCGCTCGAACACAGCCGCCGCGGTGCCGATTACGACAGAGACAAAAATCATGAAAAGACCCATGGCAACACCGCCCGCAATGTCATCCTTGCCGCGCACAGCGATGAACAGGTAAGCGACTGCCGCCGCAATCATGGCGACAAGGGCCATTGCACAGTGTTTGATGGTCCGTAATGCTCTCACCGACTCCAGTGAGAATACTCGATTCTGCCCGATGTACCGGAGCAACGTGAACGCTTGAAAGAGCGCCACGAAGAACGCGATGGATGCGAGATACGCATACGCCAGAAAGGGATCTTTGAAGTAGATCTCAAAGAGTGTTGCGTGCGCGTTTCTGCCCTCGAGATGCGGCTCCCAAAGCATGAGAGCAAGTGCGCCGATGCCGATGACCACAATGACGACCTGAAGAAATATTGTCGAGCTTCGTCTTGGAGCTGGCGCTTTATTCATGCTCCCCAATCATAAGACGGGCTTATCGTTTGTCAATATATCTTTATCGTTACGCCGCCACGAACAACGCCGCCACAATCGCCAGCCCGATGCCCGCGTACAGCGCGCGATATCGCGTCTGCAGTCGCGAGACGCCCGCGTACGTGAGCCCGCCGGCGAGAGTGCTGAACGACCAGTAGAGCTGCATGGGATGGAGAACGGCGACGGCGGCGAGCGGCCGCGGAAGAATGCCGCGCAGTGCCAGCACGACGAAGAGAATGTTTGCCAGCGTAAAGAGCAGCAGGCTCGCGGCGAACGTGCGGCGCGGGCCGAAGCGAACGGCGTTCGTCCTGATGCCGCTCGCGGCGTCGCCGTCGTGGTCGCGGACCTCCTGCGTGAGATGACCGGCGGCGAAGACGAGCGCGAAGAAGGACGCGATGGCGACGCTGCGGACGTCGATGTGGTTTCTCAGCGAGTAGCCGAGGAGGAAATGCAGGATGCCGCCGGAGAGATGGGCCAGTGAACTGAGGAGCGGTTTTCCTTTCCAGTCGAAAAGCGGCAGCGAGTAGAGCGCGCTGAGGATCGCGATCGCCAGCGCGATGCCGAACGTGATCGGAGAAATGCGGGCGAAGAACCACAGGCTCACGATCAGCAAGCCGATGGTGAGGGTGCCGATCTCCCGTCTTCCGACCCCTCGGGCGGTGAAGACACCTGCGGCCTTGTTCGGATCGGCGAGGTCGGTGGTCAGCCCGGCCCAGTCATTGAGCATGAAGATGTGCGTGATGAGGAAAGCGTTGCCGAGGAGGAGCGCGACCAGCGGAGCGATCTCTCGTACGCCGGGGTGATGAATCGCGAACGCGGCGCCGAGGAGCGGCGAGCCCTGCAGCACGAGGATGTCCTGAGGCCGCAGGCAGGAGAGATAGCGAAGCGCAGAAGTTCTAGTTGCCGGGATGGGATTCATATCTGTCGTACAGCCTCAGCCACAGCGCGTAACCGACGTCCTCGGACCAGTAGTACCGGTTCACCGTCGCCGTCAGGTCGTTATGGTAGATGAGCGGCGGATTCGTTCGAACGAGAGCGAAGTCATCTCTCGCCAGCTCGCGCAATACCGCGCGCACGAGGATCGGATCGGGCGGGGAGCTTCCGATCAGGCGCGCGACAGACAGCCAGATCGCCTGACCCGGAACATCCGTGCGCATTCGCGACTCGCTGAGATCCAGCGCGCAACCCGCGCGCCGGAGGTCGGCGATGCGGAGCATCGGCATGAGCGGAGTGCGCGCGTAGTAGACCCAGATCCGATCGTCGTTGACGAGCGGGCGAAGCGATTCACACAGCGCCTGGCCTTCCGCCGGGCGTACCTTCGCCAGCAGGAGGAGCAGGTGCATCTGGATCGCGATGTCGGCGGGATTCGGATCGTTGCCCGGATCGAGACATTGATACGCGGCGCGTGGGGCGAGCCACGAGCGATAGAGCCCTTCGCGCGTGCGGTATTGCCTGATGGTCGCCAAGGCCGCGTCGAGTTGCCGGCGGTCCCGGCCGGGTGCGATCCGCCACACGAGAGCCGTGTCGTCGGTGTCGGGCGTGATGGCGCATCCGAGCGTCCCGATCCATGGACTGTCGGGACGGCCGTGATAGCGCACCAGTCCGCCCGGCTCGATCTGCCTGGTCAGGTGCTCGCGGGCGCGCGCGAGTCCTGTGAAGGAGACCCGCTCGAGCAGGTCGACGAGCAGCGAGGTGAGAAACGTGTTCACCTCCCTGCCCGGTTTCTCGAAGCGCGGTCCAGTCGTGTACGACGTCAGCCAGTAACCCTCCGCCTGCTGGTGCTCGCGAAGTCGCGTCGACGCGTTCGTGAAGTCGTCACGAAGATCGTCGTCATTGGACGATGCTGCGCCGTTGATGGTCAGCGTTCGCTCGGCGAGATAGCGCGCTTCTCCGTGCGGCGACGCCCACACCATGGCGGTCACGTGGTGCTCACCTGGCGCGAGCTGCGATGTGTCGATCGGAATGCGCCAGCCAGCGCGACTCGTCTCGTTCAATGCGGCGCGCACGTCGGGGCGCTCGGTGAAGACGCTCGTGGCCTGCGCCCCCTTGCCGTCGATCATCAATGCGACCTGCGCTGGCGATTCGTGGCCGACCAGCGCCCATCCGGCCGCGGCGACCTCCTGGCCGTGCGACTCGATTGCGTCGAACGTGCCGCGCGTTTCACGCCACAACTCCGGTGGTGTGATGCCCTGCTTCAGGCTTGCGAGGAACCCTGCGTTCCGCCACTTCCATGCCTCGTCCATCTCGTGAGGATCGCGGTCGAGGGTGTAGAGCGCGTTGTCCACCCAGCCGGAGTAGCAGAACGCTCCGATCGCTTCGATCGCGATCGCGACCGCGGTGGCGGCGACGAAGGCCAGCCGCGCGGCGCCGCGCAGTTGCTCGACCACCGGCGCCAGCATCCAGAAGAGGAATGGGAGGAGATCGGTCATGTAGCGCGGTCCCCACGAGAGTCCGCTTCGCCAATCGACCAGGGCGTAGAGCGCGAGCTGGAGCACGACGGCGGCGCTCAACAAGAGCGTGAGGCGCTTCTCTTCAGGAATCCGCGGCAGGTAACGAGGGGCCAGCACGAGGAAGAGCAGAAAGGGAGAGTAGACGAACAGCCCGCGCGCCGGGCTGAAGAGCAATCCGGCCATGCCGGGGAGCAGCGGGTGTTTGAAGAAATGCACCCCGCCGATCACGCCGTAGCCGCCGGCGACGTTCCCGCCGACTTGCACGTTGTAGAACAGCACCAGCAGCATCGGGAGTGACGCGATCGCTGCCAGTAGCACCGCGTGCCGCCGGCCGGCCCAGAAGAGCGCGTAGAGGCCGAGCGCTCCGGCGAGGATGACGTCCGGCGGACGATTGCACGCGATCAATCCGCACAGCAGCGCGACGACGACGGCGCGCGGCACGCTGAAGGGAGCGGTCAGAAGCAACAGCACCGCTATGACCAGAACTTGTGCAATCCCGTGCTGCCACAACGCCTGGCTGCTCACGACCCACGTCGTCGTGCCGAGCGCATAGGCGAACGTGAGGAGCAAGGCGCTCGCGTTCGATGTGCGCCGGCGCAGGAGGAGATAGAGGAGCGACACGGAGAGAGCGGCGAGAAACGACGCCGACAGCTTCTCCATGAACCTCGCGACGGAATCGAATCGCGCATCGGTCCATCCACGCACGTGCAGATACGCGACTGCCGGAACGTAGAGCGGCGTGACGAGAACCGGTGCGACGATGGGGTAGAGCGACATGATCCGGCCGCCCGGCCGGGGCAGCAGCCAGAACGCCTTATCGCCGCGCCCCTGAGCGGCGACCGTCGCCACCGGATTCATGAAAACGGTGTGGTACTGCAGGATGGCGAACGGTAAATAGCGCGCCGGATAGGTGTCGCCGGCGGTGATGGCGCGTCCGTTTGCGTTGTAGATCGCGAAGCAGCAGAGCCCGATGATCAGGCTGGTTTTGAGTCGGTTCAACGGGCACGTACTGTATCGTTATCGCCCCACCGATGAATCCTCCACGTCGATTGATCATCACGGGTGTGCACCTCGATTTGAACCGCTTGAACCGCCGCATGCTCGACGTGCTCGGCGAGGACGCCTCCTTTCTTTTCGTTTATCGATATCCATGGGAAGTGGCCGATGCGATGCTGCGCACCGGTGCCGGCGCGTGGCTCACGCATCCCGACTACCCCGCGCGCATCTGGACGCGCTACAACCGGCGCATCCTCGATTTTCACCAGCGCAATCGCGATCGATCGCTGCTGATCAGCAGCAATGAGCTCCCGCGCGATGACGATCCGCTTTCCCGCCTCTGGCACTACACGAATCCCGAGGCGATGGACCTTCTCGGAGAGCTCGACGATGCGGCGGACCTCGGCAACGATCGCAGGTGGGAGGCTGCATCGCGCAGAGGGGTGCCGCGGCCGGCCGATCCGCCGCGGCTCTCCGTGATCGTTCCGTGTTTCAACGACGGTGATTACGTGATCGACGCGGTAGCCAGCGTGGAGCGCAACGCCCCGGCGGCGGAGTTGATCATCGTTGATGACGGCTCGACGCAGCGGCGCACGCGCGAGGTCCTCTCCGCGCTTCGCGAGGCAGGGCATCGCGTCATCGAACAGCCGCATGCCGGTCTCCCCGCCGCTCGCAATCGCGGAATCGCCGAGTCACGCGGCGACTACTTCCTGCCGCTCGATGCAGACAATCGTCTGCTGCCTGGCTTCGTCGAGGAGGCGATTGCCTTGCTCGATGGCGATCCCGGCGCGGGCGTCGTCTACGGCAATCGCCGCGAGTTCGGCGCGCGAAGCGGCGACGTCGATGTGCCGGAGCTCGATCTGCCGCGCATGCTCTGGAGCAATTACATCGACGCCTGTGCCGTCGTGCGCCGCTCGGTATGGAGCGAAGCGGGCGGATACGACGTCGCGTTTCCCGACTGGGAAGACTGGGACTTCTGGCTCAGCGTCGTGGAGCGCGGCTGGCGGTTCGTTCGTATTCCGCGGCCGGCGTTCGAGTACAGAATCCGTCCCGGCTCGCTGCAGCATCGATTTCTGCAGCGGCCCGATCATTCGCCGGAGCTGCGGCGCATTTACGACAAACATCGCGTGCTGCTCTCCGGGCACGCCAGCGAGACGCTCATCGCCTCGCACGCCGAGCGACACCGCCTCTTTCACGACATCGAGTTGCTGCGCGCCTCTCGCGATGGCCTTCAGGTGGAGATCGATCGTCTGGCGGACAGCATGCGGACGCCGGTTGCCGAGCCGCCCGAGGTTCCGCTGACGGATGCGACGCGGGTCTTCACGATCGTCGCCCGCAACTATCTCCCGCGCGCACGAGTGCTCGCGGCGAGTCTCGCTCGCCACAATCCGGCCGTGCGTCTGCATGTCGTGGTTCTCGACGATGTGCAGCGCGGCATCGCCTCGTGCGAAACGTTCGAGATCACGCACGCCGCCGATCTGCCGTTCGATCCGCCGTCGGACTTCTACACGATGGCAGCGATCTACGACGTCACCGAACTGGCCACGGCGGTGAAGCCATGCGCGTTCCAGCATCTCTTCGCGCGCGGCGCATCGGCGGTGATCTATCTCGATCCCGACATCGAGGTCTTCGACTCCCTCGGTCCGCTCGAAGCCCTGGCGCAAAAGCATGGGATGGTCGTCACGCCGCACATCACAGAGCCGCTTCCGCGCGACGACAAGCATCCGAACGAACGCGATCTGCTGCAGTCCGGCGTCTACAACCTCGGCTTTCTCGCGCTCTCCGCGCCGGCCGCGGGCAGCTTTCTTCCGTGGTGGCGGGCGCAACTCCGGCGCGATTGCCTCAACGATCCCGCACACGGCCTGTTCGTCGATCAGCGCTGGATCGATTTCACGCCGGCGTTCTTCGCGCCGTGCATCCTCAAAGACGCCGGCTACAACGTCGCCTACTGGAACCTGCCGCATCGCGTTCTCGCACGCGACGGCGAGCGGATCGTCGTCAACGAACGCCCGCTCCGCTTCTTTCACTACAGCGGCTTTTCGCCGCGAGCGCCGCATCTGCTGTCGAAGCATCAGCTCGACACTGTGCGGGTCCGGCTCAGCGAGTCGCCGCTGTTGGCCGAGCTTTGCGCGCGCTACGCGGCGGCCGTGAACGATGCCGGCGATGCCGAATGGAGCGCGCTGCCGCATGCCTTCGTTCTCGACGCGCGTACACGCAAAGTTCTGCGACGGACCTATCTCGACGACGAAGCCGCGGGCCACACGTCGTTCCCCAATCCATTCGCTCCCGACGGCGCGGACGACGTCGTCGAGCGTCTGATGCGACCGTCGCCGCACTCCGCGCTCGTGCCGGGCTGGCTCGGCGAGATCTGGAGCGAGCGCGCCGACCTGCGCATCGCGTTTCCACGCATCGAGTCCATCGATGCGGAGCGATTCCTCGACTGGGTGCGGACGCAGGGCGTTCGCGAGCATGACATTCCACCTCAGCTCATCCCGCCCGCAACATCACCAATACATGCGCAGGCGCGCGTCGAGACGCTGACCCCGGGCGTCAACGTGTACGGCTACGCGTTCGCGGAGAGCGGCACCGGACAGATCGTGCGATCGGTCGTGGCCGCGCTCGCGGCGGAAGGGATTCCATACGCGGTCGTGCCGTTCACGCGGACGATCAGCCGGCAGCAACAGGCGTTTGATGACGTCGGCACGGGACGGCCGTCGTTCGACACGAACCTGATCTGCATCAATGCCGATCAGGTTCCCGTCTTCTTTGAGAACATGCGCGACCAGCTGCCGCCCGGTGCGCGAAACATCGGCGTCTGGGCGTGGGAAGTCGAGGATTTCCCGGCCGCAATGGCCGGGAGCGAGCGCGATCTCGATGAGGTCTGGGGCATCAGCGAGTTCACGGCCGCGGCACTCTCCCGTCGTCTCACCAAACCGGTCCATGCCTTCCCGCTGCCGGTCGTCGTGCCGGACGTGCAGCGGCGCTCGCGCGGCGAGCTCGGGATGCCGGACGGATTCCTGTTTCTCTTCTGCTTCGACTACGACAGCGTGTTCCGCCGCAAGAATCCTCTCGCCGTGGTCGCGGCATTCCGCCGGGCTTTCGGCGATCGCACCGACGTCGTGCTCTACATCAAGACCACCAACGCCGGCCGGCATATCGCGGAACACGAAGAGCTCTGCCTGGCGGCGGCGGGACGATCCAACATCGTCATCCGCGACGCGTACGTCAGCAGCGATGAATACTTCGCCATGCTCGACGCGTGCGACTGCTACGTCTCCCTGCACCGCGCGGAAGGGTTCGGGTTGACCGTTGCCGAGGCGATGGCACTCGGCAAGCCGGTGATCTCGACCGCGTATTCGTCGACGCTCGAGCTCACGAACGAATCGAACAGCTTCCTGGTGCCGATGCAGCTCGTCGAAGTCGGGGAGGGCTCGCCTCCGTATTCGCCGCACGCGCGATGGGCCGAGCCAGACGTGGCCGCGGCCGCGGAGCAGATGGCGCGCGTGTACGCGGATCGCGACGCCGCTGCTGCCGTGGGCCAGCGCGCACGCGCCGACATCGAGACGCTGCACAGCCCGTCCGCACGCGGGCCGCTGTTGCGCCGGCTGCTGGATCGACCCATGGCGCCCGAGCTCGAGATGGAAACGCTCCTCGAATCGCCGCGCGTAAACCTCCCCTCGAGGATGCGGCGACTCGTGAGTCCGTTCCGGCGCCTCGTGCGTTTCGCGCGCCGATGACTAGATCGCCAGATCCTTCATCCTCCGATACAACGTCGACGCATCGATCCCCAATCGTCGCGACGCCTCCTCGCGATTGCCGCGGGCGGCGGTGAGGACGTGGCGGATGTGCTCGCGCTCGTAGGCGCGGACGGCGTTGCGCAGGTCGTCCGACGTATCGCGCGGATCGATCGTGCCGGTGATCCCGGCGGGGAGGTCGTCCAGTCCGATCGACTCGCCGTTGGTCAGCAGCATGGCTCGCTCGAGGACGTTCTCCAGCTCGCGCACGTTGCCGCGCCACGGGGCGCTCATCAGGACGCGCAGCGCGGAATTCGTGATGCCGACCACGCGCCGCTTCAATCGTTCGTTCAACCGCGCGGCGAGGAAGTCGGCGAGGAGCGGGATGTCGTCGCGGCGGTCGCGCAGCGGCGGGAGCGCGATCTCCACGACCGCGATGCGGAAGTAGAGGTCTTCGCGGAAGCGCTTCGCGGCGATCTCGTCGCAGGAACTTCAGCTCCGCCTGCAGCTGGCGATGCTCGAGACAGCGCTCCACTTTGCGAATGAGATCGTCGATGACCAGCGGCTTGAGGAGGTAATCGGTCGCGCCGGCGCGGAACGCGTCGACGGTCGTCTCGACCGTCGCGTGCGCGGTGATGACGACGATCGGCGTCTCGGGACACGCCGCGGCGAGACCGCGCACGAGCTCCGCGCCCGCGATGCCGGGCATGACCATGTCGCAGAGGATGACGTCGGGCGCTTCCGCCTGCGCGATGCGCAGGCCTTCATCGCCGCACGAGGCCGCGTCGCACGCGTAGCCCTCGTGGCGGAGGAGCGAGGCGATGTCCTCGCGGAAGACGTCTTCGTCATCGATCAGAAGGATTCGTCCGCTCATTGCTGTTGCCTCGCTTGCACTCATCGCCGGCAGCACGATCGTGAATTGCGCGCCGCGTCCCGGCTCGCTCTCCACTTCGATCGTCCCGCCGTTCGCGTGCACCAGGCTGCGGCAGATCGAGAGGCCGAGTCCCGTGCCGTGGTGTTTCGTGGTGAAGAACGGCTCGAAGAGCCGCGCGCGTACCGCCGGCTCGATCCCCGGTCCGCTGTCGCGCACGGCGATGCGGATGTGATCGTTGTCGGTGAATGTGCGTGCCGTGATCGAGCCGCCCTCGGGCATCGCCTCGACGGCGTTGAAGAGCAGATTGAGGACGACCTGCAGCAGCTCGTCGCGGATGCCGCGGATGGGAGGGAGCTCGCGCAGGTCGCCGCGGATGTCGACGCGCGCCGCTCGCCGGTCGAAGCGCACGAGCGAGATCGCTTCGCGCACAACCGCCTCCGCGTCGACGACGCCGCGGCTGTCGAATCGATTGCGCGCGAGATGCGAGACGCCACGCACGATCCGTCCCATGCGATCGATCTGCTTCTCCAGCACGTCGAGGCTCTCGGCGATGGCGGCGGGATCGGGATGGCGTTTCATCAGCTGCACGCGGGCGTGGAGCGACGACAGCGGATTGCCGATCTCGTGCGCCACGCCGGCCGCGAGCTGCCCGAGGACCGCGAGACCGCTCGCGTGGAGAGCCTGCGATTCCAGCTCCTTGCGCGAGGTGATCTCTTCGACCACATGCACCGCCTGCACGACTTCGCCGGCCGTGTTGCGAACCGGAAAGGTGGCGTGGCGGAAATGGCGTAAGTTGCCGTTCTCGATTTCGCGCTCGCGCGGCTGGCCGCTGGCGAGAGTTTCGAATGCCGCACCGGCGAAGTCATCCCACGACATCCACGCCGCGAGCCGCTGGTTCATCCATACGATCTGTC